>Ga0224495_10000600_pt1 | contig 28053 bp, 25 predicted proteins | sample SF_Jul11_sed_USG_FD_168128 | JGI IMG/M metagenome (GOLD analysis project Ga0224495, IMG submission 168128) | Sediment microbial communities from San Francisco Bay, California, United States - SF_Jul11_sed_USGS_4_1 | ecosystem: Environmental > Aquatic > Marine > Sediment | place: USA: California...
GGAAGTAGAATATGATTTCCAGAAAGAGCACATTTACGCAGATGAAATACAATCTTCGGTAGATGGATTCCTGATGGTGGATTTAAATGGATATCTTCTTGAAGTCAACAACACCTATGTATACCTTTCGGGGTACAACCGGGAAGAATTGCTGTCCATGCGTCTACAAGATCTCGACGCAGGGGAGAGTTCCGATGAAATAAAGCATCATATTGATAAAATTCTATGCCAGAAATATGACCGGTTTGAAACTTCACACCGGAAAAAAAATGGAATTTTATGGTCGGCGGAAATTGTAGCAACAACCAAAATTGTTTCAGGCGGTACAATTTGTATGTTTATTATCGATATCACCGAGAGAAAGAATATAACAGGGCAGAATACATTAATGGAGCAGGTCTTTCAAAACAGCGTGGAAGCCATGATGATTACGGACGAACAAAATCGCATCATAAACGTAAATCCCTCTTTCAGCGCAATGACAGGATACAGTAAAGAAGAAATTTTGGGCAAGGATCCAAAGATTCTTTCCTCAGGGAAAGAGTTGTCTGAATTTTACGACGCCATGTGGAAAAGTTTGAACACAGATCACTTCTGGCAGGGAGAAATTCTCGATCGTCGAAAAAATGGCGCCATTTATCCAAAGTGGCTGGCCATCGTTGCCGTTTTAAATGGAAAAAATAAAATAACAAATTATATCGCCAGTTTTATTGATATAACCGAAAGGAAAAAAATTGAAGAGGATCTGGAGCAGAGAGTCAAAGAGCGTACAGAAGATTTAAACCGGATAAATGAATCGCTGGTATTTGCCAATCACTCCAAAGATTCCTTTCTTGCGGCCATGAGCCATGAAATTCGCACTCCGCTAAGCGGGATGCTCGGCATGCTGGAGCTTCTCAACCTTTCATCTCTGGATAATGGGCAGCGTAACACTCTGCAAATTGCGCGCGATTCGGGAAAGAGTCTGTTGCGAATCCTGAACGATGTTTTGGACTGGTCAAAAATTGAAGAGGGGAAGCTGGTTTTATCTCCCCAGACAACCTCACATGCTTCCCTGATTCAGCAGGTAGTGAGTACGTATTCTCATGTTGCGAGGACAACTGGATTGATTCTGCGTCACCGCATAGATCCGCAAATTAGCCCCAGGCATATGGTCGATTTTTTAAGAATTTCACAGATACTCAGCAATTTTGTAAGCAACGCCATCAAGTTTACAAGAAATGGAGAGGTAGAGATCTGGGATGAATTGATTGAAAAAAAAGATGATGTTGAACTTGTTCGATTTTCGGTAAGAGATACTGGAATTGGAATAGACAAGGATATTCAGGAACAACTGTTTTATGTTTATGGACAGGTCATGGTCAAAAAACAGCGCATGTATGGAGGAACCGGGCTTGGACTCAGCATTTGTCGTCGATTGGCAGATTTAATGAATGGCAAGATAGAAATCATCAGTTCTCCGGGAAAAGGTTCTACATTCAGTCTTGTTCTTTCGATGCCCATTCACAAGGATCCGGAAGAGTCTCCACCCCATGGTTCTGGAGATGACCCCCCGGAGTCCCTGAATAAAGAAAGGTTGAGCCATTTAAAAGTGCTTGTGGTCGATGACAATCCCATAAATCTAACGTTGCTCGTGCGACAGGTAGAACTTCTTGGACTTGGCGCAAGAAGCGCAGATGATGGATGGGCTGCCTTGAAACTCTGGAGGGAAGAGGATTTTTGTCTTGTAATTACAGATTGCCATATGCCCAAAATGAACGGTTATGAGTTATCGGCTGCTATTCGCCACCTCGAGTCTGAGCAAAATCGCAACAGGGTTCCGATTATTGCATGCACAGCCAATGCTCTCAGCGAAGAAAACGAATTGTGCCATGCTGCCGGCATGGATGAGGTAATGGTCAAACCGGTAAACCTGCCGCGTCTGCGATCATCATTTTCCCGCTGGTTACCGCAGGTTTTAAACGAGAGCGGGCACCAGTTTAGCCATTGAAATGGCGAGGAGATTCCTCATGGCAAAATCCAGAAGTTTTGGCCATACGCATATATATTTTTTTTGCAAAATTCTCCGCACCATAGGCTTCGGCATGAACTCGAAATTCAGCCAGAATGATTTAGACTGACGCGTTTTTGGGGGTTGTCTAAAAAGTCGGCAATTAACCACGGAGATTTATATGAAATAGCATCTGAAAATGAATTTTTTTCGTATTTTCTCCGTGCGCACCGTGGTGATATTTTTCCTGATGATATTCAGGTAGCATTTATCACAAGTCGATAATGATACAGATGAGGTATAGAACCCGAAAGTACATTAAAAAAACAGTACTGTATTTTTTGAACAGCCTGTTAATAAGCTTTATATACATAGTGGCGGCACAAAAATATTATTTACCGGCCTTTTTTGAATATCATACCGGCGAAACAGTAAGAGATTATTCGGATGCGTATTATAAAAAGTATGTAGAAAAATACCTTGTCGGTAAAGGTTCCGAAGAAACGCAAGGTTTTGCTTACCTCGATGTAATGGATCGTATTGTGCGGGAACCTGGCTTTTTATATGCAAACGATTTACTGGATATACTTTCCATGAGCAACGGCGAAGTATCTGCCGAATTGCGATCAAATATATTTTCCATTGTCACAAACCCCGCCATGATGGAATGGCTCGATAATCCAAAAGGACAGTTTGCATCTGTTTTTCAATATGAAGTGATTCGCAATATCGAGAGCTACGATGCGTTTAAGGGTTATGCGGTTATAGACGCAAATAATAAAGTATTGTTTGTCAGCAAGGTATCCATAATTCCAGATTCTTTTAAAACTGCTGATGAAATTTTTTTTCAGGACGGAAAAGTTTCCATGCCTGTTAAACAGCAGGGAAAAACCATTGGAAGGTTTTTTGCCATAACGGGGAGCGCGTTTAATCAATATCTGAATTTTGAAAATACCGGGTATGCCGTATCGTATGTCGTAACCGATTCAAAAGGGAATGTGTTGCAGAATCATATTCAAGATCAACGGATTCCCTGGATTCAGGATAAACGCTATAATGGCGTTTTTTCAGGAATTCAAGGCGGCTTCAGGATCGTATCGCGTAATTTCCCGGATTATCATTTAATCTTGATTTACAGAGCCCAGTCTGCATTATTTTATGTATCCAGACTCTTGTTGTATGCTATCGGCTTGGGTTTAATGGTTTGGCTGGTATATTATATCAGGAAATCTGCATGGAATCTCTTTGAAACGCAATACAAGCGTCCGGATATAAATCGCTTATTAACCCAGAGCAGCGAAATAAGCCGGGAATATGCCGCCTTGAATTTAAGGTTTCAGAATTCCATGCTGGATATGCGCAGTCAGGAAATGGACAGACTAAAGACGATTAGCGAGCATTTAACATACCTGCACCAGTCTGTTCGCCTGCTTGACGAAGAGATTCAATAAAAAAAGCTTGTATAAAGCAATGGTTTGCCCAAAAAGGCATTTAACATGGTAAAAACAACCCGGATTATTCACAATACTGCTTTTTCAGTAATTTTGTCAGCAAAGTTCCGCATTTATTTATTATATTTTATAGTCTTTTTCTCTTTTTCAGGTCTGAACAGCCATTTATATGCAGGTACCATTCAAATTACACCCTCAAACTATTCTACAGCCGGTCTGTATTATTCCACTTCCGGCGGAAATTTAATTAATGATGCAACTGGCTTTTACACCAACACCTCTACTGTTGAATGGATCATTTCCGGGTTCAATATAAAATATGGCCAGCAGTGGGCGAATCTAAAAGTAACGGTAACCCCGGGATCGGGTAGCACCTTTGATTTATATATTTATTCAGGATCGCAGGCAATTTATTCGTCAATTACCCAAAACAAATCCCAAAATATTGATATGACGGCATCAAATTTTGCATCGCTGAAAAACACGTCTGCTTTTACTTTGAAAATTGTATTAAATCCAGGCACAACTCCCGTTAAAATAACAGACATTACCGCAACCTATACAGGTAATTCCCTGTATTGTTTTCCATCCCCATATCAGATAGCCAATGGTTCTATGACTCTGGTTTTCGAAGTATTGTCTGAATCCAAAGTTACGCTTGAAATTTATGATAGCAGGGGGAGACTTGTGAAAACCCTGTTCACCGACAAACTTTTTGCAGCAGGAGGCGGCCGTGGTTCCAACACATCCACATGGGATGGAAAAGATTCTACAGGTCGCAAGGTAAATACGGGAGTCTACAACGCCGTGATTCGGGTAAATCCCGCAAATGCCTCGCTGATAAAAGACAAGTATATTTCTACTTTCAGGGTTTTGGTATATCGTTAAACAAAAATATGTTCAAATCCAAAAAAATATTCCTTGCTGCTTTTATTTTATTATTGAATATTTATTTACCCATAGCTCTAACCGCAGCACCGGGAGGAACAGGCTCTACCATTCATCTTGAAGAAGCTTCTTCTGCATCCAACCTTGCTCTGGGAGCAGCCGGACTAAATGGCGATCTGGGTTACATGTGGCAAAACCCTGCCGGCCTTTATGATTATCTGAATGGGCGAGTTCTGGGTTTGTCCTACCTCGTAGACCCGACTGCTTTTAATCAAAACTTTGGATTTGTTGCCCTTGGTTATCCTGTTCCCATTGGTAAATTGATGTTTGGAGTTACTTTTTTAAATAATTCCCAGATGCAAAGTTATGACAGCGCCGGGCAATTCACCCAGTTTTTCAGCACCACGGAATTGCTGGCCGGTGCAGCGCATACCTTGAAAATTACGGATTTTTTTTACATCGCAGAAACAATCAAGGTCTTTTACATGGATTATTATTTTAGTGGCTTAAATTCTTTTGCAGCCTCTCTTGATCTTGCCGGCATGCTAAAATTCACCAATGTTTTTGACATGCCCATAAATACATATTTATCGATCAGCATTGATAATCTTGCCGCATACGGATTTACCTTTAACAAAAAATACGAAGCGCTTCCGCCAATGATAAAAATTTCTCCATCTCTGCATTTTTTTAACGAGCGTTTGAAAATATTTTATATGCTGGATTTATACCTGCCTGTTTATGAAAAATACAGCGATATATTTGACCATAAAGTTGGCATTGAAGCAGGGGTGCTTCCTCCATTTTTAACGCTACGTTCCGGGTTTGACGGAACACATTTTTCTTTTGGAATTGGATCTACCATTAAATCTTTTGATATATCTCTTGCCTATACTTTGAAAGATTATGAACAAATGTTTTCCTTTAGTTTGTCTTATGCCATGGATCGGTTTAAACAAAAATCTCTCACAGGAGAAGACGGCGAAGCCCTTAAAGACAATGAAATGCTGGATTTTTATGAAGGTATGAGAAAATATACTGCTGGCGACTATAAAGGGGCATACGACGATTTTAGTCGTGTGTTAAACGAAAATCCTTCCCATGATCTGGCCAAAAAATATAAAGAAAGGGCATTAACGCATTTAAAATCGAGCAAGTGGCTCGATGCCGAACAGGAACGTCTTGTCCAGATGCACAAAGACCTTGCCCGAAAATATGAAGACCAGAAAAATTACGGGGAAGCTATTTTTGAGTGGTCAAAGGCAGGCGAAATAAATCCGGCTGATGGCGAGTATAAACCAAATATCGACAGAATACGCAGTATGGTGGCGGGTCGGGTTATGGCAGCCCATAATGCAGGACTGGATGCCTACGGAAAAAATGATAAATTAAAAGCCATTGAATTCTTTAATCAAGCTCTGAGGCTGGATCCAGAGTACGGTCCGTCGCGTGAAATGCTTTTAAAAATCAAAAAAGAACTTTCGGATCAGGAGCTTGCCGACAGGGAAAAAATTGAAAAAATGCAACAAGCAGAAGAAATGTATACACGCGGTATGAGTTATTACAGCAAAAAATTCTTTGAAGAGGCAATTAAAACTTTTGACGAAGCTCTCGAAATCAACCCGGAACATGAGAATGCCTTAAAATATAAAAAGCTTGCGGAAGAAGAATGGGAGCGCGACAAACTTGGGGCAAAGGGTATGGAGGCGGCTCAGAAAATTTATGAAAAAGGGCTGCTCAACATGGATCAGGAAAAATATTATTCAGCCATAAAAGACTTTAAAATGGCTCTTAAAATTTACCCGGCTCTTCAAAATGCTCCGCAATCGCTTAAAGACGCTGAAGCAAAACTGGATACCCTGATTAATCCATTGATTTTGGATGGAACTTCTTCCTACAATGAAAGGCGCTTTTCAAAAGCCATTGAAAATTTCGAGAAAGTACTTGTGCTTGATCCGGAAAATGAAACGGCAACAGCTTATCTGAAAAAAATAAAAAATGAAAAAGAAGCAATTATTGCCCTTCATATGAAAGAAGGCAAAAGCGATCTGGACGAAGGAAAAAAAACAAAAATCCCGAAAAAGTTTTCCAGCGCCATCGGTCATTTTGACGAGATAGTAAAACTGGACGACAAAAATGCAGAGGCAAAAAAACTATTGGAAGAAGCCAGAAAATATGTCTCTGGAGAGGTGGAAAAACTTCATAAAATAGCTCTGGAAAAATATAAACAGGAAAAGTATGATGATGCCATAAAGGACTGGAGAAATATTCTGGATATAGACCCGGCTTTTGCTACTGCAACAGAGTATATCCGGGAGGCAGAGTCAAAAATGACAACAGGTCGAGATGCAAAACTGGCCGCCGAATGGAATCAAAAAGCCCGGGAACTTTACGACAACCATCAATACACGCGTGCGCTCAGCTTTGTTGAAAAAACCCTTGCTATTTTGCCAAATGATACCAAGGCAAACGATTTAAAAAAACAAATTGCTGCAGCCGAGGTGCTGGCAAAGCAACAGGAAAAAATATCGGCTCTTTTTTTGCAGGGCGTTCAGGCATACAAAAAAAGAAACTATGATGAAGCCATAAACAAATGGGAACAAGTTAAAAAACTCGATCCGGAAAATCCGCTGGTGGATAAATATATCCCAAAGGCCGTAGAGGCAAAAGCAAACCGGCACAGAATCGATTATGTGAATGGAAAAAAATATTTTGATCAGGGAAACTGGCTCCTTGCCCAAAGTTCTTTTGCAAGAGCCTTGCGAGAAGATCCAAGAAACAATGACGCCAAAAAATTATTGATTGAGACCCAATACCGAATAGATGAAGAAAAAATGGCTCTTGAAAAATCAGGGGATGAAAAGTTAAAGGCTGGTAAATATTCCGATGCAGCGGCAGATTATTCCCAGGCAGCCCGTTATAAAAAAACCCCTGAAATTGTTCTAAAAAAGGACAACAGCCAGAAAGCGCAAACCTGTCTCGATCAGGCCACCGGGTATTTAAATTCAAATGACAAGGTAGGTTTGAGCATTCAGCTATTTCTGGATATTCTGGAGATAAATCCTTATGATGTTAGGGTTCGCGGCTACCTCGATCAAGCCAAGAAAAAAGGAAAAAATCTGATAAAATCCTGGCTTGAGGATGCGCAGGATGCCGAAAAAAAAGAAAATTATAAAAAAGCAAATTCACTTTATATATCTATCGTTGAAGTAGATAGCAGCAACACCGATGCGCTAAAGGGAAAAAGCAGAACCATGGATGCTCTCAGACGTTTGGCAAGCGCGCCATATCAGGCAGGAAAAGAGGCCATGGCGCTGAAAAACTACATTCTGGCCATTGAAAAATTCAAAGAAGTACAGGATATATATCAAAATTATGAAGATACAACAGACCTTTTAAACAAGGCGATGGATGCCCGTGAAGAACAAAAAAGAGCTGCCGCAAATTCTCAAACTGAAGAAGGCGGCGGAGCTGCATCCAGTCAGGATCTAAATATCATCAACGATGGCATTGTGTTATACCGGGAAGGGAAATATGCCGAAGCGATTAATATGTGGAGCAAAATACCAAAGACATCAGGGGCTTATTCCAAAGCACAAAAATACATTAACCGGGCAAAACTCAAAAAATAATTATTAGCATGATAAAAATAAATTCCATTCAAAAATATTTTCCTCTTGAAAAAAACTATTTTGGGAAAGTAATTCACCGGGTATATGCGTTAGAACATGTTACAATAGATTTTCCTGCCAGGCAAGTAACCGGTATTGTCGGAGAATCAGGGAGCGGGAAAAGTACTCTTGCCAGAATATTATGCGGAGTCTTTAAGCCAGATAGCGGCAACTTTTTTTACAACGAATATGACAGTTTGTCCATGAAGGCTGCTGACTGGAAAAAATATCGCAGAAATGTGCAGATGGTATTTCAGGATCCATACAGCTCGCTAAATCCAGGAATGCGTATTGAAGATATCCTTGAAGAACCTTTGATTATTCATCGGGAAACCAAAACGGATAGAAAAAGTTATCCGGAAAAATGCCGTGAGGCTTTAACGAGAGTCGGCCTTTCTATAGATTCCTTGTCAAAATATCCGCATGAATTTAGCGGGGGGCAGCGTCAACGCATAGCGATCGCGCGAGCCCTGATGCTCAATCCGGATGTTGTTATCTTTGATGAGGCCGTAAGCGCACTCGATGTTTCCATTCAAGCCCAGATATTAAATCTTGTGCTGGATCTCCAAAAAGAACTTGAAATGACTATACTTTTTATTGCGCATGATCTCTCTGCGGTTTCCTATGTTTCGGACAATATTGCAGTTATGTATGCAGGCCGGATTGTTGAATTTAATACGACAGCCGAAATATTCTCCGCCCCTAAACATCCATACACCAGATTGTTGCTGGATTCCATTCCCCACTTGATGGTGATGGATAAAGATATCCGGAAATATGAAAAAGCGCTCAACGGCGACGCTGATTATCCGGATCATCCAGACAATTCCGGGTGTCCTTTTTATCAGCGGTGCCCTCAAAGACAAAGTATTTGTTTAAAGGAATATCCTTCAAAGACTTTTACAAGCACCGTTCCCCTGGAGCAGTCAACAGGGTTTGAAAACAAAGAGCATACCTTTTATTATGAATGTTTTAATCCAGTGTCCAGTATAGAAAAAATCGATGTTCCAAAAACAGGGGAAGCATAATATGCAGCAAATGACATTGGGACCGCGCCTGACAAAAACTGCAAGAAATATTATTATAATCAATACTGCAATATTCTTGACAGATACAGGATTAAGGATTTTTTTTCAAAGCGATTTTATTTTATACTATTTTTCACTAATCCCGGATTTAATCTTTGGAAAGTTTTACATCTGGCAGTTGTTTACTTACCAGTTTTTACATGGCGGCGTATTTCATATTTTATTTAACATGCTTGCGCTATGGATGTTTGGTTCTGAGCTTGAAGAACGATGGGGATCCCGGAGGTTTTTACAGTTTTACCTGTTATCGGGAACGCTTACCGGTTTGATTATTTTTTTCTTTAATTTTTCGATGGGATATAACTTCCCGACCATTGGGGCATCTGGAACTCTTTTTGCCTTGCTGCTGGTCTATGCAATATACTGGGGAAATCGCATAGTTTACCTATGGATGCTTTTTCCCATAAAAATAAAATATTTTGTAATGATAATGGGCGCATTATCATTAACTTTGATGATTCAACCGGGAAATTCAAATGTCAGTCATATTGCCCATCTTGGGGGTCTGCCAGCAGGCTATATTTGCTTCAAACTGTTGTTTAACGATTCCCTCATATCCTTTGGAGGATTTTCGTTTATACATAAAATAAAAATGTATCGCAAGAAAAAGGAATGGGAAAAAAAGGAAAAAAAAAATTACGATAAATTGAATTCCGATCAAAAAGTTGATGAAATACTGGCTAAAATAAGCCGAAAAGGAATCAAGAGTCTTTCGCATGCAGAAAAAAAATTTCTTAAAGAGGCCTCTGAGCGGATGAATAATAAAAATATTCATTAATGTATGGTTTGGCGTGTCACTTCATTAATTCTTATGGCGGCGATAATGATATTTTTCTGGCATCAGCCCTATATCATGCCCCTTAAAGTCTTTGTTGTTTATTTACATGAATTGTCTCATGCCCTCGGCGCATTGATTACAGGCGGAAATGTTCAATACCTTGTGATTAACTGGGATGAATCCGGCTTTACAAGAACTTCTGGCGGCAACTTTCTTGCCATTACCAGTTCTGGGTATATAGGCAGTATACTGTTTGGATCCCTGATGCTCCGGACAGCCATAATCAGCCGCTATGAAAAAATATTTTCAATTTTTACTGGATTTATTGTTTTGGTATTCCCTCTCGTGTTTCCTCAAAAGCTATCCAATCCTGTATTAATCATGGGAGTTTCATGGGGTCTGTTTTTTATTTTTTCGGGGTTGCTTTCGTTAATTCTTTCCCGTGCCCTTTTATTTCTCATGGGCGGCTTGACTTCCCTTTACTCTCTTTATGATTTAAACGATTTTTTCCGGGGCGATATCGCGCATACCGATGCGGGCATTATTGCAGCGCATTATTTTCAGGATGAAAGCGTACGTATGATTTTTTCCTATTTGATTGGTATTTTAATTTCCGCGCTTTCTGTCTGGATATTGTTTGAAATGATTCATAATGCGCTGCATGTCTCAAAGCAATTAATAGAGGACACCCGGGTTTCAGAGGAGGAGCTTCGGCAAATGGAAATTCTTTCTTCCCTGACGCCGGAGAGCATAGATCTGATTGTAAAAATGCATGGAGAAAGGAGTAAACCATGAGTACTGAATCAGTCGAGTATGTTCGTTTTTTGCCCCCACGTAGCAAAAAAATATTTAATATGTACTGAGACCCCCTCATGGAGCAAAAATAGCATGACAAATAATCTCGTTGAAAAGTTAAGAGAAAAATATCAAAGGGCAGCCGAAAAATACGGAGAAAAAATATTTAATCTTGTTGAACTGGAATCCAGAATTACTCATTTGTTGAAAACCAAAGGGAATGTAGAATCCTTTGTCAAGGCAGAAATGGCATTTTATGAAAAAGCCATGAGCATAGCTTTTGCAAAAACCCAGGAAATTGAGAAAAAAAAAGAAGCCAATGCGCGAATCAATGCGATCCTGGACTCTCATACGCAAAAAATCAGGAAATATAAAGATATTTTTTTTGATCCAGTCGCCTCTGTTGAAGTGAGAAAGATGGTGGGCGCCATTACAGATTGGTACGACAATGGCTTGCCGCTGATAAAATATCTTTATCGCGGCGCTGAGGTCTGGAATGAAATCATTCCCGTATATCAGGAAATGGAAAGGTTTTATATGCCGCCTGGACGTCCTTCAACAGCGTTTTTAAGAAATTATGCCGATGAAATCCGGAAAATGCCCCAGGATCAAAAGGAAAATGCAGAAAGACGTCTGATTCAGACATGTGCAAATTCTTTATATAAAATGGAAAACTTGCTTGAGAAAGAAATGCAAAAAATGACAGATTTTCAAAAGGCTCGAATCATCAACATGAGCCCCGCTTTTGATCCAGAAATAAGGGAAAAGTGGGCAAAGATGAAAGAGTTCGAAGCCCTTGCAATTGTGACTTCGGATATATCCAATATAATTGACGACTTTCGGCTCAGAGATCTTTCTGCGCTTGGATTTAAAACTGCTGAAAAAAACCTGTAAAGTTGTTATTGCAGCAGTAGTCGGAAATCAGCGATTTGTTAGAATGTAATTATAAATCTGGCAGGTTTTGCATATATGGCCAAAACCCCTGTCTGTGGCAAGGTTTAAAACGGGCATGTTATCTTCCAGCAACAGCGAAGCCTAAGCACGGTGGGCGGCGGGTCGTACAACGGTCAGGTTCGAGCATCTCTCAAAACTCAGTATAACATCAATTCTCATTCCATAATTATCAGTAGAGCCTGAAAAAAGCTTAAGCTTTTTTTAAAGGAGACGATAAATAGATTAGTATGATTTTTGATTCAGGAAATTTTGGAAAAACCCAGTACTTGATTGAAAGATCTCTTGATGTGGAATCCATGCGCCGCAAGATTATTGCAGATAATATGGCCAATGCAGATACTCCTCATTTTAAAAGATCGGAGGTTACTTTTGAGGCAGCAATTAAAAATGCTTTGAAGTCCGAAGATTATGTGCGGACAGACGCGATTCCCAACAAGATGACCGATGCCCGGCATATGGAGTTTTTTCAGGCCGTTGATTATCACAACATTAAACCAAAAGTTCATCTGGATTACTTGACATCCATGCGCAACGACGGCAATAATGTGGATCCTGAAAGGGAAACACAGGATATGCTGGAAAACCAGCTTAGATACCAGGCGCTTGCGCAGATATTCAGCAATAATGATCGCTTAATACAAACAGTAATGAGGGTGGTGTAAAATATGTTCGAAGCAATTAATATCGCAACAACGGGTTTAACCGCACAACGGCTTAAAATGGACGTTATATCCAATAATATTGCCAATGCAACCACAACAAGAACAACCGAAGGCGGGGCTTACAAAAGAGAACGAGTAATTCTCCAGCCCATAAACACAAGAACACGATGGAAGTCTCCGTTATATCCTGAAGGGATGCGTACAGGGGAAGGCGCTGGAGTGAGAGTGATCAAGGTTGAACCTGATGAGCGCACTCCGCTTCGTCTGGTATATGATCCGGAACACCCAGACGCCATAAAAACAGGTACTAAAAAAGGTTATGTAGAATATCCCAATGTGAATCCCGTTACGGAAATGGTAGATATGATTGCAGCCAGCCGGGCGTATCAAGCTAACGTTCAGGTTATAGAAGGCTTTAAAGGGATGTTTCAACAAGCTCTTCAAATAGGTCGTGGATAGGGTTATATAAATAATAAAATGGAAAATTATTGACAATTTCAAAGCATTTGGATAACAGGTAAACATCAATGGATATAAAAACAAATTTACAACATTTACAAAAATCTATTACCGGAAGTGACATAATGTCGCTTAAGACAACAGATTTGTTTCATAATAATGGACTTCCGGAAGAAGATATGCCGGAATCTACTGCGCTAAATTTTGCCGATGCAATGAACAGGGCGTTGTTAAAGGTCAATGATCAGCAGATTGAAGCCGAAAAGCTTACTCAACAGATGATTACCGACCCGGCTTCTGTGGAAATGCACACAGTAACAATTGCCGCTGAAAAAGCACGCATGGCGATAACTTTTACAAAAACAATCGCAGATATGGCAATCAAAACATACCGTGATCTGGTAAATTTACGTTAACATGAAATAAAAATTTGTGGGTGAATATACTATTTACAACAATAAAAAATAAAAGATACAGGTTTAAAGGGAGTTTGAAGGGGTATGCGGTCTGAAAAGACTGCAAATAAATACAAAGGATGTACAATGCCCGACTTCAAGCAAATATTCCAGAAAGTCATAGAAACTTTAGGCAAACTGGATACAACAAAAAAAATAGTAGCAGGAGCGGTTGCCTTGACCATGGTGATTGCGCTTGCTATTGTATTTAAAGTTTCATCAGTAGATTCAAGCGAAGTTTTATTCAAAAACATCGAGACAAAAGATTTTGCAAAAATATCTGCCAAGCTGGATGAAATGGGTGTGTCCTATAAATCATCCGGTACAGACGCAATTTTTGTAAAATCCGTTGACCGCGATAAAATTATTGTTGCTCTTGCCCAGGACAATCTGATTCCCCAGGGAGTCCATGGATGGGAGTTGTTTGATCAGGAAAAATGGTCCGAAACAAAGTTTGAAAAGGATGTAAAAAAACAAAGGGCGTTGATGGGAGCTCTTTCTAAAATGCTGTCTGGAATCAAATCTATTGAAAAAGCCCAGGTAAATATAGCTTTCCCCGAACAGGGATTTTTTGAAGACACCTCTGAAAAAATTACAGCTGCTGTATTGCTGGACTATGCCCCCGGCGTTGAGCAGCTCAAAAGAAAAGAAATCGAAGGTATTGTTACTCTGGTAAGTAGGGCGGTTCCCGGTTTAAAAAAAGAAGATGTTTCTGTTGCCGGGCCAAACGGAGAATTACTGAATGCCTTTCCGGATGAAATGGACAAACAGCAAAGCGAGTTGAATCTTGTCGAACGAAAGTTAAAAATCCAGGAAACGGAAAGAATCAAAATGCTCAAGGATATTCAAAAATCTCTTGAATATACCTTTGGCGCCGGGCGTGCAGACATTGTTCGGCTGGATTTGCAGCTACGATGGGATAAGGAAACTATCGATAAAACGGTTGTGGAACCTGTGGTGATGGTACCAGACAATCCTGCAACTCCGTACTCTGAGCTTGTTACAAAAGATTCCCTTGCTGTGTCTAAAAAAAACACCAGGGAAAGTTTTAAAGGCCATGGCTGGACTCCTGAAGGTCCGGCAGGCGCAGAGTCCAATGTTCCTCCCGGATATATGGATAAAGACACACAAAAATCCGAATACAGCAAGGAAGAAAATATTGAGAACAATGAGTTTAATAAAAGTATTCATAAAATTGAAAAACAACCCTGGGAAAAAGCGCGTGTTACCCTTGCTGTAATTCTGGATGGAAAATGGGAGAAAAAAGGTATCAATCCGGATGGTACTGGATACATTCGCGAATATCGCCCCGTAAGTGATGAAGATTTAGCCAAAGTTACAGATGTATTAAAGAAAGCCATTGAGTATAATGTTGCGCGCGGTGATCAGATTTCCGTTAAACATATTCAAAAAGACCGTACTGCTGAACAAGAAGAAGAAGATGCAATTTTAAAGAAAAAAGCTGCTTTTAAAAGATTACTTATGACATCTTTGATTGTACTGATATCCTTGATCTTTGTTGTTCTCTTTACCCAGGTTCTGCGTCGTGAAATTGATAAAAGAAAAAGAGTTCGGGAGGAAGACCTTGCGGCTCAGCAGCAAATGATGCGGGAGGCAGCGCTCCGGGCAATTGAAGATGAAGGCGTCGAGGTAGAGTTGTCTCTGGAGGAAAGAGCGCGCAGGGAAATGATTGAGAATGCGATCAGTCTTGCCAAAGACCGTCCGGAAGAAGTGGCGCAGCTCATTCGCACCTGGTTAGCCGAGGAGTAATATATGTCGAGAGTTATTTTTAGAACGCCCAATGTAAACAAAAAGGAAGATTCAGTAATGCTGGATCTTCCGGATAAGTATAAAAAATATCAACAATTGGATGAATTGGCTGAATTTGAACTCGATTCTACCGGTAATATTGTTGAACAATATACCGGTCCAAGTATTGAAGAGATTGAACATGAACTTCAGAGATATCGGGAAGAAACGGAAAGACAGATTGAAGATCAACTGCGCCATTCTAAAATCAAATCGGATCAAATAATTGAAGAAGGGAAAGCCGAATCTTTTAAATATATACAGGAATCCAAAGAAAAAGTAAAGCGCGAGCAAGAATCGACCCGCTTTGAAGCCGAGCAAACCATTGAACGAGCCCGTCTTGAAGTGGAAAAAATGGTTAAAGAAGCAGAGATGCGCGCTGCCGAAATTGAGCACGAGGCCTATCAAAAGGGCTACAATGCGGGACGTGAAATAGGCTACCGGGAAGGACAAGGCGAAGTCCGGCGTTTGATTGATCGTCTTGGCACTATTCTGGGACATGCCATTGATGTTCGTGAGCAAGTGATCAAAGAATCTGAAAAGCAAATGGTGGAAATGATTCTGATTATTGCAAGAAAAGTCATAAAAGATGAAATTGTAGAAAGAAAAGAAGTGGTCTTGAATAATATCCGGGATGGATTAAGCCGTATTAAGGAACGCGATAGAATTGATATCAGAGTAAACTTTGCGGATCTTGAACTTACTACTGCCCACAAAGATGAAGTCATTAAAATGATGGAGTCTTTGCGCAAGGTCAACATCTATGAAGATTCACGAGTAGATCGCGGCGGAGTAATTATTGAAACAGATGTAGGCGCAATTGACGCCAGAATTTCTACGCAGCTAAAAGAAATTGAAGAAGCAATACGCGATGCCAAACCAGTATAAAACATGATTGCCAAGAAAATTATTCCTCCCATTCGTCTTTTGGATAAATACCAGGTTATCATTAACAAGACACAAACGATTCGTTCGCTTGGAAATGTAGTTGAGGTTGCCGGGAATACAATATATTCTACCGGACCGGATGCAAAGCTGGGAGAAATTTGCCATATTGAAAAAATAGAGGACGAAAGTTATATTATGGCCGAAGTTATCGGCTTTAAAGGAAATACTCTTATTTTATCGCCCATGGAAAATATTACCGGGATTGCGCCAGGATGTCGCATTTTATCTACCGGTCATCCTTTGAGGGTTTCTCTTGGCGAGCAAATGCTTGGCCGGGTACTGGATGGACTGGGCAATTCTCTGGATAATAAAGGGAAGCTGGTATCCGATGAGGTCAGACCTCTTCACAATAAACCACCCAATCCCCTCGACAGACCCATTATTAATGAGCCGATGCCTCTTGGTATCAAGGCCATTGATTCGCTTCTAACAATCGGCAAAGGTCAGAGAATAGGTATTTTCGCGGGATCCGGTGTCGGAAAAAGTACTATTCTTGGAATGATTGCGCGGTATGCTGCTGCAGATGTAAACGTAATTGCCATGGTCGGGGAACGAGGTAGAGAGGTTGCCGAGTTTATAAAAAATGACCTCGGCGAGATTGGATTAAAAAAATCTGTTCTTGTTGTAGCTTCTTCCAATGAAAGCGCCATGCACAGGGTTCGTGCGGCTTATCTTGCCACAACGATTGCGGAATACTTTCGCGATAAAGGCAAAGATGTTTTGCTTCTCATGGATACCGTTACGAGGCTGGCAATGGCTCAGCGCGAAATCGGACTGTCTGCCGGCGAGCCGGCGACTACCCGGGGTTATCCTCCATCGGTTTTTTCCATGCTGCCCGAGCTTATGGAAAGAGCTGGTACATCTTCAAGGGGAACGATTACGGGAATATATTCTGTATTGGCAGAAGCCGACGATATGAATGATCCTATTGTAGACACAACTCGCGGAATTCTGGATGGACATATAATTTTATCCCGGAAACTTGCCATGAAATCCCATTATCCGGCAATTGATATTGTATCCTCCATAAGTCGAAGTATGAATAATCTGGTACCCAAAGATCAGATACGCCTTGCTGCATCTATTCGTGAAATGGTTTCGGAGTATAATGATAACGAAGAAATTATCAATCTTGGAGCTTATGTAAAAGGTTCCAACCCCGTATTGGACAGATCGATGCTAATCAGAAGAGAATTAAACGATTTTTTACGCCAGGAAGTAGAGCAGTATCAAACATATGAAAGTACCATAGAACAATTAAAAAATGTTTATGGACTGCTAAGCCGGGATCAAAGAAAAGTCAGGAGAACCGGTTAAGTTATGAAGAAGTTTAAATACAAATTAGACCCGCTGCTCAAAATCAGAAAGTTCCAGGAAAAAAAAGAATTTCTGAATTATGCAAAAGTTCTCGGAGAGGTAAACCGGCACAAACAGGCTATTACCGAAGCTATGGAATCAAGAAATAATTTTTCAAACCAGGAAAGAGTTAAAATGAGAAGAGGCGAATTTAATCTGGCAGAAAAAAAAACAGGGCTTGAATTTTACAGGAATATTGCAGCCCTGAAAGTAAACTCGGAGAAAAAAATAGAGTCCATGAAGGATGAAAATGACAGACTTCGAAAAAAAGCCGAGGATGCCCGCCGCAGCAGACGAGTTTTGGAAATATTAAGAGAAAAAAAATACTCGGAATATCAAACGGAACAAATAAAACTTGAATTCAAAGATCTCGATGAATTCAATCAAAGGAAGCGAGAACCATGATGAACAAATTATTGTTAACCAGAAAAAATGTCAATGAAACCATGCAAAATATAAATATCAAATTCCTTAAAAAGAAAATGAGGAAACTCAATAGAGAGCTTGATTCCATGTCCGTTTATCTTTTTCAGCTTAGATATAAATTAAATACCCGTATGAGGTTTGCGCATGAATGAACGACGACTTGTCATTTTGCTTTTGATTTCCATTCTTTTTGCAGGGTCACTACTGTTGTTTGTTCTGGATAAGGTTGGAGTTGTTCAGGCTTCCCATTATTTGAAATTCCTGCAGCCAAAGAATCCGGATAAACTGGAAGATACCGAATATCCCGCAGAGGTCGACAAGGTTGCTTATCAGAAAATGGCCGACAAGCTTCAGGAGAAAGAAGAAAAGATTGCCCAAAAAGAAGCGAAAATGCAGGAAATGATGGACAATCTAAAAAATCAGCAAACGGAAATCAATACTGTTAAAAAAAATATTGATGAGGAACGCGCTTCGCTAAAGTTGCTTGCCCAGGATTTAACCAATCGCGACAAGAAAGTGCGCGATATCGCGGCCAAAGTTATGAATATGCCTCCGGACAAGGCGGTGGAGATGATGACAAACTGGCGCGATTTTGATATAATCGATGTATTTCGCAAAATGGATATTCTTTCAGAAGAAGAAGGTGTTCCGCAAATTACGCCATATATGCTTACGTTGTTTACCCCGGAGAGAAGGGCAGAGATTAGTCGAAAAATGTTATTGCCGCCGGTTGAGCAGGAATAAATATGTAACTAAGTCCATGAATCAGAAATTAGCATTTTTTATAGTTTGTTTGGCCGTGACAAATTTTTTTTGTTCCAAACCTCAAATTTTAATCAATTCGGAAAATAATACAAGAGAAAGTCACCGGGATATTGTTATTAAAGTAAAATTCAGTCCAGATGGCGATTTGCTTGCTTCCGGAGGCAATGACAGCGACATTATGCTGTGGGATGGAAAAAATGGAAAATATCTTCGCACTTTGCCCGGCGAATACGATAAAATTTTTGATATAGCTTTTCTGGATGCGGGAAAAAAAATAACTACAGCCAACTACAGCGGTAGTATAATTGTCTGGGATTTAAAAAAGGGTATCCAGGAGGCAATCAAACTGGATAGCGATTTTATTTCATCTTTTGATTTTGCTTTTCCGGAGAATATATTTTTTACCGCGAGCTGGGATAAAAGCGTTAAAGTTCTGGAAATCAATAGTAAAAAGGTGATGCGGGAATGTAAAAACAGGGATTATCAGATTAGAACGGTAAAATATTCGGAAAAGAACAAATTGATATATGCTGGCACATCTCGAGGGTATCTGCTTCGGATCGCTCCCGGAAATTGCGAAATTTCAAACGGCGAGGAGAAAAAAATGAGCGATAGCGCAATTACATCATTGGATCTGAATGATGAATTGAGTTTGCTTGCAATTGCTTTTAATGACGGCAAGCTAATCCTGTACGATCTGGAATCACTAAAGGAAATTGCAAATCTTCAAGGCCATAAATCTTCGGTAAATGCCGTAAAAATAAATCAGATTTATAATAAAATTATCAGCGGAGACAAGGATGGAAAAATTTTTGTATGGGACATGAAAACCAGGGAAAATATGAACTTTGCCGGACATATTGACTCGGTAAACAGTATCGATATCAGCCCGGATGGAAAACGCATGGCTTCTGGCAGCAGCGATCATATCGTGAAAGTATGGAGCATGGACAAAATTCTGTTCACAAAGAAAAATTAATTTTTTTATATTTTTATTAAAAAAAATAGTCATATCGAATATAATAGTATATTATCTCTAATGTAGAATATGTCTAATTATGGATTATTTATATCTTTGTGTGCGCTTTAAAGTTTAAAGGAATGGTTAAGTGATTTATTGATGTGTTAAAAAAATATTTTAGCGCGCCCCATAATGCCGATAATCAAACAATATAAGGAATATTTATGCTATTTAAGAAAAAATATGTTTCTGACGAGAAAAAAACTTCCACCATCAGGCTCATTGATAAAGAATATCTGCTCAATGAAGGGCAGATCATTGTTAGCCATACAGACCTGAAAGGTATTATTACATATGTAAATCAGGATTTTGAGGCAATATCCGGTTTTCAAAAAGAAGAATTAATCGGTAAACCGCACAGCATTATCAGGCATCCAGATATGCCCCGTTCTGCCTTTTATGATTTATGGGCGACAGTCAAAGAAGGAAAACCATGGCAGGGCTTTGTAAAAAACAACAAAAGACGGGGGCTACTACTGGGTAGACGCAAGGGTTTCGCCGTTATATGAAAATGCACAGCACGTAGGATTTTTGTCTGTACGGTTTAAACCGGACAGAGGAGATATCCAAACCGTATCCCGATTATACAATGATGTAATTAATGGATCGGCATCTTTCCCATACAGTTTTCATGGAAGCAGAATATCGTTAAAAAACAGTTTTTTAATGCTTCAGGCTTTATGGGTATTTCCTGGGTTATTGTCCTTTGCCTCAAATGTTACCCATATTCCGCTAATTGTAGATATTGCCGCCACAATTACTGGATGTCTCGCGCTTGCTGTAGTAAACATTGTTTTTGTGAACCGGAAAATGATTAATCCCCTAAAGAGTGTGGTAAACGTTGGGTATAATGTTGCAAAAGGATTCCTGCAAATGGATCTTCCCATGAATGTCCACAATGAAACCGGGGATCTGTATCGTTCTACGCATATTATGGTCAACAATGTTATCGGGACGATTGGAAAAATCAAGGAATATTCAACCATTATTCAAGCCGCAGCGTCTAACATGGCGTCTATGTCCCAGGGGCTTAGCCAAAACAGTACAGAACAGGCTGCGGCAGTAGAAGAAACAAGCGCGTCTCTGGAAGAAATGAGCGCCACCATCGTACAAAATGCCGAGAATGCAAAATCAACAGAGGATATTTCCATTAAAACAGCCGGGATGAGTACAGAGGGAGGCCAGGCGGTAAAAGGTACAGTTGAAGCCATGAATGAAATTGCCGAGAAAGTCAATGTGATTGAGGAAATTGCGTATCAAACGAATCTTCTGGCTTTGAATGCCGCTATTGAGGCAGCCCGTGCTGGAGCACATGGCAAGGGTTTTGCCGTAGTAGCTGCTGAAGTACGAAAACTGGCAGAGAGAAGTCAAAGCGAGGCAAAACTCATCAAAGATCTGACTGAAAAAAGCAAGACTATCTCCAATAACGCCAAAATTACGATTGAATCCATGCTTCCCAATATTAATAAAACAGCCGATCTGGTGAAAGAAATCACAATGGCCTCAGAAGAGCAAAAAACAGGCGTAAATCAAATGAATAATGCGGTGAACCAGTTAAACCAGGTTGCCCAGGGCAACGCCGCTTCATCAGAAGAATTATCGGGTACAGCAACCGAGTTAAATGAACAGGCAAGAACTTTGCAAAATTTATTGAGCGCGTTTCGAATGAGCCGCGGCTAAACGCTCCTGCCCAGGTTCAATCAGATTTTATCGTTTGTGTACAAGAATATTTTTTTGATTTATTTTTTTTTGCGGTATTTTTTCAACAAATATATTTTCATGTGTTTGCCCGTTTTTTAGAAACGGGTTTAATTCGGTATAATACATGACAGACGACCAGGTAGACGGAGTAGGCGTATATATTTGCGCCTGTTCCGGATTCATGGAAAGGTTATTTGTTGCATAATTTTTCAGGAGCTTCATTTCTTTTTCGGAACATCCTGGATGAGCGGCAATGAAGTAGTAGGTCAGAAACTGCTTTTTATCTGCTTTTTCAGAAAGCTCCTCAAACAGTTTCTTAAATACAACAAGCCGGGAATTGTCTGGTTTGCCCATAAGATTCAATACGCGATTATCCACATGTTCGGGAGCAATTTTTAACTGACCTGATGTATGGTGTTTTATTACCTGATTGAAATATTCGCGTCCATGTTTATCGTCATCGAGAATTAAATCATACCGGATTCCAGAAGCTACAAAGGCGTGCTTTATTCCAGGCAATTTATCCAGTTTGCGAAGGAGGCTGATTTGATTCTGGTGATCGGGTTTGAGCGTTTTGCAGGTATTCGGGAAAATACACCTTTTATTTGGACAGTTTCCCGATTTCAATTTTTTGGAACATTCATAGCCATACATGTTTGCGGTAGGGCCGCCAACATCCGATATGACGCCTTTGAAATTCCTGTGTTCTCGCATAGAGTTGGCTTCATTTAGTATGGATTTTTGGCTGCGGCTCAAAATGGTTCTACCTTGATGAACGGTAATGGCGCAAAAATGGCATTCACCGTAGCAACCTCTGTGCGTGGTGAGGGAAAATTGTATCGTTTCCAGCGCACGTACTTTTCCCTGAGCCGCGTACCAGGGATGTACGTCTCTGTGAAAATCCAGATTATAATAAGAGTCGAGTTCCTGTTGATTGGCAAGGGCTTGGGGCGGGTTTTGTATCAAATATCGGTCGCCCACTTTTTGACAAAGTCCGCGGGCTGTCACAGGATCGTTATTGTCATAAAATACGCGAAACATTTCCATAAAGCGGCTTTTGCTTTTTTCGGAATTTTCCGAGCATTCTTCAAAAGAAGGCAAGATATGATGGCTTTTGGGGAGATCGGCATTTTCATATTCCCTTTGCTTTAAGATATAGCACAGGCCGCGAATATTTTTGGTATCCGCATTATTTTTCAGCGCATGGGCTAATTCCAGAATGGTTTTTTCAGCCATTCCATAAACCAGATAATCTGCTTTTGCGTCAAACAAAAGCGGGCGCCGAATACTGTTGCTCCAGAAATCATAATGGCTGATGCGCCGGAGACTGGCTTCAATCCCCCCAAGGACGAGAGGAGCTGTGTTTTTAAAGTATTTTCGAATCAGGTTGCTGTATGCGATTACTGCGCGGTCGGGCCTTTTGTTATTCACTTCTCCGGGCGTGAAATCATCCTGTTTGCGTTTTTTTCCGGATGCTGTATAATTGGCGATCATGGAATCAACGCTGCCGCCTGTAATACCCCAGAACAATGCCGGTTCTCCAAGGCGTGTTATTTCCTTGCTGTTGATATCGGGTTGGGCTATAATTGCGACCTGGAAACCATGCGACTGCAAGTATTTGCCAATAGCCGCCGCGCCAATATATGGGCTGTCGATATACGTGTCGCCGGTGACCAGAATTATGTCCGGACGAATCCACTTTAACTTTTTTATTTCTTCGGGTGTTGTGGGCAGAAACATATTTCAGTAAGGTTGTGACGTATCGCCATCAGGCCAGATTACCCTAGTTTGAAAATGGCCTCTATCTGTCCGTGAGTTATATTTACATAATACAAAAATTGGGTTCGCCTGTCCACTTTAAATAAAAAGCTATTCAAGACAGGTTTTTTCAAATATTTGCCAATTTATGGAAAAGAAACTCAATTTGCGCGAAGATCTCCTTGTCGAATCTCTTTCACCCGATATGGGATATTATTTTAAATCAGAAAATGTCCTTGTGAGAACAAAGACCGATTTTCAGGATCTGGAGGTGCACGATGTTGCGCATTACGGCAGGGTACTGCGTCTGGACGGGGTGTTTCAGACATCCGATCGCGATGAATTCTTGTACCATGAGCCGCTTTGCCATGTTCCCGGAATTTCGATCAATGGTTCCAAAACCGCCCTTGTAATTGGCGGGGGCGACGGCGGCGCTGCTGAAGAAATTTTAAAATATTCTACGGTACAAAAGGTGGTTATGGTTGAGCTTGACGAGGGAGTGGTTCGCGCATCCAAAAAATATATTCCCGGTATTGCCGGAGATGCCTTTGAATCTTCAAAGCTTGAACTGCGTTTTGAAGACGGTATAAAATATATTCGCGAAACCCGGGAAAAATTTGACCATGTGCTGTTAGATTTGACCGATCCATTTGGCCCTTCAGTAGCGTTGTACACAAAAGATTTTTATTCGGATATTAACCGCATCCTAAACCCGAATGGTATGCTATCCCTTCACATTGAATCCCCCATTACGCGTCCTGCCATTTTTGCCGGTATCTACTGGACGTTAAAGTCGGTGTTTAACATTGTGCGCCCCATGCTGAACTATGTGCCGCTTTACGGAACGCTCTGGGGTTTTGCCACAGCTTCGCAAAATGTTGATCCAATGCAACTGGCTCCGGCGGAAGTTCAAAAACGCCTGGACCAGTTTCGACTTCCCGACTTGAAATTTTACAACGCAAATACCCATTTTTCGTTAATGAGCATACCGAATTACATTAGCGAAATTTTATCAAAACAAACGGAGCCATTCACCCTGAAAAATTTTCCCAACGTCGAAAAATTAATTAACCGTAATCTAAAGATTGTAGAAGATGAAGCGAAAGCGTAGTTTGAAGGGCGGGGTCTCAAAAGTCATCCCCATCTTGGGAAAATAGGTTTTTTTTGATAGGGCAAGAAAATGGAAAACAAGCTTCAATGGGCTGTAAGTTCACGCTCATGCCCTGATTTTGCATGCGAGCCGATCAAACCCTTTAAATTTATTGCTCGACAAAACGTAATATAAACATTTATTTACTATTGAACACGGTTGCGAAATGAAAAAGAAATTCACCAGAGAAGAAAATGAAATATTGAGTTCCTTTGATAAAGGGAAATGGGATACTATTCACGACTATTCCGCCAAAGATGAAGAGGCGGATCAAACCAAGGATAAAAACATTAAAAACAATATAGCCTCAAAAGTCATAAATATATATAGAAATATCTCAAAATCAACAAAGTCGCGGAAATAGAGGAAAGATAAGTCCCGGTTTATTTTACCAGCTTTTTATATAAACCCAGAAGTTTAAACAAATCGTCATCGTGGCCGGGCAAAACATTGGGGGTTGTTAAAAGTTGATCGCCCGAAAATATTGAATTGGCTCCTGCAAAAAAACAAAAGGCTGTTTCTATATTGGTCAAACTTGTTCTGCCGGCGCTTAAACGAACCTGGGTTTGTGGCATAATAATCCTCGCGCAAGCGACAGTTCTCAGTAAATCCCAAACAGAAAAATCAGGGTCTCTTTGAATATCCGTGCCTTCGACTGGAACCAGAATATTGATGGGAACTGATTCCGGATGTCTTTTTAAACTGGAAAGATTTTGAAGCATGTTTATTCGATCATCCATACTTTCGCCCATTCCCAAAATTCCGCCAGAGCAAACATTCAGGCCAGCTTCCTGGACAATATTTAATGTGTCGAGCCTGTCCTTGTAAGTTCGGGTGGAAATAATTTTCTCATAGAAATTTTCTCCTGTATCCAGATTATGGTTATATGTATGCAATCCTGCATCTTTTAACTGTTGTGCCTGCGCTTGAGAAAGCATACCCATTGTGGCGCATACCTCGAGGCCAAGATCATTTACTGCGCTGATAATATCCAGAATTTTTTCCATCTCTGCATCTGGAATCTGACGCCAGGCTGTACTCAGGCAAAATCGACTGGAACCATTCTCCAGCGCCAAACGCGCTTTGTTTACAATATCCGCCACTTGCATTAACGGTTCTGTTCGTATATTCGTTTCATAATAGGAAGACTGCGCACAATATTTACAATCTTCAGTACAACCACCGGTTTTAATAGAAAGTAGCGATGAAATCTGGATTGCCCTTGGATCATGAAAATGTCGATGCACGGTAGCTGATTGATATACAAGTTCTAACAATGGTTGATTGTATATATCTTTTATTTCGTTTATGGTCCAGTTATTTCTTACAGAATTCATTTACCAACAGTCCCCGAAATTTCAATATATGCGCCAAAAACCCAGCCATATTTTTGATCTTCCGTAAAAACAGACAGCCATTTCCCTTTTTTTTCGCCAATAATGTTCTCCTCTCCTGTATATTTTATCAGAACCAGATCATTTTTCTTAAGTTTTTTGATGAGCTTCTCTTTAATGCCAGGATTCTTGCGAAGCGATAAATTATCACCTTTAACAATTCCAAACAACTCAGAGAAAGCTTCATTTTTACCAAAGACAAGCGACACACATTCATCTGAAACGGGATTCCAGACTGTTCGCGAATGAAATGCTCTTGCAATTACAAGACTTGCTTCAGGGTTCCTCAGGGATTCTGGAAATTTTTTTTGAAATGCACAAAATTCCTCTACGAAATATTTTGAGTCTGGAAAAATAGTAAATTTTTTTATGAAACTTTGTCTGATGAAAATACCGGTTTTATCTTCTGCATTCAGGAAATCATCGTATTCATAAAATGGTAGTTTTATATCGGTAATATTTAATTCTCTCAGACCAAAATTGATTATGGATCCATTCATCAGCAAAGCCAGTCGATGCTCTGGAAATTTTTTTAAAAGATCAAAGTTTAGGCGGGAGGCTTTATCAAACTTTTTATCGCTCAAGCAAGAATCGACTTGGGCAAGAGGATCTCTTGCAAATCGTTTATTCATTAACCAAAATAACCCGTATAATCCAAAAATCAGGACAACCACATACAACGTCTTTAGTTTCCTGGATAGTCCCGGTTTTTTGCTGAAACCGGTCAGTTTTGGTTTTACATATGGATCTGACATGATTATACCTGGTAAATCGGGTTTGTTTTTTCCATGTTTAATTTGCTTTTCAGGTTTTCTATAATAAATTCCCGCCCATTTACAAAGGTAGCCACCACTTTTGTCTTAAAGACGAAATCCATAAATGGACTCCAGCCGCATTTGCTTTGAATGTTTTTCGGGCTAAATGTCCATTGATTATTAAAGTCAACCACAGCCAGATCAGCATAATATCCTTCTTCTATCAGTCCGCGTTTTTGAATATGAAACCGTTTGGCGGCATTTGAGGATAAAATCCGGGTTGTATACTCAAGGCTAATTTTTCCATTGGCGGTTTCATTTAATATTAAATGCGTCCCGGCTTCCAGAGAAGGTATGCCGCTAACTGGAACTTTTTCCGCATGATTTTTATCGAATTGTTTATCCTGAAGAGTATGCGGCGCATGATCTGTTGCAATCATTTGAATTCTTTCTTCATGCAGAAAATTTCGCATTTGACTTTGCGTTGCCGGAGATCTCAGCGGAGGATTACACTTCCATAAGAACCCGCCATTTTTGTAATTGTCGGTATTGCAAAAGATATGATGAGGGGCGCATTCAAAGCTGACTCCGGCATTTTGCAGCAATACAATTTCATCGGCTGTACTTACATGCGCCACATGAAAATTTCCATTTGTTTTTTTATACAAATGAATTACATGCTGTGTTGCCTTGACCGCAGCTTCTTCGGAACGAATTTGACTATGCAATAACGGGTCATTCAGTAATCCTGTTTTCCTGACATTATTTTGAATAATGATTTCATCTTCGGCATGAAAACATATAACTTTCAATGATTTTGAAAAATCAATATTGTCAATATTTTCAATAAGCATATCCCCCGTTGTTGAAGCCAGATAAACTTTTATTGCCTTGATATTTTTTTCTTGCAATAAATATTCCAGGTTGTGTCGGGTTAGACCGCCAAATACGCCAAAGTTCACAAGGCTTTCTTTCTCAATGCAGTTTAGTTTTAATTTCAGCGATTTTTCATCCGTAACAGGCGGGTTATTATTGGGCATGTCCAGAACAGTTGTAACGCCTGCAGAAATTGCGGCGAGGCTCCCATGTTTCCAGTCTTCAGCTTCCGGTTTTCCGGGAATTCTAAAATGAACATGAGGGTCAATAAATCCAGGCAATACATGCAAACCTTTGTATCTGCTTATCTTCTCAGCATCGCCAACAACGATATTTCTACTGATTTTTTCAATAAGACCTGTATCCTTGTTAACAAGAATATCGATTTCTTCTGGATTGTTTTTATCGGGCAAAACAGCTTTTACTGATTGCAACAAAGCGTAACCATTCATTTATAGCCAAGCCATTTTATTATCATGGCTTCAAGTTCTTCCTGTTTGTAAGGTTTTAGCAGACAGTCATCGAGACCATTTTTCAGGTAACGCCTGATGTTTTCAGAGATACTGTTGGCAGTAAGCGCAACAATGGGAATATTTATGTTTTTTTCAAATTTAAGAATTCTTGCCGCCTCATCTCCCTTTAATTCAGGCAACTCAATGTCCATAAAAATCAGGTCATACGAGTTTGCAGTCGCCATTTCGATAGCAATTTTTCCATTCTTTGCAATCTCTACCTTATGATTTAATTTTTCCAGCATTATTTTAATTAGCATTTGATTAATTTCATTATCTTCTGCTACAAGAATTTTAGCGTGCTCGCTGCTTTTTGGGATCATAGAGATAGAACTGGTTTTTTCTGGTTTTGCAGTTTCTACAATATTAAGAACACTTAATTCGAGAATAA
>Ga0224495_10000601_pt1 | contig 28013 bp, 30 predicted proteins | sample SF_Jul11_sed_USG_FD_168128 | JGI IMG/M metagenome (GOLD analysis project Ga0224495, IMG submission 168128) | Sediment microbial communities from San Francisco Bay, California, United States - SF_Jul11_sed_USGS_4_1 | ecosystem: Environmental > Aquatic > Marine > Sediment | place: USA: California...
CGCCCAATGTACAAAAGCCCCAAAAAGGCAAAGATCAATGGCGATAGAACGAGGGCAGCTTTTTTCCTTTTGCTGAAGAGTAAAATCAAGAGGGCCATGCTCGCGCCCGTGATCCCGGCCATCGCCAGATAAAAGGGAAGTTGAAAATAGTTCCCGGCGATGATGCCGAAGATGTAAGCAAAAAGTATCAGCGGCAGGGGCCTTTTCATTGCCTTAAAATAAAAGAAATAAGGTCAGGGGTCAATACGCCATCACTCCATGATTAACACCTTCTGCAATTTTACATGATTGTTGTCCTCGGACCTCGCAGGGATTGGTGTAAATAGTCGCTCAATAGCCAGGCGAGGATGGCCAGGCATTCCATGTCTAAATATTGTTGGGCTCGTTGTTCAAAGAGGATAAGACACTGGGCGGGAAATTCCTCGTCGGCATCATTAAAAAGAAGGAGTAGAGGAAGGTGGGGCAAGGGATCGAACATCATGATTAATTGATAATTCCAGGCCAGACCTGGGTCCTGGGCGCAAAGGCCAAGGGATGCTTCTCTTAATTCTTTAAGCTTTCCGGCAAAGTTTCTGGCGATGGCCCTTTCGGTATTGTTTTGAAAACCGTCTACAAAAGGAGCGGCTCCTTTAAAATCCTTATAAGAGACCCAATCCTTCGCTGCAGGTTCAAAAGGAGGATACTGGAGAAGGTATTTGCACAAGACGACCTTTATGGCATGGATGGGTTCTTTCCCGGAAGAATCCGTGATCTGGCGGGCGGAAACCCGGTACCTTTGACCGAAAAAGGGGATGAGAATGGAATCGTCTTGAATCTCTATCCCGATTTTACTGGCTAAAGTCCGGAGATCAAGCTGCTCTATTTGCCTCAGATAATCTTTATAAATTTGACCGAAAATAGGTGCCGGTTTATCCACTCGGTGCCCCCCTTGACTCCAAGATCGCCTGAATTTTTCGATTGGTTCCATCATGAAATGGATCTAAATTTTTTGTAACAGTTTAGTCCTTTGAAAAATTTGGCTAAACTTCAATGCAAAATGAAAAAGTTAAATTGATAATTTCAAAATGATCAGGGTTTTACAGAATATTTGCATTTTTCAATTGGCAATTTTCACTTTTCAATGAAATTTAACGTGCCTTTTCAAAACGTTAAATTGATACGATTTTTTTACCTTAAAAGATAGATTTGGGCAATAGGGGACATCTTAAATAATTTATTTGATATGGAGTTGGCGGCCATTGATCAACAAGCGACTATGCCAAGACTGGCTCGCCTTGACTGCTCCCTCCTTTCGCAGGGGTGCCGGCTTCTCCAAATTTTTACGAAATCACCAATAATTCCCTGCGGTAATTTAGGCACAATAATACCAATTTTCGCCCCCGTGTAGTCAGAAAAAAAGCAACCCAACTTTCCTAAAATAAACCAACTTTTTTGCATTACCATAAAGGTATTGACAAGCCCCCCGCTTTGTATTTTATTATTTCGGCTGGATTTTTCAAAATCTCTTGAGGTGAAAAATCATGTGGAGTGAAAAAGATATTACGAGAGAATATAAAAAGGGAGACATTATCATTAAAGAAGGCGACTTGGGTAGAGAGATGTTTATTATCAAGTCTGGATCGGTGGACGTGATTAAAAGCGATGATAAAAAAGAGGCTGTGCTGGCTACTTTAGAAAGAGGTGATTTTTTCGGTGAGATGGCCATATTGGAAAATGTTCCCAGGACTGCGATGGTGATCGCACGAGAAACGACCCATCTTATTGCCTTGAATATCGGAAGTTTGCTTATCAAAATAAAAAAAGACCCATCCTTTGCTTTCAATATGATGCAGAAGATGAGCCACCGTATTAGAGTGCTTAATGAAAAATTATTAAAAAAGGAAACAAGGGATAAGTCTGATCGTTCCGAATTAAATTTGGCCGTAACGAAAAGCGAATATCTAAGAAATGGTGATCTATAAATGTGGGATTTTGTTATTTTTAAATCATGAGTAGATTTCATACGCTGGTCAAAGAAGAACATCTCTGTATTATTTCCGACCTTCATTTAGGAAATCCTTCCTTCGTTCAGGGCGAAAATTTAGATTCCTTTTTAAAATATTTATCGCAAAAAAATTCAAGCCTTTGCATTAATGGAGATGGCATCGATCTTTTACAGTTATCTATCCCCAAATTGGCGTTGGATATTCATTCAATTTTGAGGGGCCTTCAAGGTTTTTTTGCTCACGGAAAAAAGAAAATTTATTATGTCATCGGGAACCACGATATATATATGGAAGCATTCTTAGAGGATTCGGGCATTTTTAACGTAGTCCCATTTCTTGATGTCATTTCCGGTGACCGGCGGATCCATATTGAACATGGCCATCTCTATGACAATCTCTTTATCAATTTTCCGCGATTGTATATTCAAGTAGCTAAATTATTAGGTTTTTGCGTAAAGATTTCACCTAGCCTTTTCCATCTTTACTTTAAAATCTCAAATTTTTTTTCGTGGCTCAAAAACAGAAATCATTTATGGTTACCGAATCCTCCCCTAGAAAATCTTGTATTCATGAGAGCAGCGAAAGAGTTTTTTGAAAGAGGATTCGATATGGTCGTTTTCGGACATACCCATCGTTTCGGCATACAAGATATATGGAACAACAAAAAATATGCCAATGCCGGGAGCTGGGCTGATAAAACTGCCCACTACCTAATGATTGACGAGGGAGAAATAAATCTGAGGGAATGGTTATTATCTTATGAAATGGAAATGACATCCTTATAGTAACCTAAGCTGAGCAAGGCCAAGAAATGGGGGGATTCCCTTGTTTTGCCTCAAATTTTCTCTATGCCCTCAGTGATACCTTTTTTAGGTAAAAGACACCTGAATAAGAAAGCCGGTTGATGATACTTTTTAATCCGCATTCTTATTGCGAATGGCTTAACCAATGAAGATCGATCTCTGACGGATGCCTTTTATTTTATCATCGTTACCATTGCCACGGTCGGCTATGGGGACGTCCACCCGGGTACTCCTTCAGGTAAAGTATTTACTGTCATCCTGTTACTTTCTTAATATCTTCCCTTTCTCTCAAATTCTGCCATAAGAACCACGCCGCTGTTTTTCAAAACTTTTAAACCCCCCCCTCGTCCCTCCTGTCGTCTTTATGGCGGAATTTTAGTAAAAAAGGCTGAGGGGGTTGAATTTTCGTTCGGGAAATGTTATGTCTTCCCTGATTATTATATTCCTCATTGATTTTGATAGCGGAGTTGGAAAGAATGGCGCCAAGCGGTAGCCTGCCGGATAGCCGTGAGGACGTACAAGATTTTAGATATTCGGGCGAAGTTGGCAATTGGGTCAAAGTGGACCATGAGTTTGCCATGCCGGGTGCCATGCAGATGTCTTTATATGGTAGTCCGGTAGCCAATCCACTCAGAGGGGTTAGAAAAAAAGTTCAATTTAGATTTACCCATACGGTGTTGGGCAGGGGATGAACGAAGGCCGCATTCTCCATACGGAAAGGGGAAAGATAGGGAAGGTTCAAAAGACCTTCAGGAGGAAAAAATGATTGATTGGAATTTAGCTTTTTTAATTGCGGGAGCCGGTTATGGTATAACCATTTCCGTTTTGCTAATTATCTCAGTAATTATCTGGATTATTACTTTGGTCACGAAAAAAGAGAAAATCCCTAAGTAAGGGGAAGGGAGTTATCATGTTGGGATTGTATGAGAGTGGTTATACCCACCTGACTTCTGGCAATATTGCTATGCTTTTAATCGGAGCTGGGCTCATTTATCTGGGCATTGCCAGGAAGATGGAGCCTTTGCTGTTGGTACCAATAGGTTTTGGTATTTTTATGGTGAATCTGCCCATAGCAGGGATCATGGTTTACACACCAGAAGGCTTGCCTGCCTTAGGAGGCCTTAAAGAGATCGCCGAAGGGAAAATCGGAATACTCAACCTTCTCTATTACTATGGATTGAATACTGAGCTCATTCCCTTGCTTATCTTTTTGGGCGTTGGAACACTCATGGACTTTAGACCCACCATCGCCCGGCCCATATCCCTCATCTTTGGGGCAACGGCACAACTCGGGGTCTTTGTCGTTTTTCTAATCGCCTACCTCAGTGGTGTGTTCACCATCAAGGAGGCCGCCTGTATTGGAATTATTGGTGGGTCAGATGGTCCCCCCACGGTCTATCTAACTGTAGTCTTAGCCCCAGTCCTGCTCGGGCCCATTACGATGGTTGCCTACTCCTACATGGCCCTGGTGCCCATTCTTCAACCACCGGTCATCCGATTACTCACGACCAAAAAAGAACGCAGGATAATGATGAAACCACAAATCAGAAAAGTATCCCAACTGGAACTGATCCTTTTTCCGATCGTTGTTTTCATCGTTGCTACAATCCTTGTCCCCAAATGCGCCCCTCTCGTCGGCATGCTCATGTTCGGCAATCTATTACGAGTGAGCGGGGTAACAGACCGGCTTGCCAATGCCGGAAGTATCCTTAACGACATCCTCATTCTTCTCTTGGGTATCTGTGTGGGGGGACTCATGCCTGCCCAGGTTTTTTTCAATCCTCGAACTTTAGTGATCATTGGCTTGGCTGTTCTGGCCTTCATTTTTTCTACCGCCGGAGGTCTGTTGACAGCGAAATTGATTAACTTGTTTCTAAAAGAAAAAATCAATCCGATCATTGGAGCGGCAGGGGTTTCAGCAATCCCGATGGCCGCCCGGGTTGCCCAGGCTGAAGGACAGAAAGCGAACAAGAAAAACTATCTCCTTATGCACGCCCTAGGTCCGAACATGGCAGGCGCTATCGGTACTGCCCTTGTGGCTGGAATTTTTATGGGGATGCTCCAATAATCAGTGGGGTCGGATCTTTCTTTTTGACAAATCTCCAATTCACCGGTCAATTTCCCCAAAATGGCCTGGGACTTGTTTGTGCTTTTCAAATATTCTTTTCAAACGACTGTGAATTCGGGATGTTGTCTTATCGGGGACGTCCGTGCAGAGCGTGCGCGGTTTTTTTATTTGAGACGGCCATGAAGATGTCCACTGTCTGCCTGTTCTCTATTTTTGAAAAAGGGCGAGATTCGCGGCCCTATCCTTGGCCGATCAACCATTTCCATAAAGGCAGATAGGCGATGGTTCTTTTACCCGATGGCTCCTTGGCTTCATAATCCCAGGTTAAAACTGTAAGGTTATTACAACCGACCTCCGCTGCGGATTTAATGAGGGCGTTCGTTTCCCGTTTTCGTGTCTTATAATCCCCCACTTCACAGCAGACCTGAAGCAACTGGTTAATGTTTACCCCTTCCTTGAGCGCAAAATCCACCTCTTTCCCATCTCGGGTTTTATAATAATAAAACTCCTTTCCTCTACGCAGGAGCTCAACAGCTACTAAATTCTCCATCAATTTCCCGATATCAGGGGTGATCTTAATCTTTACCGCATTGATCATTCCCGTGTCATAGGCATAAACCTTTCTGGGGCTTTTCATCTGCTCTTTAACCTTATAAGAGAATCGTTCATTTACAAAAATCACGAAGGCCTCCTGCAGGTACTCCATATAATTCTCAATGGTATGAACGCTCCTGAAAGATAGAATATTTTTAAGCCTGGTATAGGAAAATTCATTCGAATGATTGGTAACTAGGTAAAGCCCGAGATCATGTAGTTTTTTTGCGTATCTGAGATTATATCTCTTGACTACATCCCTGAATAAAATGCTCTCAAACAAAGTGCCCAGGTAGCTTTTTAGTTCGATTCCTTTGATGACGATCTCCGGATAGCCACCTGAATTCATGTATTCGTTTAAATGATTCAACAGCACTCCCTGCTTTTCCTTGAGGGTAATGGTTTCATCTACTATGAACTCCCTTGCTCTTAAAAACTCCCGGAATGAAAAGGGAAGGATCTGAAACTGGGTGTGCCGGCCGGTCAGATGGGTCGCCAGTTCCCTGCTGAGAAGCCGCGAGTTTGAGCCGGTAATGACAACCGTGAACCCTCGCCGGTGAAGCCTGTTTATGAACAGTTCCCAGTTCGGAAGATTCTGAATTTCATCAAAGAGAAGAAATTTGGTTTCACCGTAGACTTCCCGGATTGCTTTAACCAAAGTATCATAATCCTTTGCTCCAAGAAGCTGCTCATCATCAAAATTCAGATAGCCAAAATTGATTCCTTCAAGGAGTTGGATGGCAAAGACAGATTTACCAGCTCTTCTCGGTCCGCTGATCACCTTGATGAGCGAATCATTCATATGCGAAGGGGCATTTTGCAGGGCATCACGAGGGATATAATGCTTGCCAATCATTTCCTCACGCTCGGCCTTCTGCCTTAATACAACCTCTTTCATTTCCTTGAGATCACCCCCTGCCCGTCAATCAGGGTTTTTGTTTAATTATATAGCCATAATGCACAAAAAACAAGATTTTTGTGCAGTATAACTATTTTAATGCGCAAACATTCTTTCCCTGCAAGGGGCTTTCTCCTATTTTAAGATATCCGAAAGGGAGTCAGGGAACGATAGATCTTAGACCTTCAGGCATTTTTTTGAAGGAAAGGGGGATTTTTTTAAATTCATTGATATGGAATGGAATTCGCTTTAATGGTAAACTAATGATTAGTTTTCTGTAATCGGAGAAACTCGTGAAATAAATAAGGGGATTTTCTTTTTGGTAAAAACGTTGAGGAAGATCTTGGGAGTAAAAAGGGACCCATGATTTATTATTCACCTTAGGGGAAGGAGGAAGAAAAAAGATGAAGAAGCAAAGCAAAGCGGTGTTGATTTTAGTGGTAGCGGTCTTTTTTGTTTGCGGAGGAATTCTCCCCGTTTTCGCACAGGAAAAAGCCAAAACGGAAGGCGCCCCCAAAGAGGGACCCGAGTTTACTATCGGCCGGGCTGTTATGGGGACCGGGGTTGAGAACCGAGAACCTGTGGGAGTTTCAGAGGTATTTCCTGCCACTACGGAGAAAGTGTATTGCTTTTTGGAAGCCACCCATATTCCTAAGGATATGGAAATCTCCATTACCTGGTTTCATGGCCAAAAGGAAATGAGAAAGATCAACCTTCCATTAAAGGCAGGCTCGAGATGGAGAACCTATGCCCACAAGAATTTGGGCGGGCTAAAGGGAGACTGGAAAGTTGAGATTAAGGACGCGGAAGGAAAACTTCTGAAAGATCTCACCTTCAAGGTTGAATAAAAGAATCCACATCGCCAAGGAAGGCGTTCATGCAGAATATGCTGAATGATGCCCCTTAAGGCCAGGGTCTGTCAGGAAGGGCGCAGGTTATGTTCTGCATGAACGGGCTATAGGCACTCCATAGAGCAAGGCATATTGCGCGCATAAATTTGAAAGGGCTGATACTCGTGGCCAAAGAAAATGAATTCGTGGAGTATGTTTTGGACTTATTTGGACCTTGGGGGCCGGTGAAAGCCAAAGCCATGTTCGGGGGTTTCGGTATCTACCGGAATAATCTTATGTTCGGATTGATCGCGGATGAAATGCTTTACCTTAAGACCGATGAAAAAACCCGATCTGCCTTCGAGTCCAAAGGGCTGCCCCCTTTTACCTATGCAAAGAAGGGAAAAAAATTCTCAATGTCCTATTGCCAGGCACCGGAAGAAGCCTTAGAGGATCCTGAAGAGATGGCTGTATGGGCGGAAAAAGCCTATGGCGCTGCGGTGCGCGCGAATAAGAAGAAAAAAGCCTAATGCTCAACTTGTCAATAATCCTTCTGCCCGCACCAACGAACTCCTGCGCAAGATAACCTTCAAGACTTCCATTTTCCTTCTCCTTCTTTAGGAAACGAAGAGATTCTTGGTAGAAAAATCTGGATCGCTGGTCAAGTTCACTCCCAGACGCCGCAAACCTGCTTCATCCCCCGGCGTGGGGATGTGGGTCATATGAACTTCGCAATTGCGCAGTTCCTTTATTTTTTCGATCGCTAATTGCGCCGCCGGGTTGGTCATAGCGCCGATACTCAGGGCAATAAGCGTTTCTTCCAGGTCCAGGCTGATCGTTTTTTCATTCAGAATTTCCGTTTTGAGGTTTCTGACCGAATCGGTGATGTACGCAGGGAGTAACTGGATTTTATCGGGAATGTCGGCTAAATGCTTTATGGCGTGTAAAACGAGGCTGGAAGCTGCATGCATTAGCGGTGAATTGCTGCCAGTAATAATGGTGCCGCTCTTCAGTTCTATGGCTGCTCCGCAATAAATTCCTTCGTTCCCTTTTTCTTTCTGCTGCGCCTCCCGGGCGGCCTGCCGGGCGGGGTTCACCACTCTCCGGTGTTCCGGCTCGAGATTAAAATCCTTGATAAAAAGCTCAACCCTCTGAACGGTTTCTCTATCGGAAAAACCCATCGCATACTCACATCGATATCGAAAATACCGCCGGATCACTTCCTGCTTGGCTGCCTCCCTGGTCATTTCATCATCTGTTATGGCAAACCCCGCCCGGTTTACTCCCATATCCGTAGGAGACTTGTAAAACGATGAGCCTCCGGTTATTTTTTCCAGTATTCTTTTCAGCACGGGAAAAACTTCCACATCCCGATTATAATTTACGGCGATTTGACCGTAGGCTTCCAGATGAAATGGATCAATGAGATTGAAATCTTTGATGTCCGCGGTTGCCGCTTCATACGCTACATTGACCGGGTGTTTAAGCGGTAAATTCCAAATGGGAAAGGTCTCAAATTTGGCATATCCTGATTTTAAGCCCCTGTTGTAGTCATGATATAGCTGGGAAAGGCAGGTGGCTAATTTCCCGCTGCCGGGGCCGGGGCCGGTGACAACCACCAGGGGTTTTTCTGTTTCAATATACTCATTGGCTCCATAGCCTTCGTCACTGACGACCAAATCCACATCTGTGGGATATCCCTTGGTATAACGATGGGTGTAGACCCTGATGCCTCTTCTTTCCAATTTATTCTTGAACAAGGTGGCCGCCGGCTGGCTCTCGAAGCGGGTGATATTCACCCCCAGCACATTGATCCCCCAGGTGCGCAGATCATCGATGAGTTTCAGGGAATCGGAATCATAGGTAATGCCAAAATCTGCCCTTATTTTTTTCCTTTCAATATCCCCCGCATAGATGCAAAGCAAAATATCAGCCTTGTCTTTCAGTTCCTGCAAAAGCCGCATTTTGACATTGGGCTCATAGCCGGGTAAAACCCGCGAGGCATGATAATCATAAAAAAGTTTACCTCCGAATTCCAGGTAGAGCTTATTATCAAACCTCTTAACTCTTTCGAGAATTTCAACTGTCTGTTCCTGTAGGTACCGCTCGTTTTCAAAGCCGATTTTATGAGTCATCTTTTTCTCGTCGAACCTCCCCTCCTCTTTTAGCCTCTGGATTCCTTCAGGCCTGAAAAAGAACCATCCGGAGCACTTTTACTTTTACCTAAAAAAGGCGATTCACCACAGAGGGCCCATAGGAAAATTAAGATAAAATAAGGAAATAAACTCCTTTTCTCTGCTTTACTCTGTGCACTCGTTAACTGAAAATAACACCATATTCTATCTGACGAATTTATTACATGAGAACACAGAGAAAATATTGAGCTTATTTTGTTTTTTAACCATGAAATTATTCTCTGAGATCTCTGTGGTGTAAAAAAAATGCTCAATTTAGGTTTTATTATCTATGGTTCATCAACCCACCCTCTGGCTTTCCGCAAAGCGCAGCGCGGGCGGGGAAACAAAGCTTCGGAAAAATTGCCAAATCCACCCCCACAGTTAAAGATAGGGGCGATGATCGTTATCTATTATTCCCTTTTATATTTCGGAAATGATTTCTGTTAGATTTCGGTTCAACTCCAAAATGCGGTCCTTGAGCTCGGCCTGCTCCATCCAGGCCTTGGACTCCAGTCGAGACTTCCGGTCCCGAAGTGCGGCCAGATTGGATTCCATATCAGAAAGGAGATAGGTCCATTCGATGGGAGGAGCGGCTTTTTCCGGATGGACAGCTCGTTTGAGTTCCTGCCCCGCTTTTAGCGTGGCTTCTTCCAGATAATCGGGGATGAGTACTTTGAGTCCCAAACGCTCCTGAATAAGGTCCGCCAGGACCTGTTGCGCAGAAAACTCTCCATGAACCAAAAAAACTTGCATGTGGGGATTCTGAAAATGGCTCAGCCATTCTAAAATTTGACTTTGCCCGGCATGGGCGGAAAAGCCGTTGATGGTAAACACCCGGGCTTTTACAGCAATTTCTTCCTGAAAAAGGTGAACTCTTTTCATGCCGTCCACGATCTTTCGCCCTGTTGTCCCCTGGGCCTGAAAGCCGACGAAGACAATACTCGCCCCCTCGCGCCACAGATTATGCCTCAAGTGATGCCGGATCCTCCCCGCATCCGCCATGCCGCTGGCCGAGATAACGACGGCTGGCCCGGAGAGGTGGTTGATGGCCATAGATTCTTCGGTAGTCTCGGCAAAACGCAACTGGGGCAAAGAGAGCGGGTCTTCTCCTTTGCGCAGAAGTTTTTTAGTGGCTTCATCAAAATATTCCGTATAATTCCGAAAAATCTCAGTGGCCTGGATCGCTAAGGGGCTGTCCAAATAAACGGGTACATCCTCTGGGAGCCTTCCCTCTTTGGCTAAAAGATGAAGGGAATAAATGATCTCCTGGGTTCTTTCCACAGCGAACGCCGGGATAATAACCTTCTCTCCGCGCGCGTAACTGTAAGCGATTGCTTCGGCCAGTTCATTCAAGCTGTCTTCTTCATTTTTATGATTCCGGTTCCCGTAGGTGGATTCAAGAAAAAGATAATTGGCCGTCCGGACCGTGCTGGCATCCTCAACTAGCAATTGGGCCGGCCGGCCCACATCCCCCGAAAAAACCAATTTACTCTGAAAGCCACTTTCTTCAACCCAGAGTTCGATTAAGGAAGCACCCAGGATGTGTCCGGCATCCTTAAAATTAACCTTTAAGCCCGGCAAGGGTTCAAAAGGTTCATTATAGGCTTTTATCTCAAACATCGGGAACGTGGCCTGCGCATCTTTTTGGGTATATAAAGGTTGAATATGCTTCTGCCCATGGCGGAGGCGTTTTTTACTCTTCCATCGCGCCTCCATTTCCTGAATATGGGCGCTGTCCAGAAGCATGATCTCCAGTAAATCCCGGGTCGGCGGGGTGGTGTAAATCCGGCCCTGGAACCCCTTTTGCACCATGCGGGGCAGGAGACCGGAATGGTCGATATGGGCATGGGTGATGAGGAAAAAATCGATCTTGTGGGGCTCGTAAATATCCACATCCCAGTTGCGTTTTTCGATTTCGGCATTGCCCTGATGCATCCCACAATCGACGGCCAATCGATGCTCACCGGTCTCCAGGATGTAACAGGAGCCTGTAACCGTCCTCGCCGCCCCCATAAATTTTATGTTCATTCCGATGATCTCCTCTCCACTGTCGTGTGCTCATTTATCCCCATGCTTCCCCAAGGTGGATGGCGCCAATAACATTTTTTTCCTGGGTATATACCTTGTCAACCAAAGTTAGTCAAGGATTTTCAGGTTCCGGGCCAAAGAGTCACGGGGACCTCAAATTCTGCCATAAGAACCACGCCGCTGCTTTTCAAAACTTTTAAAACCCCCTCCTCTCACCCCTCCTGTCATCCTTATGACTGAATTTCAGTCCCCAGTAACTTAAACCTTGACCTACCGGTTCAATGGAGTTATATAAAAAGCCAACGCCTAAGATGAAGGGGGGTTTATGGTCAAAGGATTAAGTTTCCGTAAGGATTGCAGTGAATGTGGACGAACTTTCCTTACTCCGAATCGCCAAGCAAGACTTTGCCCACGGTGTAGCGAACGAGTTGCGGAAAAAATTAAACAAAAGCAAAAGGCCCTGCAACAGCAGGAAAAGAAAGCTCCCCCTTCAACCAAAACTTCCCGGCCAACTCCGCCAGCCGGGCTATCGCTGACTGATAATCTTAGGGCTCAAGTTCTTAAAGAGTACGAAGTCTACCGGGAAGAGAAGAACCTGGTGCGGCGGCAAGTCCATGCCCTAATCGCCAAGAAACTGAAAATTAAAAAATTACTGGTGGCCCAAGCCCTGCAGGCGGTGGGCAATTTGGCCTTACCGGAAGGGACAGAGCAGGAAATTATTCGCCGCTATCAAGGGTATGTGATGAGTTTAGAGCGCCCTGCCAGAGGGCGGCGCAAGACAATTGCCGGGGAAATGGGGGTTCCCTTCCGAGCCGTGGTGCTTGCCGTTCGGAAGTGGAACAGGCAACCACCCCACCTAAAAGAGCTAACCCGGGAGCAGCGCTTTTTCATCGAAAAAAACCATTGGCGCAATCTGGAAAACGGTAAGTCTCTTCGGGAAGGGGTGGAGGAGATTGCCCAAAAAATCGCCTGCCCTCTTTTACAGATTTTTCGTTATCTGGATTTTATTCATGAAGGGCAAGATCGCTTGGCCAACGTCCCCGATGTCACACCGGATCAAAAAGAAGCCATTCTGGCGGGATACGCTGAATACCTTTCGGGATCCGCTCCCCCCGATCTTTTTCTACATACGCTCTTAGCGGAAAAAGCGGGAGTCAATCATAAGCAAGTACACAAAGTGCTTCTGCACTACCGCCTGGAGAAGCAATGAGGAGCCTAAGCCCCACCCCTCTTTACAGATACTTGACCACCAAATCCCCCACTTCCCGAGTCGTATAACCCATCTCTCCCGCGGCCATGCTCTTTAAATGTTTCTCGAGGACTTGGGCGACGGCTTCTTCAACCCGCTGAGCGGCTTTCTTTTCTCCGAAATGGTCGAGCATCATCTGACAAGCTGCGATGGCCGCCATGGGGTTAATCATATTCTTGCCGGTGTACTTGGGGGCCGAACCGCCCATGGGCTCAAACATGGAGACCCCGCCAGGGTCGGGGTTGATGTTACCGCCGGCTGCAATGCCCAGGCCACCCTGGATCATAGCCCCCAGGTCCGTGATGATGTCGCCAAAAAGGTTGTCGGTCACGATCACGTCGAACCATTCCGGGTTTTTAATCATCCACATGCAAAGGGCATCGACGTGGGTATAGTCCGTTTTTACGCGGGGATATTCCTTGGCTACCTCTGCAAAGGTCCTCGCCCATAGATCGGAAGCGTAGTTGAGCACGTTGGTCTTGCCCGCGAGGGTCAGCTTGAGTTCATGGTTGCGCTTCAAGCACAACTCGAAAGCATAGCGTAAGCATCGCTCTACGCCCTTACGGGTATTGATCGATTCCTGGACCGCAACCTCATCCGCGGTTCCCTTTTTCAGGAACCCTCCCGCGCCCGTGTAGAGCCCTTCGGTGTTTTCGCGGATAATGACGAAGTTGATATGTTCGGGTCCTTTATCCTTCAGGGGAGTTTCTACCCCTGGGTAAAGTTTCACGGGCCGGAGGTTGATATACTGATCCAGGGTAAACCGCAAACGCAAAAGGATGCCTTGTTCAAGGATACCAGATTTAACCTGGGGATGCCCAATGGCCCCCAGGAATATGGCTTGAACTTTTCTGAGTTCTTCCAGAACGCTTGCAGGAAGAATTTCGCCGGTTTTGAGATAGCGCTCTCCCCCCAGATCGTAGAAATGAAAGTCCAGTTGGATTTTTTCTTTCTCGGCAACAGCTCTTAATACTTTCAGTCCCTCGTCTACTACTTCGGGGCCGGTACCATCTCCCGGGATAACAGCAATCGTATAAGCCATATTTTCTCCCTTGATATAAGTGTATTGGTAATTATTCGAAACCGGTTTTAACGTAGCAACAGGAAGTCTGTTTTTATTCGCTTTTCATCTTAAATGCCTTAACGTAGCTCATCAACCCTCCAGACTCGATGAGCTGTTGCATGAAGAGTGGAATGGGTTGGGCTTTAAAAGTCTTTCCCGTGCTCAAATTTTCAATGGCGCCCGTTTCGCTGTCCACCTGCAACGCATCGTCCTGGTGGATCCCTTCTACGGCCTCAGCGCACTCGAGAATGGGCAAACCCATGTTGAAGGCGTTGCGGTAGAAGATGCGGGCAAAACTCTTCGCTACCACGCAGGCAATGCCGGCATGTTTGATGGCCAGGGGGGCGTGTTCCCTGGAGGAACCGCAGCCGAAATTTTCCTCGGCCACAAAGATGTCTCCGGGCTGAATCTTCTCGAGAAATTTCGGGTCGATATCTTCCATAAGGTGGGAAGCCATTTCCGCCGGATCCGTCGTATTGAGATAACGGGCAGGAATGATGGCATCGGTATCGACATTCGCCCCGAATTTCCAAGCTCTTCCTTTGTAAATCATAAATCCTCCTAATACTAATTTAACCACAGAGGGCACGGGGATCACAGCGATATAAAAATCTTAAAAAAAACAATTTAGGACACAGATAGCCATGGTCTTCCGTTAAGCGGCCACTCCCAATTCTTCCGGACCGCCAATCCTCCCCAGAATGGCCGAAGCTGCCGCCACAGCCGGGTTAGCCAGATAAACCTCGCTCTCCGGATGGCCCATCCGTCCCACGAAATTGCGATTGGTCGTGGTCACAGCGCGCTCCCCCTTGCTTAAGATGCCCATATAACCGCCCAGGCAGGGACCACAGGTCGGGGTGCTGATGACCGCATGGGCGTCCAGAAAGATTTCGAACAGGCCTTCTTTCAAAGCTTGACGGTAGATCTCCTGGGTCGCCGGGATGATGATCAACCGCGTAAAAGGTGCTCGTTTCCTTCCTTTGAGAACACGGGCCGCCGTGCGCAAGTCTTCCAAACGCCCGTTGGTACAGGAACCGATGACCGCCTGATCGATGACCACTCTGCCCACCGCACTGATGGGCTTGACATTGGAGGGCAGATGAGGAAAGGCTACCTGAGGCTCAATCCGGGTGACATCGATATCTATGGTTTGAATGTACTTGGCCTCGCCATCACTATAGTGAAATTTATAGGGCCGTTTGGCTCGGCTTTGCACGTACTCTTTGGTTAATTTATCGGGCGCAATAATCCCATTTTTGCCACCGGCCTCGATCGCCATGTTGGCCATGGTCAAACGACTATCCATGGAAAGATTGGCAATGGCCTCCCCGGTAAATTCTATCGCCCGGTATAAAGCCCCGTCCACGCCGATCTTGCCGATGGTGTAAAGAATCAGATCTTTCCCGTCCACCCAGGGGCGGCGCTTCCCCTGATAGATCATTCTGATGGTTTCTGGCACCCGAAACCAGGCCTCGCCAGTGATCATGGCCGCAGCAAAATCCGTCGAACCCACGCCCGTGGAGAAAGCACCCAGCGCCCCGTAGGTACAAGTATGGCTGTCCGCTCCGATGACGAGGTCGCCGGGAAGGACCAGTCCTTGTTCGGGGAGCAGGGCATGTTCGATGCCCATTTCTCCCACTTCATAATAATGGGTTAAATTCTGTTCTCGGGCAAACTGGCGCATGAGCTGGCATTGCTGGGCCGACTTAATGTCTTTGTTCGGAACGAAATGATCGGGAATGAGGACGATCTTGTCCGGATCAAAAACTTTCGTGGCTCCGGTCCGGCGGAATTCCTCGATGCCGATGGGCGCGGTAATGTCGTTGCCCAGAACCAAATCGACCCGGGCGTTGATCAGTTGCCCGGGTTCGACTTCCCGGAGGCCGGCATGTTCGGCCAGAATCTTTTCGCTAATGGTCATCGGTCGAATCATTTTCAAACTCCCTTGATACGCTTTTGGTACTCTAATTTATTCAGTCCATTGATATAGGCTTTGGCCGCAGCAATGATGATATCGGTATGGGCCCCTTGCCCGGTGACCCGGATTCCTTCTTCTTCCAGGATCACCGTGACCTCCCCCTGGGCATCCGTACCGCCGGTGATGGCGTTGATCAAAAACTTGAGTAGGTGACTTTTGGTCTTGGTAATCTTGGAAATCGTTTTGTAGGCCGCATCGACCGGGCCATCCCCAAATCCCGCTTCCTGATAGAGTTTTCCTCCGATCTCGATCTGAACCGTGGCCGTGGGTACAGTTACCGAACCGCTGACCACGTTGAGGTTGACCAATTTGAATAGGTCGGGAATGCGCAGAATTTCATCGGCAATAATAGCTTCCACGTCTTCATCGAAGACCTGCTTCTTTTTATCGGCCACTTCCTTGAAGCGCTGGAAGGCCTGATTCAGGTGGGCTTCGCTGAGTTCATAGCCCAGGGTCTTAATCTTCTCCCGGAAAGCATGGCGGCCCGAGTGCTTGCCCAGAACCAGAGTGGACTGGGAGATGCCTACGGATTCCGGGCGCATAATTTCATAAGTGGTCTTCTCCTTCAGCATTCCATCCTGGTGGATGCCGGCTTCATGAGCAAAGGCGTTAGCGCCTACGATGGCTTTATTGGGGGGGACGAGAATACCCGTAATGCCGGAGAGGAGCCGGCTTGCCGGGTAAATCTGTTCGGTTACGACTCTCACCTGGTAAGAAAAGAAATCGCGCCGCGTCTTCAAAGCCATAACGATCTCTTCCAAGGAAGCATTGCCGGCCCGCTCCCCGATTCCATTAATGGTGCACTCTATCTGGCGGGCACCGCTTTCCACGGCCGTCAGGCTGTTGGCTACGGCCATTCCCAGATCGTTGTGACAGTGAATGGACAGGATGGCTTTATGGATGTTTTTCACTTTTTGGCGGAGAAATGTAATCAGTTTTCCGTATTCCGTGGGGATGATGTAACCCACAGTGTCCGGGATGTTGACGATGGTGGCGCCGGCTTCAATGGCCGCCTCGACGACCCGAGCCAGATATTCGGGGTCGGAGCGAGTTGCATCCTCTGCGGAAAATTCTACTTCCTGGGTATACCGCTTGGCGTAAGCCACGGCGCGGCCCGCTTCTTCCAAAACTTCCTCGCGGCTCTTGCGCAGCTTATATTGCAGGTGAATATCCGAGGTAGCGATGAATACATGGATGAGCGGATTGCGGGCGTATTTCAGCGCTTCCCAAGCCCGGTCGATGTCTCCCGGCGTTGTTCGGGACAAGCCGGCGATTTGCGTCTCCTGGACTTCCTGGGCAATGCGCTTAACCGATTCGAAATCTCCCGGCGAGCTACTGGGGAAACCCGCCTCGATCACATCCACGTTTAAACGCTCGAGTTGGCGGGCAAGCATTATTTTTTCATCCAGATTCATGCTGGCGCCTGGGGACTGCTCCCCATCGCGCAGCGTGGTATCGAAGATACGAATTATCTCCATGGCTGAAACCCTCTTTTAACTGCAAAAAATGATAACCGACTGCTTCTTTGTCTCCTGGGTTTGCATTTCTCCTCGCCCTTTCGAATTAAACGGCCTTTTCCTCCGGCAAAAGAGGCCTGGACGCACGCCGGTGACGGAGGAATATGATGGCCATGATAGGGCCAGAGATGGCATAGATCAGAAAGAGGCCAAAGAGAGTGTATTCGGGTTCGTAGGCCACAACGATGATTAGCAGAATGGCGATCACCAGCCAGCGAAAAGGTTTGCGACGGAAGAGCTCGATGTCCTTGAACCCATAATACTTCACCGTACTCACCATCAAAAAAGCCAAAATATAAGTGGCGATGAGGACCGTCAGGTGTTTACTGACCCCTGTATCGCCCAGTTTGTAAAAGACCAGGATTCCGGTGGCAATCAGGCCGGCGGCTGCCGGTATCGGCAGGCCGCTGAAATAGCGGCTTTCCACTGTATTCACCTGAATATTATAGCGGCCCAGGCGCAGGGCTCCACAGACCACGTAGAGAAAAGCAGCCAGCCAACCCAGGCGCCCAAAAGGCTCAAGGGCCCAGGCGAAAACCAGCATACCCGGGGCGACGCCAAAGGCGATGACGTCGGCCAGGGAATCAAATTCTACGCCGAAGCGGCTGGTCGTATGCGTATAGCGGGCAACCCTCCCATCCATTCCATCCAATAGGCCGGAAATCAAGATGAAGATGGCCGCTGTGTAAAAATCTTCTTGCAGGGTACGGAGGAGTGAAAAAAAACCACAAAAAAGGCTGGTGGCGGTGAAGAGGTTGGGGAGAATATAGATCCCCTTGCGCATGCTGTCGATTTTTTTTCTGCGTTCTTTCTTCTCCCGCCTCATGTTAAGACCCCTAATATCGTTTGCCCGCCCAAAACTTTTTGGCCGATCTGGGCCTGAAGGCGGGTGTTGGCGGGTAAATAGACATCCACCCGGGACCCGAAGCGGATCATTCCGAACCGGCACCCCCGCTCCACCACATCTCCTTTCTTAATCCAACAGACAATCCGCCGAGCGATTAAGCCGGCGATTTGGACGAACAATAAGCGGGTTCCATCCGGAGCTTCCATCAGCAGGGCATTCTGCTCATTCATCGTAGAAGCTTTATCTAAATTGGCCCGGATAAATTTTCCCGTGTGATAGGAGGAATCGATAATGCGCCCGGTCAGAGGGATACGGTTTACGTGAACATTGAAAAGGGACATGAAGATGCTCACTTTAAGGGTTGGCCCTTTTAGCAAGTATTCTTCCCAACAAGGTTCTACCTTGATGATTTTTCCGTCGGCTGGCGCAAGAACGGCCTTCTCTCCCGGGGGAATGGATCGCTCTGGGTCCCGGAAAAAATAGACAACAAAAAGGGTGAGGAGCGAGAAAAACCCCGCGCAGGCCGTAAACCACAGAATCCAAAGGATCAAAGAGAGGGCGGCCAAGGGGAGAATGAAAATAGCCCCCTCCTTGGCCACGGGGATTCTTAGGGTGGACCGCCTCACACTTTCCCCTTGGGTTTGATCCAGGGCATCATGGCCCTTAATTCTTTACCGACTTTTTCGATGAGATGCTCCGCTTCTTCCTTTTTCCTGGCATTGTAGATGGGCCGTCCGGCCTGATTCTCCAGGATCCAGTTTTTGGCGAAGGTGCCATCTTGAACGTCACGGAGGAGTTTCTTCATGATCTGGCGGGTTTCCTGGGTAATAACCTTGGGGCCGGCATAATAGTCGCCGTACTCAGCGGTATCGCTCACAGAATAGCGCATCCAGCTCAATCCTCCCTCATAGATCAAATCGACTATGAGTTTAAGTTCATTCAGGCACTCAAAGTAGGCAATTTCGGGCTGGTATCCAGCCTCTACCAGGGTATCAAACCCGGCTTTAATCAGCTCAGTGACTCCCCCGCAGAGAACCGCTTGTTCCCCCAATAGGTCGGTCTCGGTTTCTTCTTTAAAGGTGGTCTCGATGACCCCTGCCCGCGTACAGCCGATGCCTTTGGCGTAGGCCAAAGCGGTTTTCTTTGCTTTCTTGGTATGGTCCTGGAAAATCGCCAGCAGCCCGGGAACTCCAGTGCCGGTCTCGAATTCCCGCCGGAGAATATGGCCTGGGCTCTTGGGGGCAATCATGATCACATCCACCTGGGGTGGAGGAACGATCTGATGATAATGAATGTTGAACCCATGGGAAAAAACCAGGGTCTTACCCGGTTTTAAATTGGGCTTAACGTCTTTTTGGTAGAGGACGGCCTGAACATTATCTTGGGCCAGAATCTGGATCAGGTCTCCCTGGGCGGAGACTTCCGCAGCCGTCATGGGCTTGAAACCGTGCTTCTTGGCCAAAGCATAGTTTTCGGTTCCTTCCAGCTCGGCTACGATGACATTCACTCCGGAATCCCGTAAGTTCAGGGCCTGGGCGTGGCCCTGGCTGCCGTACCCGATAATGGCCACTTTTTTTCCTTTAAGTACGTTCAGATCCGCATCTTTGTCGTAGTACATTTTTGCCATATAATTCCTCCTTAAAACAAGATAATTGAGTGATTTGTTTAACGATTAAGATTTTTGCAGGTCTTTTTCCCGCATCCCACTCGCATTGGCCCCTTCTTTGCGGACCCGGGTGATCGCTACTTTCCCCGTGCGCACAATTTCCATGATGCCGATGGGAACGAGAAGGTCAATGACGGCCTGGATCTTTTTTTCATCTCCGGTAATTTCCAGGGTAAAGGATTTGGGGGAAACGTCCACCACCTTCCCCCGGAAGATGTCTACGATCCGTAGAACTTCAGCGCGCGAGGTCGTCTCGGCTGTTACTTTGATCAGGGCCATTTCCCGTTCCACATAATCAGAACCCGTAAGCTCGAGAACTTTGATCACGTTGACCAGTTTGTTCAGTTGTTTAATGATCTGTTCAACGATTTGGACGTTCCCGCGGGTGACCAGAGTCATCCGGGAAATAGACGGATCTAAGGTCTCGGCCACATTTAGGCTCTCGATGTTAAAACCCCGGCCACTAAAGAGTCCGGAGATCCGGGAGAGGACTCCCGGTTCATTATCCACTAAAACCGATATAACGTGTCGCATTTTCCCCTTATACCAGAAGCATTTCGGTCAAGGCCGCGCCGGCCGGAACCATGGGATAAACACATTCGTCCCGATCCACTACGAAATCCATAACCACGGGCTGGCGAATCGCCAGGGCCTCGCGGATGACCGGTTCAACTTCTTCCGGCTTGGTTGCCCGCAGGCCAACGGCCCCGTAAGCTTCGGCCAGCTTGACGAAGTCAGGAGCGACCTCGAATAGGGTTTGGGAATAGCGCTGAGCGCAGAAAAGCTGTTGCCATTGGCGCACCATGCCCAGGCAGTGGTTGTTCAACACCGCCACCTTCACCGGAAGTTTATATTGAACGGCCGTGGCCAACTCCTGAATGTTCATCTGGAAGCTTCCGTCGCCAGCGATATCGATGATGGTTTTATCCGGGAAGGCCACCTGCGCGCCAATGGCGGCAGGGAAACCATAACCCATCGTGCCTAAACCGCCAGAAGTGATCAACGTTCGCGGCTGGGTAAAGGTAAAAAATTGGGCTGTCCACATCTGATTCTGGCCTACTTCCGTGGTGATGATGAAGTTGCCCCCCGTGATTTCTCGGGTAATTTCGTTGATCTTTTTTACAACGAATTGGGGTTTAATGCAGGGGCCGGATTTATAAGTTAACGGGGACGTTTTCATCCATTCCCCAATCTGCTTTAACCAATCTGCCCGCGCTTGGAGCCAATCCTGAGCGGGTTCTTCCTCGAAGAATTTGAGCATCGCTTTGAGGACATTCTTGACATCGCCGACGATGGGAATGTCCACGAGAACATTCTTGGAGATGGAAGTGGGGTCGATGTCGATATGGATTTTTTGCGAGCGGGGAGAAAACGTTTCCACCTTGCCCGTTACCCGGTCGTCAAACCGGGCTCCAACCGCAATGAGCACATCACAATGGGTGATGGCCATATTGGCCTGAAAGGTTCCATGCATGCCGAGCATGCCCAAGAAGAGAGGGTTCGTTCCCGGGAAGCCTCCCAATCCCATGAGGGTCGTCGTTACAGGAATGGAAAACTTTTGGGCCAAGGAAGCAAGTTCTTTGGAAGCGTTGGAGAGGATGACTCCTCCCCCGGCGTAAATCAGGGGCTTTTGGGCTTGAGCAACGAGTTTAACCGCTCTTCTGATCTGCCCAGGATGACCCTGGTAAGTTGGATTATAGCTGCGCATCTTGGCCTTGGCAGGGTAGGAGAACTCCGTACTGTCGGCCATTACATCCTTGGGTAGATCCACAAGGATCGGGCCGGGCCTTCCTGTCCTGGCCAGATGGAAAGCCTGTTTAACGATCGCAGCCAGGTCCTTGACATCTTTGACCAGATAATTGTGCTTGGTGCAGGGACGGGTGATGCCGACAATATCTGCTTCCTGGAAAGCATCGTTGCCGATGAGCATGGTGGGCACTTGACCGGTGAAGACCACCAGAGGAACCGAATCCATGTAGGCGGTGGCGATGCCGGTTACGGCATTGGTGGCGCCGGGGCCGGAAGTCACCAGGCAAACCCCCACTTTGCCCGAAGAGCGGGCATACCCATCGGCTGCATGCACGGCTCCTTGTTCATGGCGCACAAGGATATGGCGGATTTCTTCGGAATATTTTAACAGCGTGTCGTAAATGCTTAGGACAGCTCCTCCGGGAAAACCGAAGATTGTATCCACCCCTTCCAGCTTCAGACTCTCAAAGAGAATTTCCGCTCCCGTTTTCTTCAAACCTTTACCCCCGTGCACCCTGGGATCGGTATTTACCGAGAATGGCCTCGATCCGATCGCGGCCAGCAAGTTTCAGTTTTTGGATTTTTTTTCGTTCCACTTCTTCCTCCGGGGTGAGATACAAATGACGATTCAATTCCGCAAGTCTGCGTTCAAATGCTTCATGCTCATCCATATGTCGCTTCAGCTCGGGGTCGCTGGAGATGTACTTCTGGACGAGTTCCAGGTCGCGCTTCTCCATCGCCTCTCCTCCTTTTCAAAAAATAGCAATCGATTGCAAGAATAAATTTAATATTTTATACTAAAAAAGCCCATTTGTCAAATCTGGGGACCTAAGGCTTAAGCCGCCAGGCCCATTGAACCCTCAATGCTTCATTCTCAATCCTCATTCACGGAGGTACGATGAATTCTGTTAAAAGAGACCAAGATTTAAGCTGGGAGCCTCATCCCTTTTTGCCCATTCAGATCAAGCTGCTGGTTACCCGGAAATTGGATCAGGCCGATGTGACCTGCTTCCTGGTTAAAATTCCCGTGGGCAAGGAGATCCCCGAGCATACCCATGAAATCCAGGAGGATATAATTTTTCTCCTTTCCGGAAAAGGGAAAATGTGGATTGACGGCACCGGAGATTTCGACATCGAAAAAGGCACTTTTGTCCGGGTCCCTAAAAATACCCGGCATAGGATCTATGGTGTCACCGAAGAGATTTTGAATTACGATGTCTTTGTCCCTCCGTTATTTTAATTCGGAGCGGGGTATTCCACTGATCTCGGCAATCACCCGGTCCATGGCCGCGGCCGGATCTTGTGCCAAGCGAACAGGGCGGCCGATGACGATATAGTCCGCACCGAAGGTGATGGCCTCCTTGGCGGTCATGACCCGTTTTTGGTCGTCTTGGCCGGGTGCGGCAAAGGCCGGACGGATGCCGGGGGTTACGATATGGAATCGCGCTCCACAGCGCTGGCGTACGGAAATGATTTCCTGGGGCGAAGCAACCACCCCATCGATTCCTGCCTTTTGGGCCAATTCAGCCAGGTGGACGACCTGCTCCGATACCGGCCCGATCCAACCTATCTCTTTGAGGTTCTCTTCGTCCAAGCTGGTCAGAATGGTAACGGCCAAGATTATGGGCTGCGGCCGATTCAACTTTTCGGCTACATTGCGGCAACGCTGCGCTGTTGTGCGCATCATTTCCATTCCGCCGGCGGCATGAAGGTTGAACATTGTCACCCCCAATTTAACGGCTTCTTCCGCCGCCCGGGCGACTGTGTTGGGAATATCATGCAGTTTAAGGTCGAGAAAAACATCCCCGCCTTCTTCTTGAACCGCTTTTACCGCCTCTGGACCGAAGGCGGTGAAAAGCTCCAGTCCAACCTTAAACAACCCTACCCGGTTTTTCAGCAATCCCACGAAACGGCGCACTTCTTCTAAAGTGGCCACATCGAGAGCAAAGATAATCTTTTGGCGAACGACTTCCCTCATTTTCCTTCCTCGTTCTTTTCCTGCGCAATTCTCCCCTTGGGTTTTGCCGGGGTCACTTTGCCGGCGGCGATTTCCCGCAGGGCCAGGACAATTTCTTTATTGTCCGTTTGCACGCGGGGATTGGACCCCTTGAGCAATTGTTTCGTCCGGGCGGTTGCCAGCAGCACCAAACCGAAACGATTGGGAACCTTTTTTAAACAATCTTCTACTGAAATACGAGCCATTTTCTCCTCCTCTTGGGATTTGGATTAGACGAATTTTCAGGATTTATTTAGCGGTAAGTATTTCATCTACGAACTCGCTCATCCTTTCTCGCCGACAGTGTTCTGCCAGGATGACGGCTTGCAATTGTTCCTGAGCTTTTTCCAGTTCATCATTGACGATCAGATAGTCATACCCGTAAGCCTCAGCCATTTCGGCTTTCGCTTTCCCCAGACGATCTTCCCTGTCCGCTTTTCTTTCGGTCCGGCGGTGGGACAATCTCCTTTCCAGTTCCTCTAAGGAAGGAGGGAGGACGAAGATGAAGACCCCTGGCAACCTTTTTTCGCGTATCTGCTTCGCCCCCTGTCCGTCTATATCCAGGATAACATCCCGGCCATCCGCCAAGACTTTTTCCACCACAGCTCGTGATGTGCCGTAGCGATGGCCATAGATCTCTGCCCATTCCATGAATTCACTACGATCGATCATTTGTTGAAATTCTTGGGGGGAGGTGAAATGGTAATCTCTACCGTCTTCATCCCCGGGGCGTTGTTGGCGAGTGGTATGAGAGATAGAGTAATGAAGACCAGGAAAGATTCGGGTCATCGCCCGGCAGAGGGTCGTCTTCCCCGTCCCCGAGGGAGCAGAGACGACGAACACCAGCCCTTTCTTTTTCTTATCCATTAGCATCTCACCGCAGAGTACGCTGAGACCGCAGAGGAATCAATAAAACTAAAAATCAATTTTTATTCCTTGTGGGTCTTTGGTTTAATAAAAACTCTGCGGTCTCTGTGGTTAAATATTTTTTAAATTATTCCACGTTCTGAACCTGCTCGCGAATCTTCTCCAGCTCACCTTTAATACCCACGGCCAACTGGGCAATCCCGGCATCATTGGCTTTCGAGCCTATGGTGTTAGCTTCCCGATTTATTTCCTGGAGGAGAAAATCTAACTTTCTCCCCATGGGTTCAGGACGGTCCAGCATTTCCCGAAACTGATTGAGATGACTACCAATACGCACCAATTCCTCATTGAGGTCGCTGCGTTCCGCCAGGTAGGCCACTTCCTGCGCCAATCGGGCTTCATCGATTTGGAGTCCCCCGCACAGCTCCTGAACCCGCTGGGCCAGTCGGTCGCGGCAAGCGCGCAGCGCCAACGGGGCTTTTTCTTCAATTCCCTGTAACATTTCCTCCACGATTTTCAGTCGGTTCAAGAAATCCTGGCGGAGCATCAGGCCTTCCTCACGGCGCATGTTTTCCAGCTGCCCCAGCGCCCCCTCCAGGGCTTCCTGCAAGGCGGCCCATTCTTTTTCCAGGTTCGTTTCCACTTCTTTCCGAGTGAAAATCTCTTTGTAGTTGGACAGGGTTTCTATGCGGATTTCCCCGGGGATCCCCAAATTTTCCTGCAAAGCCTGTAAGGCCTGGTAATAGTCACGGGCCAAGTTTAGGTCCAATTCCAACTTTTGTTCCACGGGGGAAGAGTCGCCGCTTTGTACGAAAACCTCAATCCGTCCCCGGGAAACCCGCTGTTTGACGTAATTCCGTATCTGCCCTTCCAGAGCGTTCAGCCTTCGGGGTAGGTGCGGTAGAATGTCGCAGTAGCGGTGGTTGAAGGACTTGACCTCCACTTCCACCCGTTGCCCTTCTTCCTGCCATTCCCCCCGGCCGTAGCCGGTCATGCTTTTGATCATAATTTCACCTTAAAGGATGCAAGGGTTTTTCAACTGCCACAGGTAACGCTTGCGCAGAAGATTGATCAGGCCGATCAATGGTTGGGAAGCATAATCCGGATAAGTCCAGGGCAGGGAAGTAAAAGCCCCCTTTTGGAACCATAACGTCAAATCCCCGTAAATTCCCTGTCCGAGGTAAACCCTGTGGCTATAATCCTTCCCCGTGGCCAGGATAAACTTGGAAGCCGCCATGTACCCTGGATCGATATTTACTTTCCGCCCCTCCCGTTCATTTAGGAACTTTGATTCCAAGGCGTTCGTCCAGATTTTTATCTCCGGCAACTGATCGGGTGCAATCAAGGGCCCAAACCCGGCCAGCCTGCGCTTAAGGCCTCTACCCATTTCCGGTTCGTAATAGGAGGTGAAGTCAAAGGGTAAAGGTTCAGTCAAAAAATCCACTGCCCCGTATTGCCGGTCGGCCTCAGATATTGCCGCAGTGAAAACTTCCTCTTCCCCAAAGATAAAACTCATCACCAACTTCACGGGCTGGGGAGAACGGGGCAAGCTCATAACATACCCTCAGGGGTTGGACCCTACTCTTTTGCGCCTTTCCCGGATGCCATTTTTTACAGCATCTTCCAGTTCTGACGCTTTGATGGTCGCCGTCCCGATTTCTCCCACGACGATTCCGGCCGCGATATTGGAAAGTATTGCAGCTTCCTTGGCGGTGGCCCCGCTGGCCATGGCCAACGTGAGTACCGAGATTACCGTATCCCCCGCCCCGGTAACATCATAAACCTCTTGGGCCATCGTGGGGATGTGGGTTACTTCTCCGTTGCCCTGAAAAAGGGTCATTCCTTTTTCTCCCCGGGTGATCAAAACAGATTGGGCTTGCAACCGCTGCAGCAGGGTCCGGCCCACCGCCATGAGATCTTCCTCGCTCATAATCCAGCGTCCGCTCGCTTCCGCCGCCTCGTAATGGTTGGGAGTTATGATGGTTACTTCACGGAAAAGGGGAATATTTTTTACTTTTGGATCCACCGTCAAAATTTTCCCGGCTCTTTGAGTCAGGGAACGTACCCCCTCCATCAAAGGTTCACAAATGACCCCTTTTCCGTAATCGGAGACCAGAACGGCATCCAATTCATTGATCCCCCCTTCCAGCAGCGAAAGGATCTGCTTAATACTTTCCGGACGAATGGGCCGGGTAATTTCCCGGTCGTAGCGGACCACCTGCTGATGTTGGGCGATGATCCGCGTCTTCACTGTGGTAACCCTTTCTGGTTCGACGATGACTCCTTTGGTTCCCAGATCCATCTTGTGCAGGTCATGGATCACTTTCCGCCCCATCTCGTCATTGCCCACCATTCCCGCCAGTAAAACTTTCCCGCCGAGGGTGTGGATATTGTTAGCCACGTTTCCGGCCCCCCCCAGACGCAAACTTTCGGAGGTCACGCTCACTACGGGGACCGGTGCTTCCGGAGAGACCCTGGAAACATTGCCCCAAATATATTCATCCACCATTAGGTCCCCGATGACCATGATCCGGGCATTGGGGAACTTGGAAATAAAAGGAAGTAATGAGTTATGATTCACCTCGCCTGCTCCTTTTTGACCCTGTTAGCGCAAGGGCTGATTCCACCCTTTGCAGCACTCTTTCTTTGCCCAGGAGAATAAAAATTTTTTCTAATTCCGGGCCGCGAATTTTCCCCGTCAAGGCCGCCCGCAAAGGCATGAAAAGGCCCCGTCCAGAAAGATTTACCCGCTTGGCCAAAGTGGATACGATCCGTTTATAATTACCGGCGCTGATCTCGGCAACGGTTTGGAGTTCTTCCTTCATCGCCTGCAGGACTTTCCCACTTTCTTCTTTTTGGAGAAGGCTTTGGGCTTCGGGCTCTACTGTCCTGACCTCCTCGCTAAAAATCGATAAGTGCTCGTCGAGCTGGGAGAGGTTATCCACCTCCTCCCAGATTACGTCCAGGGCGGCTTTCCACCATGCCTCCCCCATTTTTTCAATATTTATACCTTTTTTTTGCAAGAATGGCCAGGCCAGCTCCAGTTTTTTCTCCTCCGCCAGTCCTTTCAAATGGTTCCGGTTTACCCACTTTAGCTTCTCAAAATTGAAGATTGCGGAACTGCGGGATACTCGTTCCAAAGAAAATTTCTTGATCAGTTCTTCCAAGCTAAAAATCTCCTGGGCGTCTTCGCTGGACCAGCCCAGCAAAGCCAAGTAATTGGCCAGGGCTTCGGGCAGATACCCCTCCTCCCGAAAATGAGCGACGTTCGTGGCTCCATGGCGTTTACTCAAAGGGGTTCGGTCTGACCCCAGGATTAAAGGAAGGTGGGCGAATTGGGGTGGAAGAAATCCCAGCGTATTGTAAAGGAGAAGTTGACGGGGGGTGTTCGTGAGGTGATCTTCCCCTCGAATGACATGGGTAATGGCCATCAGGCCGTCGTCTACTACCACGGCGAAGTTGTAAGGAGCTCCCCCATCGGAACGCAAAATTATGAAATCTCCCATTCTTTGCCCATCAAAAGAAACTCGCCCTTTTACCAGGTCTTGAAATTCAATGGTCCGGGCCTCCATTTTAAACCGCAAAGAGGCCGGGCGACCGGCGGCAGAAAACGCCTGCTCTTCTTCTGCGGTTAAATTTCGGCAACGGCCATCATATAGGGGAGGAATCCCTTTGGCCAAAGAGCGCTTGCGCTTTTC
>Ga0224495_10000602_pt1 | contig 28010 bp, 22 predicted proteins | sample SF_Jul11_sed_USG_FD_168128 | JGI IMG/M metagenome (GOLD analysis project Ga0224495, IMG submission 168128) | Sediment microbial communities from San Francisco Bay, California, United States - SF_Jul11_sed_USGS_4_1 | ecosystem: Environmental > Aquatic > Marine > Sediment | place: USA: California...
CGATAAAGGTTATCGAAGTCATCAGGATCGGGCGCAGGCGCAGCCGGCAGGCTTCCAGCACGGCATCAAGGCGCTCCCTTCCCTCGTCCTCGAGGCGTCGCGCGAATTCGACGATCAGGATGGCATTCTTGGCGGCCAGCCCGATGATCGCGATCAGCCCGACCTTGAAATAGATATCGTTGGGCAGATCGCGGATCTCCACCGCGACCAGCGCGCCAAACACCCCGAGCGGGACGGCCAGCATCACTGCAAGCGGGATCGACCAGCTCTCATACAGCGCGGCGAGCACGAGGAACACCACCAGCAACGATACGCCAAACAGCAGCGGCGCCTGCTGGCCGGAAATCTTCTCCTCGGACGATATGCCCGACCACTCAAAACCGATGCCCGGCGGAAGTTTTTGCCCGATCTCTTCCATCGCGGCGATCGCCTCGCCGCTGGACATACCCTGTGCGGTCGCCCCGGAAATCTTCATTGAGGCAAGGCCGTTGTAGCGGTCGAGCTTGGATGCGCCCGCTTCCCATCTGGCCCTGACGAACTCTGACAGGCGGATCATGCGCCCGCTATTGTTGCGCACCGCCAAGCGCAACAGGTCGGCTTCGCTCCTGCGTGTCGATTCCTCGGCCTGCATCTGCACGCGCAGCACCCTTCCCTGGCGCACGAAGTCGTTGATATAGGACACTCCGAGCAGGGATTGCAGGGTGTCGTTGAGATCGGACGAATTGATTCCCAGTGTCTCCGCCTTGTCGCGGTCGATGTCAAGAAAAAGCTGTGGTGCTGCTTCCTGCCCTTCGGGGCGCACGGCTGCGAGCCGCTTGTCGGCCATCGCCATGCCCAGCACCTGGTTGCGCGCTTCAAGCAACTTGTCGCGCCCGGCCCCGCCGCGATCCTGCAACCTGAAGTCAAAACCGCCGGCCGAAGCCAGCTCCGGTATCGGCGGCGGATTGATGGCGAACAGCATCGCCTGCTTCATGCGGAAGAACATCATGTTGGCGCGTTTGACCAGGGATTGCGCCGAGTTCTCCTTTCCCGGCCGGTCATCCCAGTCCTTGAGTTTGACAAAGGAAATGGCCATGTTCTGGCCGCGGCCGAAGAAGGAAAAACCCAGCACGCCGACCACCTTGTCCACCTGAGGCTGCTGCAGGTAAAACTGTTCGACCGTTTCCAGAACTGCCTGCGATCTTTCTCGTGTTGCTGCGGGCGGCAACTGGATCGCGGTGATGAGATAGCCCTGATCTTCTTCAGGCAGAAAGCTGCCAGGCAACTTCACGTAAGTCCAGGAGGCGATCACGACGATCACTGCATAGAGCACAAGGGAATGCAGCAATCTGCGCAGGGTGTAGTTGACTCCCCCGACATACTTCTCCGTGACGCGGCCGAAAAATCGATTGAAGCGCCCGCTGAAGCCGCGTTCCAGATCCTCCGGGTCATGCCGGAGCAGGCTCGCGCACAATGCCGGCATCAGCGAGAGCGCGAGGAATGCAGAGAACGCCACAGTCACTACCAGGGTGACTGCGAACTGGCGGTAGATCGCTCCTGCGGAACCACTGAAAAACGCCATCGGCACGAATACCGCCATGAGCACCAGTGTAATCGCGATGATGGCTCCGGTGATTTCCTTCATGGCCTGCCGGGTCGCCGCTCGCGGATCAAGATGGTTGGCGCGCATGTTGCGCTCGACGTTTTCCACCACCACGATGGCGTCATCCACCACGATGCCGATCGCAAGTACCATTGCAAAAAGCGTCAACACGTTGATCGAGAAGCCGAAAACATACAATCCCAGCAGCCCGCCCATCAGCGACACCGGGACGACGATGGCCGGGATCAGCGTGGTTCGCCAGCTGCCGAGGAACAGGAACATCACCAGCACCACAAGGATCCCCGCTTCCAGCAGGGTCTTCACCACTTCGCGGATGGACAGTTCTATAAAACGCGTGGTGTCGTAGGGAACCACCCACTCGACACCCCTGGGAAAATATCGCGACAGTTCCTGCAGCTTGGCACGTACGCCCTGCGCGGTCTCCAGCGCGTTCGCTCCCGGCGTGATGCGCACCGCCATGCCCGCGATGGGTTTGCCATTAAGACGTGCCGAGCGGCTGTAGTCCTGCGCGCCCAGTTCGATGCGCGCGATATCCCTGAGCCTTACGGATGAGCCATCCGGGTTGGCGCGTACCACGATGTCGCCGAATTCTTCTGCAGTTGCAAGGCGCCCGCGGCTGCTGAGCACGGCGTTGATCTCCTGTCCCGAAGAGACCGGCAACTGCCCGATCTCACCCAGGGGCAGAAGCGCGTTCTGCGCGCGCACCGCACGGCTGACATCGACGGGAGAAAGCGCGAAAGCCTCCAGCCGGTCCACCTTGAGCCAGATACGCATCGAATATTCGGTGCCGAACAGCAGCACCTCGCCCACGCCGGGTACGCGCAACAATGGCTCCAGCACGTTTGCGGTGGCATAACTGCCAAGGTCGACTGCGTTCAAGCGGCCGTCCGGCGATGTCAGCGCCACCACCATGATGAAGTTGCGTCCCGAACGGGTCACCGTCACACCCAGTCGCCGCACATCGTCCGGCAGGCGCGCCTCTACACGTTTGATCCGGTTCTGTGCCTCGACCGACGCATACTGGATATCCGTGCCCGGCTTGAAGGTGAGCGATACCTGCCCATAGCCCAGCTGCGAAGTGGAATCCATGTAGAACAGGTTTTCAATCCCGTTCATCTCCTGCTCGATCAGCTGCACGGCACTCTGCTCGACCACCTGCGCCGACGCGCCGGGATAGTTGACGGTAATGTTGAGCGCCGGTGGCGCTACCGACGGGTATTGCGAGACCGGCAACGCGCGCAACGCCAGCACGCCGGAAAACGTGATCAGGATCGCAATGACCCAGGCAAAGATCGGGCGGTCAATGAAGAAATTGGCGAGCATGAAGGAACCTTATGACTTGCCGGGCGGTACGGCCTTATCTTCCAGCTTGTTTTGGCCGCCGTTCAAAGATACCGCTTTCACCGGTGCGCCGGGCCGCGCCTTCTGCAGCCCGTCCACGATGACCTGTTCTCCGCCTGCCAGGCCCTCGACAATGATGAAATCGCTCCCGGCCATGCCGCCCGTTTTAACCGGTTGCGGCAACGCCTTTCCGTCAGGAGTCACGATCATCACGAACTGCCCCTGTGGTCCGGCCTGCACGGCACGCTGCGGGACACGGATGGCATCCTCTGTACGGGCTTGAGGGAAACGCAGGCGTACGAACATGCCGGGCAGCAGTTCGCGCCCCGGATTGGGAAACTGGGCACGCAGGGATATGGCGCCCGTTGCCGGATCTACCGCCATATCCGAAAAGAATATCCGGCCCTTCCGCGGATAGATACTGCCGTCTTCCAGCAGCATTTCGACCCGGGCAGATTTGGTGTGAAGCAGCTTGCCCGATTTGACCTCCTGCCTCAGACGCAACATGTCCGCACCGGGCTGGGTGAAATTGACATAGATCGGGTCAAGTTGCTCTATGGTTGCCAGCAGCGTGGCCTCCCCCTTGCCGACGAATGCGCCTTCGGTCACCAGGGCACGGCCGATACGGCCGGAGATCGCAGCGGGAACGCTGGCGTTTTCCAGGTCTTCCTCTGCGCGTGCCAAGGCAGCCTCGGCCTGCTTGGCTTTGGCAACCACAAGATCATACTCCAGCTGGCTGACCGCCTTGATCTCCAGCAACGGCTTATATCGCTCTACATTCTGGCGAGCGAATTCCACATCTGCCCTTGCGGACTCTGCAGCGGCCCGGTAGGTGCGTGCATCGATCTGGAACAGGGAAGTGCCCGCCTTCACGTCACTCCCCTCCTTGAACAACCGTTTCTCGACCACACCCTCGACCCGGGCGCGCACTTGCGCAGTCCGGTAGGCCTGAAGGCGGCCGGGCAGGTCCTGGGTTAGTGTCGCTCTGCCCCTGGCGACCGTGATCACGTCCACCTCGGGAGGCGGCATGCCGGCGCCCGGCCCCCCCGGCTTGCCGGGGCCGCCGGGACCTTTGGCCGGATTTTCGCTGCCGCCGCAACCGGTCAACAGCATGATCAGGATCAGCGCAGGAATTGAATAATTGGCATAGTTAGGCATGAGGTTCAAGGTATGAAATTATGTAAGTGATCCCCGTCTGGCATTTTCCGTGCAAACCATCAGGCAGTTTTAAAACCGGTACGCGACTGCTGCTGTAGCAAAACGGAAATGAGCGTATCAAACGCTTGTTTGAAAGTAAACAGGGGAATGGGCTTGGCCTGTATCGAATGCGGCATTGAGCCGATCCATAAGGAAAGGCTCAAGACGGCTGTCGAACATCTCCCCCTCTGCATGTTCGCATTCGCAGCCGCAGGATCAGGGGTTGACCGATACCTCCCTGGACGGCAGGCTTTCCCCCGAAGCGGTCACCGCGGTGACGGTGTAGTAATACCACTTGCCGGGAACAAGGTCGGCATGGGTATACGTGGTCGAGGTTCCGTTGTCTATCCGGGTGCTGTTGGCAGCAGTCGCAACCCCCGCCTTGTCCGACCAGTAGATGTTATAGGAAAGGGCGCCGGTCACGGGACTCCAGCTCAGCGATGCCTGTGTACCGCTGGCGACGGCGGCCACCCCACGCGGAACGGGAATATCCGAGGTGCTGAATGCTTCCGTGGTCGTCAACGAAAAGCCGCCATTGTTGGCGGCCAGCCACTGGGGATCCAGCCCGGTGGTATTGGAGAACATGCCGTCGCGGCTGCCCGCGATGGCATAGATCACCCCGTCCACCAGAGACGCGTCGAAGTCATCGCGGATCGTCGGCATCGGCGTCTTGGTCGACCAGGTGTTCGCCACCGGATCATAGGCCTCCACCACGGTGGTGCAGCATGGGGTTCGGGCCGCGTCGTCAAATGAGTTGGTGTCGCCCCCGATGGCATAGATGACCCCGTTCAGCACCGAGAAGCCGAAATCATCGCGTGCCGTCGGCATCGGCGCCAGTGCTGCACCAGCCGTCCCCGCGGCCGTCGTCGCAGTATTGACCGGCACTGTGGTCGACCAGGCATCCGCCACCGGATCATAGACCTCCACCACCGAAAGTTCCGGCCACCCGCCCCAGCCGCCTATCGCATAGATCTGGCCGTTCACCACGGAGACGGTTGAACCCCAGCGCGGGGTCGGCATCGATGCCCTGGTCGTCCAGGTGTTGGCGACCGGATCGTAGGCCTCCACGGTGCTGTAATAGATATTGGTGCCGGTGCCGTAATAGATGTTGTATGAGGCCGCTCCCGCCACCGTCGCCCAGGTCAACGTTACCTGCGCATTGCCGCTGGTGACCGCCAAGCCCGACGGCACCGTCGCGGGCGGAGTGGCTTGCGGGGTGACCGAGAACTCGTCCGACGCCATGACCTCAACCCCGCCCACCATCGCCGTGACGATAAAGTAATGCGCCATGCCGTTGGTCAGGCCGGTCACGGTGGTGGATACGGTATTCAGCGTCGGCGGGATCCCGGTCACCTTGGTGGGGCTGTTCGTCGTGACCCCCGGCTTGGTGCTGTAGTAGACGTTGTACGAGGTCGCCCCGGTTGTTGCCATCCAGGTGAGGGTGGCTTGCCCGTCGCCCGCCGAGGTCCCCGCCCCTGCCACATAAGTAAAACGCAACAAGGCGGACACTTCGGGCGATGCCGCACTCTCTACCCCGTTACCATCCACCGCCGTGACGATGAAATAATATTGCGACCAGTTGCTGAGGCCGGTGAGGGTGGCGGTGCCCGGTAGGACCACGGGGTTTGTCGCGCCGGTAATCTTCGTCTGCGTGTTGTCCGTCGTGGTGAGGTTGCCCGGTACATGGACCGCGCCGCCCACGGCATAGATGATCCCGTCCACCACGGCCACGTCGAAGCCCCAGCGCCCGGTGGGGAAAGGTGCCAGCGTTTGTCCGGCAGTCCCCGCCGCCGTGGTTGCGGCGTTCGTGGGCACGGTCGAAGACCAGCTGTCTGTGCCGGGGTCGTACACCGCCATCGGATAGATCGGCCCCTGCCCGTTGACCAGACTGGTGCCGCCCATCAGGTAGATCGAGCCATTCACCGCCGCCGCCGCCGGGCCATAGCGGTAGCCCTGGTGGGCCGACGGCAGAGGGTTAGTAATTGGATCAGCCCAGGGCGGAACGATGGGGATCGTCGTCCAGGGCGGCAATACGGCTTTGGTCGTCCAGGTGTCTGTTGCCGGGTCGTAGGCTTCCATCGAGTCGAGGATGCTGGTACCGGCCGGTGCCCCGCCAAGGACGTATATGATCGCATCAGAGACGACATTGGCTGCGTTGTCGCGCTGGTACAGCATCGGGGTCTTGGTCGTCCAGGCGCCCGGGGGTGAAACCGGGGTGGCGCTCACCTCTCTCGAAAGCGCGCTCTCCCCCTGCGCATCTACCGCAGTCACTGCAAAAAAATAGGGCGTTCCGTTGGACAGTGCCGGAATGGTGCTTCCCGGGGTGTCGCTCGAGGCCTTCGCGCCACTGGCTGCAGAGACCCCTGCGTTGGGGCTGTAATAGACATTGTAGGATGTCGCGCCGGCAACTTCTGTCCAGCCGATCTGGACCTGGTTATCGCCTGCGGTGACGGTCACGCCGGCAGGTGCGGATAATGCATTGACGGCAGCACTCCCGCCGCCGCCGCAGCCACCGACAGAAATTGCCACCATGAAAGCCAATAGCAGATGTACATGTTTCATGAATGCCTCCAGTTCGGCGATCTCTTTTCAGGCACCGATTGATTCAGTTCACGATCCAGCCCGGAACGCCAGCCGGAAAATGCCTCTAATGCTGCTCTTCGCCCGAGCGCTGTTTTGAAACTGCTGTATCCAGCTCACTCTGTGCTTTTTCGGCACGGCTGCGCTGCGCCGAAGAGTTGTCGCTCTCGGGAGGCGCGCTTCCACATCCTGCAATGACTGCTGAAACTGTCAAAACCAGCAACAAAGTTATCACTTTTTTCACGGATACCTCCCTTGAGTCATTTCTCAATAATTCACGGCCATCGAACAGCGAATCGTCAACTCCGCCACTGGCTGGATAACACAATGATACACGGGCTGGCGGCCCGGATTTCAATACAACTGCGACATCCCTCCAGGATGCGCGCAGCTAGCTTCCATCATTCGCGACGATGGTCTTGTCGACGCTGTAATACAGTTTGCGGTTGGTATTGACCGTCGGCAGATAATTTCGCGTCTCTTCGTACGGCAGTTTTTCACGCAGCATCTGGAATACCTGTGACGCAGTCAGGCTGTTGATCCGCTGAAACCCCTCCTCGAAGCGTTGCTTGCTCGACTTTGCACTGGTAAATGCGCGCATCACATTGCTCGGGCCGGTGTTATAGGCAGAGATGACACAATAATCGCGCGAAGTCCGGTCGTTCACCTGATCAAGCTGCTCATAGGTAAGAACACTCAGGTAGGCGACACCCAGCTCGATATTGTTTTCGGGGTCGAACAGGTAATCCTTCGATGGCGCGACATCCTGGTTTTTTGCGCGGCGATAGGCTTCGCGCCCGCCACTGGTGGGCACCAGTTGCATCAGCCCGTAGGCCGGCGCTCCGCTGACCGCATGGGGGTTGAAGCTGCTTTCGCTCTTGATAACACCAAGCACCAGGCTGGGGCTGACATTGTATTGCTTGGCGTATTTACGCACATGCTGGAGATATTTTTGCGCCTTTTTATCCTCGAAATTCGCCACCATCGCAAAAGTGACATAGCGGACCGGCTTGTTGCCGTTTTCGGTCCGGATCGTACGCGTCTTGGCAAGCGGCAATAATTTATCGGCAAAGGCAGCTGCCGAATCGACCGTGGAAATTTCCCGCCCGGCATCGTCAAGTACAAGGCCGAGCAGAAATGGGGTGCTTTTACTGCTCAGGTTTACTGCACTGTCTGAAAACACATCTACCGAGGCGGGATCCTCCGGGGTGAGCAGGGTGGAAACAATGGCGTTTTTCAGGCTGACTTCGGGGTTGTCTTCCATCGTCTCCACGATGATCTCGCCCTGTTCGAAATTCACGATGGCGCGGCTTTTGTATTCCTTGGTGTATTTGACATAGGTCTTGCTACCCGGCAAACGTGTTTCCTTCTTTCCCCATTTCTTTTTCACGTTACCGGATAGTGCCTGTTGCAATCTTTCATAATCGCGCTGTGCTTCGCGCAGGTCGCGAATCAACTGCAGCGGGTCTTCTTTCCAGACTTCCCGTCTCGCCGCGAGCATGTTTTTGGCAGTGGCTTTGGCATCACCGCTGGATGCGATCTTGATGATGCTTCTGCCGCTACCGCTTTCGGCGACATTCAGGAGACTGTCCAACCTTGCCTGATCTTTGGAAGAACATGAAGAAAGCAACAACAGAAAGGCAGCAGTAACCAGTATTGTTTTGTTCATTAAGTATCTCCGGAAAGCAGCGGCTTTTTGGTGCCGCTCATTCAACGCTGCAGGTAGCGTTCCTGCGATTATCACTATTACGCGACCCAGTGACAATACCGTTATTGCGAAGAGGGCATTTGTTTTTACAGCCTCACCGCTCTCAGGAACATGGCCCATGCTCCTGCTGGCCGCATAAGGGTGACCGTAGTTCCAATCATAAAATCATGGTCTTTCTTGCCAGGGCAGGTGAAAAGCACATCCTGCCTCGTGTTAGAATGCCGCGCTCCAGATCAACAGAAATTCAGGGTATCCGATGAGTAATGCAGCTTTGACAACGCCGCCTTCACGACTGGTAATCGCCTCACGTGAAAGCGCCTTGGCCATGTGGCAAGCCGAGCACATCCGCGACAGGCTTCGTCAATTGTATCCGCAGACTGAAGTCAGTATTCTGGGCATGACCACGCAGGGCGACCAGATACTTGAGGTCACGCTTTCGAAGATCGGCGGAAAGGGATTGTTCGTAAAGGAGCTCGAAACGGCACTTGAAGACGGCCGTGCAGACCTGGCCGTTCACTCGCTGAAAGATGTCCCGATGCATTTACCCGAAGGGTTTGTCCTTGCCGCAATCGGTGAACGCGAAGACCCCCACGATGCTTTTGTTTCCGGCAAATATGAGAATCTGGCTTCGCTGCCAGCCGGCAGCATCGTTGGCACTTCCAGCTTGCGCCGCGAGAGCCAGTTACGCGAACGCTTCCCGCACTTGAAGATCGAGCCGCTTCGAGGCAACGTGCAAACCCGGTTACGCAAACTGGATGAAGGCCAGTATTCCGCGATCATTCTTGCCGCTGCCGGACTGAAAAGGCTTGGCCTGGGTGATCGTATCCGCGCGCTGATCACCAGCGAGGACAGTTTGCCTGCTGTCGGGCAGGGCGCTCTCGGCATCGAATGCCGCGCAGACCGCCAGGATGTGATCGCCCTGTTACAGCCGCTGCACCACCCTGATACTGCCGCATGCGTGACTGCGGAACGTGCCATGAGCCGCGCTTTGGCAGGTAGCTGCCAGGTTCCTCTGGGCGGATTTGCTGAAGTCAGGGGCGGCAGATTGCGGATGCGCGGCTTTGTTGCCAGTCCGGACGGGAAACGCGTTGTCCGTGCAGAGTTGACCGATGACATTTCGGACCCGGAATCTCTCGGCAACCGGGTAGCTGATGCCTTGCGAGCGCAGGGAGCCGAGGAAATTCTGGCTGCCATTAATGCCTGACAAACCCTTATCCGGGCTGAAAATCCTGGTCACAAGGCCGCGTGAACAGGCCATCCTGCTTGCACACCGGATCGAACAGCAAGGCGGGGTCCCGATGATGTTCCCGCTGCTTGAAATCACACCCATTCAGGATAATAAAAAACTGCTTGAACAGGCATCCCGCCTCAGCCAATTTGATCTTGCCGTATTCATCAGCCCGAATGCCGTGCAGTTCGGGATGGCTGCCATCCGGTCCGTGGGTGTGTTGCCACAGGCGCTCAGAATTGCCGCCATCGGGGAGAGCAGTGCAAAGGCTTTACATATCCTGGGGGTGGAAAATGTAATCATGCCTGATAGCCGCTTCGACAGCGAAGGTTTGCTTGCGCACCCCGAATTGCAAGACATTGACGGGTGGCGCGTGATTATTTTTCGCGGCAATGACGGCCGCGAGCTTTTGGGTGACACGCTAAAATCTCGCGGCGCCAAGGTCGAATATGCTGCCTGCTATCAGCGCAGCAAACCTGATAACGATGCCGCCTCCCTTTTGACATTTTTGCCGGACGTCATTTCTGTTACGAGCAGTGAAGCGTTGCGCTATCTTTGGCAAATGCTGAATGAGAAGCAGAGAACCACTATGGTTTCCATACCGTTGTTCGTCCCCCATAAGCGCATCGCCGAACAGGCCGGCTTGCAGGGCTGGCAAAATGTCCGGCTAACAGATTCCGGGGATGATGGTTTATTATCGGCGTTAATCGCATGGAGATCGGAAAGCAGATAACTGGTGCACATGTTTCAAACAACCTTCAATCAACATACAGCTGCACGCCCGTTACATGAAAGGTGCTGAATGAACGAGCAAACCTCAACCCCTGACAATCCGGAGTCGGCTGGCTCCAAGAGCGGCTCTTCTGCTCAACAGCCTGCTGTGAAAAAGCCGGAATCGACAAGTTTTTTTTCCAGCATCAGCGTTACTCATATGGTTCTGGCTGTGCTGGTCGTTGTATTCATTTGGCAATGGCAAGCCGGGCAACGTGCAATATCCGAAATGCAGCAGCAGCTCGCAAAAAAAATTGCCGAGATGGACGGCGGCAGCAAATACAGCCAGAGTGCGCTGACACAAAGCCAGGAACAGGTACGTGATCTGGCTGCAAGGGTCGCCAATCTTGAGCTGCGCTATGCCGAGGAGCAAAATCAGCGCTCAGCTCTTGAAGTTTTGTATGCAGACTTGTCGGTTAGCAGGGACGAATCCGCGCTTGCCGAAGTCGAGCAAATGCTGCTTAATGCCAGCCAGCAATTGCAACTGTCTGCCAACGTGAAAGCTGCAATCATTGCCATGCAGGCCGCAGATTCCAGATTACACCGCATGAAGCGGCCTGCTTTCAATGGCTTGCGAAAATCCATCGGGCAGGATATCGACAAGTTGCGTGCACTTCCCGACGCGGATATCGCCGGCATCAGCTCCGAGCTTGATTCACTGATGTCTTTAGTCGATACCCTGCCGCTATCCTATAGACAGCGTACCGCAGTACAAGCTGCTCAAAAACCCTTACCGCCGGAAAATGAGACTTTCTGGCAAAGAATGCTTCGTGAAATAGGGACGGAGATGAAGCAACTGGTTCGCATCGAAAAAACTGACAATACCGATATTCCCCTTATACCACCCAACCAGGAATTTTTTCTTCGCGAAAACCTCAAACTTCGCCTGATGTCCGCCCGGCTTGCACTTATGTCTCGCGACGAGACCAGTTTCAGGCACGAACTGAAAACAGCACAAACTTGGATTTCACGGTTTTTTGACGGCAAGTCGAACGAGAGTACCCAAATGTTTTCCGGCCTGAAAAAATTGTCGTCGGCTCGTATTCATATTGATCTGCCTGATATCAGCGCCAGCCTGCAGGCGGTTCGCAATTACCGCCTGATGCGTGAGAAAGAACCCAAGGTGAGTTTCGATAATCACCCAAAGACAGCACAATGAAATATTTGATCTGGATTTTGCTGATATTTTTTGCTGCGATCGTGCTTGCTGTAGCATCGCACGAAATGTCCTATGTGTTATTCGTTTATCCTCCCTATCGCATCGAGATGTCATTTCTGCTGTTTGCCCTGATTTACATTTTTGTTTTTTTTATTTCCTATGTGCTGCTGAGACTGACGCTTACCACGTTAAAGCTTCCGTCTTTTGTAAGAAATTTTCGTTTAGAGCGATCACAAAACAAGGCGCGCAAGTTGTTGAATGATTCACTTAACGCTTATTTTGAGGGCCGCTATGCCACGGCAGAGAGAATTTCTGCAAAGGCGATAAAAAATGGAGAAGTTACCGGACTTCACCCGATCATAGCCGCACGTGCTGCACATGAGCTGCACGAATTCGACAAGCGTGATACTTATCTTGCCATGAACGAGGGCAAGTCTGCGGGTGATACCACCATGCGATTGATGTCAAAAGCCCGGTTTCAACTTGACCAGAAGCAGCCAGAAAAGGCGCTCGGATCGCTCAAGGAATTAAGCGAGTCAGGTATACGCAAACATGTCGGCGCGCTCAACCTCGAGCTGAAAGCGCAGCAGCTGGCAAAAAACTGGGATGAAGTGCTGGAGCTGGTCAAAAAACTTGAAAGACAGAATGCTATTGATTCGGTATCTGCAGAGCAAATACGTTTGCAGGCATGGCATGAAAAATTGCGCGAAAGCACTCTGGACATCACCGCCCTGAATGCCTTGTGGAAATCTGTACCTGGAAGATACAAAGATAACGCACGGATTTTATCGGCTGCAGTACAAGCTTTCTGCGAGGCCAGCAACCATAGAAAAGCTCAACGCCTGCTTTCGGATTTTTTGAATTCCCAATGGGACAGCCGGCTGGTTGCTCTTTATGGTGATTGTTCATCTGGCGATGCAACGGAGCAGATCGAACAGGCTGAAAAATGGCTCAATCAGCATAATCAGGATGCCAAGCTATTGCTCGCACTCGGGAAATTATGTATGCACCAGAAGCTGTGGGGCAAGGCTCAGAACTACATTGACGCCAGCATCAGCCTTGAGCCCAGCTACGAATCCTTCAACGCGCTGGGTCAGCTCGCCGAAAAAATGGGAAAGCGGGAACTGGCTCAAGCACATTTCCAGAAAGCTCTGCAGTACGCCGGCTAATATCCAGCTGAATCTTTATCTGGAGTACGTTCAGTTTTTTGGAGCAAAGGTGAACATGTCTGAAAAAAACGATCCTTCCGGCAGTTTGCGCATGGAAATAAATTCATTGCGGGCCGCCTCGATCATAGCAGGAGCGCCGCACGCGTAAACCTCGAATTCAGACAAATCACCGAAATCTTCCATCACCGCCTGGTGCACTAAACCCGTCCTGCCCTGCCAGTTGTCAGCAGGAAGCGGCTCTGAAAGCACAGGGTTGAATTTGACCCCACTGACCTCCCATTGTCTTGCCATATCCAGCATATACAGCCCGGATAATTTTCGGGCGCCCCAGTATAAATGCATCGCTCGCCTCAGTCCGACGTGCAACGCATGCTCAATGATCGCCTTAATGGGTGCAAATCCGGTACCGCTGGCAACCAGCACAACCGGTTTATCCGAATCTTCGCGCAAAAAGAAAGTGCCAAGCGGACCCCTGAATCGCAGGATGTCACGCTCTTTCATTTCATTAAAAACACGTGATGAGAACACGCCGCCTTCAATATGACGGATATGCAACTCGATAAACTCGTCATCATGCGGCGCATTTGCAAGTGAAAAGCTTCGCGGCTTCTGGTCCTTCAGCAAAATACTGATGTACTGGCCGGGAAGAAATTGCAGCCTTTCATTGCTCGGCAACTTGAGCTGGAGGACCATCACGTCCTCCGCCACCCTGTCCATTTTCTGCACACGGCAAGGCAGGGTTTTAATCTGGATATCGCTGGCTACTGTCACTTCACGGCATTCGATAACGAGGTCTGACAACGGTGTGGCGCAACAAAACAGGGCCATGCCCGCGGCTTTTTCAGCTTCCGACAGGGTGCTCCCCAGATAATTGCCGTAATCTACCCGCCCTTCGACGATTTTTCCCTTGCACACGCCGCATACGCCGTCACGGCAACTGTATGGCAAGGTGTAGCCGTGCTTGAGCGCGGCTTCCAGGATGGTTTCTTGTCCATCGCCTGGATAGCGATGACCGCTAGGCTGGATGGTGATCTGATAGTCCATGATATCGAGTAAAGCGCATACTTTTCGATTCTAACGCATAATCGCCTTATGAGGCGCCGCGGATCATCGGGCGTAATACCTGCCTTAGTGCGTATTGCACTGAGTCCTCATCAAGGCGCTGTCCAGTGCACATGTATTGCTGCCTTAACTGCTCAGATTTGCATAAAGAAACCCGGCTGTTCTTGCCGGGTTTCTTGTTTTACTTTTGAAGGGGTACAGACAGCAGTGTTGACTGCTATCGGCACCAATTCAATTAATCATCCCAATCGGGATAGTTTGGGATCCTGACCGTATCCTCGTCATAAATGCCCTTTTCTGCTTGGGTATGGCATCTGTTGCATTGGCTCAGGGATTTCACGTCCTTGTTACCCTTGACCATTTCTTCCGGGATATCCTTGTGCTTGCGCTTGATGTAGCGCACCTCGATGATCCGGAGCGGTGGCTCTCCCGCTTCTGTGGCAACCGCAATCTTGCGTGACCGCTTGTAGAAGGATTTATCCGCGGCATTTTCCATCGCGTAATCGTAAATGGTCGTCAATGTAGCCGGATCCAGCTCCGCATTGTCGCCAAAATGATCCTCAAGCGCCTCGGGGGTCAGCAATTTTGCCCAAGACTTCGACGGCAACAGACCCGGCTGATAGGCCAGATGGCAATCGCCGCACTCCTTCTGATATTGCATATTGGTAACCGGCTTCACCTCTTTGGTGCGGCCGAAATCAATCAGCCAGCTCATAAAATTTTCCTCTGCCTGCGCAAAGGGGCTAGTGATCAGAAGCGCAGTGGCCAGAGAACAGACTTTAAGTATTTTTGACATATTTCGCTCCGTTACCAAGTCAGTTTAATGGCGATTGCCATGCCAACGCCGCCCGCCATCCCCACACCTGCATGACCACCTGCTGGGGCCTGGTTCACGGCCGCCAGCATGGCCAGTGCGCCTGCGGTACCAAGCAAGGCGTGCAAATTATCAGGGTCAGACCAGCCGTCTTCCAGATGGAAATCATCCCAGTGTGTCAGCAAACCGGACATCGCTGTAGCCGCTGCCAAAGTTGCTGCTGCACGTCCCAATTTTGCATGTGCGCTGGAATTCTGCTCATCGAGTTGCGCCTGAGTTGGTGCAGCACCTTCAACCTCGGCAGGCTTCGGAGCGATCGCTGTTGCCACTACCAGCGCTAGCGTTCCCAACCCCAGATATTTGTGGGCATTACTCCCTGAAAACAGCGGGGGCTCAAATTCAGCAGGTTGGGCTGCCTGCGTCTCATTTGCCTGGTTTTGCGAAGGCGTAGCAGCATCGTTCAATGCCAGCAAGTAGGATTTCGAACCCTTGGTGTAGGTATCCGAGACAGAAGGAATTTCGATCTGCTGCCCATTTCCGGCAGCATGAACCATTCCCGGCGATGCAGCCAGACAGAGACTGGCGGCAATATATATGGACCTGAGATAGCACTTCATTCATTGCTCCTTTAGCTGAGTGATTATTCTTTAAATATAGGTACCGCGCCCCGGAAATCCTGAAAAACGTGAACTAATTATAAATATACAAACCAAAACACGACAGCGACTGCCAGCATCAGGATACCCAGCCAAGTATAACTGCGCTGGATGCCTTCTTCTGCTTCGGCAACCTTGAAACCAAGAACCATGGCGCGCACAAGATTTTCCCGGTGCATTATGCTGCTCATAACTACGCCCAATAAGTGTAGTGCGATCACAACCAGCATGGCATCGGTGGCCATCCCGTGCATTTCAATCACTGCATCGCTGGCATCGTCCTGCAACGCAAGCACGCCAGTCACGCAAATAGACAACCCCAACCCCAGCAACAACCACACCGACACACTCCCCGCAGGGTTATGCCCCAGATAATGTTTAGGCTTGCCTTTGAAAAGTGATCCCAGATATTCGATGATCTGCCCAGGAAAGAACAAGAATGAGCTGAAACGCGCATATCGCGTCCCCATAAAGCCCCACAGCAGCCTGAATATGATCAAGCCCAGCAATATATAGCCAAAGGCCACATGAATATCACGGGTACGTTCAGATTCGGCAGTCAGATAGGCGCCAACAAAAGTAACCACTTGCATCCAGTGAAAAGCCCGAGTAGGCACATCCCAAACCAGAATCTTCTGAATCATGACTTAGCCCCCCTATCTGGGCAATACTAACCCATCTTCGTCAAATTCACCAAACACGGCATCCGGGTGACAGACGGCGCAATTGGCCGGGCTGTTGATCTTCGGGTTTTTCCAGACACGCGGCGGGATTTCATGGCTGCCATGCATACGCTTGAACCAAGCGGCCTCGGTGATCCGTAGCGGCGCTGTCGGGGCGCTCCAGCGGTTGGATGCATTGCTGACCAGATAATCGGTGATTTCCTGATTTTCCTGGGCATCTATCGAGGCATCTGAACCAAAATGTTGGTCCAGGCCGGCCATGACCCTGCGCCAGGATTCTGCAGACATCAGACCAGGTACGTAAGCGATATGACATTCCGAGCACTCCTGCTGAAATTTTGGGTTGATATTGGCAGGCTGGAGCGGCTTGCCGCGATTTTCTCCGCCATACCTGATTTTATTCCTTTTGCTGAAAAAACCCTCATCATCGTCATCATCGGCATGGGCGACAGGCATAACCATTCCAGCCGCCAGCAGGGCAATGACAATGCCCTTGGCAAATCCAGTTTTCATAATTTCTAAATTATTCTTTATTTAACAGTAAGCAGGTAGGTGAGCACATCACCTTTTTCCTGAGCGGTACATTCCCGGTCCAAAACATCGTTGCAATTTCGTTTGAACCATTTATTCACTTTTTTCATGTCTGTAAAACGCTCAGCATTGGCCGCCGGTGCCAGCGGCTGGATGAGCTTGCCGGTCTTGGCGTGCTTACCCTCAGCGGCAGGGTTATCGGTATGACAGGAAGAGCAACTCCATTCGCCGCCATGCTTAGACTTATAAAACGCTTCGCCACGTTCAGCCGAGAACCCCTTAAAACCCGGAGTGCCCGATGCTTCGCTCTTTATCGAGGCAAGGACGCTTTCAGGTGTTTCCGCAAGCACAGGTTGAGCTGTCAGAAAAAAACCCATTAAAAGAAAAAATCGCAACATAGTTCCTCCCACAAGTTGAGTGCAAATAGAGCATGCAAGGCATAAATAGTTCAATAAAAAACGCACTATTGAAAACAAAGTACTTTCAAGGCATGGTTTCGTCAGTAAATCAGCCTCTATAGAAGGCCTTCCATCGGTAAACACAGAAAGTAACCGCCAATGCCGCCTCAAGACAAAACCCGGATATCGACAGGGCCATGCTTCCCGGGTCGGGCAACAAGACCGGTGTCAAGGGTTCCAGCAAGTATGGCAGGAGCAGATAAACCAGCAAAATGTAAATCGCAAAAGCCAGCTGCGGCCGGGACCGCTTCGGTGTCCAGTAAAAACTGTAAAGAACGGCAGCATCGCGCAAAAACAGGAGCAACAGTGCGACCAGCATCCACGGCGAAAATAGCTGTAAAGTTTTTGCAGCATACCCGAGCGCAATAATTGACATAGCTGTGGTGGCAACCCAGCGAGGTGTGCGTTGCCAGGCAAGAAAGTATTTTTTTCCATGCAATGCAGAAAACCACATGCGCCATAACACCGGCGATTTTTCTTCCTGCAAAACCATGAGAAGCGCCAGTGAAAGTGTGACTACGTACACTGTCAGGCTGTAACTGCTGGCATCCGACACTGCACTTTCAACTCCTATTTTTTGCGCAAAACCGTGCGCGAACCCCGCAAAATACAATGAACACCAAACCGCAAACAACAGCCAGGGCGTTGGAGTTGTCGGGCAGCGCAGCAAAGTGGACAAGCGTTGCACACAACCAAATACCGCCCACCCTGCCCAGATGACTGCAGATATCGCCACAAAAGACAATAATTCAGCATCCACTCCGTACCATTGAATCCTGTGACTCGAACCTGTCAGCTCGGCACCCAACCCAGCGACACCCTGCAGCACAAGGATGATCACCAATAACCGCAGGATGCCCATCCCCCTTTTTTGCTGATGCTCCGGACGCTGCTCCGGCGGGATGCCAAGCGTCATCAGCATCGAGCCCGCCTGGATAAATACTGCACTTGCAGGCAGCAGAATGAGCCAGCTGACACTGTGCAAATCGCCGGACATGATTGTATATGCCAGATATGCTGCTAGGCACCATGCGCCACCATACCAGGCCAACACGGTACTGCCGAAAAGCTTACCCGCCATGAGTTCAACCGGGCTTTGCGAGGAAAGTCTTTGCCAATCCCAGGTCTGCGCCTGCGCTTCTTCGGTGATACTGCTGCTGACAAGGTAAGCGCCCCAGAACGAACAAACGAGAGTAAACAGAACCTGCGCTGTTCCAGCAAGAAATTGCGGATTAAAGGTCCCACGCAAACTGCTAAGCCCCCAGAAGACCAGCCCCAGCAACACGGGAATAGCCATCAGTCGCGTAAGGCTGACCTCCAGCCACAGATTCCGGCGCAACTCTGCACTGATCATGGTACCCTCCCCGTCAGATCTGCAAGATAGAGATCCTGCAAATTTCGCTTGAGCACATAAAACTCCGCGACAGGCAAACCCGATTTGACCAGTGCGCCAAGCAATTGTGATTGTTCTTCGGCAGTGCCATTAAATGCAAACTGGCAATTCTGCCCTTCCCAGTGAATATCGCTTATTCCCGGCTGCGCTTCAACAATTGATGCCGCGTCAGACATGTCCCTGCTCAAAACCAATTGCAAATGCTGCGCGCCGGTTTTTCTGTAATTGTCCAGCGCCTGATGGCTCTGAATCATGCCCTCACGCAGTACCAGCATATGTGTAGAGTATTCCGATAACTCCGCAAGGATGTGCGAGGAAACGACAATTGTCATCCCTTCGCCACATAACAATTTGAGCAATATTGACAACTCGTTGCGAGCTTCGGGATCAAGGCCGGAAGCAGGCTCGTCCAACAGTAGCAATTTTGGTTGATGCATGATCGCCTGTGCGATGGCAACACGCTGCCGCAATCCGCGCGACAAAACACCTGTCTTTTGCTGCATCCTGTCAGCCAGGCCAAGCTGCCGGCTGACCAGCTCAACCCTCGACCGCAGGGTGTGTTGCGGCAAATGGTGCGCCAGGGCCATGTAGCTGAGCGATTGCTCTATGGTCAGGTCATCATACAGGCCAAACTGGTCGGACAGGAATCCCAGCAACTGGTGGCAGACTCGCGGATCCTCATGCGTGTCGCTCCCCCACAATTTAATGGAGCCATCGAAAGGGATTTCCAGCGCCGCCATGCAGCGCAACAATGTGGATTTCCCCGCGCCGTTCGGCCCGACCAGCGCCGTGATAGTCGCTGGCTCCAGCGAGAATGTAACATCGCGTAACGCCTGCTGTGTGGCGTAACGAAAGGACAGGTTGCTAACCTCGATCATGAATGGTCATCCTGTTGAGTGTCTGGTGCAACAAAGGAAGAATACCGGCAGCAGCATTAACGGAACACGATTGTCTTTCCGCCACATACAAGCACCCGGTCTTCCACGTGATAGCGCAGGCCGCGAGCCAGCACGGTTTTTTCTATGTCTTTGCCGTAGCGTACCATGTCATCCACGGTATCGCCATGATCGATGCGCATAGTGTCCTGCTCGATAATCGGCCCAGCATCCAGTTCATCTGAAACATAATGGCAAGTGGCACCGATCAGCTTGACTCCACGATGATAGGCCTGGTGGTAGGGTTTCGCACCCACAAACGAAGGCAGAAAACTGTGGTGAATATTGATGATGCGCCCGGCGTAACGCGCGCATAAGTCCGGGGGCAATATCTGCATGAAACGCGCCAGAACCATCACGTCCCCCCGCTCCGCATCGAATCGCCGTGAGATCTCCGTAAATGCAGCCGCTCTGGCTTGTGCGTCACCCTGCGGTATTTCCACGTAATGGAAAGGGATTCCGTGCCACTCGACAAAACCCTGCAACGCCTGATGGTTGGAAATGACACATGGGATGTCTACGCGAAGTTCACCGCTGCGCCATCGATGCAGCAGATCATTCAGGCAGTGGTCATGCTGGCTGACCAGCACCACCACACGTTTCCTGAAATCAGAATCGCTGATCTGCCAGGACATTTGAAACTCAGTAGCCAGCGGCGCAAAGTGCGACCGCAGCCCCTCCGCATCAAAGGGCAGCGATTCCGCACGGACCTCCTGGCGCATGAAAAACTGCTGCGTTTCCGGGTCGGTGTGGTAACTTGCCTCGACGATCCAGCCGCCGTGCTGCGCAAAGAATGCGCTTACCGCAGCAACGATACCGACCCTGTCAGGACAGGATAGTGTCAGAGTAAAACGGTGTTCAATCATAACGAAACCTCATGGTGTTGGATGAAGCATCCACTAATCAATCTTTAGCGGATTCACGATGGCATTGCGATATTCATTTGGATGACGGCCTTCGTGCCAGGCAGCTTCTGCAATTCATACCCGCGCTTTGAGTCACTTTGTGGATTTTATCCAATCCCGAAGCACAAGAGTGAACATAAGAAATTCACACATGCAGGAACTTCATTTTGATCAATATAACGACTATACTGAAATCGTTCAAAGCCATTTGAAAAATGTCATGTCGCTGATTAATTTTAGAGCGCGCGCAATCGTATTATTTGCTGCCCTTGTAATGTCTTTTCCCTTTTCGGCACAAGCGATCGTAAATGTCGAGCAAGCCATCATCGGTCAGCCTGATGAGGGAGTGCAAACAACGCTTTCATTGCTCGCGAATGGAGCGAGCGGCAATACGGAAAACAGCTCCGCCAGCGCGGAGATGCTGAGCCTGTGGCAGCATCAAGAGCACACCGAGTTCCTTCAGGTTCAGTATGCCCACGGCAAAAGCCGCGGTATTGTCGATACCAACCGCGCCTTCGCACATGTGCGCCACCGCACTTCCATCAGTCCTGGCTGGGCGGTTGAAGGGTTTTTACAGACGGGGCGGGATACTTTTGCAAGGCTTGCGCAACGGTTTCTTTTCGGCGGCGGAATTCGCAAAGTCTTATTCGAGCAAAATGGCAAAGCAGCCGGCTATCTGGGCTTTGGGGCATTTCGCGAACATGAAACGCTCAACAGCCTGTCAGGCACCACCGATTCTGGAAGCACGCAAGTGTGGCGTGCCAGCACCTATCTGGTGTTGAAGTATCAGGTTAACGAGCAGGTGCGCTTGTTCAATACCACATATTACCAGCCCGCCATGAGCGAAACGCGGGATTACCGCATTCTGGACCAGGCCGCCATACTGGTAAAAATGGGCGAGAATCTTGATATGAAGCTCAGTCTCGATTTCTCCTTCGATTCCAGGCCCCCCCAAGGCGTAAGGAAAAAGGATATTTTTTACAGCACAGGGCTGGAATTGAGTTTTTGAGCAGCCATGTCGGCTCACTCGGTCATTTCGAAATATCAGCTTGCCCGGCAAGAAACCTCTTCACTGGCAGCTTTCCACTTTATTACAAGGCCACGCCCTGATCGCGCAGGTATTCTTCGTAGTTTCCGTGGTAGTCGGTCACGCCTTTTGCTGATATCTCAAAGATACGTGTAGCCAGGGAGGAGACAAACTCACGGTCATGGCTGACGAAGATCAGCGTACCCTTGTACAGATCCAGCGCCGTATTCAGCGACTCGATGGATTCCATGTCCATGTGGTTGGTGGGCTCATCCATCAGAAGCACATTAGGCCGTTGCAGCATCAGCTTGCCGAAAAGCATGCGACCTTTCTCCCCGCCGGACAACACCTTGACGCTCTTCTTCGCTTCGTCGCCAGAAAACAGCAACCTGCCAAGCGTGGCGCGCACCACCTGATCGTCGTCATGTGGGCCGCGCCAGTATGCCATCCATTCTGTCATGATCTTGTCCTCGGCGAACTCATGTGCATGGTCTTGCGCGTAGTAGCCAGGCTTGGCCTTATCCGTCCATTTGATTGTGCCGTTGTCAGGTTCAAGATCTCCCGCAAGGCAACGCAACAGCGTAGTTTTGCCGATCCCGTTTGGTCCGATGATGGCGACCTTTTCACCGGCATCGATACGGAAATTCACATCCGAAAACAGCGCACGGTCGAATCCTTTGCTCAGATGCTGCACCTCCACCGCTGTACGGTGCAGCTTCTCGCGCTCGTCGTATTCAAATCGTATGAAAGGATACTGGCGGCTTGACGGCTTGATGTCCTCGACCTTGATCTTGTCGATCTGGCGCGCACGCGAAGTCGCCTGCCTGGCCTTGGAAGCGTTCGCCGAAAAACGCGCCACGAAAGCACGCAGCTCTGCGATCTTCTCCTTGGCACGGGCATTATCAGCGGCCTGCTGTTCGCGAGCCTGCGTCGAGGCAAGCATGTAGTCATCGTAATTTCCCGGATATACGGTTATTTTGCCGTAGTCGAGGTCGGCCATATGGGTGCATACGCTGTTCAGGAAATGACGGTCATGCGAGATGATGATCATTGTTGAATTGCGCGCATTCAGGATATTCTCCAGCCAGCGGATGGTATTGATATCGAGATTGTTGGTCGGTTCGTCGAGCAGCAGGATGTCCGGGTTGGAAAACAGTGCCTGCGCCAGCAGCACGCGCAGCTTGAAGCCGGGCGCGATCTCGCGCATCGGCCCGTTATGCAGCTCGATAGCGATGCCGACACCGAGCAGCAGCTCTCCTGCACGCGGCTCGGCGGTATAGCCATCGTATTCGGCAAATTCGGCCTCAAGATCTGCAGCGCGAATGTAGTCTTCTTCAGAAGCATCCGGGTTTGCATAGATCGCGTCGCGTTCCGACATCGCCGCCCACATCTCGGTATGCCCCATCATCACCACATCCAGAACGCGCATATCTTCATAGGCGAACTGGTCCTGCCGCAGCTTGCCGAGCCGTTCGTCCTTGTCCAGCATTACGTTACCCGAGGTAGGGTCAAGGTCACCGCCGAGGATCTTCATGAATGTAGATTTGCCGCAACCGTTCGCACCGATCAACCCGTAGCGGTTGCCGTCCCCGAATTTCACTGAAACGTTTTCAAACAGGGGCTTCGCCCCGAATTGCATGGTGATATTTGCAGTAGAAAGCATGAAAAACTAGCGGTCAGAATATTTTGGAGCGCGATTCTAACATCATGCAGGGCGATGGCCTAACCTTGCCAGTCTTGAAGGAAGAGTAAATATGTTCACGGCATGTCCATCGGGACAATAGCGAACCCATGGAGGATGGAGGTATTAAAACGCCACATCGCGTGGTTTATTCCCGGGCGAAACATTCCAGGGTGAGCCTGCCGGCCAGTGCGCCGCAATCAATAGAAAGACTGATTCACTTTCTGCAGATCATCTTCATTCAGCGAGCCAATTGCGGCCTTCAGGCGTAACTTGCTAAGCAGATAATTGTATTGGGCCTGGTACAGGTCACGACGCGTGGCGAAAAGCTGCTGTTGTGCATTCAGCACATCGAGATTTGTGCGCACTCCGACTTCATGCCCGAGTTTGCTGGCCTCAAGGACACTTTCGCTGGAGGCCAGTGCCTGCTGAAACGCCCTGACCTGGGCAATACCGCTGACCACTCCGAGGTAAGCCTGCCTGGTTTGCAGCGCGACGTTGCGGCGGGCGTTTTCCAGCTCCAGATTGGCTCGTTCACGGTTGGCTTCAGCCTCGCGCCATTTTGAATTGACCGCACCTCCCTGGAACAAAGGGATATTCAACTGTACGCCGACACTCTTGTTGGTCGTTTCACTCGGCATGGTACCGCCGCTTACGTTATTGGTTGAATAGTTGGCAACCAGATCAACCGTCGGATAGTGCCCCCCCCTGTTGCGTGCGACCTCTTTCTCGGCGATCGTGGCCCCTGCCTGGGCGATCGCGAGCTGCAGGCTGCTCGTTTGCGAAATTTCCACCCATTTTTCCATATCGTCAGGCTGCGGAGCCTCCAACTGGAAGCCATTGCCGAGCGGCTTGGGATCCTGAGGTGGTTTGTTGATCAACTGCTGAAGTGCATTGCGCCTGATTTCGAGATTGTTAAGCGCAGCGATTTCCTGCGCGCCCGTCAGGTCATGCCGGGACTGCGCCTCCAGGGTATCCGTAATGGTTGCGCTGCCAACCTCAAAGTTGCGTTTGGCCTGCTCAAGCTGCTCGGATATTGCGTTTTTTTGCGCCTCGACGAGCTTGACGTTGTCTTGCGCCATCAATACATCGAAGTAAGCCTGGGCAACGCGCAGGATCAGATCCTGCTCGGAAATTTTGAATTGCGCCTCTGCCTGTGCAACCTGCAATTCGGATTCACTATATGCCATCCAGTTCTGCTGGCGATATAACGGCTGCACCAAAGTCACGCCATAGCCGTTGCTATTGAAGCTATAGCTGCCGCTGTATATGGAAAAAGGACCGCCCAGGTACTTGATTTCCTGGTTGTTTGCCGTGGTATTGGCGCTAAGAGTAACCGAGGGCAGCAAAGTCGACCTCCCCTGCGGCAGTTTCTCCTGCCCGGCATGCAGCGTTGCACGCGCTGCTGCGAAAACCGGATCATTTGCCTGTGCAGCGCGGTAGGTCTCAAGCAGGTCGGAAGCCTGTGCTCCGCCAATCGCATGTGTAAGCGAAGCCAGAACAATCAACGGTGTGAGTATTAGTTTCATAGGGCTTTGGCACAATAGGTATATTAGAATATACTTATACTACATGCTTTTCGCCGGATATGCAACAAGCGCTTCGATTCTAGAATTTGAATCTTGCAGGCTGTTGTGCATGCTGCAGCGGAGTAACGCTAGTCTCCATTATGTTGACTGATTCAAAAGTGTCTGGCGCAATACAGGTGATCAGTTTGGCTCGCATTAGCGGAGCGTCCCCCACTATGGCGAACATCCTCCCGCCCACATTCAAACTGTTTTGAAACTCCTCGGGCAATGCAGGAGTAGAACCGGTCAACAGAATTGCGTCATATTTCGCATCACCGCCCCATCCATGCGATGCATCGCCGACCTCAAGCGCAATATTATCGCGGCGAACGGCCGCAACGTTCTGTTTGGCAAAAGCGTTCAGATCAGGGTTGATTTCAACCGAGGTGACATGTCCGGACAGGGCCGACAGCAAAGCGGTCATATAGCCGCTTCCCGTTCCCACTTCCAGCACCAGGTCGTTGCAATTAAGGCGCAGATCCTGCAATGCGCGCGCCTCGAGCTTCGGTCTCCACATGGACTCTCCATGGCCCAAAGGGATTTCCATATCAGCAAAAGCCAGATCCTTCATGCCATTCGGCACAAAGTGTTCCCGACGGATATGTTTCAGCAGGTCCAGCACCCGCTCATCAAAAACATCGCATGGGCGAATTTGTTGTTCAACCATGTTAAAACGAGCTTGTTCCACGTTCAGCATCCTCTTCCCCTTAATTTATTGAGTTGATTTATATTTATCACCAGTCCAGTATAACAACAGGTTCAAACAGGCTCAATGCGGCACTGGAGGTTGTTGCAGCATACTACTTTCTTTCTTAACGTCAAAATTACAGCATTTGCTTAACGTTCTTCAGATTGACATCGCCTGAAAAAATGGGTTACTTCAGGGAGGGGGCTCCACGCAAGTCAATTTTTGCTACACTGCCCTGATTATCCACAAGTTACGGAGTAGCGAGCATGAGCAGCCAGAATTTTTTTGATGATTTGTCGGCCAAGCTGAACGAGGTCGCAAACAGCAGCCCCGCCAAAGACATAGAGAAAAACATGCGCGCCTTGCTGATGCAGGGATTTGCAAAGCTTCAGCTTGTGACACATGAAGAATATGACGTTCAAGCACAGGTTTTGGCCCGCACCCGTGAACAGCTTATCGCGCTTGAAGCACGCGTCGCTGAACTTGAAGCGCAACAACATAAGGCTGCTGCCTCCTGACCATGAGCCTCGCGGTTCTCTATAGCCGCGCTCTTTCCGGAATGGAGGCTGTTCTGGTCACCGTCGAGGTGCACATTGCCAACGGCCTCCCGAATTTCACTATCGTCGGCCTGCCGGAGACCGAAGTCAAGGAAAGCAAGGATCGCGTGCGCGCCGCGCTGCAAAATTGTCATTTCGATTTTCCAGCGCGAAGGATCACCGTCAACCTCGCCCCCGCCGACCTGCCCAAGGAAAGCGGACGGTTTGACCTGCCCATAGCGCTGGGCATCCTCGCTGCTACCGGTCAGATTCCCCAGGATCAGCTTGCCAAGTACGAATGCGCCGGCGAGCTTGCGTTGACCGGAGAGTTGCGGCCAATCAGGGGTGCGCTGGCGATGACCTATCGCGCCGTCAGCAGCGGGCGCGCTTTTATCCTGCCCCAAGCCAATGCCGCCGAAGCCTCCTTGGTTGAGGGCGCGATTGTCTATCCAGCGCAATCACTGCTGCAGGTTGCGGCACATCTTGCAGGCCGTGAAAGTATCGCACCATGCAGCAACGTGCCGCAGCCCTTTCAACCCCATTATCCTGACATGAGCGAGGTGAAAGGGCAGATGCAGGCCAAGCGTGCGCTCGAGGTTGCTGCAGCGGGCGGGCACAGCGTGCTGATGATGGGGCCGCCAGGAACAGGGAAATCCATGCTCGCATCCCGCTTTCCCGGCATCCTGCCGCAGATGACAGAATCGGAAGCGCTTCAAAGCGCGGCTATGCAATCGCTCGATGGCGGCTTTGATACGGCAAAATGGAAGATACGCCCGTATCGGGCTCCGCATCATACCGCTTCAGGGGTCGCGCTGGTGGGGGGCGGCAGCTACCCGCGTCCAGGAGAAATTTCCATGGCGCTTCATGGTGTGCTTTTTCTTGACGAACTGCCTGAGTTCGAGCGTAGCGTACTGGAGGTGCTGCGTGAACCGCTGGAATCAGGGCGAATCACCATTTCACGCGCGGCCCGGCGCGCCGATTTTCCGGCGCAGTTTCAGCTGATTGCTGCGATGAATCCCTGCCCGTGCGGCTATCTTGGTCACTACAACGGCAAGTGCCGATGCACGCCGGACCAGATCTCACGCTATCGAAGCAGGATTTCAGGACCGCTGCTGGATCGCATAGACATTCAGATCGAAGTGCCGGCCGTGGCGCAGGATGAATTGCTCAGCAGATCGGAAGGGGAGGCGAGTGCCAAATTGCAGGCACGCGTTGAAAAGGCTCGGCAGCACCAGATCGCCCGCCAGGGTAAGGCTAACGCACAGCTGACGATCACTGAAATCGAAAATCTTTGCAGACCCGATGCACAGGGCAATGACTTGCTGCAGCAAGCCCTGACTCGCCTCAATTTTTCAGCACGCGCGTATCATCGTGTCCTCAAGGTTGCACGCAGTATCGCCGATCTGGAAGACCTCGATGACATCTTGCCAAGGCATATAGCCGAAGCTGTGCAGTATCGGCGGTTGATCTTCGACGGGGCGCGAAACACGTAGTCCTGTTTATTACGAATGGCGCAAAATTCTGCACAACAGTCTGTGCCCCCTTTATCTGTTGCCAAAAAATATCATGACCGGCTTGGAGGCAGATATTTTGCGCGACAGCGTAATGCAATATGTGCGCTCAGCGGCTGTTGGCCATGTCAATAATGGCCGACCGAAGCTCAAGCTTCAGAATGGCGTCGGCCTGACTCAATGCGCGCTTTGAGGCACTTTCCCTGTCCGGGGCATTACTTTTTACGGTCCAGCGTTTCGTACCACGAACCCGGTTCACTGCTGTTTCAGTCAGAACAACTTCCAGTACGCCGCGCTGCCAGTACCAACCATCATGAAAGCCCAGGTCAGCCAGCTCCATCTTGGCCAGCAGAACAAAATCGGGCTTCTGTCCGGTGTCGATCATAAAACCTGCTTTTGACAGGGCGCCTGCGACCACATCTGAAAATCCCGGTGCAGATCCGGGTGCGACCGATGGCGCGATTTTGACGCGCTTCAGCAGGGCATCCAGATCACTCTGGAGCCTTGTCACATTCCATTTCGCCTCGATCCCGCGGCCGACTGCATCCACTACTTGCAGCGATTTCTGCAGGGAGCCTCGTTCCTGCTGCAAGGCGACTGCCTGGCTGGCTGCCGAGATTTTCAGGAACAGATCACTGCTGCTGCGGGAGTGCTCCACCTGCGTACCTGTGGCCTCATCCAGCTGGCCGATCTGCTGGCGCAGGCTGGCAGCAGTCTGCAAGCGCGGAAGCACTGCCAGCGCATGATAGTTAAGCGTTGCCTTGTCCTGCCACATCTCTGCAATCTGAATCCCGCTGATGATCTGG
>Ga0224495_10000603_pt1 | contig 28009 bp, 24 predicted proteins | sample SF_Jul11_sed_USG_FD_168128 | JGI IMG/M metagenome (GOLD analysis project Ga0224495, IMG submission 168128) | Sediment microbial communities from San Francisco Bay, California, United States - SF_Jul11_sed_USGS_4_1 | ecosystem: Environmental > Aquatic > Marine > Sediment | place: USA: California...
CTTTTCATGGGGCTTCTCCTCAATACTTGTTTTTGCTAAATCAGCATTGATTGAAGCCCCGTTTTCAGAGCAACAAAAAAGTAACATATCTCCCCGGACTGAATATTCCCCATCAATAATTTATTTGACGTTATAATTCGTAAAAGATCTCTGTTTGAAGCTATGCGACTATTTACCTTTTTGTTTTATATTCTGTGGATGTTCTTATTTAATATTATTACATATACCACAGCTTTTCTGGTTTTAATTTTAAGTTACATTTTACCTGACTCAATGTCTCCATTTATTCGATGGTGCGTCTCCATCTGGTCCAGAGTTGGCTTTGCACTTGCACTTTCTCCGGTAGAAGTCAGAGGTCGTGAAAATCTTATTGACGAAGCCGGCCTGATAATATGTAATCATCAATCAAGTCTCGATATACTTGCCTGCTCTGGATTTTTTCCAAAAGATTTTTTATTTTTTTCTAAAAAAGAAGTTTTTAATTTACCCTTTATTGGGCAATTAATGAAAAAAATGGGGTACATATCTGTCGATCGAAAAAAACCCAAAAAAGCGGCCGCCTCTGTTTTACAGGCCCTTCAAAAAATAAAAAATCAAAATAATATAATTATATTTCCTGAAGGGTCACGCAATAAAAATCCCAAAGAAATGCTTCCCCTCAAACCAGGAGCTATTCTGATGGCTCGCCAGGGAAAAGTGCCTATATTACCTGTAATAATATATGGAACCAAACAGATTTTGCCTGACATTTTGGGCTTTTACATGAAACCAACCAAGGTTATAATGCAGATTCTTCCTGCTATTTTACCAGAAAATCCAATGCACCCTATCCATTGCAAAAGCATCGCAGAAGAAGATCTTATGCTTGAAAACCTCCGAGGAAAACTTTCAGAGGTATATAATAAACTAGCTAATGAGATGGAACAAAAGTAGTTACCAAAACCACTTATTCTTTATTTTCCCGGACCGTTTTCTTTTTAACTTCAGCGACTCAGTACAAAATCATCAGGAACTTGAAAAGAAACTACTGGCATTGTTGATAAAATGGAGTAGTGAATTATTCTTCGAATTTATAAATATACAAAAAAAATCATTTATTCATATATTTTACGATGATCAAACACATTCCAAAAAAGAGATCCAGAATATTTTTTTCCCCTTTAAAAAAATCAAACTCCATAAAAAAAGTATTCTACCTGAAGAACAAATCATTCACAAAATAAGCACTGATCTAAAAAAATCGTCAATTATACTTTTTAATCCATTATCACTTGCGGTCAACCTCGAATTATTAGATCTAATTGCAAAATATCCTGAAGATTGTATTATTAATAACGATGATAATAAAACTATTTTAATAAAACTGAATTCCACTGAAAATTATGACCTTTCAAAATGCACACTTCTTGAAACCCTTCCTGGAATAGAAAAATTAAATTCTATTTCGGACACAATTTTGTATTATCAAAAAAAAAATAAAATGTTTGAAAAAAAAACAGTCGAACTGATCACGATAATAAATGAATTATTGAAATAAAAAGTTACTCTTCTGTATCCAGATCAGCCGGATTTTCTTCGATACTTTTTCTCGGAATCACAAATTTGTCTATTTTCCAGACCTTCTCCTCCCGCAGGAGAGTGAGTGTACCGGAATTTTCAAACTCTATCAGAGCTTTATCACCATTTATAGTTGTTTTCACAATTTTTTTGGTATCAAGTAATGCAACAGGAAATAATAAATTATCAGCATCCATGCCTATAGATTCATTTGCCATCCAATACTGAACGTACTCACTAAGTGTTAATCTGGAAATATCTTTTCCCTTGATTCCCATTTTTTCAGCAATCGCATCGCGAGCCTGTTCCGGAACACTGGCAAAAGCATTACTCATTACCTGCAGATAATTTTCCATTCTCTCAATAGAGGCATGACTCAAAAAGTGTAAAAACTGTTTTGCATTTTTATTTACATATGCCTTGCTGGTTTCTTCCAATACTCTTTCCGGAGTATACTCTTTTTCTTTGTTACAAAAAGTAACAAGAAAAAATATAAGGTATACAACGGTTAAAAATCTTGCTTTCACAAACCCAATCTATTTTATTTAAATAAATCAACAACTACAATTAAAAATTAATAAATATATTTTTTCAGTAAACTGATATCAAGCTTTGGAAATTATTCGTTGAAGCTCATCCTTGTAAGTAGTACCAAGTGTCCCGATATCAATAGGGGAAACTACAAAAAAATGAGTTCGATAAAGCAAATGCAGAAAGATATTTTGTTCTGGAATTGATCCGTCTGCCAGACGTAAAATATGCACAATAGGTCGCATTGGTTTTTCTGCTGAAGCAGTCACAATAACACCCTTGCTTCCATCAGACAATTCAACCAGCGACCCAACCGGATAAATAGAATGACGATTTAAAAACTGTTTCATAAAATCAGGATCATAGTTATAAATTCCTAAAGATAAAATTTCCCTCATAGCGTTATATGGAACCTTTTTAGCACGATACGATTTTTCTTCGAGCAATGCAGAATATGAATCTGCAATCATCGCAATTCTTGCAAACTCAGAAATCTCTTTTCCCTTTAATTTTCTCGGATACCCTGATCCATCAAAGTGTTCCTGATGTTCAATGGCTACCTGGGCAATATTTGTTTTTACTTTTACCTTTTTAGTTAATAATTGATACCCTTTCAAAGGATGAGCCTGCAGTTGCACTTTATCTTCCGGACTAAGTTTTTCACTATTATCCCGTATTGCAGGGGGCAACAACATCATCCCTATATCCATTAAAAAAATTGAAAAAACAAGTTCAATGATTTTAGGTTGAGAAAAATCCAGAGCCTTTCCAAGCTGTGCTCCAAATACAGCCGAATACATGAGGTGCTTGTAGAGTGATTTTTCCATCTCAATGTAATAAATATTCATAAAACACTCTGGATTATTATTTAGCAAAGCAGCTAACTCTTCTGCAAGATTTCTTAATATGCTTATCTGATAAGGATTTTCAGATATAATTGTGCCATACGCTTCATTTAACGTTACCACACCCTTTTTCATAAACTCCTCTATTTCATCAAAGATGACAGATGCCCTGATAAAAAGTTCCTTTGCTTTCAGAATCTCTTCCCGCTCAATTCCTTCGGGTTCATCATATGCACTTTTGGTTTTCGGTTTCGCTGGTTGACCGTCAGTTTCCAGTTCTGTAATATTCCATTTATTTAACCTCTCAAGATCCGAAGGTTTGATCGGTTCATAAGCATCTACAAATATATTTTCTTTGTCAATGTAAATTGGTTTGTCATAGGCCAAACCTGCCTTTAAAATGTTTACCTGAATTTTTTTCATATATGTCGTTTAAATAAAAAAACTGATCTCATTTAAATATAGAACCCTCTAATATCATATATCGGCTATCGGGTTATCTAAACTGTAGAAGCCTCAGGAAACTTTACATGACTCGATAAGCCATCGATAATATTCTTTATCCGTTTCTGAAATCTCAATTTTAAGAATCTCTGGCACAGAATAAGGGTGTTCTTTTTTAAGAAAAGAGCTTATTTCAGGCCAAAGATCTTCTCTACTTTTTATAAAAAGTTTATACTCAATATCCTTCTGCAGCTTGTTTTCCCAGAAATAAAAAGAGGTAACGGGACCTACAATATTTACACATGCAGCAAGTCTCATATTTACCAGCTTCGCTGCAATCTCCTCCCCTTTATCAGTCGAATTCAGGGTCGTGATTACCAGAACCGGCTTCACTTTTAGAGATTATTTTCCCGATTCAGATTTTGGCGCAGGCTGGTTTTTACCGCAATTTTCATCACCAACCCGGGCAAATTTTGTACCTGCCTGTACTATTAATTTTTCATCAAAGGGAGTTTGCAAATATATCTCAGGATCCATTTGAAATACAAAATAACCTAAAAAATCATTATATTTAATATAAAACATTCTGGGATTCTTGTCTGATCTCTCAAAATTTGAATTAGTAATTTTAACATTGTTATAATCACAATAACTGTAATATTTCAACAGCATCATTCTTAATGCAGAGGTAATATTTTTTTCTAAAATAATATTTTTCTCCTCGCTGCTTCTATATTCACCGGTATCTTTTTCATTAAGATTAATGAATTGATCCCGGATCTCCCCTGAATAAATAGTGGCATAACCATTTACTAAAACAATCAATAATAACAAAATTCTACTTTTTAATAATCTACCCATTTTCCCCTCAGCACAACGTTATAATAATATTAATATTCTGCTTACCCACAGGATGTCAATTATTTTCCAGATCATATGATACACCACCTATTCTTACCTTGCATAAAAAACTGAATAATAGACATTGAATTTGCCTTGCTTCCCCTGTATGGATTTGTTTAATTGTTGACCTCTCATACTGATATGTAAAGAGAATATACTGTGACCATTGGACAATTTTTACTTGTTATCGCACTCTCCTCTTTTTTAACATATTTAATTATAAATTTTAGACTCAACCGATCGATTAACCAGAAAATGCATACAATTTTCATAACACAAATGAAAAAAGATATTGATGAGTTTTATAAAGAAATGGAAAATTATGCATCTATAATTGATAACAGAATTTTGCGTTTTAAGGGACTTACCGAAAGGCACGAAGCAAGCACTGTAAAATTTTCATTAATTGAAGAGCAGCTGAAAAAAAATAAAAACAATAAAACTCTTGTGGAGTTGATAGGCCGACATGAAAATGAGCAGGAGCTCATTGATAAAAAAATAGAAAAACTGGAACAGCGCCTGACTGAAATCATGCAGCTATTTAAAGAGATCAATAAAACAGGCAAACCAGCACAAACTGCCTCAACAACCGAGCAATATGAAAAGGTTACAAAAGCAAAACAACAAAGCCAAATAGTAGAAGATGCGGAAAAAGCTCAAATACGCTCCCATGTATCAGTAACTTTGAAACCGGAAAATACCAATATGGAGTCATTTCTTGCCGAGGAAATTCTCGATATTTTGCCAAAAAGCTCATTTAAAAAGCAGAAACACTCTATAGAAAGCCGATCCATCGGCACCAAAGCAACAGAAGCCAGCAGTTTAAAAAAGAACATTTCCGGGGAAAAAACAGAAGATAATTTATTTATTAAATTAATGTCCCGAATCGGTAATTCCATTGCTCCATCGATAACAAACTCTACTGCTCACGAAATCCCACAGGGCCGCCCTGAAGATCCAAATAAATTTTCAAAAGAGATTCAAACAAGACTACAAAGAGAAATTGCTTTTGAAAAAACAACCTTGCCTGTTCATAATGTTGAAAAACCAGGAATTCAATTAGAACAAAAAAAAGAACCCAAACCGGAACTGGAAACGAAAAAAATTACACTTGAAAAAAGCGTTGATGATGTGCTGATGCAGCAGCTTTTCGAAGGGTTGAAAGATTCCCGAAAAAGGCCACATGCACTAAAAAAACTTCTGGAGTCTGGTTTCACTTTGAGCGATATCTCCGAAACCGCCGGGATTCCATATAGTGACCTTGAGCTGACAAGAAGTCTGTATAAAATATAAAATGGAAAAAACAATTACACTGATCTCTCCCCGAGGATTTTGTGCTGGTGTCACAAGGGCGATTGACACTGTTGATCAGGCACTATTGAAATACGAGACTCCACTTTATGTACACCATGAAATTGTCCATAACACTTACATTGTTGATAACCTGAAAAAAAAAGGGGTTATTTTTATTGATAATCTTGACGAAATGCCCGATGAACTTCCTGTAATTTTAAGTGCGCATGGTGTACATCCTGATGTCAGAAAAAAAGCTGCAAATAAAAACCTTCATTTAATTGATGCTACCTGTCCGCTTGTTACTAAAGTTCACTCAGAGGCACTGAGATATGCCCGTGCTGGTTTTAATATTGTCTACATTGGTCACAAAAAACATGTTGAAGCCCTTGGAACCGCAGGGGAAGCGCCTGATAAAATAGTCATAGTCGAAAATGAAAAAGATATTGATAACCTGCCGTTTTCCCGGGAGAGCAAAATTGCCTGCCTGACCCAGACAACTTTGTCTATATTTGAAACAGAGCACCTGGTTAATTACCTAAAGCAAAAATTTTCTTCTGTTTCGACTCCTTCTGCAGGAGATATCTGTTACGCTACAACAAACCGCCAGAAAGCAGTTGCAGAAATAGCAGGTAAGGTAGACCTGATTTTTGTGATTGGCTCATCAAATTCCTCTAATTCAAACAGACTAAAAGAGGTTGCAATAAAACAAAATCCACGGTCTTATTTAATAAATTGTGCCTCAGAGATTCAATCTAGCTGGCTAAATGACGATATTAATAGTATCGGTATAACTGCCGGAGCGAGTGCTCCGGAAATCCTGGTTACTGATGTGATAAATATTCTTAAGACAGATTATGGATTTTACAAGATTAATATGTATAATGGAGGCCATGAGGATCTCCACTTTTCATTACCTGAAAATATATAAGCTTTCTTTTTCCAACAATTATTAACCATGAGTTGCCTGAAACATTTACGCATATTTACTTTTTTACCTGTCCTTTTTTTACTGATATATGCATTATTCACAGGAGAAACTTACCCTGCTGTAAATAATGAGAATCAAAAAATTGTCGATTCTCTAAACTTAAAAGCAAAAGCCTTTTATCACCAGAAGTTGTATGATGAATCCAATTTTATTCTTGAAAAAATCCTTGAATTTTCTCCCCAGGATCCGGAAGCAAAGATTTACTATGAACTCACCAATAAAAAATTAATCAGTGCATTGATTCTGACCAAGCAGGCTCTAATCTTAAGCAGCAAGGGACAATTGTTATTAAGCAAAGAAAGGATCGATGAGGCTTTTGAAACAGCCCCAAATAATGAAATTATCATTGATGTTCGAAATAAAATATATCGATTATTGAATAAAGCAAACCCGCTGGCCCGATTAAACGACAAAGAAGAAAATGAATACAACGAAACGATGAAAAAAGCACAAAGTGACCTTGAGACAGGAAAAAACGAGACAGCCTTACAGCTTTTTGCACACGCTCTTCAAATTTCTCCACAATCTCCGGAAGCAATTAAAGGATACAATCTTGCACGCATACGCTCTCAGGAAAAGAATTTTGCAGATAAAACAGAAAAACTGCTGCAACAGGGTGAAACTTTATTCAAAGCTAAAAACTACCAGGGTGCTAAAAGTATATACGATGAAGTTCTTGTATATGATCCTGCAAATAATGAAGCCCAGAAAAAAAGAAACGAACTTGCCCTTTTAATTGAAAAGATCTCTGCTGTCGCAGAAAAAGAGCAAATGGCAGGAGATCTACTTGCAAGCGGAAACAAGCTTGTAGCGGAAAACAATTTTTCAGATGCAATTGAAAAATTTCAAATGGGTAAAGGTCTCTTACCCGATTATACAAAATGGGATTCTTTAATAGATAACACCCAGAGAAAACAGAAAGAGCTGGAAGAGAAAAATTTTCAATCCAAGCTGGATACTCTTGAAAAAAGCTATCAAAAAGCTCTTTTTAACCTCGCAGCAGAAAACTACACTATAGCGATAAGTGAACTTGAAAAGGTTGTTCAAATTTCCAGAGAGTTTAAACAAACCCAAACAGAAATTCAGGCTGTAGAACTGCTTCAAAAAGCGCGCGATAATCTAAGAAAAGAAGAGGAAGAGGTGGTTACCGAATATTCGCCCTATTTTAATATGATATCCAATCTGAAAATATTGGGGAAAAATGCATATGACCAGAAAGAGTATGCAATTGCAAAGGAATATTTTGCATCAATACTTGAACTGTTCCCCAAGAACAGAATCGCCACAATCTACTTTTTAAAATGCAATATTGAAATTACACCTGAAATCAAGAATGAAGTAATAAGCGAATTCATTACACAAATTGAAAGCAACATTGATAAAAACCAGGATGAAGCACGTCGTCTTCTGAAAATTTCTCTGGAAATCGAACCGGATAATTCCCGCTTGAAAGAGTTTTCGGGAAAACTAGAGGCAAAAACAATCTTTAAAAAAAATTCATCCGTTTCTGCAGCTCAAGTGAACCAGTGGTATAAAGAAGCCCTTGACGCATCACAACAAAACCCTGAAACTTCAATAACTTTACTTGAAAAAATAATTCAAGCTGACCCAACTTATGTCAAAGCAAGAACCTTGATGGCGCAATTAGAGGGAAGACTTTCTAAAAATCAATGGACCGCAAAAACAAACACCGTTAATGCTGAAGCACAACAATTATACTCCGAAGGAATTCTACACTATAACCAGGGGCGCATAGAAAAGGCAAAAAAATCATTTGAAGATGCATTACGAATAGAGCCTGGTTATACAAAAGCAAAAGTAGCCCTTGAAAAATGCAAATCTTATCTGATGTAAGAAAACATTATTTTTTCAATGACTCCAGCTCTTTAATATAAAATGATTCCGGATATATTTCCAAAAGCTTATTCTTGTAGGTAGTAAACTCTTTCTCCTGGTCAGCAAGAAAGAAAGTTTTTGCGGCATAAAACAATGCTTTTTCATGCAATTCACTGTTTGCAGAATAAAGATAGACTATTTTGGTATACTCGCGTGCCGCTTTTAAATAATCATTTCTGGAAAAATATATTTGGCCCAGATAAAAAAGCGACCACGAGGAGTAAAACTCATCGGACCTTTCTGAAACCTGCCGAAAAAAATCAAGAGCGGAATCCATACGCGATGTTTGATAGTAACACAATGCTGTATAATATCGAGCAGGCAACTGGTGTGATTTCATATTAAACAAAGGTTTCAGTTTATCAATGGCTTTTTCGTATTCTTCTTTCGTTATTAAAACCCTTGCTTCCATTATTATGATTTCAGCCGTCAATGATTCACTGTTACGTTTAATTACCTGCTGGCTCTCCAGAAATTCCAGTGCTGTAGTTAAACGATTCATTATAGTATATAACTTTACTACCTCCTGAATAATTCTCAAACGATAGGGATCGGACTCTTCGAGGTTTGAATCAAGAAGAGCAAGAGCAATGGCAAGAGCCTGCTCATAGTCATGACTCTCTGAATAGAGGGCTACCCGTTTTAAACCAATTTCAATCTGTTCATCAGCAATGGTCGTTTCTGTTAACATTCTGGCATAGATTTCATCGGCTTTCTTGATTTGACCATGAATTCGATAATAGTCCCCAAGATCTCTCAGCATCTCAGATAGATACAGTGACTCCTTTTTACGGGATTTCAAATCATTATACACAGATAATACTTCCTGTGGATTCTTGTTTTTTATATAAGAGGATGCAAGAACATAATAACTCTCTTCGACAGAAACAGAATCCGGAAATTCTGATTCAAATTTTTTAATATATTTTATTGTCTCTGAATATTTTTCAGAAACATATAAAGTTTTTGCATAATCGATCAAACCCTTTTCTTTGAAAATAACACCATCTGGAGCTTTTATATAACTCTCCAGAAAATATTCTGCTGCTTTTTCATAATTATTTTCATTATAGTAGTTCCAACCCTGAAAATAGGTAACTTCGATCAATCTTTTTCCATTATTGAATTCCCCTATATACCTGTCAAAGACAACCTTGGATCCTGCAAAATCATTTTGCCTGTAATATATCCAGCCCATCTGAAACAGTGCCTCAGCTGCAATATCCGTTGATTTATATTTTTCCAGAATCTGGCTGTAATACTCGAGAGCTCCCTTGAAATCACGTAAATTATAGCGACATGATGCAATGGATAGCTGTACCCTCGATTTTTGCTCATCGTCCACTGCTGATTCTTCTGCCTTGCGGAAAACATCTGATGCTCTGGCATACTGCTTCAATTCAAAATAGCACCATCCTATCCCCATTTGTGAATCAAAATTTCTTCTGTGCTTTTTATACTTTTTGGTTACATACGTATAGTGTGATAAAGCCTTCGGGTAATCATTCAAGCTGAAATATATTTCTCCTAAAAGAAACCTGGCATCAGCAACCCACTCTGAAGCCGGATAATCTTTTATCATTTTATTTAATACATTTATGGCTTTGTCAAAAAGATGATTTGTGAATAAACTCTGGGCCTCCATATATCTCGCTTCTACTGCGAAACTCTCTGCAGGGAATTTATTATAATATTTCTTAAATTCCTCTGCGGATCTCTCATAATCTCCCGTAGAAAAAAACAAGACTCCTTTTTTTCGTATTATAATTTTTTCACTTTCTGTATCATAATTAAAAGAATTTTCTATTGTTTCATAAATCTTCAGAGCTTCGGCAGATTTTCCACTCAGTTGGTATGTGTCCGCCAGAAACTCAAGTGCCAGTGTATAAAATTCATTTTCAGGATAATTTTTAATAACAACAGAGTAATTGTCACCTGCTTCAGAATATTTCTTCTGTTCATGAAGTATCTGTCCTTTTCTGAAATAAGCTGAACCCAGCTTTTCCCAGAGAGGATAATCTTTTATCAATTGATCAAGATATTCCAGAGATTTCTCCAGATTTTGTTCTTTGTAATTACAAAGAGACAAGTTATATATTGCCTCTGCCTTTATATTTTTATCGCCGGTTTTCTGTATAACAAATTCAAACTGCTTGACCGCATCCTTGAATTTGTTCTCAGCATAATAAGTCTTGCCAATCCACAATCCTGGTTCACTACTCTCCTCTGAACCATACTGAATGATCATCGATTGAAACTGCTTGCGTGCCTTATTATAATCTTTATTATTAAAATGGGCAATTCCAAGCTGCAATGCAAGTTTTTTGGCTATTGCACTATCAGGATATTTTTTTAAACCGTTTTCAAATTCCACAACCGCATCATCATACCTTTTTTGCACGGTGTAAATATAGCCGATTGTATATAGAGCGTAGGCTGATCGGGCACTTTCCGGATAATTTTTTAAAAAGTTATAATGACTTTCAAGAGCTTTGGCGTAATCTTTTTTATAATAATAACATTCTCCGAGCCAATACCCGGTTCGAATAATAAAATTACTCATCGGATAATCACGAAGCATTACATTAAACTCAAACAAGGCTGAATCATAATCTTCCTCATAATAATAAGAGAGAGCCAGATAATATTGAGAATCATCTCCATACTCTCCCATTTTATCTTTATGAATATTCTCCTGGAGCAATAAACGGGCCGCATAATAATTATGCTCCTTAAAGGCCATCATGGCCGCTTTGAACGTTTTCATAGAAGAAAAATGTTCATAAGCAAAACTCTGCCTGTTTATTGCTAAAAAAACTATAAGATAAAAAAGATATCTTGAATGCTTTAAAAAAAAATTATTCATTAATTATTATAAAATATATTTAGATAAATCCTGGTCTTTCAATATTTCTTTCAACTGATTCTGAACATACTTGTCATCAATTATCACTTCCTGTGATTTGAATTTTTCAGAATGAAATGAAACCTCTTCAAGTAATTTTTCCATAACAGTATGCAGCCTTCTTGCTCCAATATTTTCAGCCCTGGAATTCATTTCACTTGCAATTTTGGCAATTTCATGGAGACCCGACTTTTCAAAAATTAATATTACATCCTCAGTTGATAATAAGGCCTGATATTGCTTGGTTAATGCGTTTTTAGTATTGTGCAGGATTTGAAAGTAATCTTCAAGTGTTAATACATTAAGCTCAACTCTGATCGGAAATCTACCCTGTAATTCAGGAATCAAATCAGAAACAGAAGAGATATGAAAAGCACCTGCTGCAATAAACAGTATATGATCTGTTCTTACCTGCCCGTATCGTGTATTAACAGTTGAACCCTCCACCAAAGGAAGTATATCTCTTTGTACCCCCTCTCTGGAAACATCAGGTCCACCCCGCCTGTCTCTGGAACAAATTTTATCAATCTCATCAATAAATATAATTCCATTTTGTTCTGCATTCTGAATCGCTTCCTGTTTTATTTTTTCATGATCAAGGAGATTTTCAACCTCTTCTTCTGTTAATATTTTTCTTGCCTCTTTTACAGAAACTTTTTTAGAAGATTTTTTCTTTGGTAAAATGTCACCAAGCATACTCTGCATCTGATTTTCCATCTCTTCCATTCCGGGCATTGCCATTACATGCATAGATGGTTGATTTCCCGAAACTGTTTTTACCTCGATCTCTTTATCTTCGATATTGCCCGAATGGAGTTTTCTTCGAAATATTTCTTTGATCTCAACTGTGTCAGTATCAGCAGATTTTAAACTGGAAGACTCACTTCCTGAAACCAGTATTTCAAGTATTCTTTCTTCTGCATTTTTTTCTGCCTTTTCACGAACAAATTCAGAATGCTTCTTCTTCTGCATTTTTAAAGAATCATTTACAAGATCTCTGATCATGCTTTCCACATCACGACCAACATAACCCACTTCCGTATATTTTGTTGCTTCCACCTTTATAAAGGGGGCATCCACCAATTTTGCCAGACGACGTGCAATCTCAGTTTTGCCCACACCCGTAGGTCCGATCATAATAATATTTTTAGGATGTATCTCTTCTCTTATCGGATCATCACCAAGAGATTGTCTTCGAATACGATTTCTCAATGCAATTGCTACTGCCTTTTTAGCCCCCGACTGACTAATAATAAATTCATCAAGTTTCTCAACAATTTCTGAAGGTTTTAATCCGCTTAACATCTTTACTCCCCAATTTCCTCAAAAATAACCGAAGTATTTGTATACACGCAAATTTCTCCGGCAATATTAATAGCGTTTTTTGCAATCTCAAGTGCGCTTAAACTCGTATGCTTCATCATGGCACGAGCTGCAGCAAGGGCATAATTTCCACCGGAGCCAATTGCGAGGATTCCATCCGAAGATTCAAGAACATCTCCATTTCCTGAAATCAATAATAACTTTGATCCATCCGTTACAATCATCATAGCCTCAAGAACACGCAACATCTTGTCCGTTCGCCAGTCTTTTGCCAATTCTACTGCTGAGCGCATAAGATTTCCGCCAAACTTTTGTAACTTACCTTCAAAAAGCTCCAGCAACGTAAAAGCATCTGCTGTAGATCCGGCAAAACCGGCAACTACCTTGTTATCAAATATTCTTCTTACTTTAATTGCGTTTCCTTTTACGATGGCCTGCCCCAATGTAACCTGACCATCGCCTGCCATTGCAACTTTTCCATTTAATTGGACTGCAATGATCGTAGTTCCATGCATCTCATATTTGTTGTTTTCCATTATTTATTTCCCTCTAATTTTGCATGCGGGTGACAATTACGGTAAATATTTTTAACCCGCTCTTTTGCCACCTCTGTATAATTCTGTGTTGTTGAAACAGATGAGTGACCCATCATCTCCTGAATTAATCGAATATCTGCACCCGCATTTAACAGATCCGTCGCAAAAGAATGGCGCAAAGAGTGAGGTGTTATCTTTTGATTACTACCCAGAGACTCTTTACGTTTTCGTAATATAAAAACAGCCCCATTTCGAGTTAACCTTGTTCCATTATAGTTTATGAACAGAGGGTCTGAAAAATTAAACTTACCACTACTTTTTTTGGATCTTTCTGCAAAATATTCTGCAAGTATCTCGCGCGCTGGTTTTCCCAGAAAAACAATTCTCTCCTTTTTTCCTTTACCTTTAATTTTCAACTCATCAAGTATCTCTCCGCGAAAACTCAGTATATCCTCAATGTTTAAAGATAGAATTTCAGATACACGCATACCACTAGAATAGATCGCCTCAAACAAGGCCCTGTCGCGAAGTTGCAGCCAGAATTTTTGACCGCTGTCATCGTCAAGTATCTGCTCCATTAAAACCGGATTAACCGGTTTGGGAAGTGGTTTCTTGAATCTGGGAGCCTTTAGTTTTTTAAGGGGGTTTTTGTCTATAACAGCTGTCATTTGCAAATATTGATAAAAGGTCTTAAGCACAGATATTTTTCTTGCCTGTGAACTTTTCGAAATATTAAATTTGTGAATTAAGTCACTCAAAAAAGAATAGGCAAGTTTTATATCAGGCTCTATATCAGCAACATTTTCTCTAACAAGAAAATCGACCCACTGATTTAAATCTCTTCTATAAGCCTCGGCCGTATTTTCAGAATGACCTTTTATATTTTTTATGTAGCCGACAAAATCAATTACCTGGTCTTTAATCTTTTCATGCACATGCTCAGTATTACTCATTTTTTTGCTCAATTATACACTTGCAATCAGGATTCTGGCAGGTCAGCGTAATACCGCTTTTCTTGACCTTTTGCCCCATTATGGAATTACATTTGGGGCAACTTTGTCCAGCCGGTTTATCCAGCATGGTAAAGGTACATCCATTGACTGAAAAATTATCACAGCCAAAAAACTTTCTACCCTTTTTAGATGATTTGCTTACCACATTTCCTGAGCACAATGGACATTTGCCCAGAGGAATGCTCTCCGTGTATCTGCAGCCACCAATAAAATTACTGCAACCAATAAAGTAACCGTTCCTCCCCAGTTTTTCCATTAATGGGTTTTCACACTGAGGACAATCACGACCAATGGGAATACGAATAATATGCCCCATATCCTCAATCTTTTCAGCAGCCAGCAATAAGTCCGCTTCAAAAGGTTTGTAAAAAACATGTAACATTTTTCTCCAGTCTACATCACCATTGGCTATCTCATCAAGATCTTTCTCCATATTAGCAGTAAACTCAAGATTTACAATTTTAGAAAAATGCTTTTGCATAATATCATTAACAAGAATCCCGAGTGTAGTCGGTTTCAGCTGCCGACCTTTTCTTTCAATATATTTTCTTTTATCAAGGGTCATTATAGTAGGTACATAAGTCGCAGGTCGACCGATACCCGACTCTTCCATAATTTTAATTAAAGATGCTTCGGTATATCTCGGAGGTGGCTGGGTAAATTTTTGCTCTTTTTGAAACTTGTCAAGCTTGAGAAGATCCCCCTCCTGAAATGAGGGAATATAACTTTTTTTGTTCTCTCCGACAGGAAAAACAGCTCTAAAGCCGGCAAAAACCTGCTTACCCGATGAAAATCGAAATAAATATTTATCACCTGCTGATGCTGCCTCAAGTGTAACCAACTCATCCACTCCGGGAGTCATCTGTGATGCCACAGCACGGGACCAGATCAATTCATAAAGTTTCAGCTGATCCTTGGTTACAAAAGAGGCAATCGATTGCGGGGTAATATTTACATCGGTAGGTCTGATCGCTTCATGAGCATCCTGCGCAGCTTTACCTGCATGATATATATTTGGAGTTGGAGATAAATATTCAGGCTCGTAATTCGTTTTAATAAATTCACGAATCATTGTCAAACCCTGATCTGAAATTCTTGTCGAATCTGTTCTCATGTAAGTAATTAAACCCACTGAACCTGATTTCCCAAGATCAACTCCCTCATAAAGCGACTGTGCCACAGACATCGTTTTCTGAGCCCGAAAACCCAGACGGGTAGATGCCTCTTGCTGAAGCCGGCTGGTAATAAAAGGTGCAGATGGTTTAATATTTCTTTCTGTTTTTTTTCTGGTCTTCAAAACAAATTCGAGTGATGAACACTCATTTTCAATACTTTCAATTTCTGATTTATTATTGATTACTGCTTTTTCACCGTTTATTTGAACAAGCTTGAAAAATACTTCACTGTCTTTGGCCAAAGATCCAGCACTTTTCCAGGAAAGCTCCGCTTCCCAGTACTCAGTCTGCTGAAAGCTCTCAATCTCTTCTTCCCTGTTAGCAATAATCCTTAACGCTACCGATTGAACTCTTCCCGCAGAAAATCGCTTGGAATGAAATTTTTGCTGTAAAATTGGAGAAATGGAATAACCAACAAGACGATCTAAAAGACGACGGGCCTGTTGAGAGTTAACCTTTTTAAGATCAATTTCGCGAGGGTGAGATATCGCTTCCAGAACAGCACTTTTGGTTATCTCGTTAAACTCAATTCTTTTAATATCACCGTTAAATACCGAAAGGGCGCGTGCAAGATGCCAGCTGATTGCTTCACCCTCACGGTCGGGGTCAGTTGCAAGCAAAATGGAATCTGAATTTTTCGCAGCTTTCTTTAACTCTGCAAGTGTTTTACCCTTGCCCCGTATGGTTATATATTCAGGCTCAAAATTTTCATTGATCTTGATGCCCATTTTACTTCTGGGTAAATCAATTAAATGGCCCTTTGATGACTCAACCTTGTAACTTTTCTCTAAAAACTTGCTTAATGATTTTATTTTCGTAGGAGACTCAACAATAATTAACGTCTTGATTTTTTTTTTCGGTTTTTTAACCGCCATAATTTTTCACCTAATTTTTATTATTTCTTATAAGCCAACAACTTTGAATCCAAATGTTTTATCACCTGTTTTCCAGACAGCCTTTCGGCTCTTTTCTTCACTTGGAAATGGAATCTCAATTGTATCCTGAACCAATAGCATGTTTTCAGGGGCCTTCGAGGCTATCGCCTGTGCCAGCCTCAACCCTTCAAAATTGAAAGAGTTACTATTATATTCCAGAGCCCCAATTTGTATAGACCTATCGCCCAGCACAACTTTGCTGGTAAAGTAAAATTTCAACAAATAAAAAAAGTGATTTCTGGGAATATATCCTCTGATATATGTATTTCCAATTTCAACATAATAAAATTTTTTTCGGTATTTTTTCAAAACCTGGTCTGTAAAAATTAAACTCATGTTTTCTCTGGAACCTTTTATCGCCACCGCAACCATTGTATCTTTTCCTGTATAGCGTCGAATTAAACGAATAACAAGATACATCGCCAGAAGACCGGCTACAATTCCATTAAAATATAAAAAATCCCTGCTTAACCAGATTGATGTATAATAATTTTCAGGTTTTTTTATTTTATATGCAAAGCTCCACTCCACAACCTTTCCAGCCTCTTTGGGGTGACAAATAAAACAGGCGCGCACTGGTTTTTCAATTGTAGAAAAACCCTCACTTCTTTCCACGTATTTTCCAACAGAGTCATTAACCGGCAGAGAGATAAATTTTATCGATGTTTTAATGCACTCTTTTTTATTGTCTGTAGCGTTTTTTTCTTCTGACAAACTGTTACAATTAAATGCCGGTCTCCATAAATAGGGCTCAAGACCCGCAAGCTTCAGATTATTTAACTCCCGCTTCCGGGCATCAAGTGCTTTAAAATAATAAAATTCACTACGGTCATTTTTTTCATTTTTATATAATAAAAATAAAGAAGTAATAAATAACAGGTAAAAAGATACCAGAGCAACTATAAACAATCGGGGCCAATACCAGAAATGGTAGAACCAATTATTAAAAAGATGTGATTTATGCCACATATACTATCATCGGCTGGTCAGAAAAACTTCTAACTCTTTTTTATGGCCATATTTTTGAAGTTTCAACAATGTTTTTTTCTCTATCTGCCTGACCCGCTCTTTAGACAGTTTAAACTTTTTGCCCGCCTGGGTTAAAGATAAACGCTGTTTTCCATTTAAACCAAAACGATATTCAATAATTAATCGCTCTGATTCCGTTAACTCTTTTAATATCAGGTTTATTGCGTCATGCAAAGCCTGATTCATTGCTTCGCCCTCTGGCGACTCATATTTATCATCCTCCATAGTTGACATCTGGGTGCTCTCAGAGTCCGATGCAAGAGGAGCATCAAGAGAGATAAATTCTGATGAAATCTGCTTTAACCATTTAATTTCCTCTTCAGAAATATCAATACGGTCTGCAATCTGGGCGATAGTTGGCTCTTCCCCAAGTTCATGCTCAAGCTCTTTTTGAACCTTTTCAATTCGATTTAAATCAATCGTTCGGTTCATCGGTAAACGTATAATTGATGCTTTCTGATTTATCGCAAGAATTACAGCCTGACGAATCCACCATACTGCATAACTGATAAAATGAAATCCCATATCAGGATCAAATCGCTCCGCTGCCTTGATTAATCCCATATTACCTTCGTTGATAAGATCAAGAAGACTGATTCCATACTTCTGGTACTTTTTGGCAACCTGCACAACGAATCTTAAATTGGAAACTATCAGCTTTTCTTTTGCCTTCTCATCTCCAGCAACCGCTTTACGGGCAAGAAAATCCTCCTCCTCTCTGTTCAAAAGGGGTATTTTATTAATCTCTTCAAGATACCACTGAATACTTGATTCAGTGTAAGGATTTTTTGCACTTTTTCCAAAATCCTTGTCAAACTCATCGGCTGCTGCAAGAGTCTCCTCATCTTTTTCGATCTCTACAATTTCTTTCGCAATGGACTCAACAGGAATATTATCCAGATCCACACTCTGAATATCAACATTCTCATTCGTACTGCCATCAAGATTTTTTTCTGGCTCAGGTGTGCTTTTATGCTCTTTTTTTTTCATTATAATATCAACTTATTCAAATGTTCCATGAAAACAATTTTCCAGTATACCAATACCATGCCAAGCCACAGAATGTAAATTATTTCATTGAGACAATCTCAATTTCAATTAAAGGGCGACCGGCTTCCCTTTCCGGTATAAACCCCGAACTTTACCTATTAGATTAATATCGGTAAAAAAAAACAACAAAGTTATTTAAATTATGCCTCATTTATGCCGCTGCGACACATTCTGCCCCTCGATTATTTATATTAAAAACAGATTAACTCTTTACATGGTGAGTTTTATATTCTTCTTTACATATACTTTATGCCACAGGAAAATTTTCTTGCCTTATTGATGAAAAATTTCTACCGATACAATGCAAGCTATTTTATATATTATATATCCGGACAAATCATGGGACTCGTAAAAAAAGAGGATGTCGAAAGCATGATGAGCGATATCACTCATTTAAACCCCGATACAAAAATACCTTTTACAAGCTGCACTGAAGTGGAACCCGTTCTGGAGGTGCACCAGAAATATGGTATCATTAAAGATCAAAAAAAAGTTCTTCCCGTTGTCAATGACGCAGGTGAAATTAACGAATTCTGGACACAAACTCAAATTGTACAGATCTGGAACAGATTACCCAGCATTAAAAACTGGTCTCCTGCAAAAATCCAGATTAAAAAAAAACAAGATCAGTTACCACTCGAACCCGATTACTATAAGGCCGATATCCATAATCAGGAACCAGCTGCCCTGCGCGATCTCAAGGAAAAATTAAAAGGAATAACAGTTAGACAAAACCCCAATGACCCGGTAAAAATAAATATTACAAATTCCAATGCGTCTCCAGAAAAAGATCACCTAAGCGATAACAGTATCGCTACAGTGGCACTGGAAACACTTCCCATTCCCATGATGGCTCTTGACACAAAAGGCTCTCTGCTTTTTTTCAACCAGGAGTGGAAAGATATTGAGTTACAAAACCCTGAGTTCAACCATCAGGTAATAATGAACCGGGCCAGAGATATCATGGCCAAACTTGCCTTCGAAGGAAAACTATCCAAAGATTCTGTGATAAAACTGGAATCAAAAAGCCATAATTTGATAACCGAAATGAAATCACTTCAAAAACACTCTCAGGGAAAAAGTCAGGTATTTGGGTACCTCTTCTGGATCATTCCCCCATCAAGTGAAACGCTGAATGCTCCAATAATTCAACCCCATTCCCAACCCGAAAAAAAGAAACCTGCCGATCGCCATTTGGCAGAAGTCGAAGACTACTACGGGAAAACTCTTCGTGATATTTTACTTGAAAAAGAAAAAAAGGTTCTTCTTTGGGCCATGAAAGAGAGCGATGGTAACCAAACCAATGCTGCAATGCTTGCCGGAATTCCCAGACAGACATTTGCCTACCGTTATAATAAATTAATAGCAAAAGAAAACCTGAAAATCACCAAACGAAAATCTGTAAAATAAAATATCTAATAATATTAATGACAAAATTATATTAAAAATAGGTTGTGCGCTCAACTAACTTCAATATATTCTCCATGAATGGGTGACAGTACACAATATTTTGATAACATTTCTCAGGTCTGGGATAAAGATTCCTTAAGACTGGAGATAGCAAAAAACTCATCTCTGGCAATACAGGAAAACATTCCACTCAATAAAACAATGCATCTGCTTGATTTTGGTTGTGGAACTGGTCTTGTCTCTTTTGATCTGGCACAATTTGTACAAAAAGTTTCTGGAGTTGATAATTCCCCCAAAATGGTAGAAGAGTTCAACAAAAAAGCAGCAACCCATAAATTGAACGCCTCTGCAGAATTTGTAAAAAACAACAAAATAGAATTTAAGGAAAGTATGTACGACCTAGCTGTAAGCAGTATGGTCTTTCATCATCTGATTGACCCTATGGGTATGATCCAAAAACTTTATCATTCCATAAAAATTGGCGGTTATTTATGTATTGTTGATCTTGACCCTGAAGATGGTTCATTTCACCCTCCCGATATACAGGGTGTCTACCACCATGGCTTCAGCAGAAACCAGATGAAGGTATGGTTTAAAACTGCAGGATTTGAAAAAATCAATACTGAAACTGCTTTTTCTTTTGATAAAAACAATAAAGAATACTCTACTTTTTTATGTACCGGTAAAAGAGTCCAGTAAAAAACCCCTTAATACCACTTGTATATTCGTATACCACAAATATAAAAAAAAAGTCCTGTTGCAAAAAGATATAAAGAAGAAAAAAGAAGCTGTTTTAATTCGATTACATTCATAAAAATTCCACGTAAGCCGTCTGCCAGTACCGTTAGAGGCAACCATTGAATTATATTCACCATGAAAGGCGGAAAACTATGATAACTAAAAAATACACCCGAAAGTAAAAAAAGGGGAACTGTTACAGCATTTACAATGCCGTTTCCGACCCTTGAATTATCAGTGCGCGAAGCAATTAATACCGCTAAACCGCCAAAGGCCACATTTCCGCTGAAAAACATTAAAATTAAATATAAAAAACTTCCTTCTAGGCGAACATTAAATAATAAATGAACAAATCCGTAAAGTAATGATGCTTCAATAAAACTTAAAACTGTTCTTGTAAAAAATATAGAAAATAAGAAAACATTTCTGTTTAACGGAGTGGCTACCATTCTTCGCAAAAACTTTTTTATCCTGAACTCAATTAATGTCCATCCGATTCCCCACAGGGTAGAATTCATAATTCCCAGGGCAATCAATCCTGGAATAAGATAATCAATATAACGATTTCCTGGAGAGTTTACAGGTATTACGTTTTTATCTGTCTCGCCCGAATTTTTCCATTTTTTTTCAATAGAGAGATATAAAAATTCTGCCTCACTGTTTGCAGGATCAAATAGATAAACCAGTTTATCATCTTTTTTTTGAAGTATTAAAGAAAGTTCCCCTTTTTTCAACTCCAGCATCGCCTGATCGAGAGAAAGATTTGCAAATGTTACCATTTTTTTACTGGTGCTGAATCCGTTCGATATATCCAGAGTTTGTTCTTTGATCAGTGCTGATGCTTCACCCACCACTGCTACCCGGTAATTTAAAAGCGGTTTGTTAAATAATGCCACACCCAGAATCCAGGCAACCGTAACAGGAAAAACAAGTGTCCAGAATAAAACCTCAGGCTCCCGCCAGTACTCTTTAAATTGAACGGTAACGAGCTCTTTAAATGTGCTAATCATGAAGATGCCTGCCTGTCATGGAAATAAAAAGATCATCAAGTGTCATTCTTCGATAATATATATCTCTGATTTGAGCCTTCTCTTTTCGGGCAAGTTGTATAATTTTTTCAATTGCCTTTTCCGGATCTTTTGAGATAAATGATCCCCTGTTTAAATCTGTTTTCCATTGAAATGAAGAGATATTTTTTAATTTTGATATCGCAGATTTTAACTTACCATTCTGAAAAGTTATCTCAACAAACTGGCGTCCATCAAACTGGGTAATCAGATTTTGAAATGAGCCATCTGCCAGAATCTCTCCTTTATACATAAAAACAATTCTATCACAAAGTTGCTCTGCCTCTTCCATGTAATGAGTCGTCATGATTACCGTCACATCACGTTTTTTCATCTCTTTTAAGATATTCCAGACTTCTCTTCTGGCCTGCGGATCAAGGCCAGTTGTCGGCTCATCTAAAAAAAGTATCTCAGGCTTGTTTACAAGAGAAATTGCCAGTGCAAGTTTTTGTTTTTGACCACCAGATAAATTTACCGTATAGGTTTTTCTTTTTTCATATAACCCGGTCAAATCCAATAGTTCAGAAATGATAGACCGATCAGCACGATAAAAAGAGGCGAAAAGGCGCAACGTCTCTTCAACGCTGACCTTATCCATAAAACGTGTTTCCTGAAATGAAATTCCTACCTTCGGACGCAGAGACGCACTGTCAAACTTCCAGGATAAATCGTTTATTAAAATTGAACCACTATCAGGAGTTTGAACACCTTCGAGCATCTCAATAAAAGTACTCTTGCCTGCCCCATTTGGACCAAGAATTGCCACAAATTGACCCTGTAATATTTCAATAGAAAGTTCATTTACGGCAAGAACCTCTTTAAATTTTTTAGTAACCTCTGAAGCTTTTATAACCACTCTGGATTTTTTTTTCATAAAAGAGCTTTTAAACCGGCATACAAAGTTAAAGACGATTTTTTATAAGGATATATTTCATAATAAAGTTTATTTAAAAGATTTTCTCCTTTAAAAACTACCGAGACACTTGGATTCAGTCTTTTTTCGAGTAGAAGATTTATTAAATATACCGGATCCAGTTTTATTTCACTGGTGTGCCTTGCCCCTTTTACCAGCAATTCCACTTCACCTTTCCAGTTGTACCGGTTATACCCTAAAAGTGAAAAAGAGGTTATCTGCTCAAAATTGTTCAAAGAGCTGGTTGAATACTGCAACTGCAGCCCCTGCTCCAGATAAAAACTCTCTCCCATCGGTTGATTCCAGATGATTCGTCCTGAAATTTTTTCCATTTTTCGGGTTTCATAATGATACATATTTTCCGGATTTAATGAAAAATCATAATAGACCAGATAACGATAAAAAGAGAGTTCGCTATGAATGGTACCACCACTTAAAACAGGATAACTATTTAACCACGATACCACCCAGAATTTTTCGGGCAATGGATAAAATTCAAGATATCGGTAATCGTTATCTATGAAAGTTTTTACAATATCGACATCTTTACTTTCGCCTTTAAATATGAACTGGGTATACCACCATCCAAACTGCATGTCCAGTTGCACATGCGGATTGAATATCGCCCCCCAAAGTGTATGGTAATAGGCCGAGCCACCGCCAGATAAATCAATTGCAAAAGGAACATTTTTTTTACCGGCGGTACTTCTTATCATACGATAACCGGGTAATAAAAAAAAGGAACCCGATTGAAAGCTCTCTGGAGAGTTTGTCGATTTTTGCAAAAAATGGTAACGATAATAAGCTGCTGAGTTGAGAGTAAACCTGGAAAGAACATACTGCAACTCCATATTACTGCCCCCACTATAATAGTGATCCTTGACAGAAACGGGCTGGATTTTTTTAAGATTGTGATCCACATAGGTTCCTGAAAAATTTAAATCCATTCTCATATTTTCTGTAATTTTGAATTGATTAGACAAAATAAATGCTCCGGCCTCTTTTTTCTGTCCGGAAAAAACCTGGTTGTTCTGTAAACCAGTATCTGAACCTGTATAATTTCCATTAAGAACAAGGTTATATTTTTTTGCTAAATTTAATTTTGTCGATATTCCAAATTGATCAAAGGAATTATAAGAGTTTCCCTCTTTCTCAAGTTTACTGTTTTGAACATGATTTGATGCGCGATTATAATTTACTTTATATGCTCCAAATTTATCAAATTTTAACAGGTTCATGTCAAAAAGAAGTGAGGAATAAGGCCCAAAAAGAAAAGTTATATCTCCACTTTTTTCTTCTCTTTTTTTTATTCCCTTTCCCTGCTTTTCAATAAACTCATTACTGTCACGCCATCTTACCGAATCCGTGTCTGTTGGCTTGATCAACTCCTTGGGTGAACGGCGCAGACGAACGATCTGCTCATCTTCACCAATAACTACTATCTGATTTTCGTCGTCACTTTCTGCCTCATCCAGAGAAATTTCTCCAATTTCCTCTTCTATTTCAATATACTCTTTCTCTTTTTCCTGTGAAAATATTGCATATGAGTTCAATAAAATAAAAAACAGAGTATATTGAATCCATTTTTTATTCATAACTCATTTATATCTGCACAATACCGTCAGGGCTTGTTCTATTAAAGGTAATTTTACTCTTGATACTCATTAATTATTTTAGAAATATTCTTGTGTGAGTGAGCAGGAAGTCTTGCCCCCAGATGGGTAATCACCTGTGATGCACAATAATTTCCTAAAATCACACTCTCTTTTAAACTTTTATTGTGCAATAAACCCAGAAGGGCACCTGCTGCAAACAAGTCTCCTGCTCCGGTTGTATCTATCGCTTCTACGTTATAACTATGCGCTTCTACCCTGGGTTGCGACTGCGTTTTTGCCCAGGCACCACTTTTACCGCATGTGAAAAAAACGGTATCGGCAAGTGAAATAAGCTCATCAAAAGCTTCGCCGGCGCTATTCTTCTCTGTTAGCGCCATTCCTTCACTGTCATTGCAGAATAAAATATCAACATTCCATTGAATAAAATCCATTATCTCTTTTCTAAAACTGTTTACTACAAATACATCGCTTAAAGTAAAGGCTACCGGAATACCCGCTTTTCGGGCAATTGCTGCAACCTTCAAAGCCGCCTCTCTGGTGGAATCCCCGGTCCAGAGATACCCCTCAATATAAACATAACGGGCATTTTTAATTATCGTTTCATCCACATTTTCAGGATGCAGGCTTGATGAAATTCCCAAACTGGTAACCATTGTTCTTTGAGCATCCGGGGTTATTAAAATTACAGATGTACCTGTACCGGAATCTTTTGCATCAGGACCAGGAAACCCCACTCCGCAATTTTTCATATCTGTAGTATAATGATGACCGTACTCATCAGCGGCAACCTTACCGATATAGTAAGTGGAAACACCCATAGCTCCCAGACCATGTATGGTATTTGCGGCAGAGCCTCCCGAACAAATATGCAGCGCTTTGCCCGCAAATTTATCTAAAAGGTTTTTTTGTTCTTCATGAGCCCTGAGGGCCATCTGCCCTTTTATTAAACTATTTTCACTTAAAAAATGATCTTCTACTTTCAACTGAACATCCACAAGTGCATTTCCGATTCCGACAATTTCATATTTCATATTTTAGTCTTAAAAGTTATGAAAAGGTGTCATGTAAAGAGAAAAAGAAATTTACCCGAAAATCCAGGGCAAATATTAAATTAAAAAAAGGGGGCACGCCCCCTTCGCCCGAACAGGGTTTCGGGCGAACCCCCTTATATCATTGATACCATGATTACACTGTATTATTTCCTTTTCACTGGATACCCCAAAAGGTTTTGAGAAAAGAGTCAACCAGAAAGTTTTTAAGTTCTACCAGTACGATAATTAAATAATTTCTACCTTCGTAAATAATTTTCACCGCGCTTGAACCGCACGAAAAGGCTGGCGCACAGAGGCAACAAAATATTTATGTATAAAAATAATCATATTCAATATATATTTTAATAAAAATTAGAATAGCTAATTTGCACTTGAAACATAAAGAACAGATAAAACATATTATAATTTTTGGTTTATAAACCAGATTACCCTGGAAAAATGACGCTTTGAAAGAGCAGATTTATTTATTCAAATGAATACATACGTTAAATTTTTTACTATTCAATTCCTTTGCATGGCAACAGGACTATTTTTTTGCCCGACTCTTTGGGCCCAGGCAAGCCCGGAAAATTCTGGCCTAGAGCAATCTACTGAAACAGATCAGGAAAATCTTTCTGAAACAGCAGTAGAAAATAGTGAAAAAAGCCAGAACCAGGAACAAAAAGAACATAAACCCTCAATATGGTTTGAAATAGAACCCGATCTTTATTATGCTAATGCGGGAATTTATATAGGGTTAAGGGGCGAAAGTCCTGAAAATCTTGGTAAAATTAAAGAGTGGAGAGTATATAAACATTTATGGCGAAGCTCGCTGATACCATCTTTTATTGTACTTGAAGGAAGCATCTACCCAATGCCCCTTCTGGGAGTCGGAATGAAAAAATTTGCAAATAACGCCTATAATAAAACAGAGGTTGTTCCTGAAGTAAATGTGATCGATATAGTCACCTCAGGGTTTGCAGAGCCATGGGCTTTTTCTCTATTTCTGGGAAATATTGTCTACTTTTCATCAGAAAAACAGGATCGTTCCAAAGAAAATATGGGAATCATGGGTTTTGTTTTTTCTGCAAGCACCTACCACATATATAAAAACACCCTCATTAAAGATCCCTGGCTTGAAATAGAGTGGAAAATCAAAGGTAACAGAAAATTTTCAACTCATTCACTCAGCTGGAACTTTAGAATTGGAACCCGCCTTCACTCCCACCCCGAAATAAAAGATGACCTGTTTATTGGAGTGAAGCGAAGTCGTATTGACTACAAAGGTCCTGTTTTTTCACTATTTTACAACAGTGGTGTAGAATATTTATTTAATTTTGATATTATCAGACTGAAATTTTTACGTCATTATCTGTTATTTGATAAAAAATGGCCTGTGTACAAAAAAATTGCTTTCAGTCTGGGTATGGGAGTTCTCTGGGAAAATGCAGATAAATATACAGGATCTTTGCAGCAAAACAATACTGAAAACAGCTGGCAATTTCTAGTCAGGCCGAACGTAAACTTTTAAGAAGAATTATATTTATAGTAACAAATCTCCGATAATAGATATTAATACACATGGCAAAAAGTACTCATAAAAAAGTAGATTTTTTAAATTTAGCTTATGCATTTGTTGTTAAAACCATGCAGAGTTTATTTTTAACCTGGAAATATACGGGAGGTATTTTTGCCCTGGCCTACTATTCCACAAGAGATTACATTCAAATAAACTCGGGGCGCCACATAAATAACAGCGTCATGATAGATCAAATATATTATACCGGAGTAAAATCTATCCGGGTAATCTCTGTTGTTGCTTTTGCATTAGGGGCAATCACCATGATACAGCTATTTACTCAACTTTCAAAAGTAGGGGCCTTAAATATGCTGGGAACCATATTAAATCTTGTAATTATCAGGGAACTCGGTCCCTTGTTAACCGCCTTTATATTAATTGCACGCTCTGGATCAGCTATTACCGTTGAAATAGCTACTATGATGGTAAATGATGAAATAAATGCAATTGAGATGGAAGGTATCAATAATATGAATTTTATAGTTTTTCCAAGGATTGCCGGTGTAACCATATCTGTTCTTTTATTAACCGCCTACTTTAATGCGATGGGTTTATTAGGCGGATATGCCATTGGAAATATCTACGCCGGAGTTACCTTTGCGACGTTTCAAAGTTACATTATAAACTCTATTGCTTTATTTGATCTTCTCACCTCTTTTTTAAAAAGCCTGCTTTTCGGTATATTTATTTCCAGTATAGCCATTTATCATGGATTTCAGGCATTTACCTCGCCACAAATCCCCGGAGTAACAACAAAATCCGTGGTAAATTCTATTTTTTTTATATTTATGCTCGACATCATTGTCACCGCTTTTTTTGCATTCTTGTGAATTCGCTATGAGTGATATTATCTTGAAAAATCTTTCTCTCTCGATTGGCAACACCACAATTTTGAGTGATATTTCAGAAAATATATATTCTGGTGAACTGTATTGTTTTATGGGAAAATCAGGAAGCGGTAAAACAGCAGTTTTGAAGGCGCTAAATGGTTTATATACCGATGTTCAGGGGCTGGTGCAATTTGACGGTAATAATATCTATAATTTTAACACAAAAGATATGTTGAGATTTCACCGAAAATGCGGATTTGTTTTTCAAAATGCAGCCCTGATCAGCAGTATGAGTGTAATGGAAAATCTGTCGTTATCTTTTTATTATCATGCAAAAATAAGTGAAAATGACACTTTATCCATGATTGAACCACACCTTGTTTTTTTTGGTTTAAGTAA
>Ga0224495_10000604_pt1 | contig 28005 bp, 16 predicted proteins | sample SF_Jul11_sed_USG_FD_168128 | JGI IMG/M metagenome (GOLD analysis project Ga0224495, IMG submission 168128) | Sediment microbial communities from San Francisco Bay, California, United States - SF_Jul11_sed_USGS_4_1 | ecosystem: Environmental > Aquatic > Marine > Sediment | place: USA: California...
TCGCCATAACCGTATGTCAAAGGCAGGACCGGCCGCACCGGCTCGCCTTATACTATCTGGAGAGCGACCGGTTACGGTCGCGGATTAGAGAGGATATGCGAGACACGCCATTTATTGCACTTGACGATATTCTGGCAGAGTTGGGGATGCCCGGCAGCGGTTTTTATATCGTAACCGCCGACGGACTTCGCCGCGAGTACCCAGTCGGCGATATCAACCGCTATCTGGTTCTTCAGAAAGAAAAGTCCGGCACGTGGGAGTTGAACGGTCTCGGCGTTCCTCTGGGACTAAAAACCAGGGAAATTACCTTTTTGGGGTGCGGCGAGAAGGGCGTTTTCCTGAAAGAACTCAGGGGCGGGCAAAAGAGCATATGGGAGGACCTTGTATGGCGGCCCTTGTGCGACCGAATGCAATCGTATGAACGTCTGTCGATCAGCGTCGTGCTCGACGGCAACGAGGTTATTCCGTCGAGTCAGGTCGAGCAGCGGGCGAGGAAGGACATTTACCGGCATTGCGCCGGGATAGCCTCCGGTTACCGCGATCTGGATCATATTCTCGTGGAATGGCAGGACCAGGCTGCATCGGCGGGAGGTGACAGGTGAGCGCAATTCTGAAACTTCTGCTAATTGTTTGGTCTGTCCTGACTTTCGCTTCCCCTCTGCGCTCGCAGATTGTCTATTTCCCTACCGATGCCGCGGACTTTGTGCCCGAAGACGCCGATTCACTATTTGTCTTTGCGGAAGGATGGGCTGTCCTGGCCCGTGGGCGATCTCTGGCCTCGGTGAAATTCGGGAATGGTGCAATCTATGGGGATAGTCTGCCGCCGGCGCTGTGTGTCAGGGAGCCGGTAGGGGCCATTATCTATGCCGAGAAATCCCGGTTTCGCGAAATCCCCGTCATCATTGGCCGCCGAGACATGACATTATCGCTCGACCGCCTGATCCGGGAGTATTTCGTGGCGGTAGACTGGACCGAAGGCCAATCAGAAAAGGGCGGCGTGTCAGCCAGAGTCGGACAACGACCTGCCCGGCTCCGGCGATTTCTGGTGTTTCTCGTCGATGGCCGGGTATTGGACAAAGCAGATGATACTCTGGTTCGACAATATTCGAAAAGCCGCTCGCGATTTGACATAAAGGGCTTACCTCGTCTCGAGGATAGAATCGCAGGCGTCTGGATTGATCCGCCCAAGACAGGCACGGACGTCCTGACCGCCGAGTTCGTTCGACTTCTGCAGTCCGGGCCGTTGCTGGTCGAGTACTGGGATGGTCTCGGTTGGCAGTTTCTTGAAAGCGGGTACCTGGGCGGTAAGTTCTACCAGGACGTGGGCGAGGTGAAGATGGCGCATGCCGTTTTTCCCCCAACGACGGCGAGCAATTGCAGGGCAATGGCTTACGGCGGGCTTACTAACAGTGATGAGGCGAGAAACCTCTTTCACTGTCTGGCTCAACTCAATATAGGCTATCAAGTACTCGAAGGCGACCGTTGTCTCTATCCGGTTCCGGGCAAGGTGAGGCTGCATCCGGCCGATTCCCCCGAAGAGAAAGATCTTCTTGTCTACCAGTCTGCCCGGAGTATCATTGACAGCGGCGCGCCGCCTCTGGTTTTTATGCATTACCATGGTCTGGATGACTTGCTGCACACCTGCGGACCTTACGGCAAGCGGACGGTGGCGCACTTTTTGCATCTTCTGGAATGGCACAGGGAGCTTACCGCTCGGTGGACGGGAAACATTCTAATAATATCGGATCACGGCGGGCACGCGGCATTGTCAGAAGGAGCAGCCGGCGGAAAAACCGGTGACAGAAACGGCGAAGGTAGTCACGGGGACTTTATATTCGCCGATATGGCCATACCTCTGATTGTGCGAACGGGTGACGGTGCGGCTGAGACGGATTTCCGGTTGACCCCGGAACAAGCGACAACGATATGGCAGGAATTGGCCGCGCCACTTGGCTCCAACGACAGGGATGACCCGGTGGAACCAGGAAGTCTGCACATTGTAATTGCCGACCGCAGGTTTGTTTACGACTCGGCCGAAGACGAACTGCTCTTTAATGAAGACTATGACTTCGAATACTCGCGAAAGGGAAAGCAGTTCTCCGGTCATTTTCGGGGCTGTGAATTGTCCTCTCTGGTGAGCGCCGCCGACCTGTCCAATATGAAGAGCATTGTTGTGCATTCCTTTGATGGTCAGCGGGCGGGTTTTTCAACCAAAGACCTGGTTGAGAGCCGCCTGGTACTGGCCTTGGATCGGTCCGCGAGCGACCCCAGGGCGAGTTTCACGCTATACCCGCTGAATGATAGGCACCCCAACCGCATTGTCAAAGAAGTGAAGCTGATAGAGATTTTTTGATCATGTGTGACTTATCTGACTGATTTATGCTGGTTTCTGTTCGAGAACTCACGTTCGGGTGGCAAGACGAGCCTCTTTTTGAGGGTGTTCATTGCGAACTCCAGGAAGGCGCGGTCGTCGTTCTGGATGGCGAGAACGGCTGCGGGAAGACCACCCTGCTGCAACTGATCGCCGGCGTCGTCCCACATTTCAGTCGGGGGAAGAGGCTTGAGGGGCACATCATAGTCAATGGCCGGTCGGTATTTGACAACCCGCCGAGGGATTTCTTCCCCTATACCGGCTTTGTTCCGGGAAGAAATATTGACTTCTTTTTGCTCAACGGGAATCTCGATGAGGAGGCAGCGCTGATACAATCGGTGGTGGGCTTAAAAGCCTCTGACATCGAACGAAAAAAGGGAGAACTAGGGGAAATCTTCAGCGATCTCCATGAGTTGTGGTCGACCAGTTTCGGCGACATGGCCTTTTATCAGAAAGTGCTCTCGCTGTTCACTATTTATTATCTGCAGGGAGCCCGGCTCTTCCTTCTGGATGAAGTTCTGGGCGCGGTCCCTGACGGCCAACTGTCGGTGTGGATGGAATTGTTTCAGCGCCTGTGCCGCCAGCAAAAGGGAATCGTACTAACGGCGCATCAACTGAATGAGCATGCTTTCCCGGTGTGGAAAATAAAAGATAGGAAACTACTGGTATCATGATAGACAATCTTTACAGAAACTTCCCGCGCGGGCGCCATTACCTGGTTCGCCAGCAGGAGCCGGGCGAGATAGACGCCATTATCAGCAAAGGGTTGTTCACGCACCTGCAGCGAGGCCGAAAACGCAACCTGTGGGGAGAACTTGCCGGGCAGCTTCCCGAATGGGGACGGAAGATTGGATGGGTACCCGACAACTTCCCGCTGGTGTTTTTCAGTGAGACGGTCACGGGCGAAATTGCCGGCACGCTGGCCGCGACAAACAACAGGATTAGAGCCACGCGCCACGAACTCCGCCGGGCGGCGGTTCTGTTGCGGCAAATGGAACTCACCGACTTGTCCCGCCGCAATCCTTTCCAACTCTCTCAGGGTGAAACCAAGCTGGTGTGGTTTTTGTGCCAGTGGGCCAAGACGCCCGAATATCTCATCATGGGACATGTGCCGACCTCTCTGTCAACACGACGCGCTGCTCACCTTGTCACTTTTCTTAAAAATGAGTCAAGGGCGGCCGCCGCCAACACAACCTTTCCCACACTGATCCTGGGATACTCTCCGGGCGACCAACAGTGGTACCGGGGCCTGCTGACGGAGAATTACTGGACTGACATGGAGGCGTCGGTGCTTGACGGAATATGATGATATGAGCCGCCGGCAGTTACATTTTCTAACCGTCTTGTTCATCGGGACGTCGGCCAGCGCCTGGGCCATATTCGACATTCGCATTTATGTACCGTCGCTGTGGCTATTGTTCCTCTGTGTTCTGGTGGTCGTGTTCAATCCCAGGGAGTTCCTCAGATTTTTGCGGCGCTTCGCGCAGATAGGTACAACCCTGCTGGTAGTCTCCGCGCTGCAGATAATATTCCGGCGCGACGGTGCGGTCCTGCTGTCGGTCGGCACGTTTCCGCTTGTCTTTTCGGTGGGTTTGCGCGAGGCCATCCTGTTGTGGGTCCGATTCATGGTGATTTTCGCCCTGGCCTATATATTCGCACGGGTGACGACCTTCCACTTCCTGCTGTTTTGCGACAAAATCAGGTTGCCCTTGAATTTCAGCCTGTTGCTGCTTACCACACTGCGTCTGATTCCTTACATATTTTCAGAAGCCAAAAGAAGCCTGTGGTTTCTCAGGTTCCGCGGCATACAGTTTCGTCGCCTGGCTCTGCGGGAGAAGCTGCGGGCTGTGCAACAGCTCGCCTTCTCGTTGCTGATGCGGAGTATCGAGAATATCTCATACTCCGCCATTGCCCTGGAGGCGCGGGGCTATGGACAGACCGGCGTGAAACGAATACCGAGGAAATACTCGTTGACGGGCATCGACCTCGGGCTGATTTCCTTAACGGCCCTTTTAAATGTGGCCTCTTTCATGATATGAATTTAGTGAGGTGTTTAAATATGAATGCTTTTCAGGTTTGCGGCTATTCTCAGTGTGGTAAAACGACACTTATGAAGGAGTTAATCAGCCGTTTTCATGCTGATGGCGAGCGGGTAGCTTCGATAAAAGATATCCATTTCGAAGACTTCCGCATGGACGAGCCCGGCAAAAATACCTACATCCACATGGAGGCGGGTGCCGACCCCGTTGTTGCCAGAGGCATAAAGGAGACGGACTTTTTGTACAACCATCGCATGGAATTTCAGGATATCGTGCCGAGAATCGCGGCGGACTGGCTGATGGTTGAGGGTTTTGCCAGCTTTCCGCTGCCCAAAATCGTTTGTGGCAAGACCGAGACGGACGTGGACGAATTTCTCGACCGCCGCACTTTTGCCATCTCCGGCATCTTCGCCGGCGGGCGAGACGAATACAAATCTATTCCCGTGTTTGATGTCAACGATCCCGACCGGATGCAGGAACTCGTCAAGCTGACCAGGCAGAAGGTGTTCCCCCTGCTTCCCTACGTCGATGACGGCTGCTGCAAACTCTGCGGGCTAACGTGCGGTGAGATGGTCGAAGCCATCATCCAGGGTGAGAAATCTTACTCCGACTGCAAGATCGGGAGCAATTCGATCCATCTGAAGATAGGCAGCCGCGATGTTGCCATGGTGCCTTTTGTGCAGAACCTCCTCAAAAGCAATGTCCTGGCCGTTGTTTCAGAAATGCACGGTTGGCAGCCGGGCCAGCCTGTGGAAGTTGTCATCGATGCCAAGTGAGTTGGTGACGGCTACTCGGGCGCGGTCACTTTTCCAAGTCGCTTCAACGGCTAATCTCGATCACGGCCGCACCATCGATGCTGCCGCTTCGCAGGTCATCGAGGGCTTGATTGGCTTTCTCCATGGGATAGATAGAAACTTTCGTTTGCACCGGCACTTTTGGGGCCAGGGCCAGAAACTCCTCGCCGTCGCGCCGCGTAAGATTGGCGACGGAGCGAAGGACACGTTCTTCCCAGAGTAGTGAGTAGGGAAAGGAGGGAATGTCACTCATGTGGATTCCGGCGCACACTACCGCACCGCCCCTGGCGACGGCGCGCAGAGCCGCCGGCACAAGTTCACCGGCGGGTGCGAATATTATGGCGGCATCGAGCAACTCCGGCGGCAATTCGTCCGAGGCGCCGGCCCACACGGCTCCCAGGCTCCGCGCAAAATCCTGACTGGAAGTATCGCCGCGTCTGGTGAAAGCATAGACCTCACGATTCTCGTAGCGGGCAACCTGGATCAATATGTGGGCGGCGGCGCCGAAGCCATAGAATCCCAACTTTTGGGCATCGCCGGTCATCCGGTACGACCGGTAGCCGATTAACCCGGCGCACAACAAGGGGGCGGCCTGAAGGTCGGGGTATCCCTGGGGAATGGGAAAGCAAAAGCGTTCGTCGGCGGCACACAACTCGGCAAAGCCGCCGTCGATCTGGTAGCCCGTATATCGAGCCTGACCGCAAAGATTCTCCCTTTTCGAGCGACAATAGTCGCAATTGCCGCAACTGCCGCCCAGCCAGGGCACGCCGACACGGTCACCGGGCACGTACCGGCCGCTGCCCTCGTCGGCACTGACCACGGTACCGACGATCTGATGTCCGGGTATCAACGGCAGGCGAGGTTCTGTCAAGTCACCGTCGACGACATGCAGGTCCGTTCGGCACACGCCGCAGGCATGGATACGGATAAGAAGTTGCCTCGCGAGGGGGACAGGGTCGGGAACATCTGTCGCCTGCAGCGGCTGCCCCTGGGACTTGAGAACCATTGCTCGCATTTATACCTCTTGGCTGACTGTCAAACCTTCGATTGTGTCGTAACAGCTTTGTACATCGTGCGGCTGAATTTGTCAATCAACTTCTGGCAAAGCCGAACTAAAAAACCCGGCAGTGCGAACGGACTTACACTGCCGGGCCGTTTGCCAAGCCCGCTGGCGCGGTCAGGGCGTTCCCCCTCTTACATATTTTGCGAACGACCGCTTATTCTATAGCTGACCCCTCTGTCTCGGCTTATGGGGCTGATCCCGCTAAGCCGAATAGCTTTCAATGCACTCTCTGCTGTCCCGCTTTTCACCCATTCCCTGGTAAGCCGACTCGGCGGGCAGTTATTAAAATGCACCTCTGCCTTGAAAGCCGGCAGCACCTCCTGGACTATCAATATCAGGGACAGAACGGCGCCGGTCCCGGCGGTATCCCGAACAAATAAGTAGTCAGGAACGCAACATCTGAAATATTGACCGATCCCGTGCAATTGGCATCCCCGGCCAGCGACGGCACGGGCGCCGGCCCGGACGGGATGCCGAAAAGATACGCGATCAGGAAGGTCACATCGGATATGTTGACTGCCCTGCTGGAGTTGGCATCGCCTCGGTAAAAAGACATGGCGCTTTTGGTCGAACTCGACCACTTGGACAGTCCGAATCGGTTGACAGCCCTCACCTGCCAGTACTGCCACTGGGCGATGGGAATGTTGTCACCTGATACAAGAATCTCGGAGACATCATTGACCGAGTCCTTGAAAACTTCGCCGCCGGGGAAACTGGGCGTGGGTCCCAGGTACAGTATATACTTTGTAGTATCGTTCTGAATGATGCTGCCGGCGTCTTCCCAATCGAAGAGCACTTCGTTTTGCAGTGACAGGTCGATAACACAGGCGTCTTCCGGCCCGGTGAGATCGAAATCGCCGGGCGGCACCGCTCCGTAGACAAAATCAAACGCGGAGACCGCTGGATGTGAAAGACGTGCAAACCCATAAAGGTCTCCGTGGGCCTCAACCCGCCAGAAAAAGGTTGTAGGATCCTGGGGCAGGTTGTCTACGTACATCGTGTAGGTGGTGTCGGCAAGGGCTGACATGACGAGAGTCGATTCGGCGTCAAAAATTATGGACGTGCCATACTGTAATTCGTATGAAACAGTCTCGCCGGGATAAACCGAGCGCGACCGACTCCAGATCAGGCCAAAACTGTCGCCGGATTGACCGGCGACCACGGCGCCCGTGAGGGGTTTGAGCAGGTTGAACGGCCCCGGCGGATAATCAACGAAGACTATGGAGCCCTCGGCGGTGGCCGGTATCTGTTCGCCGTAGACGTCTTTCAGGGAGTAATACGCATACGACAAGTCAACCATGCCGGTGTCAACGGCCTCCAGTGTAAGAGTGGCCAGCAAACCCGGACCATCGGCCGATATCCCGGCCCCGAGCACCAGCCCCTCCAGGCGGAGAATGGTACTGTCGTTCTTGAAATAGCAGCCAAAATCGGTCATGGCGCCGGTGGTGTCCCAGAAGGTTCCTTCGGTGGCAGAGACCTTCTTGAGTTTGGTGACGTCAAAGTTTATTTCTGCTACGAAGAGCTTCAAGCTTTGAACGTCTTCATCGACACGGAGTTCGAGATCAAAAGTCGTGCCAACGCCGTCGGAGATGAACACGGTGTCGATATCTAGAAACAATTTTGCTGCCTTTGCGGGTTGGCTCAGGCCGACCCCGAAAAGGCATACCCCCATAACGATTAAGTAGGACAGGTTTTTGAGCATTGCCGCTCCTCCACTTATTTTATCGTGTCCGTTCCGTAATTTGAGAGAAGAGGGGCAAAACGGCGTGCCCCCCCTCTCTGTCCTACTCACCGTTACTGGTGAGGTATAGAGGGAAGGGGTGAGGAGGTATCCGAACCCTTCCCTCTATCTAGCTCACCGTCACGGTGAGGTAAAGGTTACTTGAGCAGCACCATCTTCTTGGTATCAGTAAACGTGCCGGCTTCCACCCGATACAGGTAGATTCCGGAACTGTAGTTACTGGCATCCCAGCTAATGGTGACAATACCCGCATCAGCATAGCCGGTGAACGATTCCACCAATTGACCAGCGATGTTGTAAATCTGCAGCGTGTATTCGCTGGCCACAGGCAGGCTGAGGTCGATGGTCGTCGCCGGGTTAAACGGATTCGGGTAGTTCTGCGAAAGCGCGAATTCCGTCGGAATCAGAACTTCCGCCTTTGCGGTCACCTCGAAGGTAACTTCGACCACGTTGTTCGACCAGTCGCGAACATCAACGGTCGTGGCTTCGAGCGCCACGGGCCCGCTGACTTCGGACCGGAAGGTCAGCGTGAACATTTCCTCGCCCTGGAACTGGCCGCCGAGAGCCACCGCGGCGATGTCAACACCGGTCTCATTCTTCGTGTAGAAGAAGGCCTTTTGCACGGACTCGTGCATGGCGCCCGGAGTGACGCTCTCAAGCGTGTACTTCTCGCGGTCAAAATCCAGAACCAGGTTATAACCCAGAATGGCGTTGGACTGCTCGGCGTTAAAGGCCACGGTGAAGATTTCACCGGCCTCTACGATAGCCGGCACCACCGCCTCCATCGCCAACTGGGAGACGACCGGCTTGGAGCCTCCGCCGTTGGTCTTGGCGCAGTTATAGGTGTGGTAGTTCATACCGAACACGACGAAGTCACCGAAATCGACGTCGTCGTCCGGCAGCGGGTAATAGCCGTCCAGAGCCAGCGGATCGATATCGAGTTCAGGATTGTACCATTCGTCGTTAAGGCCGCCCTCGTACGAGTTATAAGCCTGGGCAAACGCGCCAAACTCCGTCTCGTAATCGATGCAGCCGTCAGCCGAACTGCCGCCGAGGTAGTCACCACCGACATAGTTGGTCGAGAGATTGGATCCCGCATATGACGTGGACTTGTTACCCGCCATGTCTACCGACCACATCGAGAAGCAGTAGATATCCATGTGCGGACCTGCGAAAGCCCACTCCGTCACGTTACCCGGGATGACGATCGGTCCGTCAGCCGGGAAACCCTGGTTCCAACCGGGAGCCGGCGGATTAGTATTGGTGTATTCCGGGTAGTCGCCGTTGTAGTTGTACCTCATGAAATAGAACTGGATCGTCTCGCCAATGCTCCATTCCAGCAAAGCACTGCCCTGCGGCGAAGCCGTGAAGGCTGTTGGCGGTGCCGGCGGAGTCTTGTCAAAGATGATGCTGCCGGGGACCGCAGGACCCCAGTTGTTGGCATCATCCTTAAAGTAGATATCCAGCGTCTTGGTACCCTGGCCGAACGTCAGGACCCATGGCATATCCGCGATCGCGAAGTATCCCGCGGGTGAACCGTCGCCGCCGCCGTCGGTGTTGACGACATACATCTGAACCGCGTCGGGGTCGACCACGAAGGTGGTCAACATCACGTTACGGTCGTTGGTGTATCCCGGTGTCACGTACGGGTTGGCGGAAACCGGCTGCTCCACGACATAGGTGCCGGCAGGCGGTGTCTGGTCAAGTTCGATTGAGGTCGGCCCGTGCACATCGCTGAGATTGCCGGCCCGGTCCTCGACCTGGACGTAGACGTCCTTAGTACCGTCACCGGTAGCAACGGTGAAAGTAAACGTCTGCGGCGGAGGATTGGACAGTGGGTAGCCGGTGGTGCTCATGGTGGCGCTCTCGGAGAAGGCAATGTTGTCCGGATATACGTCGGTCCAGTTCACGCCCACATTGAGGTTCTCGTTATTGGTCTTGGCCGCACCGCCGTTAATGACCACGCTGTTGATAACCGGCGCGGTCAGGTCGAATATGATGCCGCCGGCATCGTTATTGGACCCGGTGCGACCCGAGCAGTCCCGGACCTCGGCATACAGCGGCAGGTAAGTGTTCTCGGCCGGGCTGGCAAAGGTGTAGTTCACCGTCGCCGAACCGGAAGTGAAGTCGACGCTTCCCCAGGCGCCCCATGTCGAGTTGTCCTCCGAGAAGCGGATCTCCTTGATGTCCGTTGAACCGGTCATCTCCACGGCAACCTCGGCATCATTGGAGAATATCGAGCTGCCGCTGGTGAGGTCCTTCATCTCGATGGCGGTCAGGGACGGGTTGGTGCCGTCAACGAATATCGCGTCGCTGGCCTCCGAACCGTAATTCAGAATATCATCGCGAAGCACGCCGAATACACTGTTCATGTCGTTGACGGTTCCGCCAACGATTGTGTAGTCGGTAGTGTAGGTGTTCAAGCCTGTAACGTCGATCGTCAAATTGTACGAGCCGGTGGCAGAGCCCAGCTTCAACTTCTTGACGTCAGTGTCGGACCAATTGGCCGTGACGCTGACGGTCCAGGAATTGGAGCACGGGAACCCGTTCTTGGAGACAACCGTGAAGTCGTCAAACTCGGGTCCCTGTGTATCCAGCTCGATGTCATCCTGCTGGACAGGGCTCATGTTACCGGCGATGTCGACGGTGGAGAAGTAGTAGGTCTTGATGCCGTCCGGCGGGTTGAGCGTCACGCCAAACGGGTGGGACAGCGAAGTATTCCAGGCGCCGTCACAGACGATATCCGCCGGATCCTCGGTTACGATATAGCCGTAAGCGCTGAACCCCGTCACATCGGCAAAGACATTCACCGTGCTGGTCTTGGCGACCGTGAAGGCAAAGTCCTGCGTAGTCGGCGGCGCGATGCGGTCGAGAGTCATGATGTAGATCAGGTAGTTGCCTTGGTTGTTCCAGGGGTCGTAGGCTCGGGCCCACAGCTTGTGCGCGGCCTCGGCATCGGGCAGATCGACCGATGTCGGGTTCCACGCCACCCTGGGGTTGGCACCCCAGGACGTGAAGGTCAGGTCCACGTCCTTGATTACATCCAGGCCGTCGTCCGTCAAGACCAGGTTGACGGTCCGGTCGTTGGTGTAGTTATCCGGGTCCTGAGAGCACCCGGTGGCATCGGACATGGCCATGCTGACCAGTACCGGTCCGGTCCGGTCGATGGTGAAGTTGTAGGTCTCTTCATCATAGAGACCGGCCTTATCATAGACCCTGACCCCAAACCAGCAGGCTCCCTCGGGCTGCGAGGCCGCGCCCGCCAGGTAGTGGGGTGAAACCATCGTAAACGAAGTGCCGGACAACGGGTTATAGGTTCCCCAGTTGGTCCAGCCGGCGCCGTTCCAGTTATACTCGAGGTAGTCCAGGTCGTAGTCGTCAGTGGCGGCTACGTCGAGGAACAGCCTCACGAAAGGCCCGGAACCGGCGGAAGAGCCGTCCGAATAGGTGTTATCGAAATCGGCCGGGTCTTCCAGTGTGTTGGCGTCGTTATCGTCGTCGGCGAAGGCCGTGATGGTCAGTTCCGGCGGCGTCACATCCTGCAGAAAGATCTGCAGTTTATCGTAGTCGACAACCAGAGGATTGTTATTGCCGTCGAGATACAGTGACCCGACGTGTACGTTGACACTGGTGTTAGCCATCAGAGCCGTGAACGTGACATAGCCGACCACTCCGGACCAGGTCACCGGACTGGTCCAGTTGCTGGCCGCAAAATGCACCGTTCCCGGCACGGAACCGTCCGGACCGATATACAGCGCGTCACCGCCGGTCTCCTCGTCGCCGAAAAAGCCGCCGCCGTCCTGAGGCAGAGTATTAAACTCAGCCGAGACGAAGGCGAGCTTGCTGGCGTTGTAAGTCACGTCGAAATTGCAGGCGGCCAGATCGCGAGTCGCCTCGCAGTCCGGAACCGTCCAGCGGATCTCCACGGTGAAAGTCTCACCGAGTTCCGCTGACGATGGACCATAGGCGCTGTTGTCCAGGACCTGCGGGTCGGTATCCTGCATGCCGCCCGTCCCACCAATGTCATAGTAAGTGGCGACGGTGTAGTCATCGTAGTAGTTGTGATCCCAGACATTGGAGTCGTCATCATAAGTGTTGCTGGTGATACTGCCGATAAAGCAGTTATCCTGAACGGTTTTGCCGGTACAACCAATGGCAAATGCCACGCCCCAGTAGTTGCCCACGAAGAGGTTGTCGGATATCGTGGCGGCATTGCTCCCGGTCCAACCGCCAACGCCTCTAATGTACCCGGTGATTTTCATCCCGCTGAGGACAAATCCCGAGGGCACATTGCTGACGTTGACGAAATCGGCCGTTCCGGTGCCGGTGAAGATCACCACATCGGCACCGTCACCAACGACGCTGGTGATATTGCCGGGGGCAGTCAGCCCCTCGTCGGTATAATTGCCCTCCCTGATGACGATATTGTGGGTGCCAGCATAGGCTCCTAGAGTGGCAAAGGCGGTGGTGAGATCATCGAAATCCTTATCCGGATCGCCATTCTGGGCAACCACCCACTCGGAGGCGAAACCCGATGAGGCGATGAGCATTACACCGACCAGCACCAGAAGAGTGTTTCTTAGAATCTTTGTCATTATTCCTCCTGAAAGGTTACAATTGTTCCGATACAGCCGGAAGAAAACCGGCTGTTTTCGGCTTTTGTAAGCCGTACGGATAGCTCTGTCTTTTCACCTCCTTTCATAGGGGAAAGGCAAGACCCGCTCTGTTCGGAACTATTGACTCAGAAGGGTATTTTGATTATCTTAATAATGCCAGGCGGGGAGGTCTTAATGTCTAACGTGAACCCAGGTTAGCTTTTCGACTTCCCTCGCCTGCGCTAAAAAAATCATTCACCAACAGTCGTCTGTCTGTGGCCTTACCTTTCGCCCTTTTTACTCAAGTAAGGTCTGTGGTCTGAGTACTCGAGTAGAAGTACGCTGTCTTCGGTCGATTTACTCGATAGGCACCTCCTTTCCCGTTTTCAGTTATATATTTAGTTGTATCAATAGAATTGGGAGAGATTGGAGGATAATTTGGGCTTCCCCTTCGGGCGGTTGCAACCCGACGGCGCAAGGTTGCGCCCCTGTGGCAGGTAAATCGAATTCGCTATGTAATAAGCAATACGATTCGACGTCCATGTCGTCGAAAAGGAACCCAGTTATTCTTGTCTTCTTAATCCCGTTAGCTACTGATTACTATGAATTAACCTTCCATGCAGCGTCCTCCTCAGCTCCGCAACGTTTTAGATTCCGGCGCGAAGTCCCGCTTTGGGTATAGGCTCGAACCGCAGACCAGCGACCTGAGTTGGGGATTCAGGCTGGTGCTCGGGATCGACTGTGGTGCTTTGCGGAAGATAGTCTCCCCAGGATGATTCCCCAGTACGCATCCAATATATCCCGGGCCAATCCCGCTGTCAAGCGAAAAAATCGCTTTTTGTCCTTGTTTCTGGATTAGTCGGGTCGTCATTTGCCAGGCGCGGCCGGGTTCAAAGCGGAGTCCGTGGGGGACGCGGGCATCCACTTGCAGCTTTTCACGTCGGTCGCCGCCAAAAGGCCAGGCCGGCGCGGGGCGATGGGCACCCTTGACTATCCTCCCCCCGGATCTTTATATTCTCCATGATTCTCTGTTCACGACAGGCATCACCAGGTTGGGAGTGGTTGTGCGCTACCGCATCAGAGTGGCATCGCTTATTGTCCGGGATTCGAAAATCCTGCTGGTGCAGCATGTCCACCCGACAACAAAGGCCGTGTGGTGGGTGCCACCCGGAGGGGGTCTCGATGCTACCGACCCGTCACTTTTTGCATGTGCTGCTCGGGAGACGTTCGAGGAAACGGGGCTAAAGGTCTCGCTGTCGCGGATTGTCTACATCCGGGAATTCGTGGACAACGAGTACAAAGTCTTCAATCTGGAACTCTTTCTTCTGGCCGACGAATTCGCCGGGTCACCCAGCCTGAGAAATGTCGCCGGTTGCGGGCCCGATGAGCACTATATAAAAGACCTCAGGTGGATGAGCCAGAGCGAGATGACCGAGATTGCTGTCTATCCGAACATTCTGAAAAATCAGTTCTGGATTGATCTGGCGAGCGGATTCCCTCGGCCGCTGTATCTGGGACGAGATTACGGTCCCTGAGGGCCAATGAAGCCTTCCGGTGCATTTGCCAGGAATCAACGGCGGCGTTGATTCTCGGGAGAGTTAGTACGCTTGAACCCGATAATCCTCATGGCCTTTGTACGTAGTGCAAAAACCTGCCCGGGTTACTGCCTTTGGGGAACCAATCGCCGTCGAAGTTTGTCTTAAGTGTAAAGATCGGAGAGCCCCCCGGGCAGAATTCCGGAAAGTGTCTTGGAAGGTGACAGGTGTATGCACAGCAGTAAGAAATTGACAGGACGCAGGTTGGTCCGGGGTGTACTGGGGTTGGCGATTGTGGTCAGCCTTATTCCTCTGACCATCATACGCACCGCCGATAACGCGGAGAGTAAAATGACATTTAACAAATTGACACCGGACGAAGAACGCGTGATCCTGCGCAAGGGAACCGAACGCCCTTTCACCGGCAAGTATCTCAAGAACTCAGGGGAAGGCACCTACGTCTGCAAGCAGTGCGATGCTCCGCTGTACCGCTCGAGCGACAAGTTCGAATCGGGCTGCGGGTGGCCCGCCTTCGATGATGAAATTCCGGGAGCCGTAAAACGCACTCCTGATGCCGACGGTGTTCGTACGGAGATAACCTGTGCCCGGTGCGGCGGGCATCTCGGGCATATCTTTGAGGGTGAGGGCCTTACTTCCAAGAATGTCCGACATTGCGTCAATTCTATCTCCCTTGATTTTGTCCCCGTGACCGAGAAAGTAACGACCGAGAAGGCGTACTTTGCCGGTGGCTGTTTCTGGGGGACCGAACATTTCCTCAAAGAGGTGGCAGGAGTGATATCCACAAGTGTCGGGTACATGGGCGGACACACCTCGGACCCCACCTATCAGGACGTTTGCGATAAGGGTACCGGACATGCCGAGGTTGTCGAGATAGTCTATGATCCCGACAAGACCAGCTTCGAAGACCTGGCGCGCCTGTTCTTTGAAATTCACGATCCCACTCAGAAAGACCGCCAGGGCCCCGATATCGGCGACCAGTATCGCTCGGCCATCTTCTATGTCGACGATGGGCAGAAAAGTATCGCTGAGAAACTCATCCGCATTCTGGAAGACAAAGGTTACGATGTCGTCACGGAACTGACCAGGGCGGACACGTTCTGGAAGGCCGAGGACTATCATCAGGACTACTACGAGCGTACCGGCGGGAGCCCGTACTGCCACGCTTACCAGAAACGATTTTAGGCGTTTCCGGAATTGAGAATCGTTCGCCTGCGGTTCTCATATTTCCGAGCCGTCGCCCAGCCAACTCACCGTCCGTCACCAGCCTGTCAGCATAATCGTTGCGCTCCGGCCGATCCGGAGAATCCTGTTCGGGCGGATCTGTACAACAGAAATCATTACTCTCGGGCGTTCCCAATCGCACCGGTTGGCACGATTCAGCTCCGTGCAAAGGATTCCGCCACGAGCATCCGCTTCCGATACTCCTCGATGAATGCCTGGACGGCTCAAGCCATGCAAAAACACCTAAGTATTGACAAAAGGGGTTCCTTTAACGTTACAATATAGAGATTAGCGACTTTTATTCTTTGAAAGGAAAGGCGAGGATCGGTAACGATACCGCTGATGGCGGTTTCGTTGTAGGAATCGCTGCTCCGCTCTTTCGCCGACCAGGAGACAGGCACAAGTAAAAGTGGACCAACCGGAAACCATATTTGCGGTTTGGAGTATTGAATTATAGATTCTTTCAACTGGCAGACCGCCGCATCGCAGAAAAGGATGAAGCCGGAAATTGGACTGCGATATTTACAGACTCTGGGAAAGAGCGAAAGAAGACGATTCCGACGCCTGGCGCCAGGTAGTCCGGTTATACTCCGGCCTGATTAACACCGTCGCGCGCCGAGCCGGTTTGTCCTCAGCGGACGCTGAAGACTGCGTTCAGCACGTCTGGATGATCCTCTACAGAAAACGCAGGAACCTCAAAGACCCGCGTGCTCTGCCCGCCTGGCTCATCAAGACGACACACCGGCACGCCGTAGCTTCGGCACGCCGCCTCAAACCGGATGCACGAGATCTGCTGGCGGTGGCGCCGCCGGCCAGTGAGGAATTGCCCGACGAAGTAATCATCCAACTGGAACACCAGGCCATTCTTGACTATGCTCTGAAGCAGCTCGATCCGAAGTGTCGAAGGTTGTTGGAGGCTCTTTTCTATTCCCCCCGCAAACAATCCTACAGAGCTATCGCCAAAGACCTCAATGTCTTACCGAACTCGCTGGGTCCGTTGAGAGTCCGGTGCCTGAAAAAACTCAGAGAAATTCTGCAGAATTTGGGCTACGAACGGGACTAAACAGGTCATCGCCCCCTCTTAATTATATAGTCAAAGACTCCAGGAAAGTGAAAAAACTCGTGAATAAACGCAAAAGAGACAAAAAAACCGCAGGCGTTGCCGGTCAAGATTCCGTGCTCAGTCTGATTGAAGAGATAGAGAATGGACTCTCTTCAGCTAAGCCCCTCTGGAGCAAGACGTTGGCTGGGGGAGTTATTGAACAACCTTCCTGTGACGCCGTCAGCCGATTTGAGTTGATTCCGCTGTTTTGCGGCTCGGAAAAATCTGTTCCTTCGGTGCATGGCACGACCGCTTATGATTCGTGGGCTGGAAATTCGCCTGTGGCCCTGCGCGATGCCACCGATGGTCATGTCCGGCGCATTCAATTGAAAGCCAAGAGCTTGAGCCTGGAAATCGTCGCAGAACGACGCCAGAATCACTGGGAATTCGTGGCCCGAGTGTATTCCGGGCAAAAAGTAAAGCACGATTTCGTCCTCAAAGTCGGTGCCAGGAAAGTCCTGCCGTTTTCGGGTGGTTTCTACCACTGGACATCCCGGTCGGTGCCTTATTCGATCAGATTATTGTCGTACAAACGACGCGTGATATTCGATAAGCTATTATGGCAGTAGAAGCTAAGAAGATGAAGGAGGCGGTGGAGGCCTTCTTATCATCGGGATCGCTTAACGGTTGCACAACTGAGGCTCTGGCCGCAGCCTGTGACCAGAAAATTAGAGCCCTGACTCAGGTATCCAGCACCGAGTCGGTCGCATTGGGCCGGCAGTTTGTCCAGAGATCTCAAAGGCACGGTGGCTTACTTTACCGTACTGCTTTACGCACGCTTGGCTGGGCCCTGCTCGTGGCAGGCGATTATCCTGAAGCCAAGAAAGCTTATCTGAAAGCCAGAAGTCTTCTCAGGGGGGATGCACTCCTCCGGGCCCGCATCGACCGCGTATTAATTGATGTTTACATGTACCTGGGGAATCTCCATGAGGCGAAACGGCGGGCCAAGATTGCCCTGGCCGCATTTGAGGAGCTAAAAGCCAAAGAGGAAATCGCCAAGACAAAACACAACTACGCCAACCTCCTGCACCGTCAGGACCGCCACAACGAGGCCCGGCAGTTATACCGGGAGGCCGGTGAATTCTTTGACGGCCGGGGCAACAAGCTGGCGGCGGCCTTGTGTTTTTACAACCAGGCCAACACCGAAGTGCAGTTATTTGACTTCCCCGGTGCTACGTCGCTTTACAGCCGGGCGCGCCGGATTTTCGAAGAGCACGGTCAGCAGTTGCACGCTTACGGCTGTCTTTATGGTTTGGCATGGCTGCATATGCTGGAAGGGAATTTCCACCTCGCTCTGCAGGAGTTGAACGAGTGCGAGGTGGAGTACCGTCGAGGGAAACACGCCCGCGAGCTGGTGTTATGCCAGTTGGACAGGGCCGAAGTATACCTGGGCCTGAATTTGTTTATCGACGCCCGCAACGCCGCCCTGGAAGCGTTGAACGGAGCCCGGCGATTGGGTATTACGTACGAAAGCGCCAAGGCGCGTTTCTATTACGGCAAGGCTTTGATGGGCATGGGCCGTGTCAGGGCGGCGCGCACGGCTCTTACTCGGGCGGAAAATGGCTTCCGCGAAGACCGGAACTGGGGATTCCTGGCCGCCGTCAAATTGACCCTGGCCCACTCCGAACAGGTCGATCAGCAAAAACTCTCTATCATAAGGGCCGCCCGGGAACTGTTCTACAAGGCGCAGTTGCCGTTATGGGAAGCGGTGTGTGACCTGAAGGTCATAACCAGTTGGCCGGAGGAAAGAGGAGCCCTGCGGCGTCTGGCCAGGAACCCGGCCGTGAAAAGCGTACCGCATCTGCTGGCGCAACGCTACACCGTGCTTGGCGACAGGGAAGCGAGTCACCACAGAATGGAGCTGGCCGTCGACTACTGGTCCAGGGCGGCTGATATTCTTGATGGCGTCAGGGCGAAACTTCCGCCGGTGGAACTGCGATCCTCCTTTTTTACACAGCACAGCGATCCCCATCGCAAATTAATAAAAGCGGAATACGACCAGAAACCGCTCGATGCCGCGGTCTGGTCGGAAAGATTCAAGACCGCCGGCCTTTGGTCCACGTCGGAAGATTTCTTCCTGGCCAATCCCGTGCGAAAAAAAGTCGAGGCCAGTCTGGCAGAGCTGGCTCAGCAGGTTACGGCTGTCTCCGAGATGATAGCTGATTCAGGCGGAACCAGGGGCTTGAGAGCAAAGCAGCCGGCCGGGACGTTTGACCGCTTACGGCAAAAGGTGCGTCACGACTTATTGCGTCTGGAGAAACTGGACAGCCCCGAAACGGACAGTCACGCAGCACTGAAGAAACACTTCCGGGAGGCCTCCCGGAAGCAGACCATAATTCAGTACCACGTGGCTCAGGCGGATATTATCGCAGTCGTTCATCATCGAGGTGAGAGTCACTCGTATTTGTATCCTGACGGTGTCAATATTCTCAAAGAGTATGTTGCCCGCTGGCGGTTTTTCGTGGAGTTCAGCCAGAGTTTCAGGAAGAAGCCCCGGAAATCGGACCTTGCCGACGAGCAGGAGTTACTGGGGCAGATCGGTAATTGGCTTCTGGCTCCGTTGGAGTTGCCTTCCGATGCCCGGCACCTGTTGGTTTTGCCCGAAGGTCAGATATCCAGCCTGCCGTGGCAGGCTATAAGGCTGGGTAAAAACTACCTGTCGGACAGGAGCGATGTCACTTTTGCTCCGAGCCTCAGGCATCATTTGCATGCTCAGAGCCATGAGGTCAAATCAAGAAAAATAAAAATATTTGTCGGCCAGTCGTCGGGTTTGCCGCACCTGCGGGAAGAAGTAGCTGCCGTCTCAAACAGCCTCAGAAGTCGCTACACCGACATATATGATCCGTGCCGGCGAGCCGACTGGCCGGATAACAGCCAGGCCAGAATCTGGCACTTCAGCGGCCACGCCCGACTGCGAGTGGACAACCCTTTCTACTCGTCGCTATTGCTTGATGACGGTCCCCTGTTTGCCGCCGATTTTCGCATCAAGCGGAACCAGGTGGGGTTGGTGACCCTGGCCGCCTGCCGGACGGGTCAGCAGACCAGTCTTCCGGGCGAAGAAGCCAGCGGGCTGGTCCGCTCATTGCTCGAAATGGGCGCGCGTAACGTCGTGGCCAGCCACTGGGCGGTGGCGGACGCATCGACATCAACATGGATGGATCTTTTTTACACATATTATTTGGCCGGCTCATCGGTTGGCCGTGCCATTCAGAGAACGGTCGGCGGTGTCAGAGAACGGTTTCCATCAGCTTATCACTGGGGAGCTTTCTCGGTCTTTGGTGCCGGCTGAAAAACGGATGAGATGTAACTTCTAATAAGTGAGGTAATGATATGGGCAACAAAGTGTTTATTCGTCCGAAAGCGAGACTGGGAACGACACTCGCTGCAACCGCCCTTTTGATAGCCTTCCTGCTGACGTCCGTTCAGGCAGATAACAGCACCGGACCGTCTCGACCGTCACACCCTGACGGTTCTGCAGACAACCAGCAGGAAATAGTCAACCACGTGCCGGGTCAGTTGGTCGTAAAGTTCAGTTCTGACTCGATTTCTTCAGGCGTCTTCGGAGACCGCATCAGCGGGTCCGTCGCTGACTATCTGGAGGGTTCCGGTGTGTATTTGTATGAGGTGGCTTCCGATGCTGACACCTACCGCCTGACTGACTCGGTGATGGAGATGAGCGGTATTGAGTACGCTCATCCCAATTACACTCTCAATGAGTTGCACCCCGTTCAGGGGAGCTACCCGTTCTCGGACGGTATCGGAAGCGGCAGTTACGAAAGTCAGCCGGCCGTCAGTACCCTGGACCTGGCTTCCGCACACGAGATTGCCACGGGAGCCGGGGTGACCGTGGCGGTTATTGACGGCGGCATCGATTACACTCACCCGGCTCTGTCGGGTGCGGCCCTTTCCGGCTACGACTTCGTGGACGGCGATAACGATGCCTTTGATGAGCCGGGTGGCGACAACAGCGGGCACGGGACATTCGTGGCCGGGATCGTCCATTTGGCGGCTCCCGATGCCACCATTAAAGCTTATCGTGTCACCGACCCCGACGGCGCGGGCGACGGATTCTCTCTCGCCAAGGCGATCGAGAGGGCCGTACTGGATGGCTGCGACGTCATCAATCTGAGTGTCGTGCTCATGCATGAGCATCTGGCTGTCAGAGATGCGGTTGAATTCGCGCTGTCTCATAACGTGGCGGTGGTCGCGGCTGCCGGAAACGAGGGTAGTGCGATGTTTACCTACCCCGCCGCGAATGCCGGCGTCATCGCTGTGGCCGCAATTGACTCGGTAAACCGCCTCGCTGATTTCTCCAGCTACGGCGCCTTTGTTGATGTCTGCGCACCGGGCACCAGAGTCTATTCCGCGTATGTCGAAGATGGCTTTGCCTGGTGGAGCGGCACCAGCTTTGCCACGCCGTTTGCCGCCGGGCAAATGGCGCTCCTCAGGGAAAAGTTTTCCGCACTGTCGGTGGCGTTATTGGGCAACGCCATCAAGGGCGCGGCGACCGATATAGATGACGTCAACCCCGGTCATATCGGAGACCTGGGTGGTGGTCTGGTCAACCCGGTGGCGGCCTTCGACGCGCTCAGCTCTTCTCATATGGCTGCCATCATACCTGACACACTCTTCTTCACGCTTGCGCCCTGGGAGATCCAGACTCTTATACACACGCAGACGGCTGTTATCACTTCGACCAATGCCCCGGCGGACTTCGTGGGCGTTGTCATCGATACCGACTATGTGCCCATTACCACTACGGATTCCGTCGTCGGCGTTACCAACGACTCGATCACCTTGACCCTGAACGATACCTGCTACACCTATCAGGCAGGGACCTACTATAATCGCTTTATGTTCGATGTGGCCGATGTCCCTGCCCCGGTAATGCTGGTGGTGGAGCTGAAGGTTGTGGATTCTATCCACAGCGACTGGGCCAATATCAGTCCGGTCCGGTTGGATTTCCAGGCTCCGGTTGGCGCCGAATCTGTCATGTCCGGTGGTGTCTGGCTGACCTCGAGTAATCAACCGGCGGATTACACCGCCTCGGTACAGCCGGGGGGCGCCCAGATTACTTCCCTGGTCGAGTCCTCGGGGGCTACGCCGGACAGCGTGCTTGTGACAGTCGACCCTTCATTGGTTAACACTCCCGGGTTCTATTACGATACCGTTACCATCGAAGTAGACGGCATTCCATACCCGGTCTACCTGCCGGTGGTTCTTGAACTGACGGACACCAGCGCCGTCGGGGACACGGCCTGGGTGCTCCAGGATTCGTTGCCGAGTTTCGTTATTACGGAAGGTTCCGATGTCACTTTCCAGGACGCCATTCTGGTCTTTTCCACCAATGCACCCGCCTACTATTATGTTGACTACCCGGGAGGGCTCAAGTTCACAACTATAATCAGCATCGATAGTCTGACCAACGGCTGGACATACTTCCAGGTGCATGCGCCCCACCTTTCTGCCGGAGTCTACCAAGACACTCTGCTTTTCTATGTTGAGAGGGTCTCCAATAACCCGGTCCCGGCGATTATTACGCTCGAAGTTGATTCGATAGGCGGGCCGACGGTCGATTACGCCAGCGTCTGGCCGCAAACGCAGTATTTCGTAGCCAAATGGGGTGAAGAAAAGGCTCAGCTCGGGAGTGTTTTCCTCAGTTCGACGAACGCCGCCGCCGCTTTTTCGGTCACGATTTTCGATGAACCCGATTTCGTCAATCTTCTGGACCCGACCGGTATGACCGACGACTCGGCATATTTCGAGGTCCTGAACACGGCTATTATGCCTGTCGGATCGTATTGCGACACGCTCGCTATAAGTGTCGAAGGCTGCGACAACAGCCCGTTGTACGCCGTAGTATACCTGTCGATTGATTCGGCATCCAGCCCGGGGCAGGAGACTGCCACGGTTGACCCGAACGTCCTTGACCTCTATGTGCCGCATGGAGCGATCTTTAACGAGTATCGCAAAGTCTGGCTCACTTCCACCAACGCTCCGGCCGGTTTCGTCGGTGTCGTCCTGAGCGGCGTATCCGGTTTCGTGGCGTTGCCCGACTCTGCCGGAATGACCGACGACTCGGTAACGATTGTCATAGACCCCTCCGGGCTGGATGTGGCAACGTACCACGACAGTATCATCTTCTTTGTGGACGGTGTCGATAATCCGGTGCTGCTAAACGTGAACCTGACCATTATCCCCCCGGACAGCATGATCTCTCTGAGCAATTATCCCAATCCGTTCAACCCGGGCACGAATATCGCCTTGTCGCTGCATCGGGCTTCGCACGTGAAACTGGATGTCTTCAACATCCTCGGCCGCCACGTGACCACACTGCTTGACCGGCCCTTGCCGGCCGGTGAGCATACGGTATACTGGGAAGGCACTGACAGCTACGGCCGCGCTGTTGCCAGTGGCACCTATTTCTATCGGCTGCGTACTGATGACAGGACACTAACGAGGAAGATGGTTCTTCTGAAGTGATGTGAGCATAATGCCTAAAACCCGGCGGTCGCATCATCGGCCGCCGGGCTTTTTTGTGCTTGATTGACACCCCACCTGCTCGGCGGCCCGACTTACGGCACCGCGATCGACAGAACTTGATTAGAGTATGGTGAGCGTCTCTTGAATAGATAGAATTCTACGTGTCTATTTCTTCCTGGCTATATAATCAATATCTGCGCGTACATATTTTTTTTCATTTTCGATTTTTTCTGTCAGTCTTTTTTCCTTACGGATGATCTCACACGATTCAAAATAGATGTCGGCTTCGTTATCTTCAAATTTCGAAAATCGCTCGCTCTTTAGCAGTCGATAAGCAAACGAATTTCTGTCGAATGGGCGGTTATCGGGATCATCTACCGAGAAAAGATTCACGTAGCATAAGCCACCGGGTCTTAACACCCTCTTTAATTCATTGATGGAATTCTTGATGTCAGGTTTGGTCATGAAGGAAATCGCGTTGTAGGAGTACACAAAACTAAAGGCTTCATCCGCAAAAGGGATATCCCTCATATCACCGCGTAAAAGATGCAATGCATAGTCTTTTTCTTTGCAGAATTCAACCGCTTCATCCATAGCTTCCTTGTTAATCTCGAGACCGAAGGCTTCATATCCGTATTGATAGAACAGAGATAGTTTGGTGTTGGCCCATCCCGCCCCGCAATCCAATATCTTTTTTGGAAGCGGATTGAGGTTGCATAGTCTTAAATATTCATAAAGCGGTGTTGCTGTGGAAATTTCTATCATTATTCCTTCTTATACTGTCTTAAGCGATCTTTTATTGATTACAAAATAGAGAGTTCAAACAATTGATGCAAATTCAGTTGCCGGGAGTATTAACAGGTTGGAAAACAAAGGATGCCAAATTCTCAGCGGGGAGATCCGTAGCGCATCTCTCGCTGGAGATAGTTATGTGGGCAGGTACAACAAAGCTCCCCCGGCAAGACTCGAACTTGCGACCCGCTGATTAACAGTCAGCTGCTCTACCAACTGAGCTACAGGGGAGTGTCAGATACTCAAAACTGAACCAACATATTAGTCATTTTCGGACAAATGTCAATCGATTTTAACGGCCAGGTGTCCACCAGCTTTGATCGTCCTCGCGGCTAACCGAGTATAGGATTTCACACCCCCTGCGCCGACGCCAGCCGGGGCGACCGTTCGGCAGCGCTGCCTGTATTCCTCACCGGCGGCCCCGGTAACACCGGGTAGAGACCGCCGGCCTAAGGAACTTTGCCGGGCGGGAATCCGTATAACCCGTAGGAATCAGATGGACTTTAACTGCGAGGGCTAAGCTGTTATGAGACACAACACAAAAGTATTACTATCGGCGGTGCTTGTGGTTACGCTACTGGTGGTGACCGCGGGTGCCAGGAGCGGCCGGTCCGACGGGGCCTGGCTGGGCGTTTACACTCAGACAGTCGACAAGGATCTGGCCGAGGCTTTTGACCTGGCTGTCGATTACGGGTGCATCATCAACGACGTTGTTGAGGATTCGCCGGCTGATGAGGCCGGTTTACGCGAGGATGACATCATTATATCCTTGAACGGCCAAAAAATACGGACCGCCAAAGAGCTCACCGACCTGCTCGACGAGAGTCAGACGGGGGATAAGGCCGAACTGGTCATTATGAGGGATGACGATGAGAAGACTATCACGGCCGTCCTTGGAGATAAGCCGGACCGGTATTACATAGCGCCCAGGATGGGCAAACTGCCCAAGTCGGGCAAAGACTTGTTCTTTTTCGATACTAAATACCGCCGGTCGTTCATCGGCGTCAGCCTTGCCGGCCTGTCAGATCAGTTGGGCGAGTATTTCGGTGCGGAAGAAGGCCGAGGTGCCCTGATCACCGAGGTTGAAGAAGGCTCTCCTGCCGAAAAAGCCGGGCTGAGGGCCGGTGACGTCATCGTTGCTGTGGGTGACGAGCGGGTTAAAGATTACGGGGACGTGCAAGAGATGATATCGGAACTTGACCCGGGCGACACGGCCAAGATCCGTGTCCTGCGCGACAAAAAGGAGACGGACATAACGGTTGAAGTAGGCGAAAGCAAAGACTACGATTTCGGCAGTTATTTCCATGGCGCTGTGCCGGTTCCTGATGTGGACGTGTATATTCCCAAAATGAAGGGCCTCCACAGAAGCTTCGAGAGTGACCTCGACGCTTACTTTGACAGCGACCAGTTCCAGGAAGAAATGGAGCAGCTGAAAAAGCAGATGAAGGCGCTGAAGAAGGAACTCGAAGTGTTGCGGGAGAAACTGGAATAGGCGCCCTGACGGCCGACAGCCAGGATTATGAAGGCCCCATCGAGGTGGGGCCTTCTTTTTGGATTTTCTTTCTTGCCCGTAATAATTGCGCGGGCTTATATTGTTCCGAGTATGTCCAGTATTACCGTACAGAAGATATTTGACGCCCGCAACCGGGACCTGGAACTGTCCCTTTTGAACGGGGACGATGCGGGCATGAAAAAGGTGGTCCATAACCCGGCCCTGCATCGGCCCGGCCTGGCTCTGACGGGTTTTTTTGAGCGGTTCGCCAGCAAGCGCATCCAGATTCTCGGAGAGACCGAGATGGCATACGTCAATCGTCTTACCGCCGACCGCTTGCAGGAAATCTCCGACGAGCTTTTTGGATATGACGTGCCGGTGGTGATCATTACCAAGAGTATTACCCCCCCCAAACAGTTCATCGAGGCCGCCGACAGGTGTCTGACCGCCGTTTTTTCGAGCCGTTTGACAACGGCCGAGCTGGTGGCGAGGTTATCGGCCTACCTCGATCACATCTTTGCCCCCTCCATAAACGTGCACGGGACACTTGTCGATGTCTACGGCGTCGGCCTGCTTTATACCGGCAAGTCCGGGATCGGCAAGTCGGAGGTGGCTCTTGACCTCGTCGAGCGCGGGCATCGGTTGGTCGCCGACGATGTGGTCAAGATTACTCGTATGGCCCCGGATGTCATCATTGGCACCGGCTCGGAATTATTGGGGCACCACATGGAAATTCGCGGAGTAGGAATTATCGACATCGAGGAGTTGTTCGGTATTCGAGCTATCAGAATGCAGAAGCGAATCGAAGTCGAGGTCAATCTGACCCTATGGTCGGAAACTGAGGACTACGAGCGGCTCGGCATTGAGGACCGGTTGACGTCGGTTCTCGGTGTTCAGATTCCGCTCGTGAAAGTGCCCATCTCCCCCGGAAAGAACATTACCGTGATTTCTGAAGTCATCGCTATGAACCATATGCTCAAGGTCTATGGTGAAAATTCGGCGATGGAATTCACCAAGAAACTGTCACAGCGCCTTAGCCGGCAGTCGACTACCAAAGAATATCTCGAGTCCGACTACGAATAATTTCCCGGAGATCATAGTCAATAAAGGGCTTGGCGAACGGCCGGTCGATGCATATATTCAGGTCTTGCCGTTTTCAGCGGCGGGAACAATTTGACCTGACGGGAGTAAAAATTTAGAAATATCCGGAGGATGTTTGACATTATGATCAAGAGAATATTGGGCTCAGCCCTTGGGATGGTTGTCATATGGGTCCTGGTGGCGGGTTGCGGTGGTTCCGGCGACAAGACTTTGGCAGTGGTCGGGGACCACGAAATCACCACTCGGGAATTCAACCAGAATTTTCCCGGCTGGCGCTTTACCTTTGCCTCGGCTCAGGATGAATTCGACGCCAAAAGAGACTTTCTGGATTCAATGGTTATCACACGCCTCCTGATTCAAGCCGCCTATGAGAAGCACATCGATCAACTCGAAGAACTGGCACGGGTGGTGCTGGCAAACGAAAACAAGTTTCTGTTAAATGCTCTTTACCAGGAGAACATCCAGAAGAAAGCGGAGCCAACCGAGGCCGAAGTTCGCGATTATTATAATCACCTGGAATACAAGCTCAGGGCTGCCCATATCCTGCTGGATAATCTTGATACCGCTCAGGCTCTCCTGGAGAGAATCAGAGGCGGTGAGAATTTCGAGAAACTGGCCTACGAGTATTCGATCGACACGACGGCCAGGCAAAACAGGGGTGATTTGGGCTACTTTGTCTGGGGGGTGATGGTTGACGAATTTCAGGACGCGGCCTTTAAGCTGGAGCCGGGTGAGGTCTCCACACCGGTGGAATCGCCGTTCGGATACCATATCATCAAGCTCATAGACAAGCTTCCCAATTCGCAGCGCGGCGACTACGAGGATATGAAAGGATTTCTCAAAAACCAACTGGGTCGGCGAAAAGAGAGTATTGTCGTAAAAGAGTACCTGGACGGAATTAAGGCGAAGTATCCGATAAGTATCGACACCGTCACCTGCAATTATCTGATGGGCAAGCGCGAAATGATCTACCCGCCCATGCTTCTCGAGACTCTGCCGCGCAATGACTTCGACCCCGAGCAGCTGGACCGCGATGAGAAGGAGCTCATAATCGCAACTTGGGACGGTGGCCAAATGACCGTGATGCAGTATTTGACGCAGGCCAAGCAGGCCGCGCAGTCAATGCAGATGCCTCCTGAAAGTAAGCCTGACCTGGATAATTACCCGGGACTGGCCGACTTTGTTTTCACGTTAAAGACTTCGGACATCCTCGTCATTGAGGCGCACCGACAGGGAGTGGACAACAGCCCCGAGTACTTGGAGAAAATGAAGCTCTTCAAAGAGTTGAACATGGCTGACTTCATGCGAAACGACTCCATCCCCAAGCCGCCGCCTCCCGATGACGGTATGGCCCGGCAGTACTATGACGAGCACGTGGGCGAGTTTACCACGCCAGCCAAGATTCGTGTGTTTGAAATTCTGCTCAGCGACGAGATGAAGGCGAGGCAACTCAAGAAGGAAATTCGATCCCTGGAAAGCTTCAAAGAGAAAGCCATGGATCTGACCGAGCGGCCAGGCAAGCGCAGTGCCAAGGGTGACCTTGATTATATCGAGGAGGCCTGGTTCCCGGAGATATTTGCCGTGGCCAGGGAAACCGCCGTCGGACGGATAGGCGGCCCCGTCGCTACCCTGGGGAAATACTCGATATTTTATGT
>Ga0224495_10000605_pt1 | contig 28001 bp, 22 predicted proteins | sample SF_Jul11_sed_USG_FD_168128 | JGI IMG/M metagenome (GOLD analysis project Ga0224495, IMG submission 168128) | Sediment microbial communities from San Francisco Bay, California, United States - SF_Jul11_sed_USGS_4_1 | ecosystem: Environmental > Aquatic > Marine > Sediment | place: USA: California...
CATGGATGCGATAAAAGCCGATAGAAGGTCAGGAAGGCCTGAATTCGGCTTCGCATGGATGCGATAAAAGCCGATAGAAGGTCAGGAAGGCCTGAATTCGGCTTCGCATGGATGCGATAAAAGCCGATAGAAGGTCAGGAAGGCCTGAATTCGGCTTCGCATGGATGCGATAAAAGCCGATAGAAGGTCAGGAAGGCCTGAATTCGGCTTCGCATGGATGCGATAAAAGCCGAAATGAATTTACGAGAAACAACTATGATGAATAAAACACTAAAAGTACTTTTTTCAGATATCGATGGAACCTTGACAGACGGCAGGCTTTATTATGGAATAAACGGTGAAGTGATGAAAACATTTCACGTTAAAGACGGCGCAGGAATAAAAAACTGGATGTCAAAAGGTTTTGAATTTGGCGTAATCAGCGCGCGATCATCGGAGATCATTTCGGTTCGTATGAAAGAATTAAACGTAACTGAGATCATTACGGGAGCCGGTAATAAAGAATCCATCCTGGAGGACTGGTTAAAGCTTCATGGTTATACATGGGAGAATTTGTGCTATATAGGAGATGATATAAACGATTTACCAGTAATCAAGCGGGCAGGATTTTCAGCGGCTCCTGCAGATGCAATTTCTGTCGTACTTCAAGCGGTTAATTTTTGCTGTGAAACGCCAGGCGGAATGGGCGCTGTTCGCGAGTTTATAGATTTTTTACTTGATGACACCCATACTACATAATTAAAGGCGTATTGTGTATTCTCATAAAACTCGATTTAGTATAGCGCTTGCCATTTCTATCTGGATCCACCTTCTTTTATCTCTGACGATGTTTTTATATCAAGGAAATAACAAATCAAACGGACAGACTGGTACCCTCGAAAAAAAGGAAATGCTTGAAGTAGAAATGACTTCGAACGATGACCTGAATAAAATAAAACGTGAAAACCATGATGGCAATGAAGGCGGTAAGGATGGCGAAAATATAAGAAGAAAGCAGGCTGAACAATTTGAAAAAGATTTTAAAGTAAAGGGTGAATGGCGAGAACTTGTAAAAAAATTGTCTCAAAACAGCAATCTCAGACAAAATTTTCCAGAAACCTTTGATAATATCAATACACAATCGAATGTAAAAGAATCATATATTTTTAGAAAACGCCATTATGAAGATCTGGTAGTTAAAGAAGTTTTTCCCACATTGCTAAATTTGGAAAAACCTTTTGATCAAATCATTCGTGAAGCGCCGAAATCTCTTGATAAATATAACGAAAGAAATGAAATCATTAAAAACTATAGAAAATGGTCTAATGGCGAAATAGTTGAAAATAGACCAAACGTGCATATTGTAAAAAATAGCTTTAAAAGTGCGCATCACCCTCTGGAGTTTCCAAAAACTTCCCGCGAAAAATATTTTAATTCCACTCTTCGTGAATCAAAAGAATCGCAATTGTATAATTTTATAAATCGTTACTTTGAATTTGACCCAAACAAGGGTGATCTTCCTGTTGCAGTGAGAGAGTTGTATTATGACAATCTTCAAAGACTGGTTTATAGTTTTAGTTCGGATCCAACGTATTTATACATTGATTATTTTGACGAAAACTTAAATAAAGAAGATTTTCTAAAAAATTCCCTGGCCCAGGTTGCTCGACTTAAAGGTTCTAAAACACAAACGGAACTTCTTTTTGCCATTCAGGATATTTATGAAATTCAGCAAAGAGCCTGGGAGATTTATTTTAATTTTTCAAATATGTACAAAAATTTATCTTTAGAACAAAAAAAGAAACTTAGATATGAAACATTACGCCGTATTCAAGAAAGGTATCAACCAGTACTGGCACAAAAAAAAATCAGTAATTATAAAGATGCAGTTCGATTGTATAGTACAAGACGCGAAGAAATTACGGATTATATTATAAAAAATACTCCCGATCATTATCGTAAAGAAGATGCGATATTTGAAAAAGGGCGAATCCATTGGGATCTTGGCATTATTCAAAATTCTGACATTGAAAAAGCAAAAGCAATTGAAATTTGGAAATCTATTCAATATGCTACAGAGGTTTCTAACAATGCTGTATTTTTAAACAGGGAAACTCTTGAAAAACTAAAACCGGTTTTTGTAGACTATGACCGTCTTCAAAACGTAAGTCTGGTTGAAGGGCATATTCAAAATATTATCCAGCAAAGACAACTGCAGCGACTTATAAACAAAGGAAAACGGGAAGATCAAATACTCTGGACAAAATAAATGAGAGTGTTTTAATTGCTTTTTAAATAGCTAATGAAATTATTTTACTAAATCCAGACAACGTTTACGTAAGGATTTTTACCGAGAACACTTAAATTGATTTTAGATATTTTTTGTTTTAATTTTCTATTACGGCTATTTTCATTTGTATTTGCCATTTTTAATAACAGAGAATTTATTTGTTTGCTTAATTCAGGCATACATTTTTTTAGCCATTCCTGACTGCATGTGCCAATGTACTGTAATTGTTCCAGTTTTTTTATATCTTCCCGTATAATTAAATTACAGATTCCTGAAACAGAAAGATTAAGTCGGTATGAATAAAGTGAATATTCTGTGTGAATTTCTTTTTCTTCAATCATCTGTGGAATAGCCGGAATTCTCATGATTTCATTGACATTATTTTCAAGAGAGTAAATGCAATTATCTTCCAGAATGTTTATATCAATTTCTTTATTATTTTCTAAAATCTCATAAAATTTCATAAAATGCATGTGATCACCATGAACCGGAATCAATTTCTCTGGGCAAAGCCACGATATATATTGCTTCAAATCCTCGACTCGGGCATGACCGCTTGTATGAACTTTAGGATCGTAATCGGCAAGACCAATGATCTTTACGCCAATCCGTGAAAGTTTGTTTAACACATTAAATACTGTGTCGGTATTTGAGGGAATTACGCTGGCAGAATAAATGAGCAAATCGCCCTTTTCAGGTTTTAAGGGATAAAGTTTTCCATCTGAAAATCTTTGAAAAGAAGAACCTTCATCTGCCTGACATCCCGAAATGATCCATACGGCATTTTTTTGTTCGGGGTCGGGGCGGCGAGTATTCCAAAAAGATTCTGTCAATACTCTGGCCTCAAAGGCAGATTCAAGATGGGTAATGATCGATTGACCGCGAATTCCAAGATGACGATTGTATTTTTTAGCAATTTTACTGATTTCTGAAAGCCTTTCAATTTGTGAAGCAAACGTTGTCATGAATATTCGGCCAGGCCAGTTTTGAACGATTTGCTCCAGGTTTTCTATCACTTTGTTCTCATTTGTCGATTTACCGGAATTTAAAATCCCTGTTGAATCGCAAAAAAGATATTTAACCGGACCATAGTTTTGTATTTCCTTCTCGTTGAAGTTTTTTTCATTTCCTTGCAATTTAAAATCGCTTGAGAAAAAAATTTTCATGTTTATTTCTTCAATTCGTACTCCGACGGAAAAACTTTGAGGAATAGAGTGAGGGACAAAAAAGTTATTTATTGTAAAATCACGAACTTTAAAATATGAGTTTTTAGTTACAGGTATAAATTGAAAATAATTTAAATCAATTTTACAGTCTCGCAGGCGTTTTTTAATTATGGCGATGGTAAAGTCGCTGGCATAAACGGGGGTATCTTCGTCAATAAAACGGTAAATATAGGGCAATGCTCCAATATGATCTTCATGAGCATGAGTAAAAATAATTGCATCAGGCGGAAAAGCTTCAATCAATTCTTTTGGCGGAATGGTTCGTAAAAGCCCCGGCAGGTTATAAGAGGGAAATCCACAACCGGCATCAATCCAGATTGTCGATCCATTATAATAAAAAATAGTAAAATTTCTGCCAAACGCGCCAACTCCGCCGCCAAAACAAACATGGAGTTTATCATTCGATAAAGTGCTACGAATAATGCGTGTTAAGTTATTTTCTTCCAGTTGATCCAAAGCCTTTTTCTCCTCGTACTGTTTCTTCCAGTTCATAATTCTCATTCCATTCTATTTCAAAAGCTTTTTCCAGAAGAACCTGCGCAATTCGATCGCCGTGATTGATCACAAAAGACTCAGTTCCAAGATTTACCATCAATACTTTAATCTCGCCACGGTAGTCAGAATCGATCGTGCCGGGACTGTTGATCATGGTTACTCCATGGTTAATGGCAAGGCCAGATCGTGGACGAATCGACAAAACAAAACCCGTTGGTATTTCGACACGAATACCCGTTGCAATGGATTTTCTTTCGCCGGGTTGAATGGCAACAGGTTCATCGAGAAAGGCTTTAATATCGTATCCGGCCGATCCAGGAGTTTGTTTCAATGGAATTTCTGCGTTTGAATGACATTTGCGAAAAGCGACACTTATTTTTTGACTTTGATTTGACATTGATTACATACCAAATGTTATTTTATAACTCCCTGACAAGTAAAAGTCAGGATAATCATTATAAGGTCACGGGCATGGTTATAATATAACAATAACTTTTTTTTGAAATAAATTCAATAAATATCCAAAAAAATTGTTTACTTTTGCGGTTTGTAATATACTGTGAACAGCTATATTGATAGCAGATATAATTATTAAACGTAATAGTTATATGATTTAGAGTTGTGATCGCTGCTTTTAAGGGTCATAACGACATGTGATAAGGAGCATGAAAAAAAGGGTTAAGACAATGAACAATAAAATCAATAAGGGTTTAATTACCCTGACAATCGGATTACTTACATTTGCAGTTTTCAATTGCAATGTGGTAAACACTGGAAACTCAATTGACTTGAGTCAGACAATAAACAATCAAAACATTTCAACACAAAGTTCAACAGCAGTTCAAAATGCGGTTTCGCTGGGCGCAAACACAGGGGTATTACGTCTTTTTGTTTCTAAATTTGAAATGGAACATCTAAATGTAACGAAAGGTCAGTTTGTGATTTCATCTGTTGAAGTGTTGGTAAATCGCTCAAACCAGGATGATCATGAGGGAAGAGATGGCAAAGATGAAGCTAGTGAGCTACAAAATGATCATGATTCAGCATGGATGACGGTTTCTAATTATGATGTAAATGGTAAGCTTTATGAAGTTATGGCAGGTAATGAAGCTACATATACTCTTGATACGTTTTTACTTCCAGTAGGAGACTATCGTCAAATACGAATTACTTTAGTTGATGGTCAAAGTATGGTACTGGTATCAGAAGATAGTAATACCATCTGGCACAATGTTAAAGCTCCATCAGCAGAAGAATCAGGATTAAAGGTAAAAGGCGCTTTTAAGATTGAAAATCAAATGTTGACAACTGTGAGTTTTAAACTTGAACTTGAAAAAACAAGTCCAAAGCATAGTGGAAAAAATGAAAATGGTAATAGCAAAGGTAATCTTGATAGAAACTCAGATTATTTAGTTAGACCAGAACTTCATTTTGTAAATAGTACCATTACCAATTTACCTGTAACCGGCGAAGTTACTTATAGTTTAGCCAGTGGTACATACAATGCTGACCAAACCGTTAGCATGAGCAGCTTTACGAATGGAGCAACCATTTGTTACACTACAGACGGTACATTACCAGCTTGTAATGCCTTGGCGATTTGTACTTCAGGTAATACATATGGAGCAGCATTGATGGTTACATATACACAGGTTGTTAGTGCAGTGGCATGTAAAATCGGTTATACCACTTCACCATTAACCAGCGCAGTATACACCATTCAGAAAACAAATCGTACTGCACCAGGCGCAGGTACAATTTTACCAGATGCGCCACCCATTGTAGCACCAATTTCAGCTATACGATGATAATTTTATTCTATTAAAGAAAGAATGTGTGTGGAGGAGTCTGGAGACCGATCAATTTGATTTAAATGAAACGATCGATCTCCAGATGTTAAAATAACTGCCGAAAATAACGTGTAAGATTGTCGAACCAAATTCAACAAACAGGATGATTGTTTCGAATTAATTTACGACAGCTCATGTCTATTCCATAAAAATAAATAAATTAAAAAACTGGAAACGTCATGCTTTACCAAGAAGTAGCCGTTTCAAAAAACTGCGAAAACAACATATAAAAAATGATTGATGGAGTGTATAAATTACATGTACTGTCATATAAATTTCACAAAAGTATTGATGTATAAATTGGGTTCGGTTAGATTTTGGTAAAGTGTGGTTTTTTTAGAGAGCGACGCACGCCAAAACGTCATCTTTCTACCAAAAGTTGCCACTCCCTATAATTTGAGAAAAATATTATCAAGTATAAAATTTAAATGCATCATGGTTTTAAAAAATGTTAAGGATCTTTTCAGAAACAGGAAACGATTCTTTTAAGGGATTATATTCTTACAGAAGATTAGAACGATAACATATGGAAATTAGACACTATACAATTCTCGGGAAAGTTCAAGGCGTAGGTTATAGATATTATACTCAAGACATTGCTAAATCTTCACGAATTAAAGGATGGGTACGCAACCAACCGGATGGTAGTGTTGAATGTATTGCTGCAGGCGAAGTTCCTGATTTAGAGATGTTCGAAAAAAAAATAAGAAAAGGTCCGCCTTTATCAAGGGTTGTTAATATGGAACGAAAAATCATGCAGGAATTTGAAATCGATATCCCGAATGATTTTAACGTATTATAATACTTTAAAGACAGTAAATTAAAATTTTCTATTCAACAAAATATCTAAGTATCGATTTTTGAGTTCTAACAAGTCGTTTAATTTCTTTTATTTTTTCAATTGTACTTTCGTAGCCTGCTTGAATGATATTTTTATAATTGTGATAGTCGGCCCAATGTATAGAATCTTGAATTGGACGAATGATGATGGCAGCCTGTTTAAGTTGGTAGTTTTTTCTGTATTTTGCTGAAATTTCTTCGCTTCGAAGCATTATATCCAATGCAGTTTTTATCTTTTTTTTCGCAAAAAAATCGTTTGAAACGTCTACAGCGATTATTTTTTTTACGCCGATATCAAATGCAGAGTCAACTCCAACTCTGTCAACTATTCCGCCGTCGGTATATAAATTTCCATTAATTTCAACAGGAGGAAAAACCAGAGGCATGCTTAAAGAAGCTAAAACTGCAGTTCGAACTGATCCCTGATTAAAAATTCGTCGATTTCCATTTTCAAGATTTACCGCAATACATGAAAATGGCATATTTAATTCATCAAAGTCAATATTTGGAATAATCGGATAAACCGCTTCGATAATATCATCTTTGTCGAGCATTCCGGTTGATAAAAACAGTCTGCCATAGATCTCTGTTTGTTTATACAACCTGCTAAATTTCATCATCAGTCTTCTACTTCTGCTGCTTTGAGCATCAGATTCTGCAGGTCGCCATGTTCCTAGAAGAGATTTTTTAAAATCTGCCGACTCAATATGATTTGCTATAAGATTTTGAACCTTACCTGCACTTTTGTAATAGGCGTAATTTGCAGCAATTAAGGCACCCATTGATACACCAATCAATATATCAAACTCAATTTCATTTTCTTCGAGCGCGCGCAATACTCCGATATGAGCAAGACCACGAGCGCCACCGCCGCCAAGATTTAATGAAATTCTATAAGGAGTGTTTTTGGAACCCATAATTTAATTACACCTTGACTTTATTTAAATGGTTTAATATAATATTCGCAACAACAAGTACAATCATTTAGATACTTTTGCATCTGCCAAATACTTTATCAATATTGACAAGAAATGATAACGGATCAAAAACAAAATCCCAGTCAGATGCAGTTATATTTTGCAATTTTTCATGCTTTTCAAGGCGTAATCTTAAATTATCGCCATCAGGGTGTGCCCATACTTCCATGGCTTCTTTTTGAACAATTTTGTAGGCATCTTCCCTTGAAATTTTTAACTGCTCTGTAATTTTTAAAAGTGCTCTTGATGAATAAATTAATCCGCCTGTCATATTCATTACGCGCTCACAATTTTCTTCATGAATGTGTAGATTTTCAATAACGAAGGTCATTTTAATCAGCATGTACTCAAACAAACTTGTGGCGTCAGGCAAAATAATTCTTTCGCTTGAGGAATGAGAAATATCTCGTTCATGCCAAAGCATAATATTTTGCTGAGCTGCAAGAGAATAACCCATTAGAGTTCTTGCCAGACCTGACATTCTTTCACACAGGATTGGATTGCGTTTATGAGGCATCGCGCTGGAACCTTTCTGCCCTTTTTGAAAGGGCTCTTCAATTTCACGACTTTCTGTTTTTTGCATAAGCCGTATTTCCTGAGCAAGTCTGGCAATTCCTTGAGCTGCAACTGAAATTGCGTTGATAAGTACGGCATGTCGATCGCGTGGTACAACCTGGGTACTTACTGGCTCAGCATTGAGATTCATTTTTTTAAGAACATATTCTTCTAATTCAGGTGGAAGTTGAGAGTATGTACCAACTGCTCCTGAAATTTTTCCAAATCGCATTTCTTCAAGAGCATCAACAAGTCTGTTATAATTTCTAAGAGCTTCTTCATAATAACCAAGCAGTTTAAAACCAAGGGTTGTTGGTTCTGCGTGAACGCCGTGTGTACGGCCAACAACCACAAGGTCTTTATATTTTTGCGCTTGATGATAAAGGCTTTTTAAATAAATAATATATTTTTCACAAATTAGCTTCCCTGCATCCTGTAAAATTACCGAAAGAGAAGTATCAACAACATCAGAAGAGGTCATTCCATAATGAACAAAACGGGAAGCATCGCCTATATATTCTGACAGATTTGTTAAAAAAGCAATAACATCATGATGGACTTCATTTTCAATCTCAAGAACACGTTCAGTTTTAAAATTTGCATTTTCACGTATTTGTTTCATGGCGTCATCGGGTATAAGTCCGTCATTGTTCCAATACTCGCATGCATAAATTTCAAGTTTTTTCCATACCTCAAACTTATGATCGAGAGACCATAAATTTTGCATTTCTTTTGTTGAATACCTGTCAATCATCGCTCAATGAAAATACAAGAAACACAGCATCAAGTAATAAATGCTTATCTATGGCCAATGGATTTTTAAGCTAAAACGAAAGCGACAGTTTTGTTGGTTTTCTATCTAATATGTTTTAAAATATTTCGAATCATAACTGTTTCAGCAACATCATGTACCCGTAGTATGTCAACCTGGTGCATTGCCAATATAGTATGAATGATCATGGTTGGATCTCTTCGTAATTCTACCTGAGGTATATCAAGAAGTTTATCAATAAATGATTTTCGAGAAATTGCATACATTAAGGCAAATCCGTCTTTATTAAAAGTTTCTACATTGTTGATGAGTTGTAAATTATGATCGAGAGTTTTACCAAAACCAATACCGCAATCCCAAATAATGTTGGTTTTTAATATTCCCTGTTGTAATGCCAGATCAGTTCTTGATTTTAAAAAATCAAGAACTTCATGTACTACATCGTTATATTTTGGTTCAATCTGCATTTCTTTTGGACTGCCTTTAGAGTGCATGAGAACAATACGTGCATTATATTCAGACACGGTTTTTAGTAGTTGAACATTTTCTCCGCCGCGAATATCATTGATGCATCCGACCCCCATTTCCAATACTTTATTGGCTGTTTCATGTTTATAAGTATCGATCGAAATTCTTTTAAAAAACTCAGATTCACCGATAGATAATTTAAGATCGCATAGGGGTTGATTTAATCGAGTCCATTCTTCTTCGGCTGATATGCTATTTGAGAAAGGACGAGTACTTTCTGCTCCAATGTCAAGTACATCTGCGCCCTCGTTAAGGCATTTTATACATTTCTCGACAAATTCGTCAGATTTTACGCGTGATCCCGTATAAAATGAATCAGGAGTTAAATTTAGGACAGCCCAGACTGAAGGTTTCGGCAAGCTCAAAAAATTAAAACGCTAAATTTAAATCAACAAAATGTTGAAAACCCGTATGTAATGGATCTTGATTTATGGCATAACTAATTTTAATAAATGGCAAATTAAAACCAAATCCCAGTGCAAAACTATTGTATTTATATCCGGCCATAAGAGCAAAATATTTAGCAAATTTTACCTGTAGTCCAATGTTTCCGTATACTTCTTGTTGAGCAATTTGATCAAGATTGGCATCAACTCCGAGCAACAGCATTAGACTTGCATCAGGCGGCGGCGTTGAAATACCAAGAGTCATTTTCATCACTGTATCTACTCTTCTTATCAGAGAAGGGTTTGAAGGCGAATATTGCATTCCACCCGGCAGGTTTTGCATTGCAACTCCAATATGTAATATAGGAATAGGCGTAATTTGCATTCCCATATTTAATGCGCCGCCAAAATAATTTTTAGTGTAAAGAGCTTCTTGATAAGCTGAAAGTGAAACGCCCATTTTTACCATTCCAGATTCCCATCCATAACCGAGATATCCTGCATATGAACCGTATGAAATCGTACCGGTCGATACGCCGAGTGTATTATATCCATCAATAAAAGGTACATAGGTACCTAATAAACCTAAGCCAAAAGTACCTTTAAATAATGTCATGGCTGTTGATGCCATAAAAATATGTCGATCAAACGTCATATAGCCATATGTAGTGAACAATTGTATCTCAAATGGAGATGAAGAATTTTGCGGCGCAATTTCATCAGTTTTATCTAAACGTTTTTCGCTGTCCTCAAAAAGTTTATCAAAGCTGTCGCTTGAAAATTTTTGATCAGCTTCTGAAGATAAGTTTGTTTTGCTTTTTTGCTTATTTTTCCCGTTTATATTGGCTAGTCCCGCGGGATTCCAGTAAATGGCCGAAGGATCATTTACTGTTGCGGCCATCGCACCGCCTAGGGCGGTTGCCTCTGCTCCTATCGTTGATTTAATTAACTCGAATGCACTCAACGATTTTATTGAAAATACGAGTAAGATTACAGATAATATGAGTTTGTTATTAATTTTAGTATTCATAGGTTTTTTTTATTGTACAATTAACTTTATTATTTTAGAGCCTGTTGCTAAATCACTTCTTGTTTGTACAATTTTAATAAAGTACAAGCCGGGTAGAATGCGTTTTCCATCTGCCGTATGACCATTCCAGATTATACTTGAATTTGCAGCCTGGCCAGAAAAAACTTCTCTTTGATTGTAATTGTAAACTGTAAATTGAACAGAACCGTTAAACGTAGAACTGTTTTCTGGTTTTATCGTAAGTACTTCAGTTTCAGGCGAAAATGGATTTGGATAAGCAATGATTTTTCCAAGATTAAATTCATTTCCGGAAATTAGCTGAAAGTTCGCCATGAAAATTACAAACATTGCAACTTTAATTGATTTTCTACTTATCATATTCAGGTAACTATATTGTTAATATATATCCGGTCAACAATTTTCAATTTGACTTTGACGCAATGCGACAGGGTACTTTTAAATAATGAATATTTGAATGGGGTGACGAAAAAAGGGGTTGTCTAATAAGTCAAAATTTAAACCGCGAAGACGCAAAGATCGCATGAGACTTTTTAGACAGCCCCTTTTGAAGGCAGGGGAAAGGCTTTTCCCCAACAATGTATTAAAATAATAGTTTTTGGACTTCATCGTAATGTAAAACAGGATATACCTTCATTCCCTTTTTTAAATAATCGGGCAGGTCTTTCCAGTCTTTTTCATTTTCATGGGGAAAAATAATTTTACGAATGCCTATTCTGCGGGCCGCGATTACCTTTTCTTTTAACCCGCCAATTGGTAAAACTTCTCCCGTTAATCGAATTTCACCCGTCATTGCAAAACCTTGCTTGGGTATTTTATTCATGTACAGAGAAAGCAGAGCGGTTGTTATCGTTATACCGGCAGATGGTCCATCTTTAGGGGTTGCCCCGTCTGGAACATGAATGTGGATATCATGTTTGTTCCAGTAACGGTCATCTTTTAATACAGTCTTGACATAGGTCAGCGCAATATCCGCGCTTTCTGTCATTACTTTACCAAGTTGTCCGGTAAGTTTAAAACTTCCCTTGCCGGCAATTGCGCGTGATTCAATGACCAGGGTTGTTCCGCCCATTGAAGTCCATGCCAGACCAAGAGCACAGCCCGGGTATTTTAACTTTGCCTCTTCAGTAATTGAAAAAACGGGAGGTCCAAGAATTTTTTCTGTATCATCAATTTTTATATCATCTGGAAATGACTTTTTTTCAACTTTGGCAGACACTGCTTTTCGAAAAAGTTTTTCCATGATTTTTTCAATTGAACGAACGCCGGCTTCGCGCGAATATGATTCAATAATAAACTTTAAAACACCATTTGATATTTTAGGGGCATCTGATTTTTTAAGCCCGACTTTATCAAGAACTCTAGGGATCACATATTTTTGTACTATTTTAATTTTTTCTTCCAGAATATAACCTGCCAGACGAATAATCTCCATCCTGTCGAGTAATGGCGCCGGTATTGTATCGACGGCATTCGCCGTTGTTATAAAAGTTATAAAAGATAAATCGAAGGGTAAATCTAGAAAATGGTCTCTGAAGTCCTTGTTTTGTTCCGGATCCAATACTTCAAGCAATGCGCTGGCAGGATCTCCCTGAAAGGAAATTCCCAGTTTGTCGATTTCATCAAGCATTAAAACGGGGTCTTTTGATTTGACGACCTTGAGAGCCTGCACGACCTTACCCGGCATCGCACCTACGTAGGTTCTTCGGTGCCCTTTGATTTCAGCTTCGTCTTTCATGCCGCCAAGTGAAAATCTAAAAAACTTTTTACCCATGGCTCGCGCAATGGATTTACCCAGAGATGTTTTACCAACCCCGGGAGGGCCTACAAAACAAATGATCGTTCCTTTAACATCTTTTTTATATTTTCTAACTGCAATATGTTCGATTATTCTTTCTTTTACATCTTCCAGGCCAAAGTGATCATGATCGAGAATTTTACGGGCTTTCTCAATGTTAATATCTTTATATACAGGTACAAGCCATGGTAATTCTAAAATTGTATCAAGATAATTACGAATCACGCCATATTCGCTTGAATGCGGATCTACATAATCAAATCTTCCAACTTCTTCCATAGCACGATCTTTGGCTTCTTCGGGAAGGGGCGTTGCTTCAATTTTTTTTAAATAATACTCCGCATCTTTATCTAATGAAGAACCCTGACCAAGTTCGTCTCTAATTGCCTTGAGCTGTTCTCTCAAGTAATAATCTTTTTGTTGGTGATCAATCTTTTCTTCAACTTCGCCTTGAATTTTCTTTTGAATATTCAGGAGTTCCATTTCACGGCTTAAATATAAAAGAGCTGTTTCAAGACGTTTTTTGATATCATAAGTTTCAATAATTTTCTGGAATTCATTTTTTTCAAGATTCAGGAGGCTGCAAACAAAATCGCCGATTTTACCGGGTTCCTCGACATTCACCAGTGTAATTTTCATTTCTTCAGTAAAAAGAGGGTTTTGTGTTGCAATTTCTTTTGCTCGGTTTAAAACTGCCCGTGTTAACGCCTGAAGTTCCTTGTCTTTTAAATTGTATTGGTCATGATGATATATTACTTTGGCCATTAAGGGGCTTTGAGTCGAGGTATACTCAATAATATGAAAACGAGTCAGTGAGTTTACTAAAAGATGCAATCCGCCTTCGGGTAAATTTATTTTTTTAATAACCTTACATACGGTACCAATCTTATAAAGATTTTTTATAGATATTTCATTTATATCATCATTTTTTTGTAACAATAAACCAAGATAGGATGTTTTTTTAAGAAACTCCTCAACCTGTCGGGATAGATCGTTTCCTGAAATAACCAATGGCGTAACCATTCCAGGGAAAACAGGTCTATATCGAATAGGAATGATATTCAATTCATCTGGTAGCAATTGATCAACAGAAACTAACATGGGATCTTTCATATTTTGGAAAACTTATTCATTTGCATAATTTGTCAACGTTTTAAATTTTACTTTGCTTATTTAATAAATAATGTATAGATGTGTTAATGACTATTTTAAATATAAACTTATTTTTTATAAATACACTTCATGCATAATTTACTAAAATAAAGTACAAATGAACACTATAACCGGTAAAATGCTGTTAAACTTTTTTAATCAATTAACTACTTCTATAATTCTTAATTGATATTTTTCAACTCCGCGAAAATAATTGATCTGAGGTTCTGTGATGATTTTAAGATTTTTATAATCAGACAGGTTGTATAGGTCGCCGTCAAAATTAAACCATACGGCTTCAATAGATGCGTTTTTAATTGCAGTAAAATTTACTCTGGCATGATTTTTTTCTTTACCCATTAGTTTATATGTTATTTCTGCTGTTGGTGAAATGGAAAGTTTTGGGCGAGGGTTGCCGATGCCATATGGAGCAAAAAACAAGAGTTCTTTCCATAGTGACGGTGTAAGTTCGACATCTTTCAGGTAAATTACCGGCGATTCAACAGTTTCGGGAATTGCGGCATCTTTTGTATTCAGGAAATCTTTAGCGGTATCAATAAATGTCGAAATAAAATCTATTCTTTTTTCATACTCAAGCGAAAAACCTGCGGCCTGTATGTGGCCTCCAAATTGTACAAACCATGGAGCAAGCTTATGAATGATGGCGAGAACGTTTTCACTCTTATATGAACGAATTGAACCACGTAAGTACTCACCGTCGTTAACAAGAACAAGAGCTGGTTTTTTATACTTTTCTGCAAGTTTGCTTGCGATGATTCCTGAAATTCCTCTGTGAATTTGTTCATGATAACATACAATTACAGAGTCATTAGGACTATTGATGGCTTCTTCAAGTAGTTTTAACGAATCGCTAGACATTAATTTTCTTTTTTCATTTTGTTCTTTAAGCAGAAATGCGTTTTTTGCGCATTCAATTGGATCTTTGCTTGTTAGCGCGCTTAATGCTATATTGGCCTGACCCATTCTACCGGCTGCGTTTACGGCAGGACAGACGCTAAAGGCAAGATCCAATTCGTTTATATTTACATTAAATAATTCAAGCGCTTTAATTATTTCTTTAAGACCAATGCTGAGATTCGACTTATCTTCATTAATTAAAAGAAGGCCCTCATAAACCAGAATTCTATTGTCATCCAGCAACTGCATAGAATCTGCAATTGTACCAATGGCGGCAAATGGCAAGAAACTTCTGACTTTTTGAAATACATTTTTCATTTTTATACTTTGAAATATACCAAGTTTTTCATGTAGTTCTAATGTATTTGGGTATGTTAATAACAAATTATTTATTTTAGAAAGGCGGAAATTATTAATACATTCCGTATTCCATAATTTATTAAAATCGTTGTTTGCATCGGGAGAGTTGTTTTCATAAAATATTTTGTCTGGAGTTTCCGGATCAATTAGAATACCATTTTTAACATAGACGCCTGAATTTTGAACTTCATTTTTAGAATTTAAATTTAATAACGTTATCTTGTTATACTCTTCTGTAAATGAGTAGGTCAATGCATATATAAACATAAACGCAAGTCCTGAAGTACACATTTGGCGTCTTGAGTCTTTCTCGTTTAAAATGATCGGATTTATAAAGGCGTCGACATTTGGATAATCTTCTTTTGTCTTAGGCAAAGAATGGTGATCAATGATTATGGTTTTAATGTCAGGTAATTTTGATCTGATAACATCAAATGAAACTTTGTTTGAGGAACCATTGTCCAGAGTGATTAAAATATCTGGTTGTTTTTCAATTATTTTCTCTGAAATTTCAAGAGTGACTCCATACTTATCTTCAATACCGGGGAGCATTACACTGATGTTAATGTCGGGTATTCCCATTTGATCTCTAAAAAAAAGATATAATATAGATGCTGAACAAATTCCATCAGCATCACGATCGGCAAAAATGATCAATTTTTTTTCGCTTTTATTGTGGAATAACTCATGTACAATTTTTATTGCTTTATTGATATCAGGCAAATCAAATGGAGGAGTGAGTAAATTATAGTAAGGGAAAATATATTTTAAGTTTTTATTTAAAATTTCTTTTGAGGAAAATGCTTGTTTTGTCTTATCACTAAAATGAAGTTTATTCCACAGTTCATAAATATACGTTTGATGTTGAGTCGGGGAGTCAACTATGTGTTTTAAATAATCAAAGGGATTAAAAATATCTGAACTCATTATTAATTCATTATTGTTACTCCATTATGAATACCGCCTCTGTCGATCTGGATTTGTTTACATTCTATATCGCCAAATATTTTACCGCTATTCATAATTGTAATTAACTCACATTTAACATTGGCGCTTACTTCACCTTTCAGAGTTACCTGTCTTACACGAATATCGCCTTTAAAGAAACCAGGGTTGTTGACAACAAGAGCTCCCTCGCTGATGATTTTTCCTTCAAGCTTACCACTTACGTCGAGACGTCCGTCATAGTTGATCTCGCCTCTAAAAATAATATCCTCTGTGATTTCCGTTGTTTCCATATTTATTTTACCGTCTCAGGTGATTTAATTGCTTTATCTGTAAAATTAAATTTTAAAGATGCAAGAAGTTCTTGAGTTTTTTGCTGGCCAAGCATATTGATCTGACGACCTTTTACCTGACGGATAATTTCGGATTTAATCTGTGAAAAAGGAGGCATTGTTTTTATGTGAGCAGGTTTGTTTTGCTTCATGGTATTATATTCATTTTGCAAATCCTTCTCAGTATAGCTTACCTCGGGATACCAATGTTTCTTTTTGTATAGTTCTGCAAGAAATTGCTGCCTTTCAAATTTACTTTTCTCTTTAAACAGTTTACTTTCTTTGACTTTTAATTTTTCGCCTTCAAGTATATACAATTGTAAATCCGCATAAATTTTAAAATATCTCTGCATAGACTCTTTATCTGATAATATTGAATTAACTTCTACTCCCTGATCCTGTGCTATCCAATTGATAAAATCTTTTAGCTCATTTCCGGTAATTTTTAATTTTTCGCTGCCAAGAAGATTTTCAGAACTTTGCCACTTGTTATCCAGTGCAGGGTATTCAGTAAAATTTAAACCATAATCAGTATAGAGTTGTTTTTGCCATTCGGATAATTTTGTTCCTTTTAAACGAGACCAGTACATTTTTGCGCGAGATGCTGCGATGCTGTCGGCATCTTTCTCGCCTTTTAATTCATTTTTTTTAATTAATTTTGCATATCCGTTTTCATCAACATTTTTCTTGTCAACCAGTTGAATTAAATGCCAGCCATAAACAGAGCGAACAGGCGCAGATAACTTACTCTCATCTTCTATACTTTTAAGTTCATTTGAGGGAACATAAACTGTAAATGAGTCTGTCTGAATCTTGCTCCAGCCTGGAGGAACATTATTTTCCAGCACCATTACGATGGAATCTTTTTCAGGAGGAGCTGCATTTACATCGGCGCCTTCGGGTTTTGATAACATTTTTAGTTTATTGACTGCAACACGCATTGGAGTGCCTTTTAAATCGCCGCTCATACGCAGCAGCGCTGTTTCAAAATCGCCGACCATGATTCCTTTTGTAAAGTAACCTAGATCACCTTGTTTTACTTTTGAACCTTCGTCTTCGCTGTATTTAGAAGCAGCTTCTTCAAATGTTATTTTTTTATTTAATATATCATTTCGAATACCAATAATTGTTTCATATTCTTTACTTCCGTCCGAGGTTTTTATTGTTTTATCTTTCGGGTTTGACGCGCTGTTTGTAACTTTTATTAAAATATGTCGAGCATGGAATACTGGTTCTTTTTCTTCTTTAAATTCATCCTGTTTAATCTGATAAAGTACGTTTCGAAGAATATTTCCGTTAAATAATGTATTTAAATATAATGCCTCTTTACTTTTATCAAGCTGTTCTACACTTGCTTTTTCGCTTAAAATTTTAATTACGGCATAATCTTGTACAATGTGACTGATAAATTCAGGGTTTTCGAGACGACTCTCGACGTTATACATTTTAGCTAATTCGACAATCTCTTTTTTTCTGATTTCTCCACCTTCATATTTGGCTAAAACTTTATTGTTACAATTGCCAGATATTAAAGTTGCAAGAACAAGAGCTACACTAATTGATATTGATTTAAGTTTAACATTAAACATTTTCAGATTCCTTTTTAAATACGGTTGTCTAATCGACAAATGCATAAATGAAGGCTTCAACAATCTGTCAATATCAATTGCCAGATTGTTGTTAATTATTTCGTAACTTCTCAATAGTCAAGTGTATTAAAAAAATAGAGAAATATATTTAACAGAATGGGAAGGATTCAAATGATAAGCAGGAGCTTATTTTTACAATAAAGTCTTTCTCTCGGTGATGAATTAAAGTTAATATTCAAGAGGAGGAAGGTTTTTAAGTAAATCTTCACGTCGTTTAATGAATGATTTTTCTTCTTCATTTAAAATATTGCCAGATTTCGGCAGGCTCTTTTCTGCTAAAGAGGGCAACCCTTTCGTTTCAAGCTTTTCGTTTTTTTCCATTATAGGGTTTTCAGCTCGAAGTTTTTCAACTTTCTCCATATTTACCGGGCTTTCAAAGTTATAATTGTTTCGCTTATATCGAAGGTTTTCATAATACTCTCTTTCCATTGCGTCAAATGACACTGCAGCTTTGGAGTCAGAAAGGTTTTTTGTTTTTGAGACTTTTGTTTCATGGTTAAAGTATTCTGGCGCATTTTCTATGCGGACTTCCATAAGCTTTACTTTTTCATTTAATAAGTTATTTACCTGCTGTTCAAGTGAAATTTTAAGCGGAACAGTGTATTCTCTACCAACCTTTACTTCCTGTTGTAGAGAGTGAATTTCAGAAATATCACGTTCAAGCGTTTCAATTCTTTTCATTACGTGAACAAACTTTATCGGCATCATATATTTTCCTTAGAGTATAACATAAAATGACTGAACTCAGACATATTGTATGGTTATTATTTTCCTCATGTATTATTTCGTCCATGTACCCGGCAAACTTAATACGATTATAGGTAAAATTTCAAGTCGGCCTAAAACCATCATGTAACTTAATATCCATTTTGCATAATCCGGCAGAAAACCGTAATTATGAGCCGGACCTACCATGGAAAATCCTGGCCCAACATTTGAAAAACACGCAACCACCATTGTAGCAATCGTTGCCATATCAAATCCTGTAGCAGAAAGTATCAGCACAGCAGCAACATAGAAAATAATATATAAAAGTACAAACATATTCATTGAAGCTAGAACTTCTCTGGATATGTACATTTGTCCGAATCTAATTACATATACCCTTTTAGGATGAATTACATGTTTTAATTCAACCAATGCCTGTCTAATGAGAGTCATAATACGAAGAACCTTTATTCCACCTCCTGTTGAACCTGCAGTGGCTCCAATGAACATGAGAAAAACAAGAAAAAATTTAGACGCAACTGGCCATACATCGAAATCTTCTGTTGAATAGCCCGTTGTTGTAATGATAGACACCACTGTAAAACTGCTGTGTCGAAGACATTCTTGCCATGTATTGTAGACGGAATTTTTAAATAAATCAAGGGCGATAGATAAAAATGAAAACACGATTATAAATACATAAAATTTAAACTCCGGATCCTGAAAGTATACCCGCCAGTTTCCCTTAAAAGCTCTATAATGAAGAGCAAAATTTGAGCCAGCAATGAACATAAAAATAATGATTATAAGTTCAAAAGAAAATGCCGCTGAAATTCCATTTGCTTTATATTGCCCAACAGAGTTATTAAGGGGAGAAAACCCTCCTGTACCCATCGATCCAAACGTATGGCACAAAGACTCAAACATATTCATACCAGCCAGATACAGCGCTGCTACCTGGGCAACGGTCAATACAATATATACCATATACAAGATTCGCGCTGTTTGCCCTACGCGAGGAACAAGTTTTTCTGGATTTGGTCCGGGAACTTCGGCAATGTACAACTGCATTCCGCCAACGCCAAGGGCCGGTAAAATAGCCAGTGATAAAACAATAAAACCCATTCCTCCAAGCCAGTGAGTAAATGAGCGCCATAAAAGTACAGTTTTACCAAGAGCCTCAATATTGGTTAATATTGAAGCCCCGGTCGTTGTAAATCCGCTCATGCTTTCAAAGTAGGCGTCTGTAAAGCTGGGAATATCATTGGATATATAAAAAGGTAATGCCCCAAACAAGGTTATTACGATCCATCCGATGCCAACAACAACAAAGCCTTCACGAAAGGTAACATCATCTTCTGAAAATTTTCCGACTGAAAGAAACAAAACGAGTCCGACAGTAAGGGTGATAATAAAACTTAATAAAAATGAATAAGCCTGCGCTTCTTCCGGATAAATAAAAAGTGCAACGAAATAAAAAATCAGTAAAAAGAATGAAAGGATTAAAAGAAAAATACCAAGAATGGAAGATATTACTCGATAGTGCATTTATTTACTCTGAAAAATACTTAAAACTTCTTCCAGCGAGGATTTCAATGAAAAAATAACCAGATGATCGCCAACGTTAACGGTCACCTCGCCGCGCGGTATGATGATTTCATCGCCTCTAAAGATAAATGCGATGATTGCATTTTCTGGAAACTTGAATTCTCGAAGTCTTTGGTTTACCAAAACACATTTAGAAGAAACTTCAAACTCGAGAATTTCAGCATCATGTTCTTTTGCAGATAGTACATCATATACATTATGCCTCAATGCTCTTAACACATCTTCAACAATCAACGACTTTGGGCTGACAGTTGCATCAATATCCAGATATTTAACCAGTTGGCCGTATGTATTGCTTTGGACAACGGCAATGGTTCTTGCATTTGACTTTTCTTTTGCCAGAAGACATGATAATACATTATCATCTTCATCTTTACTTGCCCCGATAAAAATACTGTATTTATCAAGTCCTTCGTTGATTAAACTATTCATATCATGAGGACCGGTTAATAATACATTAATTCTGGGGTCCAGAGATTCGGCTAGATAAAATGCGTCTTTTTTGCTCAGTTCAAGTAAAAATATTTTCTTTTTTGGATACGCTTTCGTCAGATGAGTTGCCAGTTGACGGGATAATATGGAACCGCCAAGAATGAATACTTTTGAGAAGTCTTTAATTAGCTTGGGGCCGAATAAATGACTGATACCAGAAAAGTCATTTCGTGCTCCCGCGACATAAAGTAAGTCGCCCTCTGTAATTTTGTAATCGCCCCGCGGTATAATGGTATTTGTTTTTACACTTTCTCGAGTTATATTTAATTTATTTTTAATTGTCCCTAAAAAATCAGGTTTTTCATTAGAGGATAAAAATGTATTTACCGCAACAACAAGTAGATTTTCAAATAGAGGTACATCTCTTAAACCAATGAGTCTACGGCCAATTAAAAGAGAATTGGGTTTTACTTTATAAGCTGCAATTTGAACCTTGTCTTTGTTTAAAAAAACGGTATCTATGGTTCCCGGGTTATCAATTAAATGCTGGATTTCATTGATTGTTAATAAGTCCTGGTTAAACAGAACCTCGACTCCCATTTTTTTCCAGAATTCCGGATTTAAATGTGATTTTTCTTCTGAACGATAAAAGGACTGTCGTACTCTGGCAATTTTAGTGGTACAACCGTATGTCTGTGCTATATTACAGGCTACCAGGTTGGTTTCATCTGAGTTTGTAACTGCTAAAAAAACATCTTTTTTATTTAAGGCAATTTCTGCATATATATCAGGATTGCATCCATTACCTAAAATGGTAGCAACATCGCCTAAAGCTCTGGATTTTGCGAGAATTTCTTCGCTTTCGTCGATTAAAATAACGTTATAATTTTCCTGTGACAAGCGTTCCATGATATGAAGACCAACCTGACCGGCTCCAACGATAACTACGCGATTTTTAACTATTTTATTTTTATCTTTGCCTGAAAGTTTTTCTACAATTGAAGATGCCATTGATTTTTTTGGTTTGCTCATAAGATATTCTATTATACCTTTTTATTATGCCTTGAGTATAACTCAGCAAGAATGTCGTTTAAATTTAAATTTATACCGTGAAGTGAAACTAAAAAATGAAAAAGCAAATCGGCGGCTTCGGAGATTGTTTTTTCTTTATCGTTACTTTTCGCCTCAATGATATATTCAACTGACTCTTCGCCGACTTTTTGAAGTAATCTATTGATATTACCTTGCAGTAATTTAGCTGTGTAGGATTTTTCAGGATCTCCGTTTTTTCTGGAAGCTATGAGTTCTTCAAGTTCAAATAAAAATCTGCTCAGCTTTTCATTTGACATATTGTCAGACATTTGAGCAATTTTTTGTTATTCAATGCGGTATCAATCACTTTTTATTTATTAGGTATGTTATATAAAGAATTAATGAATTTACAGGTTTCGAATTTTGTTAGAGATATTTTTACAACAATCAATCGATTAAAATAACAATCGAAACCTTGTTTTTCAATGATATACGCAAGATATCGCCATGAGTTGCAAAGCGGGTGTTTTTCCTGCTTTACGTCATAAAACATATCCTGATAATGAATTATGTCGGATTCGCCATTGCTGGAGATTAAAAATCTACAAGTTGGTTTTGATACTGCCTCCGGTTTATTGATGGCTGTACGGGGAGTAGATCTCGAAATTTTACCGGGTGAGATTGCAGCTCTTGTTGGCGAATCAGGTTGCGGAAAATCACTCACCGCTCTCAGTACATTACATTTAAATGAACCGCCTGCACGTGTAATTGCCGGAGAAATTTTATTTAAAGGCGAGAATGTCCTTGCAATGGAGCCGGAGCGGCTTTTAACTTTTCGTGGCGCCGAGGCGTCGTTAATTTTTCAGGAACCAATGACGGCGTTAAATCCGGTATTTAGTATCGGCGATCAGATCATTGAAGTTTTAATGACTCATGGTAATTTTACAAAAGAAGCCGCGCGGGAAAAAACAATTCATTTACTTGCCATGGTCGGTATTCCCGAACCGCAAAGTCGAATTGACCGTTACCCGTTTGAATTGTCCGGAGGGATGCGCCAGAGAGCAATGATCGCCATGGCTCTTGCCATGGGACCTTCGCTTTTAATTGCCGATGAACCCACCACCGCGCTTGATGTGACGATTCAATTACAAATTCTCGAACTTATAAAAGACCTCAGTAAAACAAAAAAAATGTCTGTTTTACTGATTACTCATGATATTGGCATCGTCAGTCTGATTGCCGACAAAACTGCAATTATGTACGCCGGTGAAATCATGGAATTTGGGGATACAACAAATGTTTTAAAAAAGAAAAAACATCCTTATACACAGGGGCTTTTAAATTCACTGCCGTCACAATTTATCAGCGGTAAAAAACGAAAAAGACTTGAGCCTATTCCCGGCTCAGTTCCTGAACTTAAGGATATTCCTGACGGCTGCGTGTTTCGTAACCGTTGCCCGCATTACCAGCAGAAATGCGAAAATGAGATTGAGTTAAAATACATCGGCGATCATTATTACAGGTGTATCTTATGAATTACTATATTTTTGCTGACGGCGCTTCCAAGGGTAATCCCGGTAAAGCTTCTGTCGGAGCGGTTTGTTTTTTAAATTCGATACCCGATTTAAACGAATTTAAGCAGGGCTATGATCCGGTTTTTTTCATCAGCGAATTTATCGGTCACAAAACAAACAATGAAGCGGAATACCTTTCTATTATATTTGCGTTAAAAAAACTCATTGAAAAAAATATCACCAAAGCTAAAATTTTTATGGACTCTGAACTGGTTGTAAAGCAGGTAAACGGACAATACAAAGTAAAAAAAGATACACTGCAATTGTTATGGACTCAGGTAAAGGAACTTACAAAACACGGGGAATTTGATTTTACCCACATACCTAGAGAAAAAAACACTATTGCGGATTATCTGGCAAATCAGGCGCTTAAAAAATGAATACTCTGGATTTTGAAGATAACATCATTAGAGATCGCGATAAAACCGGATCTAAAAATCCTGTTAAAAACCCAGAAAAATTTCAAAATGCAATTTATCCTCCCTGGTTTAAAATTTCAAATCATGATGTAGATTCCGTACAGGAAAGCGACCTTAATCAGATCATCGAATCCGCTTTCAATATAATTTCACAGAAATATCCCGACTACCAATCTCGTCCTGATCAGATCGAGATGTCGAAAAATATTTTGAAAAACCTCATGAACCAGTCTATCTATATTGTTGAGGCGGGCACAGGTATTGGAAAATCTTTTGCTTATTTAATCGCCGTAATTGCATACTCTTATCTTTCAGGAGATCGGGTTGTCATAACAACTGAGACAAAAAATCTTCAAATGCAAATCTTTAAAAAAGATCTTCCCTCACTTGAAAAACTACTTGCGCCAAAACTTTCTTTTGAAATTGCCCTCGGCAGCAGCAATTACTTTTGTCGTCTAAGAAACGACGAAGTATTTAACGAAGGTAAATTTAGAGATATAATTTCTGAAAGCGAACTTGAGCGATATAAAACATGGACCAGCGAAGTAATTGCTGGAAAAGTTCACGGTCATATGTTTGACATGGAAAAACCTTTTCCTGATGATTTCTGGAGACAAATCGGCCGAGACCCAGACGGCTGCCCCGGCAACAAGTGTTTGTATTTTAGTTCGTGTAATTACTATAAAGCAAAGGCCGACTGGAACAATAGCCGAATCATCATCGCCAACCATCATTTGTTTTTATACAATATATTTAATGAAAAACGAACGCTACCCTCATATTCAGGTGTAGTTTTTGACGAAGCTCACGGACTAATACAAAGCGGACAATCGATTTTAACACATAAATTCTCAACAGAAACCATTCGAGATTTAAATAAACGATTTGAAACTAAACTTAGAAAATCCCTGCCGCAGGAAGCTTATGAAGAATGGAGCGAAAACTGGAAAAACCTGGAATTATCCTGGCATGTATTTTTTTCAAGCTGGGAAGTTCAGCTTGCCATGAATTTTGAAGAAAACAGCAGAAAAATAATTCTGGAAAAACAAAACATTGATATCAAAGAATGTCTTTTTTTACTTGAAAAAATTTGTAACGACATTTCAGAATACATTCAGGACGAAGAAGATTCCAGCATTTTAAACGTATTAAATGCAATTTTAAAGGCTCTTAAAAAAGCTGTGGTGTTTTGCCAGTACTATCAAATCATGAATACAGAAAAAATGGTGTACTGGGGAGAAAAAATTGATAACCGGTTTTATCTTTTTGCCTGCAACCTTAACCTTGGCGACGAGTTGTCTCCACATCTTACAGAAGGTCAGGTTTGGACAAGCGCCACGCTCGGATACTGGCCTTTTGACAAACGTCCCGCAAATAAAGAAGCTCTTTTAAAAGGCGGTTACTTTAAAGATTTTACCTCTGAAGCGTTGGGTGATATATTGATGAATGAGGCAAAGGTGGATTACTTCGGATCTCCGTTTAATTATGCCAAACAGGCCGTTTTATATATACCTGATCATCTTGCCGCTCCTGCCTGGGGCGCATCCGGCGGAGCCCAGGAACTTTATGAGCGTAACCTTATGGATGAGGTTATCGAATTAATTCGGATGTCAAACGGCGGCGCGCTGGTATTATTTACTTCAAATTATCAGCTAAATCAGGCAGGAAAAATTATTCGCGAAAAGCTTGATCTTGAAGTTTTTTCCCAACTAGAACTTGGAGCAGAGGGAGCATTGAAAAAATTTAAAGCAACGCCAGATTCGGTATTGCTGGGAACCAATTCCTACTGGCAGGGAATAGATGTCACTGGCAGACAACTCAGGGCGCTTATAATAACCAAGATGATGTTTACGCCGCCAAGCGATCCGGTTTTGCAGGCACGGTCAAAAATTCTCGAGAAAAAAAATCAAAATCCGTTTATGAAAATATCGCTGCCAAAATCGTGTATGATGCTCAGACAGGCCTTTGGTCGCCTCATTCGAAGCGAAAACGATACCGGATTTGTCGCCATTCTCGATAGTCGAATTCATCAAAAAGCCTATGGAAAACTGGTTTTAGTAAACTTACCTGAAATTCCACTTGTAAAAAAACTCAATGACTTAAGAGATTTAATTCTTAAAAACAATCTTGTTTAACCTTTAACTCATTATGGTTTTATCGTGTGAACCAATAGAATCGTTTGTATAATTAATAATTAGATATATTGTGCCTTTCATTACTTAATTTTCCAGATATTGTTTATATAAAATATTTTCTTTCGTCTAAAAAATTAAAAATAATTGTACACTGTAAATAATTTGTGATACTTAATGAAGGTAATATGTTTAGAAAATCTTTAATAATAAATAAAACCGTGATTTTGGCTTTTCTATTGGTTTCTGCTGTTTTTTTAGCCAATTGCGGCGGAAACACTAGTAGTAGTAGTAGTGGTGGCAGCAGCGGCGGCGGCGGCGGAACGAAAGCCACAACAACAACCGCGGTAGTACCCTCCACTCCATCATTAGAACCTCTGGATGATACAGGCATTTCTAATGACTCCATTACCAGCATGAATACAGGAATGCACTTTATTGGCACTGCCACTGCGGGCGATAGCGTAGAAATTCTTATTGATGGTTCTAGTACCATTCCTGCAACAACAGGAACTACAAACGGAACTGGTTATTGGTCAATACAATACACAGGTGCAGCGCTAACAAATGGAAGTCATTCTATAACCGCCAAAGCCACATCGGGAACGGCTGTCAGCGCAGAGTCTTCTGCTTTCACACTTGACATCGATAATTCTCCTTCGACCATTACAAATGGAACGGTCGCCAGCAACAATACCGTCACTGTAACCTTTAACGAAGAAGTCTTTACCAACATTCTTGGTGGAGCTATTGTGGCTTCAGATTTTGCAATTACGAATTTTGCCGCCAATGGCGGCAATGCAACGGCAATCTCGATCGCAAGCATGACGCATACGCCAGGCACTACCACGGCAACCTTTACATTAAATATTACAGGCACGCCAAGCGGAGTTGAAACCTTTAAAATATCTAACAGTAATGCTGTTTACGATTTAGCGGCAAATTCCATGGCTGCAAATTCGCAATTTACGCCGACGCTTACCTTAAAAGACAAACTAGCCCCAACGTTAAACCCAGTAACCATTGCCTCAAATAATGCCGCCCCTGCCTGGGCAACAGTTGGCGATACCGTAACCATAAGTTTCACATCTTCAGAAGCAATCGGAACGCCTTTGGTAGATATTGGTGGCGCAGGTACCGCATCGAGCACGGTAACAAATGTGTCTGGAAACAACTGGACAGCATCCCGAATGATGGTTTCGGGCGACACTGAAGGCGTTGTTTCTTTTACAATAAATTTTAACGACCTTGCCGGAAATGCCGGCAATCAAGTCATTGCAAAAACTTCTGGAAGCAGTGTAATCTTTGACAAAACAAAACCAACAGTTGCTATTGGCGCGCCCTCGTTATCGCGCGTCAATAGCACCGGAAGCGTTACTTATGGCATCACCTACACGGGAGGAACCACATTTAACCTTACGCCGGGAACGGTAACATTGAATACCACCGGAGGAGCTACATGTTCTATCGGCGTAACTAATGGCGCTACTTCCACTCCTACTGTAACACTATCCTCTTGCACTGGCGATGGTACGGTTGGCATAAGCCTTGCGTCTGCCTCATCTGACGCAGCGGGTAACACAGATATTGGAGCAGGGCCAAGCGCTACTTTTTCAGTGGATAATACAGCTCCTACGGTTGCAATAACCTACAACCAGAGCGGGAATACCGGACCAACGTTTGTTGCCGGGCCTGTTACGATTACGGCAACCTACTCGGAGTCAGTAGCCAGTGCACCCAATATCAGCATTTCACAACAGGGTAGCGCGGCCATTTCAAATGTTGCCATGAGCGGCTCAGGCGCCGTTTATACGTATACATATACTGTAAATACAGCAACTGGCGGAACTTACATAGACGGGACTGCTACGGTCACGCTTTCTGCTATAAACGATTTAGCTGGCAACACTGCGGCAGCACCCACAAACAACACCTTCGTAACCAGTACAATTCAACCATCGGTGGCCATTACTTATAATCAGGGCGGAAACACAGG
>Ga0224495_10000606_pt1 | contig 27975 bp, 23 predicted proteins | sample SF_Jul11_sed_USG_FD_168128 | JGI IMG/M metagenome (GOLD analysis project Ga0224495, IMG submission 168128) | Sediment microbial communities from San Francisco Bay, California, United States - SF_Jul11_sed_USGS_4_1 | ecosystem: Environmental > Aquatic > Marine > Sediment | place: USA: California...
ATACCGCCGGGGGGCGTCCCCCCCTGGGTTTTGCGCGAATACCGCTGCGGGCCGTGCCCGCCGCCCGCCGGGGCTCCCCGGCCGCGATGAAGCTGGCCGCGCCATATGTTTTACGCGAATACCGCTGCGGGCCGTGCCCGCCGCGAATAGGCCTGCCGGGGCTCCCCGACCGCTGCGGGCCGTGCCCGCCGGCCGCAGTTGACTTAGCCGCTGGTGCGGGTTTTTACCAGAATGCGCTGTCCGGGCATCAACACGCTCTTGGTGGACAGGCCGTTCCAGGCCAGCAGATCCTTCAGGGCTACGTTGTAGCGGGTGGCGATTTTCCACAGGGTTTCCCCCGGGCGCACCCGGTGGTGAATCTGGCGCAGCCCGTCGCTGCCCGTGCTGCCACTGTCGGAAGCAGTGGCGGCTTCACCGCCGCCGGAGTAACGGCCACTGGGAATCAGCAACAGCCGCCCCTCCTGGATCGACGTGGCGCGGCCCATGTTGTTGGCGCGCTGGATGGCCGTAACCCGCACCCGATAGCGGTTGGCGATGGTAGACAGGGTTTCTCCCCGGCGCACCCGGTGGCGCACCAGTTGCCGACCGTCACCACTGCCCACGTCGCGGGCCTTGCTGGCCCAGGTGGAGCCTTCGGCGCGACGAATATCCGGGAAATTGGCGGCAAACCGGTCACGGGTTCCCGCCGGGATGTTCACCGCGTAATTGCTGCGTCCGGGAGGGGTCAGGCTGTGCCGCAACTGCGGGTTGAGAAACTGGATCTCTTCCTCGTCCACGGCCACCGCGCGGGCCACCGCTTCCAGGGCGGTGGCCTCGTCCACGGTCACGGTGTCGCTGGCCATGGGCGGATGCAGGTCCACGAAAAAGCCGTATTCCTCCGGATTCTTGGCGATAATCGCGGCGGCCAGGAACTTGGGCACGTAGTCGCGGGTCTCCTGGGGGATGGCGAACGCCTCGCGCAGTTCCCAGAAGGTGCTGGCCCCGGTACGCTGCATGGCCCGGCCCATGCCGCCCTCGCCCATGTTGTAGGAGGCCAGAGCCAGATACCAGTCGCCAAAGCGGGCGTACAGGTCCTTCAGGTAGGCGGCGGCCGCGTGGGTGGACAGCACCACGTCGCGGCGCTCGTCGATCCAGTAGTCCTGGCGCAGGCCGTAGCGGCTGCCGGTGCTGGAGATGAACTGCCACGGACCGCTGGCCCGGGCACGGGAAAAGGCATAGGGGTTGTAGCCGCTTTCGATCATGGACAGATAGACCAGATCCTCGGGCAACCCTTCCTGACGGAAAATCTGCTTCATCAGCGGCACGTAGCGGCCGGAGCGGATCAGGTAGCGGGTGAACGTCGGGCGCAACTGGGTCTGGAAGTACTCCAGATAGACCTGCACCGCCTCGTTGACCTCTACCTGCATGTCCCAGGGGACGTCCCACAGCGGATCGGGGGATGCGCCACCCTTGGCCGGGGGCCGGTGGGCCACGGTGGCCCGCTTGCGCGCTTTGCGGCTTCCCGGAGTGGCCGCGCCGTCGGACCCCTGCAGGGCCGACGAGTCTTCGTAACGCAGCGACACGGCGCCGGTGCCGAGGCGCTGTTTGTCTACCAGGGCGCTGTCATCCAGGGCCGCTTCGGCATCCGTCCCCTGCCAGTCCGCCGGGGGGGCAAAACCGTCTTCGTCCACCACCAGGTCCACCAGTCCATCCTGGGGACTGCCGGCTTCCTCCGGCACCACCTCTGTGCCGGCGTCCACCCCATCGGCGACCATCACGTCGGGGGCCTGCACCGGCCCACCGGCGATCTGCTTGCCCGACGCGCAGGCTGAAAGCACCAGCAACGCGGCGATTGCGACGGCTTGTGGCAAAAGCTTCGAACAGGTCATGCAACGCACCCCTTTTCTGGACATCCTTGCCCCCGGTGACTATTCGTGCGCCGGACATTCCGACGCACACTGTCTGCGGACCTCCCGCCCTGGAGAACCGGGAATGTGCCCCCCGGATCTGCGCAAGGGTAGCACACCGCCAACTTTACCAGGCAATTCCAATCCGCAATCCTGGCAGGTTGCCCCCGAAAACGGGGCAAATCACCCCACCAGGGAACACCTCCCCCCTCCCCGGGGCAGAGCACCCCTTACCCTCTCTTCGGCAACCCTCCCCCCAAACTTGCGGGAAAACTTGCCCCCGCGCTCCGGGTTGCGCAAAATAGCCTTTTCTATTACGGGAGTTACATTATTTTGCGGTGTTCTCCGAAGCCGAATGGCCTGCGTCTGGGGCCGGTCCGCGTCGCGCGGCGGGTCCTTTCAGCGGTGTTTTTGCCCGTGGCCCTGTCCACTGTTCTGCTGACCGCGCTCCCCGGTGGGGCCGGGGCCGAAACGGTGGATTTTCTCCAGGCCTTCGCGGCCGCCGAAAAATTTCATGAGTCCATCGGCGCGGCTCGGGAGCAGGCCCGGCAGCGGGGGTTCGAAAAGGACAAGGTCCTGGCCCAGTTGCTGCCGTCCCTGTCGGCGGACAGCTCGCTGACCCGGCGTCCCGACACCTTGAGTTCGGGCGCCTTCACCCTGCGTCCCCGGCAGAGCTGGGAGGCGTCCCTGCGGCTGCGTCAGGCCCTGTTCACCGGCGGCCGCGCCAGCACCCAGCTCAAGGTGGCCACCATCGGCAAGGAGAGCGGCAAGCTGGGGGTGCTGATGGCCCGCGAGCAGTTGCTGTTTTCCCTCGCCGAGTCGTGGTTCCAGGTGCAGCGCGCCCGGGAGAACCTGATTACCATCCAGGAGCGCCATGAGGGCATGTTGCGTCACCTTGCGGCGGCCCGCGCCCGCGTGGCGCTGGGCGCTGCGGTGCGCGCCTCGGCCTTGCGCCTGGAGGCGGAGGTGGCCCAACTGGCCGCCCAGCAACTGGGTGCGGAGGACGAACTGATCTCGGCGCGGGAGGAGTTTGCCACCCTTTCCGGCCTGCCGGTGGACACGGAGCTGGGCAACGGGCCCGACCTGTCCGCCCCCGGCCTGCCCACCTCCGGCTCCTCAGCCACCACCAGCGCGCAGGCCACCAGTGTGGAAAGCAGCGCGCTGGAGACCCGCACCGACATCGGCCTGCTGGCCGGAGAAACCGCCGCCACCGCGCTGGGGGTGCGCTACGCCTCCGGCACCTTCCTGCCCTTCGTCAAGGCCGAGGCCGTCTACCAGAAACGGGGCGAAGACCCCTCCAGCAGCTTTTTCCTGGATACCGACAAGTACGCCATGCTCACCGCCACCTGGGACCTGTTCAGCGGCGGTGAAAATTTCGCGGAACGGCGCCGCGCCCGCGCCGCGTTCCGGGAAAAGAGCCAGCAACTGGACCAGCGGGAGCGCGAGGTGGCGGTGGAGGTGCGTCAGGCGCAGCGTTCGGCGGAGGTGTCCACGCGCATCGTGGAGGCCCTGAACAGCCGCGTCGAATACGCCGGGGAGAACCACCGCATCGTCACCGAGACCCACAAGGCCGGGGCCGCCACCTATCTGGACGTGATTGACGCCAGCAACGCCCTGGGCGACGCCCGCCGCGACCTGGCGGGCGCCCGTTATAACCAGAGCATGGCCAAATTGCAACTCGCCCGCGCCACCGGCCGGCTGCTGCTGCTGGTCGGGGAGCCGGCGCCGGACCTGTCCCGCATTCACCGCTGGCTGCACCGCTATACGGATTGAGGCCGCGGCGCGCCGGGACTATGGCCCGGCGGGAGGGTTGCCCGCCGGCCTGGCGGCTGGCGCGGCACCCGGCGGGGTGGCCCGCGGGGTGGCCGGTGGTGCGGCTGGAGGGGGCATTGGAGCGGCTGGCCCGGCGTCGGCAGCCGGGGGCCGTTTCCCGCCGCCGGCGGGCGTCCCCACCGTGCCCGTGAAGGATTCCAGAAAGGCGAGCAGATCGGCCTGTTGGCCGGGGGTCAACTCGAAGCGGTGGATCTCCGGGTCCAGGTCGGGGTTGGAGGTGGCGCCGCGCATGTAGAACTCCAGCACCTGCTCCAGGGTGGCAAAGCGCCCGTCGTGCATGTAGGGCGCGGTAAGGGCCACATTGCGCAGGGTGGGGGTACGGAAACGGCCCCGGTCTTCCGGGTTCTGGCTCACGGCCCCGCGACCGGTGTCCGGGGTGGGATGGTCCATGCCCACGCCGATGTTGTGGAAGCGGAAATCCGTCAGGTCGGCGCTGAAATCGTCAAAGCGGTGGCATTTGGCGCAGTTGGGACCGGCCTTGTCGCGAAACAGCTCCATGCCCCGCACCTGCGACGCGCTCAGCGCCGCCGTGTCGCCGCCGTACTTGTAACGGTCGAAGGGCGAATTGCCCGAGAGCAGGGTGCGTTCGAAGGCGGCAATCGCGGCCACCACCTCGTCGATGCCGAATTCGGGGCGGCCGAACACCTGTTCAAAGCGCTTGACGTAGTGGGGAATAGCCTTCAGGGTGGCCACCACCCCGGCGGAGGTGTTGGCCATTTCCAGCGGATTCATCAGCGGCCCCCTGGCCTGCTCCTCGAGCGATCCGGCCCGGCCGTCCCAGAACAGGGTGTCGGAATAGGCGGCGTTGAGCACCGTGGGGGCGCTGCGCTTGCCGATCTGACCACGCACCCCGAAGGCCACGGACAGGCCGTTGCTCCAGCCCAGTTTCGGGTTGTGGCAACTGGCGCAGGAAATGGTGCCGTCCACCGACAGGCGCGGATCAAAGAACAGCAGCCGCCCCAGGGCCACTTTCTCGCGGGTTTGCGGGTTGCCCTCGGGGATCGGCAGCGGGTCGAGGCCCAGGGGCGACTCCAGCACCTCCCCCATGTTGATCTGCACGCGCTTCACCAGCGCCGGGTCCCGAGGGCGAACCCCGGCACTTTTGGAGGTGTACGACAGGTGCACCATCCACACCACCAGGGCGGCCAGCACCAGGGCGCCCGCCAGACGCGATGCCGTGCGCAGGAAACTCACCCGCCCGCTCCCGGATACCACTCCGTCCGCCTCAAGGCACCAGTTCCCCGCCCCATTTGAGCTTGGTGCGCAGCACTTCGTAGTAGTTCCGTTCCGGCGATACGATCAGGTTGAGGCGGTTTTCCGCCGCCTGCACGGCGATCACGTCCCCGGAGCGCAGGGAAAAACCCACCTGGCCGTCGAAGGTGACCATGGAGGACTCCTCCTCGCTGATCAGGCGGATTTCGATTTTCGAATCGGGGGGCAGAATCACCGGGCGGTTGGTGAGCACGTGGGGCGAAATGGGCGTCAGCACGATGACGTCGTTTTCCGGATGGACGATGGGCCCCCCGGCGGACAGGCAGTAGGCGGTGGAGCCGGTGGGGGTGGCGACGATCAGGCCGTCGGCGCGCAGGCCGGTCATGAACTGGCCGTCCACCAGGATGTGCAGGCGGATCATGCGCGCCAGCGTCCCCTTGCTGACCACCACGTCGTTCAGGCAGTAAGAAGAGGCCACCACCTCGCCATGCCGCCGCACTTCCGCCTTGAGCAGCAGGCGCCGCTCGATGCTGACCTGCCCCGCGAACACCTTTTCCAGGGTGTCGATCATTTCTTTTTGCGGCACCTCGGTGAGAAACCCCAGGGAACCGAGGTTGATCCCCAGCAGCGGCACGTCGAAGTCCACCAGCAGGCGGGCCATGGACAGCAGGGTGCCGTCGCCCCCCAGCACCACGATCAGGTCCACCAGACGCGGCACGTCCGCCTTGCGGTGCGGAGAGACTTCACCCACCAGCCGGGCGGTCATGTTGTCCATGATCGCCTCGCAGCCCTTTTCGCCCAGCCAGGCCAGAAGCTCCTTCAACACCGGGGCAGCCCCGTCCATCTGGAGCTTGGTGATGATGCCAACCTTGCGGATGGGGAGTTTCATCGGCTTAACCGCAGGGGGTGACGCGGCACAGGATCGCTGTAGCGGACCCGTTCACGGACCCGCCCGCCTAACCCTGGGGCTGCGTGGCGGGCGTGGCGGGAACTGCGGGAACTGCGGGAACTGCACCCGGCGCGGCGGCGCCCTGCCCGGCCTGGCGCTGCTGGAGCGCCACCGCCTTGCGCTGGGCGGCCTCGGCCTTTTTGGTCAGGCCCTTTTTGGCGTAGGCCTCGGCCAGATTCTGGTAGGCCCGCAGGTAATCCGGCTCGATGGTCACCGCCTGCTCCAGCACCACGATGGCCTTGTCGTAGTTTTTGGCGTCCAGATAGGCCACGCCCAGGTTGTTGCGCACCGGGGCGAGGGTGGGCTGGCTGGCGGCCAGCTTTTCCCATACCGCGATGGCGTCGTCCCGGCGGTTACCTTGCAAATAGGCCTTGCCGAGGGTCATGTACGCCTGGGGCGGCAGGTTCGGCATCTCTTTTTCGGCATCCAGCACAAACTGCACCGACTGCTCCCACTGCCCCTGACGGTAGGCGAACTCGGCCAGATACAGGGCGGCCAGGGGGCGCTCCGGGGTGCCCGGAACGGTGTTCCGCAGGATCAGGTTGAAGCGGTCGACGGCCCCCCCGATGTCGTTGTTGCGGAACATGGTTTCCGCTTCCTGGAACACCTCGTGGACGCTCGGGGTCTTGGCTTCTTCCTCTTTTTTGCTGCAGGCGCCGACCAGCAGCAGCCCGGCGGTCAGGAAGCAGGCGCCGAGAATGGCCGGGGTTTTGGCGCGAACGGTCGAAAAAATCACACGGCACCTCACATCTGGCAGAAAGGACTCACCACCCGCACACACTGGTGAACCCGCAGAAACTAACATTTGCCGGGGCGTGCGTCAAATTCCCGTGCGCTCCGCGGCAAACGGCGGTTGCGCCGCGCCGGAAGGGGGTGCCAGCCGTTTTTGCTGGTACTCCTGACGGGCGCTGTCGAGTTCCTGATAGCGGCGATTGCCCGCTTCGATGCCGGCGGCGTAAACCGGCAACAGGGCGGCGTAGCCGTCCCGGTCTCCGGTGCGGGCCTTTTCCAGCAGCGAGGTGTACATTTCCAGGGTGACGGCGAACAGTTCGCCCTTGGCCTGCTGCGCCTCGAGGTCCATATGAAACAGGATGCGCGTGTCCACCGCGCCATCCAGCAGCGGCAGGGCGAGGATTTCCCGCTCCGCGCCGATGCGCTGTTCCTGGATTGTGGCGGCCCGCTGCATGTGCCGCCCGGCAGCGTCCAGATGGTTCAGGAGCGCGGCGGGGGCGGGGGCGGGGGCGGCATCACGGGGCCAGTTGCCGGGGGCCAGAATTTCGGCCTGATGGGCGCGGGCGGCGTCGAATTCGGCGTCCGACTGCCGCTCCAGCGCCTCCATGTGCGCCAGTGCTTCGCGGTAACGGGCGTTCTGGTCGGTACAGCCGAACAGGCTCCCGGTCGCGATGGCGGCCACGCAGCCAGCCAGGCTTGCCGCCAGCAGCAGGGAGGCGGCGCCCCTCACTCCGGAATGCGGGCGCCGTCCGGCAGGGTGCGGGCGCCGTCCGCGTCGATGCGCGCCAGGGTCACGGTAGCGCTGGCGCCGGCGCGGGCAAAGGCCCCGGCCATGGCGTGGGCGATGGCCTCGGTGCGCCCCGCATCGTCGGTGACGGCAAACACGGAGGCCCCGGCGCCGCTGATGGAACAGCCCAGTGCGCCCGCCTCCAGGGCCGCGTCCTTGACCTTGGCAAAGCCGCGGATCAGTCCGGCGCGCTGGGGTTCCACCACCCGGTCGTCGATGGCGCGGCCGAAGGTGGCGGCGTCGCCACGGGCCACGGCGGCCACCATGGCGCAGGCGGCGGCCATGTTGTGCACAAAGCCCTTCAGCGGCACCCCGTCCGACAGGCGTCCCCGGCTGTCCCGGGTGAGCCCCTGGGTCTGGGGCGTCACCACCACCACCTGCAAATCCTCCAGGGTTCCCACCCGCCAGGCGCGGTTCATGGTGGTGTGACAGGCCACCACGCCGCCGTACAGGGCGGCCGCCAGGTTGTCCAGAAACACACCGCCGGAGACGTGCTGCTCCCCGGCCACGCAGGCGGGAAGCAGTTCTTCCTTGGCAAAGCGTTCGCCCAGCAGGGCGTTGACCGCCCAGGCCCCGGCCACGGCGGAGGCGGCGCTGCTGCCCAGTCCGGTGCCTGGCACCCCCTTGTGCAGGATCAGGCTGACTCCGGCGGTTTCCTCTCCGGCCAGCTTCAGCACCTCGGCGGCGGCGATGCCGCAGGTGTTGTCGGCGGCCTTGCGCGGCAGACGGCCGCCGTCACCGGTGATGTCGGCGATGTGGATGCCCGGCTCGTCGCACCATTCGGCCTCCACCGTGTCGCCGGGACCGGTGATGGCCATGCCCAGGGTGTCGAATCCGGGGCCCACGTTGCCCACCGATGCGGGCGCGAATACCCGGACCCGCCTGTATTGCTGATTCACGTCAATCCCTCGAAAAAGTCGTCCAGTTCCTTGGCCACCATGGCGTAGTTCACCGACACGTTGTAGCGCATGATGGAGAAAAAATTGTTGAACAGCACAAAGTAGCGGGTGCGTCCGTCGCTCTCGTCGTAGGAGACCACGGCCACGCTGGAAGTCGGCCCGGCGGGGGCGAAGGGCGGCAGGGTTACCCCGACGGACAGCAGCCGTTGCAGGGGAAAGCGCTCCTTGTGGCCCAGGTTGAAGCGCTGCGCCTGCTCCGGGGACAGTTCCACCTCCAGCGCCAGGGGCTCGCCGGAGCGCCAGCCGTGCCGGCTCAGGTAGTTGCCGATGCTGCCCGCCACGTCGGCGTTGGAGGTCCAGATGTCGCGCTGGCCGTCGCCGTCGAAATCGACGGCGTACCGGCGGAAGCTGCTGGGCATGAACTGGGGCATGCCCAGCGCCCCGGCGTAGGAACCGTCATAGGCGAACGGGTCCTGCCCCTCTTCGCGGCACAGCAGCAGGTATTCGATCAGCTCCTTGCGGAAAAATTCCTGGCGCGTGGGGTGCAGGGCGAAGGCGGAGTTGAGGGCGTCGAACGCCCGGTAGCCGCCGCGCACGTTGCCGAACTTGGTTTCGATGCCCATGATGGCGGCCACCACGGTGGGTTCCACGCCGGTGCGCCGGTGCACCTCGGCGAGCAGTTCGCGGTGGTCTTCCAGATACTGCCGCCCCAGGTCCTTGACCCGCTGGGAGATGAAGATGTTGCGGTATTCGGCGTAGGGCTTGGCCTCGGCGGGGCTGTCGAACTTGTCCTGCACCTTGCGGTAGACGCGGGACTGGCCGAACCAGCCTTCGAGCTGGGCGCGGTCGAACTTGTGGCGCGTCACCAGTTCGTTCAGCAGCGACTGGTAGTCGGGGCGTTGCAGAAAATCGGCGACGTTCATCGCCTCCATGCCGGGGTGCTGGGGGTCGGGCCGGGCGGCGGGTTCCTGCCCCTGCACGGCGCCGCCGCCCCCCAGGCAGCCGATGGCCAGCACCAGCGCGGCCAGCAGGCGGACACCCGGCGCCCGGGCGGCGCGGCGCGGCGCGGCGGAATGTTTGCGGATGTCTGCGGTCATGAGCTGGTTCCGTTTTTTGCCGACAGCGGACTGCCGGGAATTTCCCTGATTCCGGCCTGGCCCGCCCTCACGACGACCCCCGTAGCGGCCATTATACCGGCATGGCAACCGGTCGGCACGGCAAACCCGTCCGCCGCGCATGTCATGGCGCGGGCACGGGGGGGTGTTCCCGCCCTTCGGCGATGGCGGCGGCGGCCCAAAAGCCGTGGCCGGTGATGAAGCGCACGAAGTTGTCCCCCGCCAGCGGGCCGATGGCGTACAGCCCCGGAAGGGGGGTGCGAAAGGTGGTGCGGTCGGTGGGCAGCACGCCCTCCATCTCCAGCAGCCCGGCGGGCAGCAGGGACAGGTCCGGGGTGGAGCCGATCAGGATCGCCACCTGCCCCACCCGCTGGCTGAAGCGCCGCCCCCCCTGTGCGAACTGGCAGGTGCCGTCGGCTTCGATGGCCGTCAGGCGGGCGCCGGGCAGGGGCCGGTAGCCGTCGGCGGCGGACTCGGTCAGCGGCTCCGCCATGCGCCGCGCCAGACCGTGGTATGCGGGATAAATGTCGGCCGCCAGCCGCGCCATGGGCGATTCCGCCGCCGCTTCGATGAAGGCGTGCAGCACCGCTCTGCCCCTGCCCAGCGCGGCCAGCACCGCATCCCCGGCGGACAGCCCCGCCCCCACCACCAGCAGGGGGCCGCGGTCTTCCCGGTCCGATTCCTCCCCCCGCCCCGCCCCCCGTTCCGCCTGCGGCACGCGGTGGGTGACGCAGGGCAGGTCTTCGCCGGGGATGTCCAGGCGGACGGGGTGGTCGTACATGCCCACGGCCAGGATCAGGTTGCGGCAACGCAGGGTAAAGTCGCGGCTGAATCCGACGCCGGTGCCGGTCACCTGCCAGTGCTCCCCCATCCGCTCGGCGCGGGTGATGGTGACGCCGCTGGCGGCGTGGGCGGCCAGCCCCATGCGGTGGGAAAAATCGCGGTAATAGGCGGCGATTTCGGCGCGCTGCGGCAGGCCGTGGGAGTCCAGCCAGATTTTTTTGCCCCCCGCGCGGCTGCGGCCCCACTCTTCCAGGGTCAGCCCCGGCAGCTCCATCCAGTAGCCGCGGCTGAGGGTGCGCATCTGCGCGGGCATGCGGTGCCAGGAGCCGCCGGGAAATTCCCGCCCCAGCATGCGGTGGGGCACCGCCAGCTCCGGGTGGTGGCGCAGGCGCAGGCACGTGGCGTGATGCCCGCCGTGGTCGGCCACCGGGTGGTGCACGGCGTCGAACAGCCGCCCCACGGCGTTGCCGGCGCGCTCCGACAACCCAGGTCCCCCGCCGGGCAGGGGCATGGCGGTGAGGGGCCGATGACGGTGGGCGAACAGCAGCGCGTGCAGTTGCGGATCCGGGTGGACCCCCTGGTAATAGGGCCGCCAGCCGCTCAGGGCCAGGGAGGCGCAGAGGCCCGCCGGACCGTTGCCGACGATGACGGTGTCGGTTGCTTCGATGCCGGCTGTTGGTCCCGCCGTCTGGCCGGTCGGATGGCCGGTCGGATGGCCGGTCGGATGGCCGGTCGGATCAGTACCTTGCGGTGACCGGGGCCGGGATGGGGGGAGCGGGCCGGGGGGAATCATCGTGCGGCCCATTGTACACAGCGGGGGGGGCCGCGCCAGCGTCCGGCATGTTTTCCGGCATGTTTTCCGGCGTGGTTTCCAACCTGCCTGCCAGCGCGTCGTCCATGAACGTCAGCAATTGTTCGCGCCACGCGGGGCGGGTGGGCAAAAAGGCCTCGATGTGGTTCCCCCCCGGTATCCGCCAGAACCACTTGGGCGGCCCGGCGGCCGCGAACAGGGTCTCGCCGTGGCGCATCGGCACCACCCGGTCGGCGTCGCCATGCACGACCAGCAGGGGCATGGGCGCGACGCGGGCGATCAGGCGTTCCGGGCTGTCCCGGTCGGGGATCAACCACGACAGGGGCCACTGCAACGGCCAGGTGAGAAAAAAGCCGCCGAGCTTTTCCCGCGCGATGCGCCGGTAGCTGGCGGGGGGGCTTTCGAGGATCAGCGCGCGGATGCCGTCGCGTTCGTTGCGCGTCACCATGTCCACGGCGATGGCCGCGCCGATGCTCTGGCCAAACACGATCAGGCGTTCCGGGTCCACGTCGGGGCGGGCGCGCAGATGGGCCAGGGCAGCGGAGGCGTCGCGGATGGCACCGGCCAGGCCGCGCTTGCCCCCGGAGCGCCCGAACCCCCGGTAATCGAACAGGAACACGTTGTAGCCCTGATCCGGAAGCCAGCTTACCGCCCCGAAATGGTAGCTGAGGTTCTGGGCGTTGCCGTGCAGGAACAGCACCGTTCCCCTGGCCGTTCCCCTGGCCGTTTCCCTGGCTGGCCGACCGCCCGGCTGGCCGGAATTCCCCCCGGTATTTTTGCGGGCGGGCAAAAACCAGCCGTTCAGCACCACGCCGTCGGAACTGGTGAAGATGGCGTCGCGGTACTCCATGCCCAACTGATCCGGGGTGCCCAGCAGTTGCGGCTCGGGGTAGAACAGCATCCGGCTGCACGCCGGGAGCACGGCCAGAAACGCCAAACCCCACGCCAGCCGTGTCAGCAGCCGCCTCATGCCGTCCGCCTCATGCCGTCCGCCTCATGCCGTCCGCCTCATGCCGTCCGCCTCATGCCGTCCGCCCTCAAAAGAACAGGCTCAGGGCGCCGCGCCCCTCGTAACCCACCCGGTCCCGGAAGTCGGAACGGGTCAGTTCGGCATTCAGCGTCACGTTGCCGGACAGGTGCAGGCTGGTGCGCGCCTGAAGCTGGCGGGATTCAAACCGCTCCCCCAGCACATAGCCGGTGTACATGGCGGTGAAGGCGAATTTCCAGGACGGCACCGGGTCGAACATCAGCCCCAGTTCCGCGCCGCCCCCGATGGCGTGGTCGTGGCGGAAATTGTCCGCATGGTTGCCGTCCGCGTGCAGGAACAGGTACACCAGTTCGCGACCAATCCAGTGTGCCTCCGCCGCCTTGCCCGCTCCCACGCTGGCCCCCGCCATGCCGCAGTGCGGGCAGGCCCGGTCGTTCATGGGGCGCCAGCCCGCATTGATGCGCCAGGACGGCTTGCGGAACATGGCGTCCCACGGATAGAGGGAAAACACCTCGATCACCGTCAGCCGGTTCAGTTCCAGGTGCCCGGACCGGCCCTTGCGGTCCTGCCGCTGGTAGTGCCGCCCCTCGATGTCGAAGAAGGTCAGGCGGCTGTTGTGCTCATAGCCCGCCTCGGGGTCGAGAAAATCGTGGTAGGCGGCGCGGAACTGCACGGCGGAGTAGCGGCTGCCGAAGCGCAGCCCGCCCCCCAGTTGCAACCGGCCGGTGCCGTGCCCCTGGTGGGGGGCCACCTCGGGCCGGGGCACCACCAGATCGGGCCCCGCCACGCCGATGCGGCTGCGGGCCGTGAGGATGCGCGCCTTGGTTTCCTCCAGGTGCGGCGACAGCCTGCCCTCCTCGGCCCCGGCCTCCTGATACAGCAGATAATCGTCCGCCAGCTCCAGCACGGCGGCCCAGCGCTCGGGGGAGAGGGCGGCTGGCGCGGGGTCCGGCTGCGCCGCTTCCCGTCCGGCGGCCACGTCCAGCGCCGTGGCCACGTCCTCCTCCGGCATGGAGTCGCGCCGGTAGCGGATGACAGAACTGCGCGCCGGGCGCCAGGTGACGGTTTCCACCAGCCCCGGCTGCTCCACCAGCAGCCGGAGGGTGTCGGTGGGGATGGTGTAGACGTGAAAACGCTCCGTCAGGTGCAGGTCCGGTCGCGCCACCTCCAGCAGGGCGAGCAGGTGGTAGGAGCAGTTTTCCTTGAAGAAGAAATAGTCGAACCAGGTATCCCGCAGCTCCCACAGGTGCAGCAGCATGGCGCGCGACTGTGCGGGGGTCAGGGTGAGGGGGTATTCCCAGATGTCGCGGTTTTCGTATTCACCGTACTCCTGCACCTTGGTGTAGTAGGGCCACACGCCGAACTGCCCGTGGTAGAGGCCGAAAATGCCCTTCACGGCATACAGCAGGCCCGGATCCTTTTCCACCATGGCCGCGTAGTTGATGGCGTAGTCGAGCAGGTCGGGCTTTTGCGGATTGTCCAGGCGCAGGAAGGTGTGGCCGTACATGGAGGCCGGGTTGTTCAGGTAGGCGGAGGGGAACTCCACCACCACCTTCTGCACGTTGATGCCCGCCACCCAGCGCTGCAGACGCGGGCACGGCTGTTGCGGCAGGCGCGCCGGGTCGAAGGCGAGGCGCTCGCGCAGCCACTGGTAGCGGGCGGGCATGCGGCACTGGGGGTGCTCCGCGCCCGGATCCCCCGGCCGCTCGTTCACGGCAGGGTCGAGGGGCGGGTCAAAAAACGCGCTCAGAGTGGCCGCCAGTTCGGCCTCCGGATCGTGCTTGCCGCGGCGGGCGCGAAAAAAATCGGGGCCGTCCACCTCGCTGGTATAGCCGATGAGCGGATCCTTGCGGTAGTGCAGCAGCACCTGCCACTCGCGGGATTTTGCCAACCCCATGGTGTTGGCCTGGACCATCAGTTCGGCCAGATAGGGGCCGCCTCCCGAGGCGTCGGGGGCAACGGCGGTATCGACCGCACGGGCGGGAACCGCCGCCAGCAACAGCGCGCAGACGGTCGCCGGCAGCAGCACGATTCGACGGGAACGGAGCGGGCGGATCAACACAACGGGGGACACCACGCATCTGGGAGATTGCCGGGAATTTGCCCTGCACCGGAGCCGGGAAGGGGTGGCAAAAAAGGTGGCGGCCCCCGCCTTGCGACGGGGACCGCCCGAACGGACAGGCGTGGTTACGCCACGTAACGGGCCAGCGCCGGGGTGGCGGCCAGTTCCCGACCCAGGTTGTTCAGGAACTCGGTGGAGGTGATCCCCGCAGAGCCCACCAGCGCCGCGTAACGCTCGCGGGTCAGGGTGTAGAAGGCGGCCCGGTCGGCCTCTTCCACGCCCACCAGGGAGGCCAGGGTGGACAGGTATTCACCCTCGCCGCGCGCCATGTCGCGCTTGATCTGGTCGAAGTTGACCTCGGCGTACAGGGTCGTCTCGACGTTGTTCATCACCGTGTAGTCCGGCGAACAACCCAGTGTGCCGACAGTCATGCCGAAGTACTGGTTGTAGAACGTGCCGTTGGTGGTGCCGGCGGAGGTCTGGGGCAGGATGCCCTTCTGCCCCTTCCACACCATGTAGCCCAGGCCGCAGCCCATGCCACGGGATTCGGCAAAGGCGGTGCTGCTCAGTGCCGCCGACAGCGCCACCACGCAGGTGGCGATGATCACTTTTTTCATGTTCAACCTCTTGTCGCGAACCGCCGGAGAACGCCTGCGGCGTCACCGGCGGCGCATTGTTGTTCGATCGGGAACCGCGCGGGACACCGTGTCCTAGCGGGCGTACCGCGACAGTTGCGGATCGGTGGCCAGGGCCGTATCCAGCGCCGCCAGGAAGGTGTCTGGCGCCGCCGCGCCTTCGCCGGTCAGGGCCGCGAAGTTGGCCTGGGCCAGGGCGCCGAAGGCCACCTGATCACCACCCTGCACGCCCATCAGGGAGGCCAGGGAGTTCAGGTATTCGCCGTGGCCGCGCGCCACGTCCTGCTTCAGGTTGCGGAAGTTGGCCGCCGCGAAGATACGACGCTCGTACTCGTTCAGCACCACGCCGTCCGGGTGGCAACCCGAGGTACCGGTGGTGATGGCGAAGGAGTTGGAAAAGGTGCCGTTGGTGGTGGTCGCCAAAATCTGCGGCAAAATTCCCTTCTGCCCCTTGAATACGTACATGGTGCCGACGCCGCAACCCGGCCCGCCGCCATCCTCGCCCTCCGCCAGATTCATCGCGAACGCCGGTGCGGACACCAGCGTCAGGACGGCTGCGGCCGCCAGTAGTGTGTGTTTCCTCATGGGATAACCCTCTCCTTGGTTGTCGTTGGGATCATGCCGCACGCCGGAACGGCGGACGACGACAGACGCGGGCCTTGAAGGGAGATGCGCGGAAGACGGGGCACAAACGCCCCGCCTTTCCAGTGCTGCAGGGAGACATCGCGAACGGAACACCGCGCAACCATCAGGCACCAGGCTCCCGGCGGCGTGCGCAAGCAAGCGAATGGCAGCACCCCAGGGGCGCCACACGGCGACCATTCCCATCCCTCTCCCCTCTTCCTCTCGAACCGGCCGCTATCAGCGGATTCATTAAAGGCGAGATGCGGGGGACTGTCAACCGGCAGGTCCAAACCGGCAGGTCCAAACCGGCAGGTCCAAACATGGAATGCCAAACGGTTGGAGCAGACAAAAAACCGGGGGACGGCAAACAACGCCGTCCCCCGGAAACCGTCGGTGCCGCGCCGTTACGGCCGCGTCAGCCCGCCGTGGTCTGCTCCACCTTGCCCCTGGAGGCGAGGCCGGAGCGCTCCAGCAGCACCATGCCCGGCAGCGGAAAGCCGTTGAAGGTGCTGGCATAGGCCGTGGTGTAGGCCCCGGCGTTGGGGATGTAGACAAAATCCCCCGCCTCCAGGTCCTCCGGCAGCATTTTTTCCTCGAACAGCACGTCGGCGGTGTCGCAGGAGGGGCCGGCCACGGTCATCGGCGTCAGCCGCCCCTCGCGGTCGGAGAGCAGTTCGTAGTCGAACTTTTCCAGGGTTTCCGCCAGGCCGGTGAAGGCACCGATGTCCAGGTACAGCCAGCGCCGCCCCTTGCGGGTGGCGGTACCCACCACGCGGGTCACCATCCAGCAGGAATCCCCCACCAGATAGCGCCCCGGCTCGGCGATCACCTGGATGCCGGGGTCCAGCCCGGCCAGGGACTTTTGCACCGTGTGGCCGATCTCCGCCATGGTGGGGATGGGCCGCGTGTGCTGGATGGGAAAGCCGCCACCCATGTTCAGCAGGGACGGCGCCAGGCCGCGCTCGCGCATGCGCGAGAACAGCAACTGCGCCCCCTCGATGCCGGTGTGCCAGTTGTCCAGGTTGCGGCACTGGGAGCCGACGTGAAAGGTCAGGCCGATCAGCTTCAGGCCGCGGTCGGCGCAGTGGTCGATGATCTCCATGGCCTCGGAGATGGAGGAGCCGAATTTGCCGGTCAGCGGCCAGTCGCTGCCGGTGTTGGAGGTCTCCATGCGCAGGTACATGCGGATGTCGCCGGAAACCCGGCCGATCTTGGCGATTTCGTCCAGATCGTCCACGGCCATGGTGGTTACCCCCATCTCCCAGGCGCGGCGGATGGCCTCCAGCGGCTTGATGGGGTTGCTGAAGATGACCTCGCGGGGGTCCACCCCGCAGTTGGCCAGCATTTCCAGTTCGTGGATGGAGGCGACCTCGAAATGCACCCCCAGGGATTTGAGGCGCTCGATCACCCGCACGTCCGGGTTGGCCTTCATGGCGTAATACGGGGTTACCCCCGGCAGCGCGTCGCGCAGGCGCTGCACCTTGAGCTCCACGATGTCGATGTCGCACAGCAGGTAGGGCGTGGGGGTGCCGCCCTGCGCGGCGTGGGCGCGCACCGCTCCGATGGGCAGGGGGGGCGGCTCATAAACACCGGCGATTCCAGACGAGTACGGCATGTTCAAATCACTCCAGATGGCGACAACGGCTGCAGCGGGCGGCGCCGGTGCAGCGGGCGGCGCCGGTTGATCCAGAATGACCCCACGCCGGGCGCGGGTCACTGGCGGCTATGGGACAGACAATAGGGACGGACGATCGGACGGACGGACGACGCGACCCAACCGGAAACCGGCAAGCCCCTGGTCGGCTTACTCCAGCACCGCCCCCCGGGCGGCGTTGGTGACCAGCTTCTGATAACGGCCCAGCCAGCCGCCGCGCACCTTGGGTTGCGGGGCCTTCCACTCCTTGCGGCGGCGTTGCAGATCGGCCTCCGACAGCTCCACGTCGAGGCTGCGGGCCGCCAGATCGATGCGGATCGTATCACCGTTTTGCAGCAGGGCGATGGGGCCGCCCTCGGCGGCCTCCGGCGACACGTGGCCGATGCAGCCGCCCCGGGTGGCGCCGGAAAAACGCCCGTCGGTGATCAATGCCACGCTCTCGCCCAGCCCCATGCCGGCGATGGCGCTGGTGGGGCTGAGCATCTCCTGCATGCCGGGGCCGCCCTTGGGGCCTTCGTAGCGGATCACCACCACGTGTCCGGCGCGCACCTCTCCGGCCAGAATGCCGGCCATGGCCGCCTCCTGGGAGTCGTAGCAGATGGCGCTGCCGGAAAACCGCTGCATGGACTCGGCCACCGCCGCAGTCTTGATCACCGCCCCTTCGGGGGCCAGGTTGCCGAACAGCACCGCCAGCCCGCCGGTGGCGGAAAACGGCTGGTCGGCGTGGTGGATGATCAGGGCGTCCTTGATGACGGCGTGCTCGACGTTCTCGCCGATGCTCTTGCCGGTCACCGTCATGCATTCGGTGTGCAGGGCGCCGGGGTTGCGCCGCAGCACCTCGCGCATGATGGCGGGCACGCCCCCGGCACGGCCCACGTCCTCGATGTGCACCGTGGACAGGGCCGGAGACACCTTGCACAGGTGCGCCACCTGCGCCGACAGTTCGTTGATGCGCGACAGGGGGTATTCCACCCCCGCCTCGTGGGCGATGGCGATGGTGTGCAGCACGGTGTTGGTGGAGCCGCCCATGGCCATGTCGAGCACAAAGGCGTTGTCGATGGCGCGCTCGTCCACCAGATCGCGGATTTTGGGGCCACCCGCCCTGGCCAGTTCCACCACGCGGCGCGCGGCGGTGCGCACCAGTTCGCGGCGCGCGTCGCTGGTGGCCAGCAGGGTGCCGTTGCCGGGCAGGGCAATGCCCATGGCCTCCATCAGGCAGTTCATGGAGTTGGCGGTGAACATGCCGGAGCACGACCCGCAGGTGGGGCAGGCCTTGTCCTCGATCTCCTTCAGGCGCGCGGCGTCGATCTTGCCGGCCTTGAACTGGCCCACGGCCTCGAAGGCGCTGGCCAGGTCCACCGGGGTGCCGTCGGACAATTTTCCCGCCTCCATGGCGCCGCCGGAAACGAAGATGGTGGGCACGTTGACCCGCAGCGCCCCCATGATCATGCCCGGCACGATCTTGTCGCAGTTGGGGATGCAGATCATGGCGTCGAGTTTGTGGGCGTTCATGACCGTTTCCACGCAGTCGGCGATCAGTTCGCGGCTGGGCAGGGAATAGAGCATGCCGGAGTGACCCATGGCGATGCCGTCGTCCACGCCGATGGTGTTGAACTCGAAGGGCACCCCCCCGGCGGCGCGGATCTCTTCCTTGACGATGCGCCCGAACTCCTGCAGATGCACGTGGCCGGGGATGATGTCGATGTAGGAGTTGCACACGCCGATGAACGGCTTGCCCATGTCGGCGTCGGTAATGCCGCAGGCCTTGAGCAATGAGCGGTGTGGCGCCCGTTCAAAACCCGATTTGATCTCGTTGCTGCGCATCGTTCTGCCGCTCCCTTCCGAGAAACCCCACCCCGTTAACCTTCACCCCGTTAACCTTCACCCCGAAACCGCCCGCTCCGCAAGCCCGGTGCCGGAAATCCGCCCCGAAAACAGCGACGCCGGGCCCCCTTGTGCGGGAACCCGGCGCCGGATCAGCCGTCTGGATGATTGCCGGAGCCGGTCAACCCTGCCGGTACCGTTTCACGCAGTCCTGAATGACCTGTTTGGCCTCGGCCACGTTGCCCCACCCCTTGGTGTCCACTTTCTTGTTCTCCAGGTCCTTGTAAATCTGGAAAAAGTGTTCGATCTCCTTGAGCATGTGCGGCTTGATGCCGTCGATGTCGTGCACCTGGGCGAAGCGCGGATCCTTGGTCGGCACGCAGAGAATCTTTTCGTCCTTGTCGCCGCCGTCGATCATGTACAGCACGCCCACCGGACGGGCCTCGATCACGCAGCCGGGAAAGGTCGGCCAACTGGTGACCACCATGGCGTCCAGGGGGTCGCCGTCGTCACCCAAGGTCTGGTTGATGTAACCATACTCCGTGGGGTAGTGCACGGCGGAGTAAAGCACGCGGTCGAGGCGGAACACCCCGGCGTCCTTGTCGTACTCGTACTTGTTGTTGGAACCGGTACAGATCTCGACGATGACGTTGAGCTTGCCGAAATCCTCGGAACCGTACGACAGGTCGTTCAGACCCATGGGGAGCCTCCTTGAAACAAACCGGACACAAGCCGGGATACCTGCCCCGCACGGGGCGGGACACACCAAAAAAGAAAGGACGGAATTATACCGCGACCTCCCCCCCCGGTGCAAACGGGGGCAACGCAAAAGGGCCGCCACACCGGCGGGGGCAAGGAAAATCCGCCCCATCCGGGTGCCGGAGAACGGCGCCCGCGGGTGATCTCGCGTACCATCTGCGATATGATGCGGTTGCATAAAAACTTGTAAGCAACGACAATTTCGCCGATACAGGATCTATCGTCCGGGCCGACGAGGGGCCGGGCGGTCGCGCCCGCCTGCGCAGCAAAGCGCCGGGCGGGACCATTGATTCGCGACGCGGACCACCGGCAAGGCAGGGATGCCGCGCCGCCGTTTCGCCTTTGGGAGGGGTTGGATGCACACGCTGATCTACGGCACCGGCGCGGTCGGCGGCTATTTTGGCGGACGCCTGGCGCAAGGGGGTGGCAAGGTCACCTTCCTGGCCCGTGGCATGCAACTGACCGCCCTCAGCAAGGCCGGGCTGCGCGTCACCAGCGTGGACGGCGATTTTGCCGTCAAGGTCAACGCCGTCGAAAACCTGTCGGAGGTCGAAGACCCCGATCTGGTGCTGCTCACCGTCAAGGCCATCAACACCCGCACCGCCGCCCAGGACCTGGCCGCCAACCTGCCGCCCGGCACCATGGTGATGTCCCTCCAGAACGGCATCGAAAACGTCGAAATTCTCGCCGAGGCCCTGGGCGCGGAGCGCGTCATCGCCGCCACCGTGTTCATCGGCGCCAACGTGGCCGCCCCCGGCGTGGTGCGCCACACCGCCGCCGGATTCATCCGCGCCGGACGCTATCCCGAAGGCAGCGACCCGCGCATTCTGCAGGTGATCAAGTTCCTTGCCGACAAGGGGCTGAACATCAAGGAAACCAACGATATCCGCAGCGACATGTGGAAAAAGATGCTGTGGAACCTGGGCTTCAACGGCCCCTCCGCCCTCACCGGCGGCACCGTGGGCGACATGATCGCCCGCCCCGGCATCGCCTGGCTGATCCGCTGGCTGATCGCCGAAGGCGCCCAGGTGGCCCGCGCCGCCGGGGTGGACATGCCCGAAGGGGTCGAGGACGCCACCTTCGCCCAGACCAAGGGGCTGAACGACTTCAAGACCTCCATGCTGCAGGATGTGGAGGCCGGACGCCGCATCGAGAACGATCCGTTCTACGGCTTTCTGTCCCGCGAGGGCTCCCGCCACGGAGTTTCCACCCCCCTCACCACCATGGTGCGCGACGCCCTTTCCCTGCGCTACCCCAACCGCGCCTGAGGCGGGAGGCCCCCTAGGAGAGGGTTTGCGGGTCGACGTCCACGTCCACGCGCAGGGTGCGGCACAGATCGTCGGCGGCCAAACGCTCCAGCAGCCAGTGTACCGTCTGCCGCACCGGCCCCACGGTGGCGCCGTAAACCAGCATGTGGGCGCGGTGTTCGTCGCGCAACAGGGGCAACGGCGCCGGGGCCGGTCCCAGCACCCGGACGTCCCCGACCCCGCCGGGGCGGTCGTTCAGCCACTCCTCCACCCGTGCGCAGGCGGCCTCCAGCCGGGCGGCGGCGCGGCCCCGCAGCACCAGACGGATCACCCGCCCGGCGGGGGGAAAACCCACCGCGCGGCGCAGGTCCAGCTCCTCGCTGGCAAAGGAGCGGTAATCGTGGCACATGGCGTGGCGCACGGCCGGATGGTCGGGGCTGTAGGTCTGCAGCAGCACCCGGCCCGGCCGCTCGTGGCGACCGGCGCGTCCCGCCACCTGGGTGAGCAGGGTGAACACCGCTTCGGCGGCGCGAAAATCCGGGGCGTGAATGCCCTGATCGGCGCACACCACCCCCACCAGGGTCACCCCCGGCAGGTCGTGGCCCTTGGCGATCATCTGGGTGCCGATGAGCACGTCGATGCGCCGCGCCTCCATGTCGCGCAGGATGTTCAGGTGCGCGTCCTTGGTGCGCGTGGTGTCGCGGTCCATGCGGGCGATGCGCGCCTTGGGCAGCAGTTCCGTGAGTTCGTCCAATAATCCTTCGGTGCCGGTGCCCACGGTCACCAGCAGGCGCTCGCCGCAGGTGCCGCAGGAGGCTGGCACCTGCTCCCGGGCATCGCAATAGTGACAGCGCAAGGAGCGGGACTCGCGGTGAAAGGTGAGGGTGACCTTGCAGTGGCTGCACTGCCAGGTGTGGCCGCAACCGGGGCACAGGAGCAAGGGCGAAAAGCCGCGCCGGTTGAGGAGCAGCATGGCCTGCTCGCCCCGCTCCAGGGTGTCGGACAGGGCCTCCAGCAGGGGCCGGGTGATGGTGCCTCGGGGGCGCACCGGCTGCTGCTCGCGCAGGTCGATGAGTTGCACCGCCGGCAGCGGACGGTCGTGGACGCGGCCCGGCAGATGCAGGTGGCGGTAGTGACCTTCCAGCGCGCGGGCGTAGGTTTCCATGCTCGGGGTGGCGGACCCCAGCAGCACCGGCACCCCCTGCTCCCGGCCACGCATCAGGGCCACATCCCGTGCGTGGTAACGGGGCGATTCCTCCTGCTTGTAGGCGCCGTCGTGCTCCTCGTCGACCACGATCAGGGCCAGGCGCGGCAGGGGCGCGAACACGGCGGAACGGGTGCCGATGACCACATCCGCATGGCCGCCGCGGATGCGCCGCCACTCGTCGTTGCGCTCGCCGTCCGAAAGGGCCGAGTGCAGCAGGGCCACGCGCTCGCCAAAGCGCGCCCGCGCCTGCCCCACCAGCCGCGCCGCCAGGGCGATTTCCGGGGTCAGCAGCAGCACCTGACCACCCCGGGCCACGGCGTGCTCGGCGGCGGACAGATAGACCTCGGTCTTGCCGCTGCCGGTGACGCCGTGCAGCAGCATGGGCAGGTAACCGCCCAGGGCGGCGATAATGGCCTGCACGGCGGCGGCCTGGGAGGGGGTGGCGGTGACCGGGGACAGGCGCTGGCCGGTTTCGCCCGGCAGGGGCTGGCGGCGCTCCTCGCGGCTGCCGATCTTCACCAGCCCCAGCGCGGCCAGCCGCGGCGCGGTGCCGGCCGGCAGGCGCGCCAGGGCGATCTCCCGTTCCCCGGCGAGGCGCAGCAGAACTTCGGACTGGCGCGGGGCGCGGTCCAGCAACTCCCCGGCCCGCTGCCGGGCCAGCTCCGGGGGCACGGACAGGGTGGCGACGCGCACGCTGCGGGGCGCGACAGGGCCTTTTTTGGCCCCCACCGGGGGCACCGCCGCCGCCAGCACCTGCGCCCAGGGGACCATGTAATACCCGGCCACGCGCCGGGCCAGCGCCAGCAACTCCGGCGGCAGGGGCGGCTGACTGTCCAGGGGTTCGGAGGCGGTGCGCGGGCGCGTCACGTTGGGGGGCAACTGCGCCGGGTGCTCCACCACGAAGCCCACCACCTGACGCGGTCCCAGGGGCACCCGCACCCGGGAGCCCAGGGGCGGCAACTCCCCCGCCGCGCGGTAGGTCAACGGCTGGGCCGGCCCCTTGGGGATGACCACGCTGATCAGGCGCGACGCGACGGCCCCGGCGTCGGGCGCGGATTCCGCAGCGGGTTGCGGCTCAGGGTGCGAGGCCGCTTCCGGAACCGGTTGCGGGGCGGCCGCGCTCACAGGATGTCGTTGTCGGGCTGGGTCATGGCCAGAAACTCCTCCACCGTGTCCACCTGCCAGAAACGGTTGTGGCGTTTTTGCTCGCCGATGGTGGAGGTGGGGGTGGGGCCGTAGTGGTGGCCGGGGTAGATGGTCAGGTGATCCGGCAGGGCGCGCAGCTTGCGGATGCTGGCGAACATCTCGCGCGGGTCGGAGCCGGGAAAGTCGGTGCGGCCGATGCTGTTCACAAACAGGGTGTCGCCGGTGATGAGGGCGTTTTCCACCCACAGGCAGGAACTGCCGGGGGAGTGGCCCGGCGTGTGCAGCCAGCGGACTTCCAGGCTGCCGATGCGGACGCTGCCGCCGTCCTCCATGGCCACGTCTCCGGGGGGCGGCAGAAAGTGCTTGAGATAGGGGAACTCCGCCCGGTGCACATGGATGGCCGCCCCGGTGGCGTCCTTGACCGGGCCGTTGGCCTGCACATGGTCGGAATGGCAGTGGGTGAGCAGGATGTGGGTGACCGTCAGCCCCAGTTTTCCGGCCTCGCCCAGCAGCCGCTCCGGCTCCCAGGCCGGGTCCACCAGGGCGGCGGTACGGCTGTCCGGATCACCGATCAGGTAGTTGAAATTGCCGATGCTGCCAACCTGAAGCTGCCGGAGGATCATGGTGCCAGGGGTCCGGGGGGAAACTGAAAGGGTTTGCCGAAAAAACCGGTGGAGGGGTCCATTCTACCCCCGGCGGGGCTCCGCGTGACACCCCCAAATGGAAGTTGGCGCGGGGCGGCGCGGAACGGCGCGAATGTGCTGGAAACGTGTCGGGGGGGCAGGCGGCGGGCGCGGCGGAAATCAGGCGGCGGGGGGTTGCAGGCGGATGGTCAGCACCTGCCCCTTGGCCACGGCCAGGAACGGGTAATCCTCGCCACCGGGTATGGTCACCTCGCTGACGCTGAGGAAGTCGCGCTCGTCGTTGAGCACGCTGTCCAGGGTGGTGACCCCCTCCGGCAGGAACAGTTTGCCGCGCAGGGCGACGTCGGTCTGCTCCAGGGCGATCTCCACCGCCACGAAGTTGCCCTGAATGCGGCGATCACCGGCCCGCGGCGTCTCTTCCATCACCTGAATGAAGGAAATGCGCCCCTTGCGCAGCACCACCGGGCCACCGGCGCCGGGGTCGTCCGCCGAGCGGGCGTTGGTGAGGCACAAGAACGGGCGGCGGTCGTTGAGCACGTCGGAGACGCGCAGTTCCGCCGAGGGCAGGGTCACCTCGCCCACATAGCGTTTGCCGCCGTAATAGACCCGCACCCGGGCAATGGTCGCCTGACTCATCCCAACACCTCTTGTGCCCTTTCAAGACCGATACTCACTCTTTTCGGCGAATACCCGGTTCGAACATCAGTGCACACCTTGCGCCACGGGCGGAAGGCCGGGTCACACCCGACCCGGCGGCGACAGGGGCCGGGGATCGCCCTCGAGGGCGCCACCCGCCAGCGCCACCACCCGGTCGGCCAGACGCTCGGCGCGCGCCCGGTCGTGGGTGGAAAACACCACCAGGCGGGCCGCCTTGAGATGGGTCATGAGCCTTTCCAGAATCACTCCGGACTGCATGTCGAGGCCCGAATCCGGCTCGTCCAGCAGCAGGATGGGGGGGTCCACGGCAAGGGCGCGGGCAATGGCCACGCGGTGCTGTTCGCCACCGGAAAGCTGGCGCGCCGGGCGCTCGGCCAGGTGCGACAGGCTGGCCTCCCGCAGCACTTGCTCCACCCGCTCCCGGCATTCCGCCGGGGGCACGCCGCGCGCCTTGAGGCCATAGGCCACGTTGCCCGCCACGGTGCTGGAAAACAGGTAGGGGGACTGGTCCACCAGCACCACCCCGCGCACCGGGACGTTGACGTCCAGGGTGCCGTGCAGGGGCGTTCCCAGACGCCCGGAGAGCAGGCGCAGCAGGGTGGTTTTGCCCGCGCCGTTGGGGCCCACCAGGGCCACCAGCCCCGGCCCTTCGATGTCCAGGTGGCCGATGGTCAGTACCCGCCGCCCCCCCAGCTCGTGGCGCAGGCCGCGGATGTGGCAGGCCGCTTTCAACGCCCCCCCTGCACCCGCCGCAGCCCGGCGTTGATGCCCATGGCCACGGTCAACAGCACCAGGGCCAGGGCCAGGCTGAGGGCAAACTCGCCGCGGCCGCTCTCCAGGGCGATGGCGGTGCTCATGGTGCGGGTGTATCCGGCGATGTTTCCCCCCACCATGAGGGCGCAGCCGACCTCGCCGACAATGCGCCCGAAGGCCGCGATCACCGCCGCGGACAGGGCCACCCGTCCCTCCACCAGCAGGGTGAAGCCGGCGCGCACCGGCCCCGCCCCCAGGGAGCGGGCGGTTTCGATCACCCGCCGGTCGAGGGCGGACAGGGCCGAGTGGGTGAGGGTGGCCACCAGCGGAAACGCCAGCAGGGACTGCCCCAGCACCAGCGCGGCGGGGGTATAGAGCCACCCCATGCCGCCCAGCGCCCCCTGACGCGACAGCAGGCCGAACAGCAACAATCCCACCACCACGGTGGGCACGGCGGTGAGGGTGTGAATCAGGGTGATGCACAGGTTGCGCCCGGCAAAGCGTCCGTGCGCCAGCAGGTAGCCGGTGGGCAGGGCCACCGATCCCGCCAGCAGGATGGCGCAGGCGCTCACCGCCAGGGAACGGAACACGATGGCGTACACGTCCGCGTCGCCGGTGACCAGCAGGTCGAGGGCGGCGGAGAAAACCCCGTTCATCGGCTTCCCGCCGGGGTGCGGACGGCGACCGTGGCGAGCGCCTGCCGACAGCCGTCCAGCAGCGCGGCGCGGTCCACCGGGGCGGTGCCGGGGGCAAAGCGCAACGCGGCCAGTTGCTCCAGCAAGGCCAGCACGCGCTGACGCGCCTCGGGGGCGGCTGCGGCCAGGTGGGAGGCGGCGCTGCCGGGGTCCACCTGGGGGCCGGGCAGGCCCCACGCCGCCCCCAGCCCCGCACGCAGGCTGCGGTCCAGTTCGCGCACAAAGTCGGCGTCGTCCGGTGGCGGCGCCGCCGCCAGTTGCTCCAGGGTCAGGGGCGCGGGGCCGCCGTTTCGCTCCGGTGCGTCCCCGGCGCGGCGCCGCGTCACCAGCCGCCAGGCCAGAAGCGCCAGTCCGACCGCCAGGGTGGCCCCGGCCCACAGCAGGGAACGGCTGCGCTCACCCCCGTCCCCCGCCGGGGAAGGGCGCGCCGGAGCCGCTGCGGGGGCTGCGCCGGAAGCGGCGGCGGGCGCGGGAGCCGCCGCGGGGGACACCTGTATGGTGAAGGGTCCGGCCTCCATGGTGCGGTAGCTGCCGCTCTTCGGGTCGAAGGCCGCGAAGCGCACCGGGCCGATCACCTGCTCCCCTTCCCGGCGCGCCACCAGCACATAGGAGAGGGTGCGGCTGCCCTTCACCCCCTGGGGGGTGTTGTCCAGGCGGTCCCTGATCTCCGGGTCGTAAATCTCGAAACCGTCACCCGTTCCGGCACCGGCACCGGCACCGGCGGTTACCGGCAGGTCCACGCGGCGGATGTCGGCAAAGTTGCCGCTGCCCTGAATGGTCACCGCCAGGGTCACGGAGTCGCCCACGCGCAGGGCGCTGCGGTCGGGTGCCGCCCGCATGGAAAAGCTGCCCACCGCGCCGTCGAAAAACGTCGGCCGGCCCTCCTCCGGCAACGGCTTGACCCGCAACCGGATGGGTTCCGTTTGCAGGTGCTGGGCGGGGCTGAACGGAGTGACGGAAAAATCCAGCCCGGCGGGGCCGATGGTGTGCGGTCCGGAAGCCAGGGGGAAGAGGGCGGTCTTGCGCTGCAACACCACCCAGCGGCGCCCCCCCTCGCGGCGCATTTCGGTGTCCTCGCCGTTGGGGAACTCCAGGTCCACGGCGCGGAAACCGGGGGCGTCCGGCGGGTCGTAGTTGGGGGAGGCGAACAGGTCGATGGCGCGCCGGAAGGTGAAGGTGAGGATCACCTGCTCCCCCACCCACGCCTCGGGGCGGTCCACCGCGGTAGCGATTTCCACGTCTCCCGCCGCCACCCCCTGTCCGCCGGGGCTGCCCCCGAACAGGCCGAAGGGGTCGGGCATGCCGGGGAATCCGGGCCCGCCCGCTCCGGGGGCCGGAGACCGGGGGCGGGAGCGGCTGCTGGCCGGCCCCACCCGCGCCGTGACGCGGTTGGCCAGAAAGGAGTTGCCGCCGACGCGCACGGTGGTGCCCTCCAGCACGTGCTCCCCCTGCTCGCGGGCCACCAGGGTGAAACTCCAGGACACCTGACGGCTGATGTCGCCATTCACCGAGCGGAACATGGTGGATTTACCGGAGGAGACCACCTCGAATCCATCCAGCTTGCCGAGGGCGGGCTCCCCCACGTCGCTGGTGTCGCCCCCCACGGTGACGGTGTAGGTGAGGGTTTCCCCCAAAGCCACCTCGGCGGGGTCCACCGTGGCTTCCACGGTGATGTCACCCGCATGGGCCGGCCGGACGGCCAGCGGGGCAAGGACCGGCAGGGCGAGGCCGAGGCCGACCGCCAGAAACAGGGCGAGGCCCGGAAAAACACCGCCGGGAATGCGGCGCCGGGGGCTGAAAAAAGTCGTGGTCACCAATCGCGCTCCGTGTGGGAAGGGACCGGCCCCAGGGACCGGCGGATGGCGCCGCGCAGCACCTGGGCCTCGGCGGCGTCGGCCCCGGCCAGGATGCGCTCCAGTTCGTCGGGGCGCATGACGATTCCCTGTTGCTGGCCCTGTTGCTGGCCCTGTTGCTGGCCCTGTTGCTGGCCCTGCTGCTGGCCTTGTTGCTGGCCTTGTTGCTGGCCTTGTTGCTGGCCTTGCTGCTGGCCTTGCTGCTGGCCTTGCTGCTGGC
>Ga0224495_10000607_pt1 | contig 27964 bp, 22 predicted proteins | sample SF_Jul11_sed_USG_FD_168128 | JGI IMG/M metagenome (GOLD analysis project Ga0224495, IMG submission 168128) | Sediment microbial communities from San Francisco Bay, California, United States - SF_Jul11_sed_USGS_4_1 | ecosystem: Environmental > Aquatic > Marine > Sediment | place: USA: California...
TTCTTCGAATCTCATCTTCCGGGTCTCCTGTAACCAACGTGCCCGGCTTAGGGATGATTCCATTGCGTTTCCCCAAACCGGACATATTACGTGCTACAGAACCGGACATTTCATTTGCTCCCTACAAGCGGTCATTTGAACATTGATGCCCATGTGCTAATCCGCTATAATGCGCAGCAATTCTAAGCGGGATGAACATAACGGTTCGTCCCGCTTCTTTATGTAACTGTCTTGGGAGTCATCCGGTGTCGCAAACGAATCCTGCCATTCTTGTCTTAGCCGATGGTACGGTGTTTCGCGGTATTTCCATCGGCGCCGAAGGCAGCAGCGTCGGCGAGGTGGTGTTCAATACTTCCATGACAGGTTACCAGGAAATCCTCACCGACCCTTCCTACTGCAAGCAGATCGTCACGCTGACCTATCCGCACATCGGCAACGTCGGTGTGAATACCGAGGATGTGGAGTCGCGCCAGGTGTTTGCCAGCGGCCTGATCATCCGTGATCTGTCGATGACGGTGAGCAATTTCCGCAGCACGCAGTCGCTGCCTGATTACCTGAAAGCCAACAATGTGGTCGCCATCGCGGGCATTGATACGCGCAAGCTGACGCGCATTCTGCGCAGCAAGGGCGCGCAGAACGGTTGCATCGCAACCGGCACGGATGAGGCGGCGGCACTGAAAGCAGCGCGTGGTTTTGCCGGGCTGGTGGGTATGGACTTGGCGAAGGAAGTGACCTGCGCGAAATCTTATAACTGGACACAGCGCGAGTGGGAGCTGGGTGTGGGTTATCCCGAAGTAACCGACTCTAAATTTCATGTGGTGGCTTACGACTTCGGCGTGAAGCGCAATATCTTGCGCATGCTGGCCGAGCGCGGCTGCCGCATCACCGTGGTGCCGGCCAAGACCGACGCGAAGGATGTGCTGGCGATGGAGCCGGACGGTGTGTTCCTGTCCAACGGCCCCGGCGATCCGGAGCCATGCGATTACGCGATTGCTGCAACCAGAAAATTTCTTGAAGCGGGTGTGCCGCTGTTCGGCATCTGCCTCGGTCACCAGATCATGGGGCTGGCTGCAGGCGCGAAGACGGTGAAGATGAAGTTCGGCCATCGCGGTGCGAACCATCCGGTGCAGGATACGCAGACCAAGCGGGTGATGATCACCAGCCAGAACCACGGCTTCGCGGTGGATGCGGCGACATTGCCGAAGAATGCGCGCGTGACTCATGTGTCGCTGTTCGACGGCACGCTGCAAGGTTTCGAGCTGACTGACAAACCCGCGTTCTGCTTCCAGGGGCACCCTGAAGCGAGTCCGGGGCCGCATGATGTGGACACACTGTTTGATCGCTTTGTGGCGATGATGGGCAAGTAAATGGCAAAGCGTACAGACATAAAGAGCATTCTGATCATCGGCGCGGGCCCGATCGTTATCGGGCAGGCATGCGAGTTCGATTATTCCGGCGCGCAGGCCTGCAAGGCACTGCGCGAGGAAGGCTACCGCGTTATTCTGGTGAATTCGAACCCGGCGACGATCATGACCGACCCGGAGATGGCGGATGCGACCTACATCGAGCCAATCACTTGGCAGATCGTCGAGAAGATCATCGCGAAGGAAAAGCCGGATGCGATATTGCCGACGATGGGCGGACAGACTGCGCTGAACTGCGCGCTTGATCTGGCCAAACACGGGGTGCTGGAAAAATACAAGGTCGAGATGATCGGTGCGTCGCGCGATGCGATCGACATGGCGGAGGATCGCGAGAAGTTCAAGCAGGCGATGACACGCATCGGGCTGGCTTCGGCACGCTCGGCGATTGCGCACAGCATGGAAGAAGCCCTGCAGGTACAACAGGTGTTGGGATACCCGACCGTGATTCGCCCGTCATTCACGATGGGCGGTAGCGGCGGCGGAATCGCCTACAACCGGGAAGAGTTCGTCGAAATCTGCGAGCGTGGCCTGGAGGCATCGCCGACCAAGGAATTGCTGATCGAGGAATCGCTGCTCGGCTGGAAAGAGTTCGAGATGGAAGTCGTGCGTGACCGCAATGATAATTGCATCATCATCTGCTCGATTGAAAACCTCGATCCGATGGGCGTGCATACCGGCGACTCGATCACCGTGGCACCGGCGCAGACGCTGACCGACAAGGAATACCAGATCATGCGCGACGCTTCTATTGCGGTGCTGCGCGAGATCGGCGTGGAAACGGGCGGTTCCAACGTGCAGTTTGCGATCAATCCGGTTGACGGGCGCATGGTGGTGATCGAGATGAACCCGCGCGTGTCGCGTTCTTCCGCGCTGGCTTCCAAGGCCACCGGCTTTCCGATCGCTAAGATTGCGGCCAAGCTGGCGGTGGGTTATACGCTGGACGAACTGAAGAACGACATCACCGGCGGCGCGACCCCGGCTTCGTTCGAGCCGACCATCGATTATGTGGTGACCAAGATACCGCGCTTTGCGTTCGAGAAATTCCCGCAGGCCAACGACAGACTGACCACACAGATGAAATCGGTGGGCGAGGTGATGGCGATAGGTCGTACCTTTCAGGAATCGTTCCAGAAAGCGTTGCGCGGACTGGAAGTCGGCGTGCATGGCCTAGATGAAAAATATTCCGAACTCGACGCGATCGCTGCCGAGCTTGGCAGCCCGGGGCCGGATCGCATCTGGGCGGTGGGCGATGCCTTCCGTCTCGGCATGAGCGTGGAAGAAGTGTTTAATATCAGCAAGATCGACCCGTGGTTCCTGGTGCAAATCGAAGACTTGCTTCTCCAGGAAAAATCATTGGCAGGCCGCACATTGGAAAGTCTGACCGCGGATGAGATGCGCACGCTTAAACGTAGCGGTTTCGCTGATGCGCGTCTGGCGAAATTGCTGGATACGGATGAAGGTGCATTGCGCGCTTACCGTCATGCGTTGAAGGTTCGTCCGGTGTTCAAGCGCGTGGACACCTGCGCGGCGGAGTTTGCGACTAACACGGCTTACATGTATTCCACTTACGAAGAGGAGTGCGAATCGCAGCCGACCAATAATAAAAAGATCATGGTGCTGGGCGGCGGGCCGAACCGCATCGGGCAGGGTATCGAATTTGATTACTGCTGTGTGCACGCCGCGCTGGCGATGCGCGAGGACGGTTACGAGACCATCATGGTCAACTGCAATCCGGAAACCGTTTCGACGGACTACGATACTTCCGATCGCCTGTATTTCGAGCCGCTGACGCTGGAAGACGTGCTGGAAGTAGTGGCGGTCGAGAAGCCCGTCGGCGTGATCGTGCAGTATGGCGGTCAGACACCGCTGAAGCTTGCGCATGGTCTGGCGAAGAGCGGCGTGCCGATCATCGGTACCACGGTCGATATGATAGATATGGCGGAAGACCGCTCACGTTTTCAGATGATGTTGCATAAACTGGACCTTAAACAACCACCCAATCGGACTGCGCGCACGGTCAAAGGTGGGCTGGAAGGAGCCGAGGAGATTGGTTACCCGCTGGTGGTTCGTCCTTCCAATGTACTGGGCGGCCGGGCGATGGAGATCATTCATGCACAGGCTGATCTCGAGCGTTACATGGGCGATGCCGAGATAATGTCCAAAACCTATCCGGAGCGTATGCCTATCCTGCTGGATCGTTTTCTGAACGATGCGACCGAGGTGGACGTGGATGCCGTGTCCGATGGAAAAGATGTGATCATCGGTGGCATCATGGAGCACATCGAGCAGGCAGGTGTTCACTCCGGCGATTCGGCCTGTTCGTTGCCGCCCTATTCGCTGTCCGCCGAGATGCGGGATGAATTGCGCCGCCAGACCGTGGCGATGGCCAAAGAGCTGAATGTGGTCGGCCTGATGAATGTGCAGTTTGCGATTCAGGATGGGACAGTCTATGTGCTGGAAGTAAATCCACGCGCTTCGCGTACTGTACCGTTTGTGTCCAAAGCCACGGGTGTTCCGCTGGCCAAGATTGCCGCACGCTGTATGGCGGGACAGTCGCTGGCACAACAGGGCGTGACCAAAGAGATCATACCGCCGTATTACTCGGTGAAAGAGGCCGTGTTTCCATTCATCAAGTTTCCCGGCGTGGATACCATACTGGGACCCGAAATGAAATCTACCGGCGAAGTGATGGGTGTGGGCGGGACATTTGCGGAGGCTTTCGTCAAGTCACAGCTGGCAGCCAGCGTTAAACTTCCCAAGGATGGCAAAGTATTTATCAGTGTGCGCGATGAAGATAAGACGGGAGCGGTTGAAGTTGCACGTTCCCTGTCCCAATTGGGTTTTGTCATCTTGGCTACGCGCGGAACAGCCGTTGCGATCAGCGAAGCGGGCATATCTGTAAAGATGGTGAACAAGGTTGCGGAGGGTCGTCCGCACATCGTGGATATGACCAAGAATGGCGAGATTAATCTGATCATCAATACCGTTGACAGCAAACCGAGTGTGATGCGCGACTCGTATTCTATTCGACATGCCGCGTTGCAGGCGCGGGTGACGTATTACACTACCATGGCTGGTGCGCGTGCGGCCTGCGTGGGCATGCAACACCTGGCCGAGCTGCAGGTATATGACGTGCAGACGCTGCATCGGCGTCTGGTTTAACGAAGCGTGAAAGCAAGGGAAACAATATGAGTAAAGTTCCATTGACATTGATCGGTGCGGAGTTGCTGCGCCAGGAGTTGCATAATCTCAAGGCAGTAGAACGTCCGGCGGTAATCAATGCGATTTCAGAGGCGCGCGCGCAGGGCGACTTATCTGAAAATGCCGAATATGAGGCGGCAAAAGAGCGTCAGTCCTTTGTCGAGGGGCGTATTGTTGAACTTGAATTCAAACTGGGCAGCGCCCAGATTATCGATCCCAAGACATTGAATGCAGAGGGTCGCTGTGTATTCGGATCTACCGTGGTTCTGGAAGACATCAACAACGGCGATGTGGTCACCTATCAGATTGTCGGAGATGACGAGGCCAACATCAGGGAACGCAAGATTTCCATCAGCTCACCGATTGCGCGCGCGTTGATCGGAAAATGCAGCGGCGATATAGCCGAGGTTCAGGCACCGGGCGGAATAAGGGAGTATGAGGTAGTCGACGTCCAGTATATTTAACTGCGACTACCCAATTGCTTTTTTGTAAGCGGTTTCTTGCCACGATGGCGTGGCATTTTTTTGATTTCAATCAGGTGGGCTTCAAGATTGGGTTGATAGACCACCAGGATTTTGCCGATATGCTGTATCGGCGCGGCGTTTAATTGCGTGCATATTGCTGCCAATATTTCTTCGCGTTGGGGACGTTCTGCCATGACTCGTATTTTGATTAGCTCATGCGTTCTCAGGGTATGCGCTATTTCGTTGAGAACGGATTCAGTCAAACCCGCATTGCCTATTATCACCGTCGGTTTCAATTGGTGGGCGCGGCCTTTCAGTGCAAGTCGTTCGGATACAGTAAGGGATAACATAATGGCCTTTTTGATTAAGGCGCGGATTCTAAACGATGAAGCCTTCCAAAACCAGTAAACAATGGATGCATGAGCATGTAAATGACCCTTTCGTGCAGTTGGCAAAAAAGGAGGGGTACCGGTCGCGAGCCGCATACAAGTTACTGGAAATAGACGCCAAAGACCGTTTATTTAAGCCTGGCATGGTGGTGGTGGATTTGGGGGCAACCCCGGGGGGGTGGTCACAGATTGCCGCGAACAAGGTTGGGCGTGGCGGAAGAGTCGTGGCACTGGACTTGTTACCATTGGCCCCGTTGGCTGGAGTCGATTTTATCCAGGGAGATTTTTGCGATGATGCGGTGCTGAGGCAGTTGGAAGATTTACTGCAAGGCAAGCCGGTGGGACTTGTAATTTCAGATATGGCGCCCAATATAAGCGGCATCGCATCGGTCGATCAGGCGCGGGGGATGTATCTTGCGGAACTAGCGATGGAATTCGCACTCGAACATCTGGATCGTCAGGGGAGTTTTCTCGTCAAGGTTTTTCAGGGTGAAGGGTTTGAGGATTACTACAAATTGATGCGCAAAAGTTTCGTCCGGGTGGTAGCGCGCAAACCCAAGGCATCAAGGGATCGGAGTAGCGAACAGTATCTTTTGGCTAGCGAAAAAAAGTAATACATAGTCTAATGGTGAACCTCAGCAGCCGTATTTAAGGAGTGATTTTGAACAATTTTAAGAGTATCGCAATCTGGATGGTCGTCGCACTGGTGTTGATGACTGTGTTTAACCAGTTCAATACCCGCCAGCAACAGGCCTCGCAGGTTCAGCTCGATTATTCACAATTCCTTGAAGAGGTGAAGCAGGGACATATCACCAAGGTGGTTATTGAAGGGCGCACACTGAAAGCAATTTCTGCCGAGGGCAAGCGTATCACCAGTTATGCGCCTAGCGATTTGTGGCTGATTTCAGATCTCCTCAAGAATGGCGTGAACATCGAGGCCAAGCCTGATGAAGAACAGTCATTGCTGATGAGCATCTTTGTATCATGGTTTCCAATGATCCTGCTGATCGGCGTGTGGATATTTTTCATGCGCCAGATGCAGGGCGGCGGCAAGGGGGGTGCATTCTCGTTCGGCAAGAGCAAGGCCCGTATGCTGGATGAGAACAAGGAACGTTATACCTTCGCTGATGTGGCTGGTTGCGATGAGGCTAAAGAGGAAGTGTCGGAGCTGGTTGACTTCCTGCGCGATCCATCCAAATTCCAGAATCTTGGCGGGCGTATACCGCGTGGCGTTCTGATGGTGGGTAATCCGGGTACCGGAAAGACGCTGTTGGCGAAAGCGATTGCAGGCGAGGCCAAGGTGCCGTTCTTTTCTATTTCCGGGTCGGACTTTGTCGAAATGTTTGTAGGGGTAGGCGCTGCGCGCGTGCGCGACATGTTCGAGCAGGCGAAAAAACATGCTCCCTGTATCGTGTTCATCGATGAGATCGATGCGGTTGGACGTCAGCGCGGTGCCGGTCTGGGCGGGGGCAACGATGAACGCGAGCAGACGCTGAATGCGCTGCTGGTAGAGATGGATGGTTTTGAAGGCGCCAGCGGCGTGATTGTGATTGCGGCAACCAACCGCCCCGACGTGCTTGATCCGGCATTGCTGCGCCCGGGTCGTTTCGACCGGCAAGTGGTGGTTCCGTTGCCGGACATACGCGGTCGCGAGCAGATTCTGGTGGTGCATATGCGCAAGGTGCCCGTCGCGCAGGACGTCAAAGCGGACATTTTGGCACGCGGTACGCCGGGGATGTCCGGAGCGGACTTGGCGAATCTGGTCAACGAAGCGGCTTTGTTTGCCGCGCGCCGCGGCAAACGTTTTGTCGAGATGGACGATTTCGAGTCGGCCAAGGACAAGATCATGATGGGGGCGGAGCGCCGCTCGATGGTGATGCCGGAGGAAGAACGTCGCAACACGGCTTATCACGAGTCAGGACATGCGGTAGTTGCCAAACTGTTACCCAAGACCGATCCGGTACACAAGGTCACCATTATTCCGCGCGGTCGTGCTTTGGGATTGACGATGCAATTGCCGTCGGAAGACCGCTACAGTATGGACAAAAATCGCATCCTAGATACGATAACCGTATTGTTCGGCGGGCGGATTGCCGAAGAGATTTTCATGAACCAGATGACTACCGGTGCTTCCAACGACTTTGAGCGTGCGACCGATATGGCTCGTCGCATGGTAACCCAGTGGGGCATGTCGGATGCACTTGGAACCATGGTGTATGGTGAAAACGAGGGCGAAGTATTTCTTGGACGTTCGGTAACAACGCACAAGAATATTTCCGAGGCAACAATGCAGCAAGTGGATGCCGAGATTCGCCGCATCATTGATCAGCAGTACGGATTGGCGCGTCGCCTGATAGAAGAAAATCGCGACAAGATCGAGGCGATGGCCAAAGCATTGCTGGAATGGGAAACCCTTGACGCCGATCAGATCAACGACATCATGGCGGGTAATCCGCCACGCGCTCCCAAGCCTGCACCGACAGTGCAAAAAACGCAGCCACCGCAGAATCCGGAGCCGGCGGCGCCCGTCACAAACCAGCCAGCCGAAGGTCTTTAGTCGACACGCGGGGGCGGAGCCCCCGTTTTTTATGCTGCAACTCGGGAATCTTCAATTCGATCTCTCCAGACCACGGGTCATGGGGATCGTCAACGTTACGCCGGATTCGTTTTCGGACGGAGGGCGTCACACATCGGCGAAAGCGGCCATCGCACATGCAACTGGGCTGATCGAAGAGGGCGCAGATATACTTGACATTGGTGGCGAATCGACTCGCCCGGGCGCTCAGCCCGTTAGCGTTCAGGAAGAGCTGGATCGCGTGCTTCCGGTTATCGAGGGATTGCGGGGAGCGTCAGTGCCCATCTCGATAGATACCTGCAAACATGAGGTGATGCGGGCGGCTATTGCGACTGGTGCGCGAATGGTCAATGATATCAACGCACTTCAGGATGCTTCCGCAATGCGAGAAGTCGCTGCCAGCGACGTCGCTATCTGTCTGATGCATAAGCAGGGCAATCCGCTAACCATGCAGTCGCTTCCGCGTTATCTGGATGTGGTATCGGAAGTGAGAGATTTTTTACGCGAACGGATATCGGCCGTTGAAGCGGCAGGTATTCGGCGCAACCGCATTGTTATCGATCCGGGTTTTGGTTTTGGCAAGACATTGGAGCATAATCTCGAATTGTTGCGAGAACTGGCGAGACTGACTGAGCTGGGTGTTCCCGTGCTGGCAGGATTGTCGCGCAAATCGATGCTCGGTGCGCTGACAGGCCGGGAAGTCGGGCAACGATTGCCAGCCAGCCTGGCTGCCGTGATGATTGCAGTGCAACGGGGTGCAAAGATCGTGCGCGTGCATGATGTCAGAGAGACAGTGGATGCGTTGAAAATATGGAATGCTGTAAATGGAGATGGCTGATGAATGAGGTAACGGGGTGAGTAAAAAATATTTTGGCACCGATGGCGTACGCGGACGTGTGGGCGAGCACCCGATCACGCCGCAGTTTGTGATGCATCTGGGCTATGCGGCTGGCAAGGTATTGGCGAATGCCGAACGTACGCGCGGCGAACGTCCGGGCGTGCTGATCGGCAAAGACACTCGCATTTCGGGATACATGCTGGAATCCGCACTGGAAGCAGGTTTGATTGCGGCCGGTATAGACGTTTATCTGGCAGGCCCGGTGCCGACGCCTGCTGTGGCCTACCTGACGCGCGCGTTGCGTTTGCAGGCGGGAATTGTGATTTCCGCATCGCATAACCCGTTCGAGGACAACGGCATAAAATTCTTCTCTGCGTTCGGCACGAAATTGCCGGATGAGACCGAGCATGCCATTGAAAAGGCATTGGATGAACCTATGCAAAGTAATGCTTCGGATGGGTTGGGCAAGGCAAAGCGCATCGACGATGCGGTCGGACGCTATATCGAATTCTGCAAGAGCACCTTCCCTACGGATATGGATTTGCGCGGCATGAAGATCGTGGTGGACAGCGCCCATGGTGCGACCTACCACATCGCACGCCATGTGTTTCACGAACTGGGTGCGGATGTGGTCGCCATAGGCGCTCAGCCGGATGGCAAGAATATCAACGATGGCTACGGTGCAACCGCACCGGCGAATTTACAGAAAGCGGTGATTGAGCATAAAGCGGATATTGGCATTGCGCTGGATGGCGATGGCGACCGCTTGATAATGTCGGATGCGGAAGGGAAGCTGTACGATGGCGATCAACTGCTCTACGTGATTGCCCGGCATCGCCAGACGCAAAACAGGATGCACGGTGGTGTGGTCGGTACGCTGATGACCAATCTGGCATTTGAACACGCGATGCAGAGGCTGGGCATTCCTTTCTTGCGTGCCAAGGTGGGTGACCGCTATGTGATGGAGATGCTGCAACAGCAGGGATGGCAACTCGGCGGGGAAAATTCAGGCCATATCATCTGTCTGGACAAGCACAGCACCGGTGACGGTATCGTCTCGGCCCTTCAGGTGCTGCACGCGTTGCGTGCCAACCATCAGCGTATCTCGGAAGTTGCGGGTGATTTGCACATGTATCCCCAGGTGCTGATCAATGTACGCGTGAAAAAAGGTGTCGATTGCCTTGGGCATGAACTGGTCAAGGCGGCTGTCGCTGAAGCCGAAAAGATATTGAGCGGAAAAGGACGTGTGCTGTTGCGGCCTTCCGGCACCGAACCCCTGTTGCGCGTGATGGTGGAGGGCGAGGACGGCGCGCTGGTCAAGCAGTGTGCGGAGAAGATCGCCGGGGTTGTCCGTGCGGCTGTGCCGGACTGACCATTGCCGGAAGTGCCCGGTAATTTTTCAGATTATCAGGCTGCCAGTTCACGATTGCCCAACGCAATACCTCACCAATATTCCCCTGCCGTAATTCGACGGGCGGTTGCTGTCTCAGGAAAGTCAGAATCTCTATCAGTGTTACTACCGCGTTATCGGACGTAACGGGAGCGGCAAGAGTTTGCTTGCTGAGTTTTTCGCCCAAATCATTAACCGCGACGGGCAGATGCATGTATTGGGGAATGCTCAAGGAGAGCAGATGCTGCAAATAAATCTGGCGCGGCGTGGAGGCGATCAGATCACAGCCGCGCACTATGTGGGTAATGTCCTGAAAGGCATCGTCCACCACCACCGCGAGCTGGTAGGCGAACAAATCGTCGGCGCGTTTAATCACGTAATCACCGATCTCACTTTTGAGGCGCTGCGCAATATGGCTTTGCAGTGCATCGTCGAATCCAATCTCCCGGTCGTCAGTGCGTACCCGCCATGCGCGTTCTTCGCGTTCGGCAGGAATGCCGTTTCGGCAGGTTCCCGGATAGACGGCCCCTTCGATGCCGTGCAAGGCAGAATCGGAAATCTCCTTGCGTGTGCAGCAACACGGATACACTGCGCCGATTTCTTTCAGGCGATTAAAAGCTTGTTCGTAGGCGGATGTGCGCCGGCTTTGGAAAATGACGGCCTCATCCCATTGCAGCCCGTACGCTTCCAACATGCTAAGAATCTCATCGGCAGATCCTTTGACGGTGCGCGGGATATCGAGATCTTCGATGCGAACCATCCACTTTCCCTGATGATGTCTGGCATCCAGATAACTGCCGACGGCGGCAACAAGAGAGCCAAAATGGAGAGGGCCGGTGGGGGAGGGAGCAAACCGTCCCCGGTAAGATGGGTCAGGCAGGGACAGTTTCTTCCTCAAACTCTAACCCAACCTTGCCGTCCTTGATATCCACGGTGACTTTTCCGCCATTCGCCAGACGGCCAAACAGCAACTCGTCGGCCAACGCGGAGCGTATGGTGTCCTGAATCAGGCGCGCCATTGGGCGTGCACCCATCAGTGGGTCAAATCCGTTTTGGGCAAGATAATCCTTCAATGCATCGGTGAACACCGCATCCACTTTTTTCTCGTGCAGTTGCTCTTCAAGTTGCATCAGGAATTTGTCTACCACGCGCAGAATGACCTCTTTGCCGAGTGGAGCGAAGGAAACGATGGCATCCAGACGGTTGCGGAATTCCGGTGTGAAGGTGCGCTTGATGTCCACCATTTCGTCGCCGACAGCGGCGGAGTTGGTAAAGCCGATCTGCGTCTTGTTCAGCGCTTCAGCACCGGCATTGGTGGTCATGATGATGACCACATTGCGAAAATCGGCCTTGCGCCCGTTGTTGTCGGTCAGCGTGCCGTGATCCATCACCTGCAACAGGATGTTGAATACATCGGGGTGGGCTTTCTCGATCTCATCCAGCAGCAAAACACAATGCGGCTGTTTGGTGATGGCTTCGGTGAGCAGCCCCCCCTGGTCAAATCCGACATAACCGGGAGGCGCACCGATCAGGCGAGACACGGCATGGCGCTCCATATATTCGGACATGTCAAAACGATGCAAGGGCATGCCCATCGCATAAGCCAATTGGCGCGCGACTTCAGTCTTGCCGACGCCGGTGGGGCCGGAGAACAGGAAGCTGCCGATGGGTTTCTGCGGGTTGCCGAGACCGCTACGCGACATCTTGAGAGAGCGTGCCAGCAGGTCGATAGCCTTATCCTGCCCGAACACAGTGGCTTTGAGGTCACGGTCCAGATTTTTCAGCGTATTGCGATCATCGTGCGAGACTGTGCGTGTCGGGATACGTGCGATCTTGGCGATGATCTCTTCGATTTCGTGTTTGCCGATAGTTTTCTTTTGCTTCGATTTCGGCAGGATGCGCTGTGCCGCACCGGCCTCGTCCAGCACGTCGATTGCCTTGTCCGGCAGATGGCGGTCATTGATGAAACGCGCTGAGAGCTCCGCTGCGCTGGAAATAGCCGCCGCGCTGTATTTAACGCTATGGTGCTCCTCAAAACGCGATTTCAGGCCGCGCAGAATCGCAATCGTTTGTTCCACGGAAGGCTCGGGCACATCCACCTTCTGGAAGCGTCGCGACAGGGCGTGGTCCTTTTCAAAGATGCCGCGATATTCCTGATAAGTGGTTGCGCCGATGCATTTCAGTTGCCCGTTCGATAGTGCCGGTTTGAGCAGATTGGAAGCATCCATCGTGCCGCCGGAGGCAGCCCCCGCGCCTATCATGGTATGAATTTCATCGATAAAAAGAATCGCGTTGGGCGAGTCGACAAGCTCCTTCAATACCGCCTTGAGACGCTGTTCAAAATCGCCGCGATACTTGGTTCCTGCCAATAGGGCACCCATGTCGAGCGAGTACACCTGTGCATTTTTGAGGATATCGGGAACATCAGATTCAACGATGCGCTTCGCCAGACCTTCGGCGATCGCGGTCTTGCCGACCCCCGCTTCGCCAACCAGCAGCGGGTTGTTCTTGCGGCGGCGGCACAATGTCTGAATAACACGCTCCAACTCGATCTCGCGCCCGATCAACGGATCGATTTTCCCCGCGAGTGCCTGCGCGTTCAAATCCTGGGTGAAGTTTTTCAGTGCGCCATCGACATCCTGCTCCTGTTCCGATTCGGTTTCACTTGGAGATTTGCCCGGCTTTACCGGCGGGTTCTTGTCAATGCCGTGGGCAATATAGTTCACCACATCGAGTCGGGTAACGTTGCGCTGGGTGAGGAAGTAAACCGCATGGGAATCTTTTTCGCCAAACAGGGCGACCAAAATGTTGGCGCCGGTCACTTCCTTTTTGTTGGTCGATTGCACATGCAGGATAGCGCGCTGAATAACACGCTGGAACCCGACCGTGGGCTGGGTCTCAACCTCCTGGTCGCCGGGGGTGATCGGGGTGTGGGTGGAGATGAACTCGGTCAGCACTTGACGCAATTCATCAATGTCGGCGCCACAGGCGCGCAGCACGTGTGCGGCGGAAGTGTTGTCCAGCATGGTGAGCAGCAGGTGCTCAACAGTGATGAACTCGTGGCGCTTCTGTCTTGCTTCGACAAAAGCCATATGCAAACTGACTTCCAGTTCCTGTGCAATCATTTTATTCTTCCTCCATGCCGCATCGTAACGGATGCCCGTGTTGTTTTGCAAACTCTCCAACCTGAGCGACCTTGGCTTCTGCAACATCCCGCACATAAATGCCGCACACAGCCGATCCTTCATTATGTACTTTGAGCATGATTTGCATCGCGCGTTCACGATCTATACCAAAAAATCGCTGCAACACCTCAACCACGAACTCCATCGTGGTGTAATCATCATTGAATAAAAGTACCTTGTACATGCGCGGAGGCTTTGTTTTTGCCCGCTCCGGCGCAAGTACCGAGTTGCTGTCCGGTTTGTTTGCCATAACTTTGATTGCCTAAATCATACTCCCTTATGTTCTCATACTTGATGACGACTAATTATTTTACAAGTGCTTGTAAAAATATATTTTCTAAACCCCTTGACTGAATCAACTAATTAATAGTAAAAAGCGCGTAGGTGTTTGATTCAAAGTATCTGCAGTACTGGTATTGCCGAGTGCGGTCTTGGATTCAAACAGTTTCGCGGGAGACTTTCCCGTTTTTTTAGTAAGGACGTAATCACATGGCAACTGGTACAGTTAAATGGTTCAACGATGCAAAGGGGTTCGGTTTCATCACTCCCGATGACGGTAGCGAAGATCTGTTCGCGCACTTTTCCGCAATCAACATGAGCGGTTTCAAATCGCTCAAAGAAGGCCAGAAAGTGACTTTCGAAGTCGTTCAAGGCCCTAAAGGCAAACAAGCCTCCAACATCCAGGCTCCTTAATCGGATCCTCAGTTGGCAAAAAAAAGCCCGGTGCGAAAGTACCGGGCTTTTTGTTTTTAGCGGGCTGCACCCAATAACTCGACGCACAGGTGCACACAGTACGCATCCGCAGCCCTTGTTGTTAATGCCTTGAGCTAGGCCTACTGGATCGTGAGCGTCTTTGACTTGGTGCTGTTACGCTTGGGCAGGCGCAGCTCCAGCACGCCGTTGTCGTACTTCGCTTGCGAAGTGTCTTCATCTACGTCCTGGTCGAGCATGAAGGCGCGGGAAACCTTGCCGTAATAGCGTTCGCTGCGCAGCACTTTTTCGCCTTCCTTCACTTCTTTCTCGTTCTTCACTTCCGCGCTGATCGCCACCTGATTGCCGTCGATCGAGACGTGGATGTCTTCTTTCTTCACGCCGGGTATCTCGGCATGGACGATGTATGCCTTGTCGTCCTCGCTCACGTCCAGCTTGATCTGGACTTCCCGCTGACCTTCAACGCTCACGGGGCGCATGAAGAACCCACGGAACAGATCGTCGAATGCGGTATCAGCAGGGCTGTAACGCAGTATGTTTGCCATTTTTACTCTCCTGATTAATCCGGGACAACCCCGTGGGGAATAATTTATGGGCGGTGGGGGGAATTTCAAGAGGGGTTTTGTTGGGGTGGGGGTGCTGGTTCGGCGAATACGATAAAGCCGTTCGCCCTGATAACCAGCGACTTTGCTGTCGTATTTTGACAGCTTAGTCGAATGGCTAGTTGTTTTATCAGCTTGTCGAAGGGTCGCCGCAAAGCGGGGAATCTGCCATTTTGTAGGAGCGGGCCATGCCCGCGAAATCCAACATTAAATACAAAATAAAAACCGTCGGGGGTAGCCCGACAGCTAGTTACTTTCTTTTGCTTCGCCAAAATAAAGTAACCAAAGAAAAGGCGACCCCGGTTTGCCGCCGCTATGCGGTGCCCTGCGTTGCTCGACTGATCAGGCGGCTGCGGAACTCGCGCTACGCGCTCAAACAGTCCTCGCCGAAATCCCCTGACCAGTCTGCGCTACTCGGCGGCGCTCAGGGGAGGAAAAGCGAAATTCAAAACCTGAAATCGTAGGGTGGGCACGCTGTGCCCACCATCTGTTGAATTGCTGCGTGGGTACAAAATCGTGCCCACCCTACCGGGTTTCTAATCAGTACAGTGAAGTTAATGGAATAATTCAGCGCTAGCGAGAAATACGGTGGTTCCAGCATAGCCCCCAGCAACGAGGACATTGCCATTGGGAAGAAGTGTTGCCGTGTGAGCAGACCTTGCTGCAGCCATGTTGCCTGAGGCAGTGAAAATCCCCGTTGATGGGTCATATATTTCTGTATTGGCGAAATATCCAGCGACACCCATTCCCCCAGTAATAAGCACCTTACCATTGGGCAGTAGAGTAGTTACGGGAAAATAGTTTGCCGTCACCATGCTGCCGGTATCGGTGAAAAGTCCTGTTTCAGAGTCATAAATCTCTGCACTGACGGAAGCTGCAACACCCGTAGCATTACCCAAAACCAGCACCTTTCCATTGGGTAGTAAAGTCGCAGCGTGATCAGTCCTCACTCTTGTCATATTGCCAGTTGCAGTAAAGCTTCCTGTTTTGGTGTTGTATATCTCCGCACTAGAGAGAGGCCCTGCACCATATCCACCTGTGATCAGTACATTGCCATTATTTAGCAGAGTCGCAGTGTGAAAATCCCTCGCAGTCGTCATGCTACCTGTAGCAGTGAATGTCCCAGATGTTGGGTCGTATAATTCTGTGTTGGAGAGAGGTCCATTTCCTACACCGCCTCCGCCAGTGATCAACACTTTACCTGTGGGCAGTAGCGTCGCAGTGTGACCAGACCTCACAGTTCCCATGTTGCCCGTGGCGGTGAAGACTCCCGTTGCAGGATCGTAGATTTCCGCACTGGACAATCCTCCGCCACCAACGAGAGAACCGCCAATCCAAGTCCCCGGAAAATATCCTCCAGTAACAAGAACCTTGCCATTGGTCAGAAGTGTAGCAGTATGGCTATACCTCGCAGTCGCCAAGTCGCCTGTAGCAGTGAAGAGGCCAGTAGCTGGGTCGTAGATATCTGCATTGGCAGAACTTAAACTGTTCGCGATAAATCCCCCTGTCATTAGCACCTTTCCACTTGGTAAGAGTGTCGCTGTACGATGTGAACTCGCAGTTGCCATGCTGCCGGTAGCGACAAAACCGCCAATCGCATTTCCTCCTGAATATAGAAAAGTGAAAGTTTCATTGGACAGGATTTCAACCCCAGCAATTACAGCGCTCGCGCGGTAGTAGTAAGTACTGCCGGTGGTAAGTCCTGTGTGTATATATGGAGAGGTTGCGCCGATGATTTTAGTCGAGGCTGTTGTCAAACCCGCTGTAGTTCCCCAGTAAATGTTGTAAGAGGTTGCTCCAATCACTGGAGACCAAGACACAGTTACTTGATCTAAACCAGACACCGCAAATACACCAATGGGGGCTGTAGGGGCTGTTATTGAAGTTGTGGGTGTAGATGCTGACCCGCCACCGCCACATGCGGTTAATGTGATTACACACCAAGTAAGTGCAATACAAACGCGCATTAGGTTCATACCTACTCCAAAATAAGTTTTATAAAGCAAAATTGGTTAAAGCCCATTGCACCCGAGTCAAATTGTATTGCTTATCAGCCTCATCATGGTGGGCAACTTGTTGCCCACCATTTTGGTTTACGATTTTGCATTTTTCCCCCTGTGCGCCGCCTCGATCAGATGCAAGCAGGCGGAGGTTTAGGCGAGCACTGTTCGAGTCCCGCAGTGGGGCGCGGGGTGTGCGCCCCGCCAGGTCGAGTTGCGCAGCCCCGCTTGCTTGCGGCTGATCGAGGGTACCCGAAGGGCGGCAAACCGGGGACGCCTTCTTTGGGTTACCTTTCTTGGCAAGACAAGAAAGGTAACTTGCTGCCGGTCAACCACCGGCGGTTTTGACTTTCGTTATTCATGCTTCGACAGGCTCTCAACGAACAGCTTTTTATTTGTATATCTATCAAACACTTGCAAGATATGAAAAATCGTCAAACAGTGTCCAAACAGCGTGTAAATCTGTTCGCTGCTCACGCCTTGCCTCGCGTATGCGGGGCTTACTTGGCTCAGCACGAACGGCATTAATTGCCGAGTATCAACTCAAATCGCCTCCAGCGCCGCATTCAACGTCTTGCTAGGCCGCATCGCCTTCGATACCTTCGCAAAATCCGGATGGTAATACCCACCCATCTCCACCGGCTTACCCTGCGCCGCAATCAACTCTTCATTGATCTTCGCCTCGTTGTCTGCGAGTGCCTTGGCCAATGGCGTGAAGCGCGCCTGTATTTCCTTGTCCTTGGTCTGTGCGGCGAGTGCCTGCGCCCAGTAGAGTGCTAAGTAGAAATGGCTGCCACGGTTGTCGATCTGGCCGACTTTTCTTGCGGGTGATTTGTCGTTGTCGAGGATTTTAGCGTTGGCCTGATCCAGTGTATCGGCCAGCACTTGCGCCTTGGCGTTGTTGAATTTCTGCGCGAGGTGTTCCAGCGAGACGCATAGTGCTAAGAATTCGCCCAGTGAATCCCAACGCAGATAGCCTTCCTGCCGGAACTGCTGTACATGCTTCGGGGCTGAGCCGCCCGCGCCGGTTTCGAACAATCCGCCGCCGTTCATCAGCGGCACGATGGAGAGCATCTTGGCGCTGGTGTTGAGTTCGAGGATCGGGAACAGGTCGGTGAGGTAGTCGCGCAGCACGTTGCCGGTGACGGAGATGGTGTCCAGCCCTTTGCGCGCGCGCGCCAAAGTAAAACGACAGGCGTCTGCCGGTTCCATGATCTGGATGTCGAGGCCGCTGGTGTCGTGATCCTTGAGGTACTTCGAAACCTTGGCGATGATTTGCGCATCGTGGCCGCGATTCTTGTCGAGCCAGAAGATCGCGGGTGTATTGCTCAGGCGCGCGCGGGTGACGGCGAGTTTGACCCAGTCCTGTATCGGCGCGTCCTTGGTCTGGCAGGCGCGGTAGATGTCGCCCTGTTCGACTTTCTGTTCCAGCAGCACTTTTCCATTGCTATCGACGATGCGCACCGCGCCGTCGCCGGACATTTTGAAGGTCTTGTCATGCGAGCCGTACTCCTCGGCCTTCTGCGCCATCAGGCCGACGTTGGGCACGGAGCCCATGGTGGCAGGATCGAGTGCGCCGTTCTTTTTGCAGTCCTCGATGGTGGCGACATAGATGCCCGCGTAGCAGCGGTCTGGGATCATCGCCAGTGTGTCATACGCTTTGCCGTCCGCCCCCCACATCTTGCCGCCATCGCGGATCATCGGCGGCATCGAGGCGTCGATGATCACGTCGCTGGGCACGTGCAGGTTGGTGATGCCCTTGTCGGAATTCACCATCGCCAATGGCGGCGCGTTGCGGAAGCAGTCGGCGATGTCGGCCACGAGGGCGGCGCGCTTTTTCTCGGGCAGGGCCAACACCTTGGCTTCCATGTCGCCGAAGCCGTTGTTGACGTTAACGCCCATCTCTTTGAGCTGCGCGCCGTGCTTGTCGAACACATTCTTGAAGAACACCGATACGGCATGGCCGAACATGATGGGGTCGGACACCTTCATCATCGTGGCCTTGAGGTGCAGCGATAGCAGCACGTCTTCCTTTTTTGCAGCGGCAATCTGTTCGGCATAGAACTGGCGCAGCGCACGGCGGCTCATCACGGCAGCGTCGATGATCTCGCCGGCTTTTAGATTCAGTTTGTCCTTGAGCACGCTGACCTTGCCGTCCTTGCTTACGAATTCGATGCGGGTGCTGACGGCCTCATTCACGGTCACGGATTGCTCGCTGCCGTAGAAATCGCCGCTCGTCATGTGCGCGACGCGTGTTTTCGAGTCAGGCGCCCACTTGCCCATGCGGTGCGGATGCTTGCGCGCGTATTGCTTGACCGAGGCGGCGGCGCGGCGGTCGGAGTTGCCCTCGCGCAGCACTGGGTTTACTGCGCTGCCAAGTACCTTGCCGTAACGTGCCTTGATGTCCTTCTCGGCATCGTTTTTCGGATCATCTGGAAAGTCTGGAATTTGGTATCCCTGCGATTGCAATTCTTTGATTGCCGCCTTCAACTGCGGGATGGAGGCGCTGACATTCGGTAGCTTGATAATGTTGGCTTCCGGCTTGAGTGTCAGTTCGCCCAGCTCGGTCAGTTGATCCGATATTTTCTGGCTGGCAGTGAGGTGCTCGGGAAAGTTCGCGAGGATGCGCCCCGCCAGCGAGATGTCGCGCGTCTCGACTGCAACACCGGCTGCCTTGGTGAAGGCCTGTACAATGGGAAGCAATGAGTAGGTCGCCAGTCTCGGCGCTTCGTCGGTCAGGGTGTAAATGATTTTCTGGTTTGTCATGTGTGTTTGGAAATTCACAAATAAATAAAATGAGTCGCGTCCTACTTTTCAATAAGCCTTACGGTGTGATCTGCCAGTTTAGCAAGGATGGCATGCATCCGACGTTGGCGGATTATATCGCTGTTCCGGATGTTTATCCCGCCGGGCGGCTGGATACCGACAGCGAGGGCTTGCTGTTGCTGACCGACGACGGCAAGTTGCAGCACCGGATCACTGACCCAGAGCACAAGTTACCCAAGACTTATTGGGTGCAGGTGGAAGGCATACTCGATGAAGCAGCGTTACAGAGTTTGCGAGGCGGGGTGCAACTTAAAGATGGCATGACATTGCCTGCCGAGGCGGAGCTGATAGCCGAACCGGCTGTGTTATGGACACGCGATCCGCCGATCCGCGAACGTAAGGCGATACCGACGAACTGGATATCACTGACGATACGCGAAGGCAGGAACCGTCAGGTACGGCGCATGACAGCTGCGGCAGGCTTTCCCACGTTGCGCCTGATTCGTTATGCAATTGGCGAGTGGACGCTGGATGGTTTGGCATCTGGACAATGGGAAGAGCATCAAGTACGTTGACAAGAAGGCAGCGAGATTTTACCTTGCGACCTATTACTAATCGTCTGGAGTTAATATGAACTTTGCGCGCGGAGTTTTGCTGTTGGCGATGTGTTTTGCTCTGGTATGGTCAACCGGCAGCTATGCCAGAGAAACGCTTTCGTCGGTGCTCAGGGGTACCTGGCACAGCGAAAAGGGCAGCATCACGTTCAAGAACAACGGCACCATCAACTTCAAGGGCAAGAGATACTACTACGCCGCCGATGGAGGCGGGCAGATACGGCTCACCGGAAAAAAGAGCTCGAGGGCGATTCCTTACCACATTGCGGGTGACAAGCTTACCTTGACGATAGACGGAGAATCGACTGTCTATACACGCAAGCCGACCAGAAAAAAGTAAACGCTTTTTCGTCAGGCTGATTGCCATGCGCCGCAATCATTCTGCCTGCATTTCACCTGTGCTGTATTAACCGCGACTGCGACCGCGCGGGATGCCGTGCGATTTTCCGCCGCTACGCTCGCGCCGTGCGTGGGGCGCAGGCTGGAAAAGGCCGGGTTGCGGCATTGCCTGATGGCGCGCGGCTTCAGACAGAAGCGGTTCTCCCGCCTTTTTGGGCGGCTGAGGCTGTTGTGAGAAAACGGCGGGATGGGCTGCGCGGGGTTGATGGCCGTTGTGTTGCGGTTGACGCGGCTTGTTTTGGCCCTGCCCATCTCGCGCCTTATTTCCCGGGCGCGGTGTGTTTGAAGTGGTATTGCTGTGACGCCGTTGCCCGTGTTGCGGACGCGGCGGACGTGGAGCATCAGCCGGAATGTTTGCCGGTGGGACGAAGCTGTCAATCGCGACTTTTGGAATCGAGTGATTGATCAGGCGTTCGATGTTCTTGAGATGCTGTAATTCTTCGCTATCCACCAGCGAGATCGCGGCGCCATTACTGCCCGCGCGGCCGGTGCGGCCGATGCGGTGCACATAGTCTTCCGGCACGTTGGGCAGTTCGAAATTCACCACGTGCGGCAATTGGTCGATATCCAGTCCGCGTGCGGCGATATCGGTGGCGACCAATACCGGCAGCGAACCATCTTTGAACTGGGCCAGCGCCTTGGTACGGGCGGACTGGCTTTTGTTGCCGTGGATCGCCATCGCCGGAATGTCGGCGGCAGCCAGTTTCTCAGCCAGCCGGTTTGCGCCATGTTTGGTGCGGGTGAACACCAGCACCTGCTTCCAGTCGTTATGCTTGATCAGGTGGGCGAGCAGGTAGCTCTTCAGCTTTTGCGGCACCAGATGAACGCTTTGTTCTATCAGCTCCACTGTTGAGTTACGGCGTGCTACTTCGACATAGCCGGGGTTGTGCAGCAGGCCGTCGGCCAGTGTCTTGATCTCGTCCGAGAAGGTGGCGGAGAACAGCAGGTTTTGGCGCTGCTTGGGCAGCAGCGCGAGGATCTTTTTGATGTCGCGAATGAAACCCATGTCCAGCATCCGGTCGGCTTCATCCAGGATCAGGATTTCAACGGTGGATAGGTCAAGCGTCTTTTGCCCGACGTGATCCAGCAGGCGGCCCGGCGTGGCAACCAGAATATCGACCGATTCTTTTAGCGCTTTGATCTGCGGATTGATGTTCACACCGCCGAACATCACCATGGATTTTAACGAGAGATATTTTCCATAGGTCTGCACCGATTCTTCCACCTGTGCGGCGAGTTCGCGCGTGGGGGTCAGGATTAGGCAGCGAGGACTGCCGGGGCGGGGATTTTCGGCAGGTATTTCGGACAGGCGCTGTAATACCGGCAAGGTAAAGCCTGCAGTTTTTCCGGTGCCTGTTTGGGCGCCCGCCAGCAGATCTCCTCCTGCCAGGACCAACGGAATCGCCTGCGACTGAACCGGCGTAGGGTGGGTGTAGCCGGCATCGGCGATAGCGCGCAATAAAGGGGGGGCCAGATTCAGGCTGGCGAAAGTGATATCTTGTGATAGCTTGATATTTTCTGACAATGCAATACTCCTGCGGCGGCCTGTCGCTCAAGCAGAGCGACACCAATCGGGGCAGACGAATTAAGTGATCGGAAGGATCGGGAATAAACCGGAAAACCAGCGCACCGATTGGCTGGGTGCGTGGTAACTGCATTATACATAACCAAAAGAATCTGATGGGTACGAATTACAAATATATATCTTGCTTAAATTAGCCCTGAATCAGGGATGTCAATGAGCAGCGCCACCTGTCACCCGCATCGGTGATGGATGTACGAGGTGACGGGCGGCATGATAACGGAATTATTGTTTGACGTCCTTGGGTACATCCGCATCCTTGGCGCATCTGAATCCAAGATCGATCAGCGCGGTCATGGGGAGCAGATGAGTGCGCTTGGCGGCCCGGAACACCACGCTGATCGAATCGTAATGGCCCGAACTCGCCATCCCGCCCCGAACTACGCGTTGTTTTGTGCCATAGAATTTATTGTCGTACGGCTTTGCTCCCGGATAGGGCTGGTACCAGTCCGCAACCCATTCTGCGACGTTGGCAGCCATATCGTATACGCCATAGGCGGACTGATCGGCAGGAAAGGATCCCACAGCAGAATAGGGAATCTCATCATCGTCAGACATGACATTGATATTTTTTGGATCCCAGTCGTTGCCCCACGGATATTCGGTGTTATTGGGTCCTCTCGCGGCCTTTTCCCATTCTGCTTCGGTGGGCAGGCGCTTGCCGGCCCACATGCAATAGTTATTGGCGTCAAACCAAGACACCGATGTTACCGGCAAGTTGTCACGAGCGCTCTGTATCTTGTCCAATTCGGCAAGCAGGGCATCATGCGACATCTGGGTGGTATCCATGTCCAGCCTGAACTTATCCGTCGCGACCTTGCGCAAATTTTCCACGGAGGTGTAGCTCAGGAGATCGTGAGGCAGATCGTAACCGTTCCTGACCCACGCATAAGGCATGGGCTGGCGGTTTGCGATTACGAATTCGCGGTACTGTGCGTTGGTGACCTCGTATACGTCTATCATGTAATCGGGCAGGTTAACCGCGTGCTTGGGCTGTTCATCCATGTACAACCGGTCAAGGAAGCCATACGGATTGAGCGCATTGGCATCGCGCCACATGCGGGGATCGTCCTTCTTGTCGGAACCCATCTGGAATTCACCGGCAGGGATCAACACCATACTCTTGCCCGCGACTTTGGTTGAAGGAGTAGAGCACCCGGCCAAGGCCAGGCAAAAAATACCACCGATCAGTAATTGTCTATTTTTCATCTTTAGCGCACCTGAAGCCGAAGCTTGAATTTTTTATGTTTTGCTTGAAATAACTGCGATTGAACGACGGGGCGGAAACACCGCACTGGTAGAAAGAGCAATCCCACCAGGAACCGCCCTTTAATACCTTGTAGAGTTCACCATAATTTTCGCTGGGCCACTGATTGTTCGGATACTGCGAGTACCAGGAATCGGTCCATTCCCACACATTGCCGGACATGTCGTACAGGCCATAGGGACTCTTTCCACCTTCGAAAGCGCCGGCCGGCGTGGTGTCGCCCGGCATGTTGAGAGAAACCCAGCGTACCGGAGAATTAACCTTGTTTACGTCAAAATCATCGCCCCAGGGATAATCCCTGCCATCCGTGCCGCGAGCAGCCTTTTCCCATTCGATATCCGTCGGCAGGCGTTTGCCGGCCCACTCGCAATAATCATGGGCGTCGTACCATGAAACCCAGACTACCGGGTGATCGATCTTGCCTTCCGGATATGTGCGGTTGCTGAAATGCTTGGGCGACTTGCGGTTGGTGGCGTCGATAAACTGCTTGTACTGCAGATTGGTGACTTCATACTTGTCGATCAGGAAGGCCTTGGTCTCCGCCATGTACTCGGGTCCTTCGTCCGGTAGACGATGATTCGACCCGCGGATGAATTGCCCGGACGGAATGGAAATCATCACGTTCGGTTCTTTACCGATCCGAGAGTCCTTGTAAAACATCGGCACGCTCATGCCTTCGGTTATGTTTTCAAGATGTTCGTATTTCAGCTTGTCTGCATAAACATCGGTGAATCCTTTTTTCACCTCTGCCACATCCGCGATAAAGTTGCTTTCATCGGACGAGTGGCACTCATTGCAATCATTGGCCATGCTGGAGGTGAAGACATCCACCTGATTTTTGGCATGGCAGGAATCGCACGATTCGGCAGCCTGGATGGAATGCTGGTATCGGGTTTTGCCGTCGCTTTCAGCAGCGGACACGCCGGTGCTGAGCGTTGCAAAGAGTAATAACAGGGTAAGGGAGTGCAAGCGGGTAAAGAAAGACATTTTTATAACCTGATGGCAGTATGGACAACCCGCGCATATTCTCACGATATACGCTTGGTTTCAAGTGCCGCATTGCCTGCGGGGTCGCTATTGGCGGGGTATTTCTACCCTGATGCCGTGGGGCGGGTGGGCGGACTTCGATAATTTTATCAAAGGAATCCCAAGGCGTGGCACGACTTGCGCAGAGTGCGTGGGGCGTGCGAGCCGTTCCTTTTTTGGTTGGGGTGCCTAAATCTAACCAAAAGTAAAGGTTGAAAAAATTAGCTGACTTGGCTAGTATGGTTTTTGCTGGAATTTACGCCGCACGCATAAAACTTAATTAGAGCTTATGCAAAACTTGCTCCGTACCAAATTTGGTTGGATATTCATTGCTTCATTGTTCGTGGGGATGTTCTTCTATGGGCAATATAAAGGTGATAGGGGGCAAGCCAACATCAAGATCGGCGTACTGCATTCGCTGACCGGCACGATGGCGATCAGCGAAGCGCCGTTGGTGGACGCGGTACGGCTGGCGGTGGAAGAGGCCAATCACGAAGGCGGCATCGACGGTGCGCAGATCGAAATGGTGGTCGAGGACTGCCGCTCCAACGCCGACTATTGCGCACAGCAGGCAGAAAAATTGATTTCCGCAGACCACGTGCAAGCCCTGTTCGGTTGCTGGACCTCGGCCTGCCGCAAGGCCGTCAACGCGGAAATAGGCCATCACCATCAACTGTTGTTCTATCCGCTGCAATACGAGGGGATGGAACACGCCACCGATACGGTCTACACCGGCGCGGTACCCAACCAGCAACTCATTCCGATGGTGGCCTGGGCGATGCAGCAACGCGGCAAGCGCGTCTACCTGATCGGTTCGGATTATGTGTTTCCGCGCACCGCGAACCGCATCGTCAGGGAATTCCTGAAAGCGCAAGAGGGGCAGTTGCTGGCGGAACGTTATGTGCCGCTGGGCGAACAGCAGATGGATGAGGTCGCAAGCGAGATCGCGAAGCTGCACCCTGATTTTGTGGTAAACACGCTGAACGGCGACAGCAACCGGTATTTTTTTCAGGCGCTGAAAAAAGCACGCATCAGCGCGGCAGACATCCCGGTTTTTTCCACCAGTATCGCAGAGGCCGAGCTGGCGACAATCGGGCCGGAACTGGTGGCCGGGCACTATGCCGCCTGGAATTATTTCATGAGCATCGACAGCGACGAGAACCGCGCTTTTATCGAACGCTTCCGCACGCGCTTCGGGGCGCAGCGTGTCGTGGACGACCCGATGGAATCGGCTTATATCGGCGTGAAGCTGTGGGTCAACGCGCTGCGGGACACCGATAGGCATGATGCAGGAAGCCTCGGTTCCATCCTGGCGCAGCAGACGCTGCTCGCCCCGGAAGGTATCGTTTCGGTCGAGCCGGATACGATGCACCTGTGGAAAACCGCGCGCATCGGCAAAGCGCGAGCCGACGGCCAGTTTGACATCGTCTGGCAATCGGCGCGTGCGATCAAACCCGCGCCATTCCCGTTTTTTATTTCATATGAGCGGAGCGCCGCGACGGCGGAGGGAACGCGATGAGGATCGTCACCCGCCTGTGGTTGCTGTTTGTGCTGGTGGCGGTGTTGCCGTTGGCGGCATTCAGCTATTTAAACTTGCGTGATGACGAGGCGACGCTGCGCAATGTGGCGTTGGGCATGATACACAGTCTCGCCGACAAAAAACTGATTCAGATACGGAGCTATCTGGATGAGCGCGAGCAGGATGTGCGGCTGATTTCGATCTCCGGCCGGGTCAGGCTGTCGATCGCGTCGCTACCGGGAGAATATGCTTCCCGCAAAGCCAATTCTAAATACGAGCGTGAAACGGCGGAGATGCACCGCTATTTCGACCGCTATGTCGGAGTGAACGAAAAGTTTTATGACGTGTTCCTGATCACACCGCAGGGCGAGATCGTCTATACCCGCAAGCAGGAGGCCGACCTTGCCACTAACCTGCTGACCGGGCCTTACCGTGACTCGCAACTGGCGCAGGCTTTCCGCACCGCCCGGATGACGCTGGAGCCGGTGATCTCCGGCTATGAACTTTACGCGCCCTCATCCGCCCCGGCTTTGTTCATTGCCGCGCCGATTCTGGTGGAAGGAAAATTCAAGGGGGTGTTTGCGGCGCAGTTGGACAATGCGCTGTTCTACAAGGTGGCGAGGGATGCGACCGGGCTGGGCGAGAGCGGCGAGGTCACCTTCGCCCAGCGGGATGGCGAGAGCATCCTGTATACCATGCCGCTGAAATATCAGGATGATGCCGAGTTGAAATATCGGCTTGATCGTCATGATGGCAAGGTGGCGCAGATGTTCGCGGCGGTGTCCGGCGAATCCGGGGCTGGCATCAGGACGGATTATCGCGATAAGGAGATCGTGGCCGCATGGCACTACCTGCCCGAGTTGTCCTGGGGTATGGTGATCAAGGTCGATGCGGATGAGGTGTTCGCATCTATCTACCGTCAGCGGGTCATTATGATTGAGATCATATTGGCGTTACTGTTTGTTGCCGGATTACTGGCCTATTATTTTGGCCGCCAGATCAGCCGGCCGTTGAACGATCTGGCGCGCAACGTTGGCGACATGGCGATGGGGAATTTGCAAGCGCGGGCGGACGAGTCCGCGCCCGGCGAACTGGGACTGTTCGCGCAGGCGTTCAACCGGATGACAGGCAAATTGCAGGAGTCGTATCACTCGCTGGAGCAGCGTGTCGAGCAGCGCACCGCCGAGCTGAACGAGAGCCGCAGTCAGGCAGTGAACGCGCTTGAACATTTGCGTCACCAGAAATACGCGCTGGATCAGCACGCCATCGTCGCGATCACTGATGTGAGCGGGACGATCACCTATACCAATGAGAAGTTCAGCGAGATCAGCGGTTATTCCAGGGAAGAGTTGATCGGGCAGAATCACCGCCTGCTGAATTCCGGCATGCACTCCAAAGAATTTTTCAGGGAGATGTATCGCTCCATTGCTTCAGGTAAGGTGTGGCAAGGCGAGATATGCAACCGCGCCAAGGATGGACATCTGTACTGGTTGATGACTACCATCGTCCCGTATCTGGGCAAGGACGGCAAGCCCGAGGAATATATTGCGATACGCACCGACATCACCCTGCGCAAGCAGGCCGAACAGGTCATGGCCCGGCACCAACAGGTGCTCGATCTTGCGCGGGACGGTTTCTGGATCGTCGATGCACAAGGCATCCTGCTGGAAGCCAACCAGGCTTACGCTGAAATTTCCGGATACCGTCAGGATGAGTTGGTGGGCATGCATGTCAGCCAATTGGAGGCGGTACAAGATGCGGAATTTATCAAAGCGAATATCGAGAAGATCATCAAAGAGGGATATTCCCGTTTTGAGACACGCCATTTTCACAAGGATGGGCACGAGATCGATATCGAAATCTCCACGATCTTCATCCGCGAGATGCAGCAGTTTGCCGTGTTTGCACGCGACATCACCGAGTCCAAGCGTTTAAGTCTCGAATTGCAGCATAGCCGCGACCTGCTCAACGAGGCGGAGCTGATGGGGCATCTGGGTAGCTGGGAGCTGGAT
>Ga0224495_10000609_pt1 | contig 27856 bp, 26 predicted proteins | sample SF_Jul11_sed_USG_FD_168128 | JGI IMG/M metagenome (GOLD analysis project Ga0224495, IMG submission 168128) | Sediment microbial communities from San Francisco Bay, California, United States - SF_Jul11_sed_USGS_4_1 | ecosystem: Environmental > Aquatic > Marine > Sediment | place: USA: California...
AGCGGGGGAGGTCTGTGTTCCCCAATGTTCGCCGGGGGAAATCAGACAGTCTTACGGCAAACGCGAGGGCCGCCACTGCAGCAGCCACACACAGGTCCGCACCGTTGAGTATGACCAGACTGCCCGGTCCCTTCATATTCGGGAGAGCGAAAAAGAGAAGCAATAAACCGGACGGGGCCATGAGCGCAGCCACCCAACGTAAACCTTCGTGTTCCACGCGCCTGTTCAACCAGAGTAGCGACAGGGCCTCAAAGACGAGGGTCAGTCCCAGCCATCCCTGTTCGAGCAGCATTAAAGGAACTGCGGATATATAAAACAGAAGTGCTCCCCCATGAAACGCGAGTATGGAGTTTTTTTCCGGTCTTCCTTTCAACAGAGACTTCAAAACCGAGACGGCCGGCAATTTTAAAAATGCCAGCACAAGAGGCACCCACCCGCTCACCTCGCGCGGCCACAGATGATCCGCCGCCCATATCAGAAACAGTCCCTGAAATACCTCGAAAAGCGCCCAACCCATCCAAACCCTCGGCCATTTTTCAAAGGACTTATAAAAGAGAAAAGGAATGACTGCGGCAGCAAAGAACAATGCTCCTGACCAGAGCAGCCCGGAAAAGAAAATATCCTGCTCAAGGCCCGGCCTCAAGACCCAGACCCCCTGCGCAAAAACAGCTGACAGCAGGGCCACAACCCCCAAGGCTTGAGAAAACAGCCTTTTGGACAGGAACAGGCTGAGGATCAGAAAGCAGACCAGGGTGACCATGCCCGGATGCGGCAGGAGGGGGCTCTGGAGCCAGAAGGTCACCGCAAGCAGGACAAATCCGCCCATGCCAGGAAACGCCGTGACCCATTCGGTCATCCTCTTGGCGGTCTCGGGAGAAACACCGGAAGGCACACTGCCGCTTAGATTCAGTTTGCTTATCCATTCGGGCAATTTCATAAGGGCGTACACAATGGCAACGCTCGATATGGTTCCGGCAAGCAGCAGAAACCCGTAAAATCCCAAAGAGGTGAAATCAGCCGGCATCCTCAGGACCCAGAACAATCCGCTGACAATAAAAAGGAGGACAAGCAGGCCCGCCTGGATAACGGCACTGAACAGGAGACTGATCAGGATTATCAGCAGTTCCAGGACCAAAATTACAGACCAGAACCAGAAGGAAATCTGCGGGTTTCTCATTACAACAGCAAGAATCATTACCCCCATGGCAACCGGGAAGACCTGAAACCAGCGCAGATTAACGCGGTCCAGACCATACTTGCGTATGAGCACAACAGGCCCCAGCCCTCCAACAGCCCCATAGACAAGCATGATCGCAAAACTCCAGGATACGCTCCGGGGATTCAGATGCAGAAAAGCCCATAAAAAGGCCACCCCGAAGGTTATGGCCCCATAAGGGATGACGCGCTTGAACCAGCCCTGATTCCTGTAGGCAAGAATCACGGCGCCTGCCGCGCCTGCGGTAATCAAAAAAAACGGAGCGCTTCCCGGATCGCCCAGCAACCCTAAAGCAACAACCGGCACGGATATATACAGGACATTGCCGGTCCAGGAAAAGAGCTGATTTTCTTCGGGATTTTCCTTCATCAGTCCCACAAAAACGCTGAACAGGGATACATGGATTGTCCATAGGAGTGCGATCATGAGCGGCGAAGTTTCCATGAGACCACCAAAGGCTCCCAGAAAGAGACTGCCGGTTGTTCCGGTTGTCGCGAAAAGAAGGAGACTGACAGAGTTCAGCCTCCTTACTACCTGATAAAGGCCCGTGTTTATGATCGCTAGGTAGAGAAAAAGCATCGACAGACTGTCCTGGCCCAGACTTACCAGAAACGGGGTGACATACGCTCCCAATGCCCCGAGGACTGAAATAGCTATGCCCCTGTAATAAACAGCCAGGACAAAAGCCGCAGCAGATACCACGGTCAGGAGTCCGAACCCCAAAGGTTTTGAAAGGAAATGGTAATAGAGGGTGGCGGCAAAAACAACGCTGTAAAGAACACCGATACCACCGGCCCCGAGAGTATGCCGGAGGACGTTATACCTTTTCCGTTCAAAACGTCCTGAGGCGATAATCAGCAGTAGTCCGGCAAGAGCACCGATAATCAAACGCAGGGACGGCGGAAGCAGGTCCCGGTCTATGGAATACTTCACGAAAAATCCGGCCCCGATAAAGAGGGCGATTCCTCCCAGCCAGGCAAAAAGTTTAACGCCGGTAAAGAGCTCCCAGTCCACATTCGCCTTGAATTCTTCCCAGCGCTGGATCCATCCTGATACAGAAGGTTCTTTCCGCGTATCCTCCGGAAACTCCCCGCTCTTCTGCTTTCCTGCAAACCGCGGCTCAGGACTTCCGGGGGAGGCAGAAAGATCAAATGCCGGTTCAGGTTCCAGTTCCGGGGATGAGGACGGCACTGCATGAACTTCCGGCAGATCAAGAGACTGAATCGTGAGCGGCTCCGGTATCTGGGGAGGTTCCGGGATTGGCGGAGGCCCGGGGAAAAAGAGTGGTGCCGGTTCTGCTGTCTTTTCCTCCGGTTCTTTTGTCTTTCCCATTTCTTCAGCCAAGGGCTGTATGGAAGACCGGGCTTGAGATTCAAACAGCATCCTCAGCTCCCAGATCTTCGCTTCCAGGTCAGCTATCTTTTCTTGATGCCTGAGTTTCTGCCTGTAAATGATGATGTACAGGACAATAACCGAAAAAAAAAGGAAACATTCAATCCACATAAATTCCCCTTTCACCATCAGCTAACAGATACTGCCTGTCCGGCAGGTCAGGAAAGATAACATCAGAAAGGCAAAGAAAAACCATATCCACCCCCAAACATTATCCGCTTTTTACGGATTTTTAGTACAGTTCTATTTTTACGCATTGCGGTGACCAAGGACCTCCCTTGCCATCTGCCTGAGCCCCCTGATATCGAGCTTGCCGCTTCCGAGAACCGGCAGTGCCTCGACCTCGAGATAATGATTCCGGTCCGGCTTCCAAAGGTTGGGGAGAAGACTTTCCTTTAGCGCGCGGTGCAGCGTACCGGTATCACTGGTCCCTTTCGCGTAGAGGACGACCAGCCTCTCCCCCTTCTTCTCGTCAGGGATTGAGGTGACCGCTAACGCCTGCCCGGGGAGGTTCAGACGGTTGCAGAGTTCTTCCTCGATAACGAGATGCGGTACCATCTCGCCACCGATTTTGCTGAAACGCGATAACCTGTCGGTGATCGTCAGAAACCCTTCCCCGTCCAGCCATCCCAGATCACCGGTGCTGTACCATCCGTCGCTCACTACGTCCGCGGTCTGTTCAGGCCTGCCCAGATATCCGCGCATCAGATTCGGTCCCTTGACCAGTATCAGTCCCTGCGCGCCCGCGGCAAGAGGTGCGCCGGTTTCAGGATCTGTTATCTTTACCGCAACACCGGGAATGGGATGCCCGACGCTCCCTTCGCGCGAACCCCTCTGTCGCACCCCGTCGATCTCCACATCAGGCAGGTTCAGGGCAACAACCGGCGACAACTCGGTTGCGCCGTATCCTTCGAGCGGCCGGATTCCGAACCTTTCCTCAAACGCGTCGGCGATGCGCTTCTTCAGTTTTTCAGCACCTGCGACCACCAGCCGGAGCGATCTGAAATCCTCGGACGCGGCGCGGCGGATGTAGGCAAGCAGGAAGGTCGGGGTTGCGATGAGAAGGGTCGAACGGCGCTCCCGGACAACATCCGCAATCTTCGATCCGTCCATGGGGTTGGTGTGATAGGACGCTGAAAAACCGCTGAGCAGGGGCAGCCAGAGCGTTCCGGTAAAACCGAGTGAATGGAAAAAAGGGAGCGCGGAACATATGTTGTCATCCGGTACAACGCGGAATACCATTTGAAGCGCCTCGATATTCGAAAGGATATTGTGATGGGTGAGCATCACTCCCTTTGGGTCACCGGTGCTTCCGGAGGAGAATATGATCGTGGCCAGGTCTTTGGCCTTCAAAGCATAATTTGGCAGAAGCAGCCTGCAGGGAAGGAGGCGGGCCTTGAGCCATGCCTTTCTTTTTGCCGAGGGTGAGATCCGGGCCATCAGGTCTTCTATATACACCATACCTTCGATAACAGGCAATGTGCTGAACTTTTCAAGAAAGGCCTTCGAAGTGATAACGGTCCGGAGATTGCACTGGCCGGCCGAGGACCTGAAGGCCTCCGCGGATACCGTATAATTCAGGTTTACCGCGACACCACCGCGCAGAATTACAGCCAGATTCGCCATTGCCCCTGCTGCTGAAGGAGGAAGAAGAATGCCTATTTTGTCCTGATCCGGCGCGATCTTTTTTATCTCTTCAGAAAGTGCAATCGCCCCGGCAAGCGTATGCCCATAGGTCAGGTTCTTCCCTGAGGTATCCGACACGGCATTCCGCCGCCAGTTTTTCCGGGCCGTCCTGGTAAACATTTCGCCAAGTGATTTGCGCCCGATCCTGAGAGATTCAAAATAGTCACAGGAGAGTTCGGTCACCGCCTGCTTCATCTCGAACGGTCCTGATGCGGAAGGGAGGGGTTTTCCAAAGATAATGCTGACCGGATAAGGGAATCTGACCGGCAGGCGTGAGAGGAGTCTGCCGTGAGCGTAACTGAAGATGCTCCCCCACGCACCACCGATATACACGGGAATGACCGGATAAGCAGTCCCCTTGACAATCCTTTCGAACCCCGGCCTGAATTCCCGGAGCATGCCGTTCCTCGTTATTGCGCCCTCGGCAAAGATGCAGACCAGGTATCCCTGGTCAAGGGCGGCGCGGGCATCCTGCAGAGACGCTGTAATCTGCCTTGGGGAATCCTCTGAGGACACCGGGATGACCTTCATCAGCCTGAACAGAGGGTTGAGAAGCCGTTTGTTATATATCCTCCGTTCCATAATAAAGCGTATGCGGCGCTGCTGTGTCGCTCCGAGGAGGAGAGCGTCCACCCATGTCACGTGGTTTGATATAAGAAGCGCGGGTCCGGTTACGGGTATATTGTCATTTCCCGTGACCCGGATCCTGTAGCAAAATCGCGTCAAAAGCAGGGCCAGAAAACGGACGAAAAAATCAGGAAGTACTTTCATTGTTATCAAGGTCAGTACAAGGGTCAAAAAGCCCAGCACCACAAACGCCTGGCCGGAGGAAAGCTTCAGGAGACTGCTCAGCAGATAGGTGAGACCCGATGCCAGCAGTACACCCGTCCAGTTCAGGAATACCGATGCCGCGAGGATTTCACCGAGTCTTTCCTTTGGACTGCGCATCTGGATGAACGTCTGAAGGGGTACGATGAAAAGACCTGCGCTGAGTCCCAGGACAAAGATCAACAGGATGACAAGAGAGAGCGACGGAGGAATGAAATGAAGGGCGAGCGCAGACGCTGTAAGCCCGAGTGTGCCGAGAGGAACAATGCCGAACTCTACGCCCCGTCCGGAAAGCTTCCCTGCGGTCAGTGAGCCTGCGCCGATGCCCAGGGCGGTCATAAGAAAAAGATACCCGCTTTTTTCCTGGGTCAGACTGAGCAGTTGCATTCCATAGGGAATAAGGTTGATCTGCGTAAAGGCCGCCAGGACCATGAAATAGGCCGAACCAAGCACCGCGAGCAAAAGCTCCCCGTCCTGGCCCACATATCTCAGGCTGTTCCCTATGTCTTTCAAAAAAAAGAGCGAGAAGCCTTTGTCCGACCCTGCTGCCGGCGTCTTTTCAATTCTGGCACTCGTCATAAGCCCGGCCAGTGAGATCGCGACACAGAAAAGAGATGCAACCGGATAATTCGCTCCGGTCATTTCCGAAAGCAGAGACGCGGTCGCCGTTCCGAGAATGATCGCGAGATAGCTGAAGGATTCCAAAAGGCCGTTCGCGAAAGACAGCCGTTCCCGCCCGACAAGTTCCGGGATAATGCCGTACTTCGAAGGGGCAAAGAATGCGCTGTGGGTAGCCATCAGGAACAGCACCACATACAGGCCTGCTTCATTCCCTTCGAAAAAGAAAAAGGTCCCGAGCACCGTCACCGCCACTTCCATGAGCTTTACGGCTGCAATGATACGCTGTTTGCTTATGCGGTCTGCAACAACGCCCGCAAATGAAGAGAAAAGCAGAAAAGGCAGGACAAAGACCGCTCCGGCCTTTGCGGCGGCGATACCGGCCTCAGACGGGCCTTTCTGCCCGATTATAAAGAAAACCATGAGCAGCTTCACGATATTGTCGTTGAGCGCCCCAAAGAACTGGGTTGCGTTCAGCCAGAAGAAAGAACCCGGCAAATTCCTTCTCTTTCCTTCCGCGGCTGTTCCGTTATTTGTTTCAGTCATCTGCTCCCTCCTCTTGCATCCTCACACTATTTTTGACGTTTTTTAAATTCCGCATCCGTTCCGCCAATACCCTGCCAGATCTTTCAAATATCGACCGGGGCACGCCAAGCGCCTGCTTAAGCCTGACATCCTGGTCCCACGGATTCTCCAGTCTCCGCAAGGAAAAGGCCTCCCTGATGCCAAGCGAAAAGGCGAAGTAAAAAGGAGAGACCGCCGATGTGTTCAGGATCGGCATATCCGTGCCGTAGAGGAGCTTTTTACGGATCCCCTCATGCCTGAGGAGTCTCCGGAGGTGCCCGGTCTTGTTGATCTGGGTAAGACTCGATACATCTGCGTACAGATTCGGGTATTCAGCAAACATCGGCAATATCCGCTCGAAATTGCTCTGACCTCCGTTCCTTCCATTGGCTGCTGCGTGTGCAGCGATTACGGTCACTCCAAGGTCAAGGGGCAGGCGGAGCCGCGCCGGGTCTGCCAGCTCATTTCTGGCCGCGGCAGTGAATGAATGTTCATTGCCTGTATGGGTCAGGAGCGGAAGACCGGTCTCTCTGAGGCGTACATAGAAGGGGATCAGCCGCCTGTCCGCCGGATCGATCTGCTGGATCGAAGGAAGCCACTTCAGGAGAACAGCCTTATCTTCCGCTGCCCTGTCAAGCCTCTCGATCGCGTCTTTCCGGTACGGATTAATGCTGGCGCCGAAATAGAGGTTGGCGTACTTTCCGGCTTCGCGTGCAACAAATTCATTCGGGACATACAGCTCGCTCTGTGAAAGGTCAGGGGCGGCGTCATCACCGATCACGCAGTCAAGGGCGAGAACGACTGCGGCATCGACATGAAGGGAACACGCCAGTTTTTCGGAAAGGCGGCGGACGATGAGTGCATCACCGTGCTCTTCGAGTTCCGCATGGGTTACGCCAAAGGCGCTCAGATAAAGACCATATTTCCAGCTCTTCCGCATCGCAGGGGAAAGATGACAGCCGCTTCCGCATGCCCCCGCACCAGCTGCGTGACAATGGATATCTATGATCTCCGGCACTATTGAATTGCTGCTTTTCTCTTTCATCGATATTTAAAAAGCAATGAATGTGCCAATGTCCCCCCATATCTGAAACAATTCGTAATATAACATTTTTTTTGCAATGCATATCTCTCCTGAGGAGAGAGACCAACAAAAAGCATTGACATTGGATGCACATTAACTATACATTCAATGCATGTCAAGGAAGGTTAAGATAAACGCGGCAGACAGGGATTTTTTCAGGAAGGTATCGGAAGCAGCCTTCACCAATCCGTTCGGGGAAGACAGGAACATACTGGATCTGAAGATAGCCGGCAGCCGTGAGGAAAAGAACCGTCAGGACCTTATCTCCAGAGTCATCAGGAAAGTTGCCGACCGGGTGCGCGGACTTGATTCCGAAGGAAAAGCAGACATCCGCGCATATGAAGGCAATGACCTTGAACTGGTGCAGACCGTTTTTCTCTTTGACATCTTCCACCGGCATATCAATGACTTTGACAGTCTTATCCGTGAACAGCTGAGGACAGGCGACGCACCCTGCCCGGTGCCTTTTGCGGGGGACGGCCTCTCGGCGCTGACCAGGCGCGGATTCAGCGATGAAAAAGCATTGAGGTTCTTTGCGATATTTTACCAGCTGAGGAGGGCTTTTTACTTTATCAATACCAGCCTCATCGGTCAGAGTCCTTCGATGAGGACGCTGCGGATGCATCTGTGGAACAGCGTCTTCACCCATAACATCCGCTGGTATGATACCTATCTCTGGGACAGGATGGAGGATTTTTCCACCCTTCTGCTGGGTGAGACCGGAGCGGGAAAGGGAACCGTTGCAGCCTCGATAGGCCGCTCCGGCTTTATCCCGTTCGATCCGCGGAAAGGATGTTTTGCCGGAAGCTTCACCCGTAATTTCATATCGCTCAACCTCTCTCAATATCACGAAGCACTCATTGAGTCTGAACTCTTCGGCCACAAAAAGGGCTCCTTTACCGGAGCGGTCGAAAACCATGAGGGGATATTCAGCCGCTGCACCCCTCACGGCTCCATATTCCTCGATGAAATAGGTGATATAAGCATCCCCATACAAATAAAGCTGCTTCAGATTTTACAGGAGCGCACCTTCAGTCCGGTCGGCAGTCATGCGAAACTGCGCTTTCACGGCAGGGTAATCGCAGCGACCAACAGACCTCTTGACAGACTGATGGAACAAGGGAAATTTCGTGACGACTTTTTCTACAGGCTCTGCTCCGATATCATAACCGTTCCAACTCTCCGCCAGAGGATACAGGAAGACCCGGAGGAATTAAACGTGCTCCTGTCCCACCTCATTGAACGCCTGATCGGACATCCGAATGAAGAAGTGGTGAGCTTTGTGCGTGAAGCGATCAACCGCGACCTTGGCAGGAATTATCACTGGCGCGGAAATGTCAGGGAACTCGAACAGGCTATAAGGAGAATTTTGCTCACCCGCAATTACCGCGGAAATGTCAGGACGGAAAAACCGGACCTGCGTGAAAGGCTGCTGAAAGGCCTTGATACGGGGTCACTCGATGCGGATGCAGTGGTCAGGGCTTATTGCTGCCTGCTCTATCAGAGGCATTTTACCTATGAGGAAGTCGCCCGCAGGACAGGGCTCGACCGCAGGACGGTAAAAAAGTATATCCTCATGGAAGAAGCCGGAAATTCCTAGCCCTGTTTCCTGAATAAAGAACAACGGAGAGAAGATGCCTTGCGGCTTCTCCTCTCCGTAAGAGTTCAAAGACCTGAAAATTACTACTCCCGCTCTCTTATGACATCGTCAGCCCAGCTCATTGCAGCAGAAACCGTTGGGAAGCCGATGGTGCTCGACAGCAGGATGATCGCGTGATGTATCTCATCGGTGGTGGCCCCGGCTTCCAGTGCCCTTCTCACATGCGAATGCACGGAACCTTCAGAGCGTATGGCGGCAGCCCCGCCCAACTGGATCAACTGGGCTGTCTTTTCATCGAGGGGACCCGATGCCTTCGCGGCTTTGCCAAGGTTGTCAACCGCGGTGAAAAACTTCCTGAACCTTTTTCTGATGCTCACATACTGCTCCGGCAATTTGGCCATGACCTTTCTCTCCTTGTCTGTGATGTATGACAGCTTCTCAGGCCCTCTCCGGGGGCTTTCTAAGCGACCTTCTTGAACGCCTGTTTCTTCGCGCCGCAAATCGGACATTCATCGGGAGCCTCTCCCTCCACGGTATTGCCGCAGACCTGACAGACATAATAATCCACATCAGGATTGCTCCCCATGCCTGCGAGGGCCTTTTTATAGAGTTCTGCATGGATCTTCTCCACCTCATTGGCATAGACAAAACTTTTCATGGCCCCATTCAACGCCTCAGCCTTTGCGTCCTCTATCATGCCCGGATACATGTCCTTAAATTCAAAGGTTTCGCCGCTAATCGCCTCTTCAAGATTCTCTTTCGTACTCTTTATACCTTTTGCTTCTCTCAGGTGGTTGTGAGCATGCACCGTCTCGGCCTCGGCAGCCGCCCTGAACAATTTGGCTATCTGCTTAAACCCCTCAGCTTCCGCCTTTTTCGCGAAAGCAAGATATTTCCTGTTAGCCTGAGATTCCCCGGCAAACGCGTCCATCAGATTCTCATAAGTTTTTGACATACTGCATCCTCCTCATTGTTGTTATATCGCTTACTCCTGATAAGCGCATATAATCCATCAAGTTCGCAGATACCCCCCGCCCCCTCATAGCTTAAGAGGGGGTTGGGTTTGTTATTTAAATCAATGTCATCATACTTCTGCTATCCCTCGTTAGCTGATGGACTTTACCGCATGGCTTCAAAGACTTTGCCGACCATCCCGGCGGAAGGGGTCAGTGTTTTATCGCCTTCCTTCTGCCATGTCGGGGGACACGCTTCACCCACATTCGCCGCAAGGTGCTGGTTCGCCCTGACCTTTCTCAATAATTCATCAATATTCCTTCCGAGATTATAGTAATTCACCTCGGAATTATAGAGCTTGCCTTCAGGGCTTATGATAAATGCCCCCCTCAGTGCCAGGCCCGTCTGTTCGTCATAGATCCCAAACATCTTCGATACCTTTCCTGTCGGATCAGAACCCATTGTGTATCTGACCTTCCCGAGCATTTTTTCATCCCTTTGCCATGCAAGATGGACAAACTTGGTATCGGTACTGACGGTAACAATCTCAGCACCAATCTCATTGAATTTATCATGCCGCTCTGCCAGAGCAGCAAACTCGGTCGCTCAGACAAAGGTAAAATCAGCGGGATAAAAAAACAGTATCGTCCATTTTTTTGCTGCCTTCAGGGCTTCAAGGCTCACCTCACCAAAATCACCCTTTGAAGGCTCATACGTCTCCATCTTAAAGTCAGGCACATTTTCGCCGACCCTGATTCCGCAACAATCTGCACTCATATTAAATCCCCCTTTTTCCCTTTTTATTCTTTCACAAATCAGGTCGTCTGTAAATCAGTGAATAATATTTTCTTTTTTAAACACTTGATGCCCGCAGTAAAAACACGATGTCAGATACTCATCAGACCACAGCTCGATTTCGCCCCCGCATTTCGGACAGGTGATGAATTCCGGAACCGGCGTAATTTTTACACTGCACGGACTTTTCTCGTTATGCTTCATATTATTTTTCATTTGCTTTCCTCCATCCTTCATGAGCGAGCCGTTCCATCCTTTCTACACCCCATTTTTTGAACTCCTCAAGATACTTCTTGGGATTTATCTTCGCCAGCTTCACCAGTTCCTCACGTTCTCTGGCAGAATCGATGTGGTCTGATGGATAGACACCTCTCCAGGTACAATACCCTTCATCAAACAACCGTTCAGGACTCATCTCTCCTTTCGGCAGTTTATGCACCATAAACCGCGCCACATCCATATCATATTTTATAATCCACCCGTTGTCTATCAGCATCGTTTCAGGATCAAAAACAGTGTCACCTGAGCATGACGGACAATACAGTTTATCAATTACCTCAACCGGCAGAATATTGTCTTTAAAATTGAAACTCGCGGTGTTGCTCCCGCATCTGCACGTTATTTTATGATCAACACACATTGTAACCTCCTTATTTATGTTGCTCTCTGCTGTTTACATTCAGGGCATACCCCATAAAACTCGATATGATTTCCGGTAATTTCAAAACCACCCCGAAGATGTTCAGGGATCTGGAGCATATACTCAGTAGGTATATCAATTATTTTCTTGCATACCTTACAGATAAGATGATGATGTGGATGTATATTGGGATCATACCGTCTTTTATCAGCATCGATCGTAAGTTCAAGCAGGTATCCCCTGTCCCTCAGGGCCGCAAGCGTGTTGTATACAGTGGCAAACGACATGGTCGGAAACTTTTTCGATACATTGCTATAGACGGTTTCTGCTGACGGATGCTCCTTGTTGTTCTCAAGATATTCAAGGACAGCAATCCGTTGAGGGGTCAACTTAAAACCTATGTCTCTGTATTTTTTCATGGTCACCACCCTTTCCAATTATAATTATTATTATCTAGAACTCTTTTTTTGTCAATAGCATATCAATACTCCTTGACAAACCCTTTATTTAGGAATAATTTTATCTTAAGCAAAACTTTTGGGAGGTATTATGGACACTTTAGCTCTCAGCAGACTGCAGTTCGCAGTGACTGCCATGTTTCATTTCATCTTTGTACCCCTCACGCTCGGCCTCTCCATTCTGATAGCCTATATGGAAAGCCGTTACGTAAACACCGGCAATGAGATATATTTGAAAATGACAAAATTCTGGGGCAAGCTTTTCCTTATCAACTTCGCACTCGGTATCGTCACCGGAATCACCATGGAATTCCAGTTCGGCATGAACTGGGCTGAATACTCCAAATATGTCGGTGATATTTTCGGGGCGCCGCTTGCCATTGAAGCAACTATGGCATTCTTCCTCGAATCGACTTTTATCGGATTGTGGATATTCGGCTGGAACAGGATTTCAAAAAAAGTACATGCTCTTTCAATATGGCTCGTGGCAGTCGCGACAAACCTGTCGGCGTTATGGATTCTTCTCGCCAACGGGTGGATGCAGAAGCCTGTAGGCTATGTTCTCAGAAACAACAGGGCCGAGATGGTGGACTTCGGGGCGATGCTTACGAACAGTTACGGCTGGCTTAAGTTTTTTCATACGATCTTCTCCGGGTACGTTATCGCCGCGTTTTTCGTAATGGGAATATCAGCTTATCATCTTCTGAAAAAGAGCAACGCGGTATTTTTTAAAAAGTCCTTCAGGATTGCAGCAACATTCGGCCTCGTAAGTTCCCTGCTCGTTTTTCTTGTGGGTGATTTCCACGCAGCGGAAGTGGCGCACACCCAACCGACAAAATTCGCTGCCATGGAGTCTGTGTGGGAAACGCAAAAGTCAGTGCCATACAACCTCATGGTCATTCCCGATATAAAGAATGAAACGAACATCGTAGAAACGGCAGGCATCCCCGGTCTGTTGAGTTTTCTCGCCTTTCACGACAGCAGCGCGGAGGTGGTCGGACTGAAGGCATTCCCGAAAGAAGACAGACCTCCTGTCCTTCCGACGTTTCTGAGCTTTAGAGGGATGGCAGCCCTCGGCATGCTCTTCATGCTCCTTACGCTGGTTGCATTCATCCTTTCTCTGACAAACAGGCTCGAATCAAGCACAATTTTTCTCAGAATCATCCTCTACTCTCTGCCGCTCCCCTACATCGCGGCTCAACTGGGTTGGATCGTAGCCGAAGTCGGCCGTCAACCGTGGATTGTCTATAACGTCCTGAGGACGTCCGAGGCGGTATCGAAATCCATTACGCCGCTGCAGGTATGGGGCTCCCTGCTGGGGTTTACCCTTCTCTACGGCGCGCTTGCACTTGTGGATATCTATCTGTTAACCAGATTCGCGAAGAAGGGCCCTGATGAAGACGTGTCTTCACTCATAGGCCCCGCAAAAAGTCAGGAGGCGTAACATGGAATTCCAGATTATATGGTTCATTCTCTGGAGTGTACTCTGGGCCGTCTATTTCATGCTCGACGGGTTTGATTTCGGAGCAGGCATACTGCTCAACTTTCTCGGCAAAAATGAGAAGGAAAAAAGGACGATCGTTGCTTCCATCGGCCCTGTCTGGAACGGAAACGAAGTGTGGCTTATCACTGCGGGAGGTGCAACGTTTGCGGCGTTTCCCACGACGTATGCCCTGATGTTCAGCTATCTCTATACAGCTCTTCTGATTATTCTCTTTTCCCTTATCTTAAGAGGCGTAGCTCTTGAATTCAGAGGATTGTCCTCAGGCGAAAGATGGAGAAAGAACTGGGACCGGGCACTCTTTGCCGGAAGCTTCATCCCTTCCCTGCTCTTCGGCGTCGCCTTCGGGAATATATTCCAGGGACTTCCGATGGACGCAAAGGGCTACCACGGTTCGCTCCTCACCCTGCTCAACCCCTACGGATTGATTAACGGACTGTTTTTTGTTCTCCTTTTCATTGTCCACGGCTCATTATGGATTTCCGTTAAAACAGAGGGTGATATGGCAGTCCGCGCGTCCCGCCTGTCGGGCAGGGCATGGTTCGTTCTTCTCGTCATCGCTGTTTCATTCCTCGTCTTCACCGCTTTTGCCACAAACCTTTACACAAATTATCTTCATAACTTTATATTGTTCCTTTTCCCGATTCTTGCGGTCCTCTCTCTTCTCGGAATAAAGCTCTTTCTGACGCTGGACAGGAATCTTGCCGCTTTTTACGCATCCTGTATTACTATCGTGATGGTATTCTTCACCGGTGTAATCGGACTTTTTCCCAACCTCGTTCCATCAAGCATCAATCCCGATTACAGTCTGACTATATATAATTCTTCCTCCAGCATATACACCCTCAAGATAATGACGCTTGTGGCACTTATCTTTATTCCCATTGTAATTGCCTATCAGATATGGAGCTACAGAGTTTTCGGAAGCAGACTTTCCCCTGACGCGGCAGGAGAAGAGGGACATTATTAATCCGGAAGCCGCATTGAAAACTCCCGTGGCAAAATCGCAGAGAGTCTGAAAACTGAGTAGAACCTATCTCAAAATCGTTTCTCGGTTCAAGGCTGTCATTCCCACAAGCGAAGCGCGTCGGGAATCCTTCTGGCATGCTTGCGGAATGACAAAAGTACGAATCTGCGGCAGAGACCGAAGCTTATAGTAATTAATACAGGGGAAGACAAGCGCTACTCTGACAGGAGTGATGCGCGAATCACTCCTGTATAATTTTCGCGGAAACTTTTACTTTGAGGATTTTGCTGGAGCCTCGGGAGAAGGCTGCAGAGGCTGAGAAGGCTGCACGCCCTGTATAGGACCCGTGGCCCCCTGGGGAATCGCCTGCTTCTGCTCTGTCGCTGCAGGAACGCTTTTTACCACGGAACTTCCTCTTGAAGTGACCAGAGACAGAGTAAACGATGTCAGCATAAAGACAACAGCAGCAATCGTGGTCAATTTACTGAAAAAAGTAGCCGCGCCGCGGGCGCCAAAAAGTGTCTGACTCGAACCGCCGAAGGCAGCGCCGAGTTCAGCTCCCTTTCCGCCCTGTACCAGAACAATCGTAATGAGAAAGAAACAGACGATAAGATGTATGATCATGATAAAAGTTGCCATTAATTCTCCTTATTAAAACTTACTATTTTTGCAAAGCTGTCCGGTTTAAGACTAGCGCCGCCGACCAGCGCCCCGTTCACATCCTTGCAGGCCATCAGGCCGTCGACATTGTCGGGGGTAACGCTCCCGCCGTACAGTATACGAATGCCTTGAGCTTTATCGCCGTATAAATTGCCGAGTATCTTCCGTATGAATGCGTGCACTTCCTGTGCCTGTTCATTAGATGCGGTCTTCCCTGTTCCTATAGCCCAAATCGGCTCATACGCAACAACAAGATTATCCGAATCCACTTCAGCAAGCCCCGATTCAACTTCTCTCTTTATCACATCAAAGGTCTTGCCTGCTTCCCTCTCTGCGAGCGATTCCCCGACACAGAATATAACACCGAGCCCCGCCTTTTTAGCCGCTTTAATTTTTCTGTTTACGATCACGTCCTCTTCGGAAAAATACTGTCTCCTTTCGGAATGACCGATAATAACATGTTTGCAGCCCGCGTCGAGAAGCATGAGGGGCGAAATCTCGCCTGTATATGCGCCCTTCTCTTCCCAGAACAGGTCCTGAGCGGAAAGCTGGACATTCGTATCCTTTATCTCCTCGGCTGCCGCGGAAAGAGAAGTAAACGGAGGCGCGACAACGATATCCACATCCGTCACGTTTTGAACCGCAGGGATGAAACTGCGCAGAAACTCTCTCGTTTCCCCGATGGTTTTATTCAACTTCCAATTTGCTGCGATAAAATATTTCATAGTCAATTAATTTACTGTATAGATCAAACCCTTGTCAAGTCGGACGGGGCATTGAATTCAGTTAATTTTGTTCATAGCCTTTTCAACGCCGTCCTTGATAATCGCGTGCAATGATTCGACCGCCTTCTCGATAGCAGCCTTAATCAGCTGCGCTTCGTCTTTCCTGAATTTTGACAGAACATATTTTTCCGTCGGCACAAGCGGGTCGCGGCCGATCCCTATCTTTATCCTGATAAAATCCCGCGTCCCGATATTCTGTATGATCGACTCAATTCCTTTATGCCCTCCGGAAGAACCCTTTTTTCGAATTTTCAGTCTTCCCGTCTCGAGATCCAGATCATCATGCACGACAATGAGGTTTTCCGGAGGAATATTCGATTTCTGCATTATCTTTCGGACCGCGACGCCGCTCCTGTTCATAAAAGTTAAAGGCTCCAGGAGGATGAATTTCTCATCGCCCAGGGAGCCTTTAGCTATTTTATAATCTTCTTTTTCCTTGAACTCGAGTTTTTGGCTTCTCGAAAAATCTTCAAGCGTCAGGAAACCGGCATTATGCCTTGTCTTCTCATACCTGCTTCCCGGATTTCCAAGACCAGCAATGAGCCACAAAAACTATTTCTCCTTCTTCTCTGCGGCTCCCTCTTCTTTCTTGCCTTTCTTCACAACCTCCGGCTCGGCAGCTAAAGCCGCAGCTTCAGCCGCGGGAGCTGCCTCTTCAACAGGGGCAACCACCGTTACGATAACGTCACCGGCATCGGTTAAGACCTTTATCCCTTCCTCGAATTTTAAATCGCTCACATGTATAGACTGTCCCAATTCAAGTTTCGATATGTCAATCTCGATCTTGCCCGGGATCTTGTCGGGAAGGCATTCTATTTCAACCTCTCTGAGCGCGTGCTGCAAAATACCGGCGTCCCTCTTGACGCCTATAGGCTCACCAACGGTTACCACATGGACAGTAACTCTGACCGATTCAGTAAGCGACACCTCGAAAAAATCCGTATGGAGCAGCTCTCCTTTTATAGGGTCAAGCTGGTAATCCTTCAGAAGCGCCAGCTTCTTTTCTCCGTCAGCAAAATGAAGATCGACAATGACCTGCTCTCCCGAGATAGTGTTTATCAGCTTGGCGAGTTCTTTTCCCGAGAGTTTTATCGACTGAGCCCTTCCTTCTCTATAGAGAACAGCGGGGACCATCCCCTCCCTGCGCAAAGAGCGCGCTGTCCCTTTTCCGTGTTCTTCTCTCTTTTCAGCATTTATACTGAGCCTTTCCATTTTTCCTCCTCTTTATGATTCTTCACTATACAAATAATGAACTGATTGAAGATTCTTCATGAATCCTTTTTATCGCATCTCCAAGGAGAGATGCGATGCTCAAAACTTTCAGTTTCCTGCACTGCGTCATCTTGCTGTCCATGGGTATCGTGTTCGTAACGATCAATTCTTCCATCGCCGAATTGTTTATTCTTTCAATCGCGGACCCGGAAAGCACCGCATGGGTACAGGCAGCTGAAACCCTCCTGGCTCCCTGCTCACGCAATGCATTCGCCGCCTGTGCCATCGTACCTGCGGTATCCACCATGTCGTCAAGGAGAAGCGTATCCTTATTTTCCACGTCACCAATAACATTCATTATTTCGCACTCATTCGCCTTTTCCCGCCTCTTATCGATAATCGCGATAGAACAGTTCAGTCTCTTCGCAAACGCCCTGGCGCGCTCCACGCCTCCGGCATCAGGAGAGACGATCACGAGATTGTCGGAGACATATTTTTTCTTTATGTACTCGAGCAGGACCGGTGCCGCGTAAAGGTTATCGACCGGGATATTGAAAAAACCCTGTATCTGTCCGGCGTGCAGATCAACAGTAAGCACCCTGTTCGTGCCCACCGCAGTTATCAGGTCAGCAACCATTTTGGCCGATATCGGGACTCTCGGCTGCACCTTTCTGTCCTGCCTGGCATACCCGTAATAAGGGATAACCGCGGTGATCCTCTCAGCCGAGGCCCTTTTCAGGGCATCGATAATAAGCAGCAACTGCATGATATTGTCGTTGACAGGCATACAGGTCGACTGAATGACAAACGCGTCGGAACCTCTTACATTCTCATTCAACCTCACCAGGATTTCACCGTCACTGAACGTTGATACGGTAGTATCAACCAGTTCAAGCTTCATGTGCGCCGCAACCTCTTTAGCCAGGTCCCCGTTGGAGGTACCGGTAAAGAGCTTTAAACCATGTGGCATTTTATCTCCTCTGCATATGTATTCAGAAGCAGAAAACTATAGACAGGAATTCAGCAATATTTTCTGTTTCCCGCTTCTTCTATTACTCTCAAATGGCTGGGGCGGGAGGATTCGAACCTCCAAATGGGAGATCCAAAATCTCCTGACTTGCCGTTTGTCGACGCCCCAAGATACTTGTATCCGGGAAACCGAAAATGACATCTATGCCTCATTTCCCATTCCCAATTTATCAGTGCTGTTCAGCGTCCTGACAACCCTGCACCATGTCCCCTTCAGGTTTGCCGAAGCCCTTGCGGCTTCTGCGAATGTATGAAAAACACCGAATACTGCTGAACCGCTTCCGCTCATCAGAGAAAGCAACGCGCCGTTCTGCTTCAGCTTTTCCTTGAGTTCGCCGATTACCGGATATTTTCTGATAACAACATCTTCAAGGTCATTACATACTGCATCGCGCAAAAAGGCGTAATTCTTCCTGTCAAGAGCTTGACAGAAAAGTTTAATATCAACAGTTTTTTTTGTCAACCCTGTTTCGAAAGAATTATACGCCCAGGCAGTAGAAACCGATATATCCGGCTTTGCAAGAAGAAGAATCATCGTGCCTTCCGTGGTCATTGCGGTAACCTTTTCTCCGCGGCCTTCAATGAGAGAAAACGTTCCGGCAAGAAAAAAGGGCACATCGGACCCGATCTCCGCGGCAAGGTTCATAAGCGCCTTCCTGTCATAATTCAGCCCCCAGAGCCTGTTAAGGCCAATGAGTGCGCTGGCGGCATCACTGCTTCCCCCGCCGAGGCCTGCGGCAACCGGTATATTTTTCCTGAGTTCAATCCTTGCACCATATTTATACGAAGATACCCTTTTCAGCAAGGCAGCTGCCTTATAGATGAGATTCTCCTCTGCAGGAATGTCCAGGCCGGATAACAGACGGACATCTTCCGCTTCTTCGAAAGACAGTATGTCGAACAGATCGATACACTGCACGGGACTGATTATATCGTGGTAACCGTCATCCCTTTTGTTCAGGACGGACAGAAACCAGTTAATTTTCGCGGGAGCCTTAAGGGAAATTTTCATTTCAATCTATGATTCGGACAAAATGCGGCGGTCAAGGTCAATTTTTACTTGGTATTTTCAGACCCTGGATCTTTTGGCCGACCCTTTCTTTCACGCCTTCTTCCTTTTCAGAGAGCGACAATGATTTCTTCCAGTATTCAAGGGCCTTCTCCGGTTCACCGATTTCTCTGTACACATCACCGACGTGCTCCAGAATTACAGGGTCGTCTTTTGCTATTTCAACAGCCTTCAGGAGCATTTCAAGGGCAAGGGCGTATTTCCCCTGCCTGTAATAGACCCAGCCAAGGCTGTCGATGATATACCCGCTGTCGGGTCTGATCTCAAGCGCGCGCCTGACAAGCTCGTGCGCCTCGGAAATATTCATGTTTTTGTCAGCATAGGAATATCCAAGATAGTTCAGCGCGTCCGCGTTTTTGGGATTGATTTCTATGGCCTTCTTGAGCGCGTCCACCATAGCATCGAACCTGCCGGTCTTTTCGTATACCACGGCAAGATTGAAATAGACCGAGTCATTTCCGCTGAATTTCGAAAGGGCGCCGGCAAGAACCGACTCCGCCTTTACGTACTCCTTAAGTTTCATGTAGGTATCCGAGAGATAAAGGTAAATGTCCGGATTTTCTTTTTCGAACTCAAGAATTTCTTCGTATACCTTAACGGCATCCTCATCTCTTTTCTGTTTTGAATAGATATACGCGAGATGCAGGAATGCATTGACGTTCTTGGGCTCTCTCTCCAGAATCTTCTTCAGCTCCGCGACCGCCTCCTCATGCCTTTCCATTTCTTCGAGTACAAGAGAGAGATAATAGCGTATCATTGTGTTCTCCGGATCGGCTTCCTGGGCGGCCCTGAGTTCCTGAAGGGCATCTTCATACTGTTTTTCTTCAAAGTAGATCATGCCTATCTTGATATGTATTCCGGCGTTTCCCGGATTCTGCCTGCTCAGGGCTTTTAATTCTTCCAGCGCCTTGCCGGTGTCTTTCTGTTTCAGGTAGACCTGGATAATTCTTTCCCTTGTCTGAAAATTGTGCGGATTGAGGGACAATGCCTTGTCATAATTTTCCAGGGCTCCGGGGAAATCGTCGGCCAGTTCACTGAGTATCCCGAGCTTGAAATACGCGGCTTCAAGGCTAGGGTTAACCGCAAGCGCCTTTTTCAGGTAATCTGCCGCTTTTCCATATTCTTTCCTGTCCATATAAATTGAACCCAGAAGGTCGAGGGCCTGAAAGGCCTCCGGATCCCTTTTCAGAAGATCCTCAAGCGTCTCTATGGCGCTGTCCACTTCATTGTTATAGTAATAGAGCCCTCCGAGGATAAAAGCAGCCTCATCATTGTCAGGATCGATCTTTACAATTTTCCGGTAAATGGCTATGGCGTCCTGAAGCCTTCTCTGGCTTTTATAAATCTCCCCGGTCAACAGCAGGGCGCGCATATCTTCAGGGTGCGCCTTCAGAATTTCTTCCATTACGGCAGCGGCTTCTGACGCCTTTCCGGTATAGTACAAAGAATAGCCGAGCTGTATTTTCAGATAAACTGAACCGGGGTCCAGCTCCAGCGCCCTTTTGTAATTCCTGAGGGACTCCTCCCAATCATGAAGCAGGGCCGCCTGATATCCCACAATAAAGTAATAGTATGCGTCAGACGAAGGCGCGGCATCTCTTTCTTCGGTCTTTACCTGACCAAAGGCGGATGAAGAACACAGAAAAAACAGCACTATCACGGGCAAAAATAATTTCATTTTTTATTATGACACAAAAGAATTTGTTTGTTCAAAGAATCCCGTCGAGGACGTCTTTCTGAAGAGGACCATATGCCGTAATCGACAGAGATTTTTTCATGATCAATCTCTCTGAGAGCTCTTTTAACTGCTTCAGGCTCACCGTTTCAACCGCCCTGCTGATTTCATCGGGTGAGATATATCTGCCGAAATAGATTTCCTGACGGGCGATGTTGTTCATCCTGCTGTTCGTTGATTCAAGCCCAAGGATCATATTTCCCTTGAGATGTCTTTTTGCCTTGTCCAGCTCTTCCTCGGTAAGGGTATCCTTTAAAGAGAGCATCTCCTGAATGATGACTTCAGCAACTTCCCTTATCCGTTTTTTGCTCACTCCTGCGTAGATTCCCCACAGGCCCGCATCGGCATACATTGATGTATAGGAATACACCGAATATGCCAAGCCCCTGTTTTCTCTTATCTCCTGAAACAGGCGTGAACTGACACCGCCACCCAACAGGGTATTGAGAACAAAGAGGGCGTACCTCTCTTCGCTCGTTTGTGCAAGCGAAGGGGCACCAATACAGATATGAGCTTCTGAGATATCCTTGCTGTACACCTTTACGTCATGTCTGAACTCCGGAGGAAGTCCTTTTCTGGGTTCTGAACCTCTTCTGAGACGCCCGAAATGTTCACGCAGCAATTCCAGCAGCCTGGCAGGCTGAAACTTTCCGGCGCAGGAGATGATAATGTCCCTGGTGCCGTAATATTTGCCGATATGGCGCATTAAATCGTCCCGCGTGAAGGAAGCTATGGTATCCCTGCGTCCGAGAATCGGCTGGCCAAGTCCTTCGTGCCCCCAGACTGTCTGGTTAAAAAGATCGTGGATATAATCATCCGGCGTATCTTCAACCATCTTGATCTCTTCCTTGATGATTTTCTTTTCTTTTGCCAGTTCATCTTCAGGGAATGTGGAATGGACAAAGATATCGGAGAGAAGATCAACCCCCTTTTCGAGATATTCATCAAGCACCTTTACATAAAAAGCGGTGTTTTCTCTCGAGGTAAAAGCGTTCAGATCGCCGCCCATGGTATCGATCTCCACAGCGATATCCTTCGGGGACCGTCTCCTCGTTCCTTTAAAAAACATATGCTCAAGAAAATGGGAGATGCCGCTCTCCGCCGGCGTCTCGTAACGTGAGCCCACTTTGACCCAGATGCCGAGCGCGACTGAACGGACATTCTTGAAAGACTCCATTACAACCGGGATCCCGTTTTCAAGGTATTCTTTTACAAACATTGCCTTTCCTTGCTATTCAGACATTGTCAAATGGTTCTAAAATGAAAAAAGGGGATGCGGTTATCCCCTCACAAGAATAAAAGTTACTTCACAACACTCCTGTCAGGCCTTCTCCTGCATAGCCTCTTTCATGCTCAAACGGATACGGCCCATTTTATCAATTTCGATCACCTTGACAAGGACCTCGTCACCTTCATTCACCACATCCGTCACCTTTGCCACTCTCTTGTCTGACAACTGTGAGATATGGACGAGACCTTCGGTTCCCGGAATGATCTCGACAAAGGCGCCGAAATCCATTATCCTCTTGACCTTGCCCGTATATATCTTGCCGAGTTCTGCCTCAGCAGTAATATTATTGATAATATCGATAGCCTTCTGGGCCGCTTCGCCATCAGCAGCGGCGATATTGATCAGTCCGGAATCGTCTATGTCGATCTTTACCCCGGTCTGCTCAATGATGCCTCTGATAACTTTGCCGCCGGTACCGATGACATCGCGGATCTTGTCCTGCTTTATCTGCATGGTATAGATTCTCGGCGCGTGCTTGGCGAGAGATTCACGATGCGTCCCGAGAGTCTCTTTTATCTTTCCAAGAATAAAAAGCCTCCCCTGCCTGGCCTGCTCAAGGGCTTTTTCCATTATTTCGCGCGATATGCCGCCTATCTTTGTGTCCATCTGGAAGGCGGTAATACCGTTTTCCGTACCGGTAACCTTAAAGTCCATGTCACCGAGGTGATCTTCGAGTCCGAGGATATCGGTGAGAACAACCACCTTTTCCCCTTCTTTTATGAGACCCATCGCGATACCGGCTACCGGTGCCTTTATCGGGACTCCCGCGTCCATCAGCGCAAGCGTTCCGCCGCATACCGTCGCCATGGATGAGGAACCGTTAGACTCAAGGATATCCGACACTATCCGGACCGTGTAGGGAAATTCGTTCCTTGTAGGCATGACCGCCTTCAGGGCCCTTTCGGCAAGAATTCCGTGGCCAATCTCCCTTCTCCCCGGTGATCTGAGGGGTCTTACCTCTCCGACGCTGAAGGGCGGAAAATTATAATGGAGCATGAAGGTCTTGGATGTTTCCCCTTCGAGAGAATCAATCCTCTGTTCATCATCAGACGTACCAAGGGTAACCACCGCAAGACACTGCGTCTCTCCCCTTATGAAAAGGGAGGAACCATGAGTTCTCGGCAATAACCCGACCTCCGAGTTGATCTGCCGTATCTGCTCCGGGGTCCTGCCGTCAGCCCTGACGTTATCATTCAGGATCATATCTCTTACGAGGTTTTTCTCTATATCATTAAAGGCCCCCGAAATATCTCTGGAGACATCTTTTTCACCCGTGTTGAGTTTCCCGATCACTTCGAGAAGTATTTCATCAAGAGCAGCCTGCCTTCTCATTTTATCGGGGATTACGATCGCCGTTTTGATCCTGTCGAGACAGATTTCCTTAACGGCATTGTTCAGGGCCTCGTCCTTCACAGGAGGGACAACCACTCTCTTTTCCTTGCCCGCTGCCGCCCTGAATTCATTCTGGAACCTGCATAACTTTCTGATCTCCTCATGAGCTAAGTCAATCGCCTCCAGCAGGTCTTTCTCACTCATTTCCTGGACGCTGCCTTCGACCATCGCGACAGCATCTTCGGTGCCTGCAACCACAAGATTGCAATCACACTCTTCTGTTTCCCTCAGGTCAGGATTGATCACAAAACTACCTGAGATCCTGCCGATTCTCACAGCAGCAACAGGGCCGTTAAAAGGTATGTCCGAAATGTGGAGTGCTGCGGACATCGTTACAATGCCAAGGATATCGGCAATATTTTCATCGCCGTAAGAAAGGACATTGACAATGCCCTGGGTCTCGCAGCTGAAACCCTTCGGGAATAGCGGCCTGATCGGCCTGTCAATCAAACGTGAAGTCAGGATCTCTTTTTCAGTCGGCCTGCCCTCCCTTTTAAAAAACCCTCCCGGTATTTTCCCGGCTGAGTAAGTTTTTTCCTGGTAATCCATGGTAAGCGGGAAAAAATCAATTCCTTCTCTTGGAGTCTTGCTGCTTACTGCAGTCGCAAGCACAACCGTATCCCCGTACTGAGCAACAACAGAACCGTCAGCCTGTCTGGCCATCCGGCCCGTTGACAGGCTCAGTTCCCTGCCGCGTACTTCAACAACATTTTTTATCATTTTTTCTATTTCCTGATTCCAAGCCGACCAATAACATTATCGTATCGCTCTTTATTTTTAGATTTAAGATAGTCAAGTAATTTTCTTCTCTGGCCAACAAGCTTAAGCAGACCTCTCCTTGAATGATGATCCTTCGCGTGAGTTTTGAAGTGTTCAGTCAGATATCCGATCCGGTCGCTCAGAATAGCTATCTGCACCTCTGGTGAACCAGTGTCTCTATCATGCTGTTTATATTCATTTATAATATTTTGTTTTTTCTCCTTGTCGATTCCCATGCTCTCACCACCTTTCCGAATATAAATTGAATACAATATAAAAGTCTTAAGATTATAAGATTAGCACATGCCGTCTTGTTCTGTAAAGATTATCCGCCGGTCGCAAATTCAAAAAAAACGCTGATATCTTAAATAGTCAAGCACTTCCTACCGAGGGAGGGGCGTGCCTTGCTTCATGTGCTAACACATGGATATTACACTACAAAGATGGATCAGAAAAATGAGATCCACTGCAATGCCGGTCTGTTTTTAAACCCTCGCTGCCGCCTGCAGCGCTGCAACAATAATACCGCCGCCGATTACCGTGTCTCCGTCATAAAAAACAGCGCTCTGTCCGGGAGCAGGCGCCCACTGGGGTTCGTCAAATACAACCATCACCCCATCGCCGCGAATTTCTATTGCAGCCGGCCTGGCTTCCATCATGGAACGCACTTTGACGGTTGCCCTGAAAAAACTTTCTTCAGGGGAGAGAAGCCAGTTAACGTCTTCAACAAAAAAGCTTCTGTTCTTTGCTTCCTCCTTTGAACCGACGCAGAGAGTATTTTTGAGCGGATCGATCTTTATCACATAACGAGGTTCCAGAGAAGAAATTCCCAGCCCTTTTCTCTGTCCTATCGTATAGCAGTAAAGCCCCTTGTGGGTTCCCAATACCTTGCCGCTGACATCGGTGACAGGACCGGGTGCGCCGGCGGCCAAAGACAATTTCTCGATGAACTGAAAATAGTTTTTATCTTCGATAAAACATATCTCCTGACTCTCAGGCCTGTCTGCCGCGGGAAGATCCAGCGACCGTGCTATCGCTCTTATCTCGTCCTTTCTGTAATCTCCCAGCGGAAGTATCAACCTGTCGAGCGTATCCTGTCCGAGCACATAGAGGACATACGACTGGTCCTTCTTCGGGTCAATCCCCTTCCTGAGAATGTTATTGCGTAGCGCGAATTTTTGAGTGCTTTCTTCCAGCCCGCCCTCTTTTACCACCCGCGCGTAGTGGCCCGTTGCAATGAATTCCGCGCCTCTTTTTTGAGCTTCCCTGAGGAGAAAAGGGAATTTTATATATCTGTTGCAGAGGATGCAGGGATTCGGCGTCATGCCTTTTGCGTACGCCCCGACAAAAGGCTCCACCACCTTATCGATAAACTCGCCCCGCACATCCACGGCAGCATGTCTGATCCCGAGGTTTTCAGCCGTTTTTGCCGCGCTGTTCACCGCCTCAAAGGCACAGCACGCGGTGGAACTGGCCCTGTTTCTCGCCTCCCAGAGGATGAAACTCAGCCCCTCGACTTCAAAACCCTGCTGCAGTAAAAGGTGGACCGTGACGCTCGAATCCACCCCGCCGCTCATGCCTACAAGAACTTTCGCCATATAGTACTATAACAAAAAATTCCGGTGCTGTTCTTAACAGCTGCAGAACAATACCCATCACAACGGCAGCGAGACCGTAACAGAAAATACATTGCCGTTTGTATTATTAAATGTAATATCGCCGCCATGAGAACGCACGATATAGCGTGAAATGTAAAGGCCGAGTCCTTTTCCGTCAATGTTATGGCTCATCGCGTTCTTGCCGCGGTAGAAGGGCTGAAAAATATGTTCGATGTCATTCTTGTTCATCGCCGGGCAGGCGTTCGTGATCGTTACAAAAACATTTTCGGACTTTCTGGCGATATCAACCTGAATCGATCCGCCTTCAGGCGTGTATTTGACCGCGTTATCGATGAGGTTCTCGAGCGTCCTCCTGATAAGTCCTTCATCGCATATGCATGTTGTCTTCTCACTCCCGGAAGCAGTAATACGAATCCTTTTCGACTGGAGGACAGGGGCATATGATCTGAGTATATCTGCGGTGACCGTATTTATATTTACGAAATCAGTGAACAACTCCAGAGGTTTTGATTTTGACGAGGCAAGCAGGTTCAGGTTGTTGAGCAGGTTTATGATCCGGTCAACTTCCTTCAAACTCAGGTCGAGTATCTCTTTGTACTCCTCTGTCACGCGGTCTTTCCTGAGCGTAACCTCGAGGTTTCCCTTCAGGGAAGCCAGCGGAGAGCGAAGCTCGTGGGTGACATTTGACGAAAAAGTTTCCTGAAATGTAAAAAACTCTGATATCTGTTCCATCGCCTGATTGACAAGATAGCGGCTGATGAAATAGGAAATCAGGAGAATCCCCGGAAGGATGCCGAGAATAAACTTCAGAAACGTGCTCTCGTATTTCGTTGCTTCGCTGAGAGATAAAGCCACCCTTCCGATATATTTTCCGTCAAGGGGGAAATAGGAGATAAGGTAAGGATCGTTCTTGACCTCCCGCAATTCAAATTCCCGCTGTCCTTGAAATGCTTTTCGCACATATTCGGGATTCAGCTTCGGATAGAATTTCATGGAATTGCGTGTAGAAACGACGACTTCGCCCTGCCTGTTGAGGATCTGGAAACGGTGTTCATTCCACATATCCTTAAAAGGTTCAAGTCCGGAGTTGTTGAACTGGTCAAGGAATTCTTTTTCAATTACCTCATTCACATGCCTTTTTACTTCACGGATGGTGCTGTAATGAACAAAAAAATAACTGACGCCCAATATCAGGACACTGAACAAAAGGGTTACGACGGAAAATATCCTGGCCAAACGTCTCTTCGCAGGATTTATCATTACTTATGCGGGCTTCCGGTCAGTCACCGACCATGTACCCGACCCCCCTGACGCTGCGGATCAGATCATGAAGGGAATATCCCTTTAATTTTTCCCTGAGGGCTTTGATGTGGACATCCACAATATTTGTGTTCGGATTAAAATCATATCCCCATATATTTTCAAGTATCTGCGTCCGGGAAAGCACACGCCCCTTGTTTCTCACCAGATAAACAAGGATAGAGAATTCCTTAGGACGCAGCACGATCTCTTTTCCGCCTGCGTAGACCCTGTGGGATATCGCATCGATTTTCAGTGCGCCATGGACAAATTCCGTCAGTTTGTCCTGCTTGCGCCTGAGGAGTGCCCTCACGCGCGCAAGAAACTCTTCGAATGAAAAAGGTTTTGTCAGGTAGTCATCGGCACCGCTGTCAAGACCGTGAACTTTATCCTTCACGGAATCCCTGGCGGTAAGCATCAATATCGGGCTGTGCACCCCCCGTTGCCGTATCTTCTTGCAAAGGTCGAATCCGTTCATGCCCGGCATCATAACATCAAGGATTATCAGATCATAGGTAGTCGTATCAAGAAAGAGCAGGCCTCCCTCTGCATCAATTGAATGATCAATCGTATAGTATTCCTCTTGAAGGCCCTTTTTTATGAAGTTGGCCACGCCCTTTTCATCTTCAACAAGCAAAATTCTCATAACACCTTATTTTAACATACCCTGACCTGGTATCTGTCTGCGATAATACTGTGAGTG
>Ga0224495_10000610_pt1 | contig 27824 bp, 17 predicted proteins | sample SF_Jul11_sed_USG_FD_168128 | JGI IMG/M metagenome (GOLD analysis project Ga0224495, IMG submission 168128) | Sediment microbial communities from San Francisco Bay, California, United States - SF_Jul11_sed_USGS_4_1 | ecosystem: Environmental > Aquatic > Marine > Sediment | place: USA: California...
ATGCAGCGAGACCTATACCTGGCTGATCAGAAGACAACGATAAATACATTACATTGGAACAGAAACGGTGAAAAACGAAAAACAGGATAGAAAGAAACTCTGTAAAGATGCTACAGTCTCTTTTTGTTTTTATTTTGAGAACGGAAAAGACTTGCAAAACACACTTTTTTCGGTAGAATTTTGACTCTTATGCCCAGGTGGCGGAATTGGCAGACGCGCTAGGTTGAGGGCCTAGTGGGGTTAATACCCCGTGCTGGTTCGACTCCAGTCCTGGGCATTTTTTTTGATTTACCGACCTTTGACCGGCGGAGCGGTTATTGGCGGTCATTGGGCTGGCCGACGAGGTGGATTAGGTTTTTGCCGCTTCGTTTGGCTTCGAGCATGGCCCGATCGGCCTTTTCAAACAATTCGGCGGCACTGGCAGCATCGACGGGAAATGTCGCCAACCCTCCGCTGATTGCCAATGAGCCCTTGCCTTTGGGTCCCAAATGCTCAAACGGCATAGCGGCCATTTCCTGCCGAAACCGCTCGGCCATAAACACGGTCTGGCGCGGGTGGCCTTGGTTGGATTTTCGGCGATCGGCGACACTCTGTCCGATGGAGGGCTGTTCACTTGGTACATCCCAGAAAATGACCGCGAATTCATCGCCGCCCATGCGGATTACAACATCCTGATTGCGGCAGCATCGGCGGATCAGTTTGGCCGTTTGCCGGAGGACATCGTCGCCAACGGCGTGGCCGTAGCTGTCGTTATAATGCTTGAAATCATCGATATCAAACAGCAGCAGCGTTACCTGAAATTGGTTTGCCTTCGCTTTTTCAAGAATTGAGGGCAAAAACTGACGAAGATACCGTCGATTTTTCAGCCCCGTAAGATCGTCCTGCACCACGAGGGTCTCCAACGCCTCAATCCGGCGGTCCTTATCCTGATCTCCTGCGGCTTTGACCGCATCCGGCCGCTTTTGGGCCGTCAGCGTCTCACTGTTCACAGGGCAAATCAGATAATCCAGCGTCTCTTTTGCCCAGGAATGCATCCGCAGCCATTCGCAAACCGCTGGTTCCTCAACCATTTGAACCAAAAGGCAAATCGTCGCGGCCGGACAGACCTGATGCAGGGCTCCAACAGCCTGGATTTTGGGTTCGGGGAGTTCTGAATACACCACATAAATCGTTTCATACGATTGGTGCTGAGCCGTTGTGATTCCCTCAAAAATATTTTTGCAGACCCGCATCCGAACCGGTCCGTCCGTACATGCCCTTGAAGGCGACCCGATCAGCAAGCAATTGTTATGTTCAGCAGAGGCCGGCATTTATTCGACTCCTAAAAGGACGTTCATCTCATCGCTGAAACGTTTATGCGCCAACGGGTCCAGATTATCGATTAACTCTTTTTCTGTCACATCAGACATAGGAGACTCCTGAAGACGGGATTTACAAAAAAACTGTAGGATGCTCCGGAGTTGCTCTGTCAGCCGGCCAAGGCCCGGCAGATAAACATCCGAATTGGAGTTTTCTTTATTCATCACCCATTTTCTCCTGTCGCTACAGCATAGCCCATCCGCATCAAAAAGTCAAATGAAATCAGTGATACGATTGGGATTGTGAGCGAGTTTATAGAAATAAAAAGCCCGGCAAGACTGTCCTGCCGGGCTTGAAACTGCATCACACTAATGCTCAGGAAGGGCTATACAAGCTGTTCGACCTGAACTTTCTGGTAATCCTGATAGTAGCGGTAGTTCTCGCGGAAGTACCCGCCCTTGCGGCTCTTGACGCCCAGAAGGACCGTGCCGATGATATCCGCATGAATCTCACGCATTTCACGCAGAATACGCATAGCTTCGCCGCGATGCGTCTTGGACGCATTAAAGACGATGAGCGTTCCATCGGCCTGCACGGCCAGCGACTTGGAATCTGTGACAATCGTTGCGGGGCCGTCAATGATCACATGGTCGAAATTCGACTTGGCATAGTCCAGCAGACCGGCCATGTTTTTACCGCTCAGCAGTTCCGCCGGATTTGCCGGAAGAGGCCCGCAGTCGATGATATACAACCCGGCGATCCCGCTCTCGCGGACCACCTGGTCCGCTTGGTCACATTGGCCCATCAGATAATTGCTCAGGCCGTAACTTGAGCCGACCGGAGTTCCGTTGGGCTGCGAATGCGGAAACAGGCGATTGGCGGCGGGCCTTCGGAAATTCGTGTCGATCAGCAGCACCCGGCGGTCCTCGGCCAACAGTGCACTGGCCAGATTGACCGCAACGGTCGTCTTGCCGTCTTCTGCCTGTGCGCTGGTAATCAGCAGGGTCTTTTTCGCTGCGTCACCCGAACCGGACAACTTCAGGTTGGTCCGAAGCTGTCGATAGCACTCACTCATGATCGAATACGGCGCCTGCCGCACCACATGATACAGATCCACACCTTCGATATCGTCATCGTCATCGGCATGGCAGATCATGCCCATCAGCGGCACCTTGAGATGCCGCATAACATCGCTCGGCGTGCGAAGCAGGTCGTTCATGAGCTCGACCATAAATGCCAGGCCCAGTCCCGCCAGCATGCCCAGAATAAATCCGCCCGGGAAGAATATCAGTTTCCGGGGAAAACTCTTTTCACGCGGCAGGGTGGCGGAAGACGTCGAATACAGCTTGCTGAGCTTGGGATCATCGATTTGGGCTTTCTTCTTTTCGATCGCCGTATTCATCTCCTCCAAAAGATCCCTGGTTTCGATGCGTTTTCGTTCAGAAATAGCATATTCTGATCGAAGATTATCGATGGCTTTATACTCGACATAAGCGTCTTGAAGCTGCTTTTCCGTCGTCTCCAACTGCTGGACAATGGCAACCATCTCTTCTTGTGCCCCCAACAGATTGGATTGCCGCAGGATGTTACCAATTTCACGCTGACGTTTAGCATAAGCGTCCCAATACTCATTCAGGGCCGCCTGGTTTTGCCGCACCGTGCGGTGGTCCTCGCCGAAGCGGTTACGCAGCCGTTCCAACTCCGGCTCCAATAGAGCAATACGGTCACGTATCAAACGGGAGGTCGGATCGTTTTGCACCTGCTCCTGAACACGGTCGTCAAAATCCGGAGCTTCCGCCCTGGCCTTTAATATGGCAATCTCGCCTTGTAAACGCCCTTTTTCACTATTAAGTTCGCTAAACTGCCTTTCAAGGTCCGCCAGTCTTTCATCCATGTAATCGCGAAAGGATTGGCTTTCTCCCAGGTTCAGACGGGCAAATGTAGTGCCGGAACGAATCGCTTCCAACTCATTTTCGATCTGATTTAACGTGCTCTGAATTCCATCCCGCTGTTTTGTAAATTGTGCCAAATCCTGTTTGAGCCCGCTCTGGGCCAGGTTTCGCTGCTGGGTCAGAAAAATATCCACCATCTCATCCACGATCAACTTGGCCTCTTTCGCACTGGCACAGCGCATTGAGATCAAAATATAGTTGTTGTCACGCGGCGCCGAAGCGCCCAAATTGTCCTCCAGTTTCTTATACGCTTTGTTGACGGCTTTGTCCTGATCCCCAATCAGCCGCCCCGCCGAATCCACTTTGGCATACCGTTTAAACCAGTCCGTGTCCCTGACTTTGTCCCGCCGCAGCAGTTCCTCAAGCATACTTTGCTGTTTGACCAACGATGCTTTTGTAAAGCGGAACTGGTAGTAAATATCCTTTTGCGGCTGAATCCCCGTAATTACCATTGGATCCAAGTCAATTGGCGGATCCACATCAATCGTTCGTATCGATGTGTACCTTGGCAAATAGCGGTCGCACAGGAACCACGCCCCGCCGCCGATGATGGTACCGAGAATCGTGAAGATAAGAATCATCCAGATATGTCTGCGCAAAATCCCGACAATCTCTTTGGGTGTCATTGCCATTGCGCCCGCGGCAGGCGGCATTGGCGGTCTTGGCCCCTGAGGCGGTCGGCCTGAAGGTCCTGCCATCATATTCGCGGGACGTTGATTCGAATTATCCATCTGAAATCTCCCTTTAGGGTCTTGTTTTTAAGGTTGCTGCAACCGCTGAATCGCCTGCTGCAGTTGCTGGGTCTCTTTTTCCGGTATCTGATTCGAGGCATCTAACGCCTTCTGATACATCTCGATGGCCTCCAAAGTTTTGCCGAGCCCTTCTTTGGCCATCCCCAGGTGCTCATAAAGATCCCACGGCACCGGTTGGTTTGACGCTTCATAGATCTGGGCTGCCCTGATCAGGTTCTGCTCGGCCTGTTTGTACTGCCCTGTTTTGCACTGGGCATACGCATAGGTATCCAGATAAACCGCGTTTCCGGGATTACCCTGGCGTGCCCTGCGGGCGTAGTCCAACGCCGTTTCCAGTTGCTGGTCGTTGTCAATCAACAGATACGCCATATTATTGAGCAATGAGCTGTTATTCGGCTGCACCTGGAGCATCTGCTCAAGCAACTCTATCGCTCGAGTCAGATACCCCTGATCGGCCGTTTTAGCATACCCCATAAGCAGCAGGTCAGACTTTTTCAGTGCATAGCCCATTCTGTCCGGACCCTGTTCGCCTGAAATCTCAATGCATTTATCGAGGTGCTCAATTGCTTCGTTGTATAATCCTTTTCTCTGTGCCAGGATTGAAGCTAACTGATGCGCCTTCAGTGATTGTTTGTTTTCAGAAAGCTCTTTCGATATCCACGCTGTCACCGCCTCCTCACCGACAGTCCCAAGCATCAAGTGCATAATGCCTTCCAAGGCAGAATCGCTGCTTTCGCATTTTGTCAGTGCCTTCCCAAAACTCTCTACCGCTTTTTCTTTCTGCCCCAAACGAAGTTGGATTTGTGCCATAAACCCATAAGCAATCGGAGCCAACGGCGTATCGATTAAGCCGGAGGCTATACTCATCGCTTTGTCATACTGCTGAGCCTGGAAACAACTTTCGAGATAATAATTCAGCACATCTGCATTGGGGCTGTTGCTTTCTACGCTCAGATCCCAGGATTTCTGTAAAAGCTCCTGCGCCTTTTGTAAATTTTTCTGGGTCAAATAGAAGCGGCCGGCACGGAAATACCAGAAGCTGCTCTCTGGATATTTCTCAAGAGTGGAGCGATACAGTTTCTCAAGATCGCTGGTTCGGTTATTCTGCTGATAAAGACTCTCCAGCGTCAGACGGATCTGGACCGGGCTCTGCGGATCATCCAGGCCGGAGACCAACTCGCCAATCGCAGCGGCAACCTGATTGTTTTCACGATACACCGTTGCCAGTTCCAAGCGAACCACGGGGGTATCCTGCAAAAGTTTACTGTGCTGCAGGTCAGCAATCGCTTCTCTCGGCCGGTTCATCAACCGGTACAGGCGGCCCCGTAACCGCCATGCGCTGGCATTATTCGTGTCTGTTTCCAAATAACGATTGGCCAAGACAAGCGCCTCTTCCAGTTGCCCTTTGCCCATCTCGGTCCAGGCCTCAACCAGCAGCAATGCTTTTTCATCCGGGTAACGTTCCTTGAAGCCGGCGAGATCCTTTTCCGCCTCTGCCACGAAACCATTATCAATATATTTTTGCAGGATCCACAGCCCTGTCTCTTTTGTATCATCCAATCCGGAAAGCACGTCCAGGTAGCGCTTGACGTCGTCCCGTTTTCCGGCTCCCTGCGAAGCAAGGACAAGACCCTGAACAAGCGCCGTATCATCGGGGGTTTCCTGGAGCAAATCCTTTAAGACCGCCTCGGCCTGCCCAAACTGCCCGTTCCGTAAATAGAATCGCCATTCCAGATTTTTATCGTCTTTGATCAGTTTGATCGCCTCTTCGCCCTTGCCTGTTCTTTGCTGATAGTCCGCATAAGTCTGGCGCAGCATCTCGTCATCCGGATCGATCTCCATGCCCTGCTGGTACGCCTTCCCGGCCAGCTCAATCAGGGCGTCTTTTTTCGCCGGCTCCCATGTGGACTGCGCTATCCGCAACGCCATGTTCCCCAGCATCATGGCGTTGGCGGCCGTCGGATTGCTTTCGAGCAGCCGCTGACGAATGTCCAGCGCCCGGTCGGGCGAATCCTTTTGAATGCTCTCGGCGTAAACACTTCGCAGTTGCGCATCTGTTGGATTCAAGGAAAGGGCCAAGCCAATGGCTCGTTCGGCCTCTTTACGCTGCTCGGTTGTCATCTTGCTGCCGAGCGCGGCATTTCTTACAAACAGCAGCGATGCCAGGTTTCTCGCAGATACCGGATTTTTCGGATTCATACGAACCGCCGTTTGCGCACTTTCAATCGCCGCTTCCTGGTCTTCCAATTGGCGCTGAACCTGGCTCTTCAAATAGTACGTGTCGCTGGAAAGAGGACGCAGCGTGACGCATTCCTCCAGCCGCCGTAGTGCAAGCGGGTAATTTTCCTTAACGTACTCCATGCGTGCGGCTGCTAAATTACCCTCACATAGATCGAGATTCTTTGTCCGGATCATCTGCATGAGACCTTCTGCCGCCTTCAGGTCTTTTTGCTCAAGAGCGATCTCAAACCGTGCCTGCACGATATCCGGGTCGTCTTTGTCAACCTGGGGGTTTTCCTCTAAGATTTTCAACGCTTTTTCATCGTCGCCGCTGGAACGATACTGTTCGGCCAGCAGCAGCGCTTTTTGTTTCGGGTCACTGATTGCCTGGATCGCCTGTTCCTGTAATGCCTGCAGTTGTTCCGTGGTTAAGTTTAACGGATCGGCCTGTTGCGCCCGCAAACGAAGCGCCATCAAATCCACGATGTCCGGATTGGCGGCAAGGTACGTATCCAGATACTGAACCGCCCGCTGAGCTTGCTCGTTCTGCATCAAATCGATGCAGATCGCGTTTAAGACCAGAGGGTCTATCTCTTTGGGGTAACGGCTGAGCATCTGCTCCAGCAGCGCATCCCGGCTCACACGAAGTGTTTCCAGTTCCTGTGTCTGCTCAGCGGTGGGCTCTTTCTTCTCTTCTTCCAAACCTGCCATCGTCTGCCGGAGCTGTCGGATCTGAACGCGGAGGATGCGCAATTCATAAGAAAGCTTTATTTCCGGAGCATTATCAAAATAAGCCAGCATTTCTTTGGCCTGATCCAATTCGCCCTTCGCAAGAGAAACTTCAATCGCCAGCTTCCTGCTTTGCTCATTGGCGCCGTAGCTATTTTCATAGTTGTCAACCGATTGCATTACCAACACTGCCCACCCCGGAAAATTCCGTAACCGGTTGATGAGCTGGGCACGATCCAGAAATATCTGCGGTTTCTGCTGCACATATCCTTCACGGCTGGCAAACGCCTTCACAAGAAATTCCGCCTGCAACCCCAAATTGCCTTCCTGTTTGGCAATCTCGGCCAGAATCACAGCAACCCGCGGATCAACATTGGATGGCTCGTCGTCGGACGTATCCATCGCCTTACTCTGCTCATAGGCCTTATAAAGCAGCCGTACGGCTTCATCCTTCTCGCCCCTAACCAACGCAATCATACCCTGGTATTTCTGCGCGGTCGGATTGTCCGCCGCCCACAGCGTGCCGAGAATCTCTTTCACGCGCGGTTCGGCTTTCTGTAAATAGTCCTGGGCTTCAGCCTCATTTTCGGCTTCTTTGGCGGCGATCGCATTTTCGAGATATAAATCCGCCAGAAAACCATTCAACGTAAAACGATACATCAGGTTTCGCCCCTGCAGCGGCCCGGGAACATCCTGGACCTCCGGCAGCGACAAGGCCCCCTCGGCAATCTGCTGTGCGTCTTCCAACGCGGCCGAATCATTGAATGCATTCCCTTTGCGATACATCAGACGCGCCAAACGAAATGTGTATTCAAAATTGTCCGGCTTGAGTTCATGCGCCTGCCGTATGGCCTCAATCGCACGGTTTATTTCCGCCTCCGCAGGCATTTGGCCGGAAGCTTCGTAGGCAATCGACGTCACCAGCCAGAGTTTATCGTTGGGCTGGACCTGCTTGCTGCGCTCGGCGATCTCTGTACGAATCGCTTCCAGTGAATTCGGGTCATTCTGCGCCGTCTGCATCTTGTAAAAAATCAAATCCGCCGTCGCTGTGGCTTTGTCATCGGCCTGCTCGACTGCCGTTTCCAGAAATCCGATGGCTTTTTCCTGCGCTTTTTGGGCCGCGTCCACCACACCGCCCAGCGCATTCAGTTCGCCCTCGACGATCGTCGCATCGGCCATCAGCGTATAGAATTTTTCGTTACCGGGCTCTTTTTCGAGCAGTTCCGATAGTATTTCTATACTTTTATTCAACGGCTCTCTTCGATCGGTCGTCTCGCCCCGCTGCGCGATCCCCAACAGAGACTTGGCGTGCGCGGTCAAAAGGAAGGTGTCCGGTTCGGTCCCCTGCTTTTCCAGAATCTCGAGCAATTCCGTTGTGTTTTCATTCACATTTTTCCAGGTACGCGCGTTGCCGGTGTCGGCCACCTGATAATAATAATCCAGCAATTTTCGACGGGCCGGGATATTTTGCGTGTCCGTATTCGTAATAACCGTGTTCCAGCACTGCATTGCCTTACCCCAATCGGCCTCATGCTCGTCATTCTGGATCAAATAAAAATCGGCCAGTTCAAAAAGCCGCTGTGTTTTGTCTTCATCGGTCTTGCCGAATACATACGCACGCCCAAGCTGTCTCTCGGCCTCCAGGTAATCTCCCGCATCCAGGGCTTGCTGATACAGTTTCAGCGCACGGTCCGGATCCCGTCTTATGTGCCGGTAAATCAACAGACCGCTGCCGGCGGCAATCATTAAAGCCAACAGGACGATTCCGATAACAGCGATTTTTTTATTTAATTTCTTTGCCATACTATTCTTTTCCTTTATAAATCCTGACGTTCTTTATCCTGACACAACAATCATTTCATTTCTTCCCAGTCCGGCCAGTGATTTTTTTCCAGTTCCGGCAGCAGACGCGCCATGAGTTTCTGACTGGCCCGGAGGGTTTGGTCTTTATCCGGATAGATGAGACCGAAGGAATCCGCTCCGTAAAACTTCCATTCCACTTTGCAGAAATAGGAATACTTATTGAACCAGTTGCTGCCGAGTTTGAGGCGGGTCTCTGTTCGGTTGGAACAATAGTCCCCGTTGGCGTGGAAGAAATACTCCACCGAAAACGTCTCCGTTGTCATCAACTTGGGATCAATATTCTTAAAGACGACATGCTGAAAATTGAGTTTCTGCGAACCATCGGCTCGTGGAACATCAATTGTGACCGTCCCCCCGGCATCCCGCTGGTTGCCGCCGCCGACATAACATTCATCCGGCACATGCGGCACCATATCCGGATTGCCGGTATAATAGGTAATAAACAGGGAACAGTATCGCGTGGGGCTTGCCGGTTCGGCCTCCGTGTCTTCGAGGAACCATTGTAGATACTCTTCGGTCCCTAAGCTTTCCAGCACGTCCCGATTTGCGATCCGGCTGCTGTTTTTCAATTCATACGGAGCCAGTACGGCCGCATCCATGTCCTCCAGCGGATGCTGCAGCGGAACCGGCAGTTTGACCATCTGTACGCCCAGGACACGAATCACCGCTTCCTTGGCCACAGCCGCGGTCAAAAGCACCGCCACACAAATAATAAATGACGGCTTCACATAAGATTTCAGCGTTGAGCTTGTCAATTAACTCTCCTGCGACTGAGTCGTTGAAGACCTTCGTACAATAACATCTTCCAGCGGTTCCTGCTCATCTTCATCAACAAACAGATTTTCCATGAGCGCCGCCAGTCCGCCGTACAGGACAAAGGCCAGCGGCAGCATCAGCATTCCCAGCATGTCGTGGTAAATGCCCTGGGCATATTTCGGATTGCCGAGGATATAAATGAATCCCGTGATCGTCACGCGGACGATGTTGCAGAGGATCGCAATCGGCAATGTCGAGGCCAGCAGGATCAGCCGCTGCCAGATGGGCCGCCAGTGCAGATAGGCCATCGCCACGCCCAGCGCCACGAATGCCATCACCAGCCGCATCCCGCTGCATGCGTCGGCCACGTCCAGCCCCGGTTCCATCGTCACGCCCTTATAGACAACGTTGATGATCGACCCGGTCGCTTGGGCCTCCAGTTGGGGGAACAGACTGAGAATCACTGCTGCCACCTGCGAGGCAATTTGACGCATCGGATTGGTCAACTGAAAATACAGCCGCCCGGGCAGCGGGACCGCAAAAAACAGGTAGGCCACCGGCAGCCATGTATATTTGAGCAACCGCCAGCCGCCCAGAAACAAGACCACCGACCCCAGCAAAGCAATCATAATCAGCGGATTGCCGTACATGAACTTCAGCATGACCATATTGACCGGGTACAGTGCCAGCAAAAACAACATCAGCGGCAGCCCGACCCGCCAGCTTGACTGCGGCTGTCTGATTTCCAGAATCTCATCTTTGCTTTGATTGAGAAAATACAAACTGAACAGCGGGATCAGCAACCCGTGCGACCAGCTTGGATTCGTAATCCACTGGCGCACGATGCCGTTGATCTCTTCGCGGAAAATCAACCAGATCAGGCATGCGATACAGGCGATGCGAATATACGCATGAACGCCAAGGTCCAGCCAGCGTTTTTCGGGGGCTGAACCTTCGGCGGTTTGAACATGCTCGCTTGACTGGTTTTGATTCATACGAATGATAACAAATTAATTAAAATAATCTCGGAATGGATCAAAGTCGCTATTCGCAAAATTACGATCATAAATAAGGCCAAAGCCGTAGGTGGCACGGAAGGCATTCCGTAAAACCGCCAGCCAGCGACTGGTTCCGTGAGTGCCGACGTTGATTAAATCATGCTGCTTAATGAAAAAGTCCGGCTGGATACCCAGAGCGATCTTTTTGAGATCGACCAGCACAATCTCTTCCTGCATCAGCCCGCCTTCGTTTTCACCGATACGACGCCGGACTTCGACCTTTTGCGGCCAGGCAATCGCGTTTAAGCCCCCGGCAATCGTAACCGCCTGCATGAGTGTAATGGGACGGCCGGTAATCGGGTAGGCATTGGGGGCGTTCACATTGCCGCTGACATAAAATTCACCCACCAGGTCGCGCGGCACGGTAATCCTGTCCGCCGGTTGAATCACAATGTTATACCGCGGGTCGCCGGCTAGTAAGCGATCGAGCGGAATCTTGATCACCCGCGTAACGGTTTCGCCTTCACCAATATCGGACAAGCCAAAGTCCGACGGAATCGCCGGCTCTGTTCGTCCGCTTTCGGAACCAAACGGTTCCGGCTGATAATCTGACGGCTCGGCGACTTTCGATTTCACTTCGACGGCTTTCCATTTGCCGTCTTCAAAAACCCATTCGATACGCGAGGCGGACTGTCGCATCGGCAACGGCTCAACAGCATCGTATCCATCCGCTGGTTCGTCCAGCGGCTCAATGCCCTCCGGCGCCGCCAGGGCCTCAAGCTCGTTGCGACTCGCCATTTCAGCCACGGTCAGAATCACATCGCTCTTCTCGTAAGCAACGCTTGGCGTAATCATTTCAAGCATCTCTTCTTCATCGCTTCGTTTGGGTTGCGCCGGTTTCGCACCGAAATCCTGCGGCGTCCCGGTCGTTTGGAAATCCTGCGACTTCATATCACGGGAAACATAAATGTAGCTCACGTTAAAATCGCCGGCCCCGCCTGCCTGGGCAAGGGCGTCCGTTAAACGAATCGGATAGCGAGGCATCGGGAATCGCGCATTTTGAGCAACACCGTTGCCTAAAATGGAAAACAAACGACGCTCCGAGTTAAACAGCGTCACCGTGACGGAGGGATTCTTGATGATATTCGGCGAAAGAATCGTAACGATTTCGCGTTCCAGTTCCGTCTCCGTCAGTCCTTCGGCCATGACGATGCCGACATCCGGAATCGAAATACGGCCCGACTCGGTGACGACAAACTGGTTCACATAATTTTGCCCCTCGTTATACAACTCAAAGATTGAAATCTGAATCACATCGCCCGCGCTGAACACATAGTCCGGTTCGTACGGCAGCAGATCTTCGGGACGGGGTTCCTCGGCGCCTTCGTACGTCGGGGAGGGTTCATCCGCCACGCCCAACGTATCCAAAATAACATTGACTGTCGGGGTCGGTTCGAAACGTCCCAACTGGGTCGGATCCAATGCATCATTGTAGCACCCGCCAAGCCCGACACACAGGCAAACGGCGATCATCCAATAAGCTCGTCTTTTCGTCATGGTTTCTAATCCGTCAAAATAAATCCTTGTTGTCCTAAATGTCCGGCGGCAGCACCGCCTCGATAAAACGGAAATTCATTCTATAATCGGTCACTTTCAGGGGCTTCTTTATCAGTAATTTCGGCGAAAAAGCCCTGAAAACGATAAAATTAAAGGAAAAAGATATCCACCAAACCCGAAAAGGAATTTTACTCATCACCCAAAAACGCTGTACTGCGGCGAGATATACCGATGGACAACCCATCATATACTGATTTTTCACATCAGATGTTCATTAGAAATGGAAATATTTTATCATCCGGACAGGTTAATTCTGTACCCGAACAGGTGTAATTTTTCGGATATCCTTGTAATCAAATCGAATCATTAATTTCTTTGATGCAACCCCGTTTTCAGTATCATAAACATCGATCGTGCGCGGAACGGACTTCTCCATGCCCGCGCTGTAACGACAATTATAACATCTTATCATCCACGACACATCGTCCTGAGGATCAGTCAGTTCAATCCGTTCAACACGCGCCGAGGCCAGGGACCGAAGAATGATCACATCCACATCGGTCGGCCATGCGGGCTTGAACGATTTATACCACTGCCCCTCGATTTTAACATCTTCACCGGCGACCATGGACCCGGTATTCAATATCTCGCCGCCGGCACAGAAACTGTAAAAAAGTGCGGTCGCCAGGTTTTTGTTCCAGAACGAATCGGGCAAGTCCGATAAGGACTTTTGTTCCTGACCTGATGAATTATAACTATCCCGCACCAGGGAACATTTAACCTTTCCGGTCGGCTCCATCGAAGAGGCCTCGAAAAATCCCGCCTCCGGATTGAACCGGTGCTGCTGCCGGGTCATGTAAGCGGAGCCATTCGATTTAAAGTAATGAACGACACAATCGGCTTCCATCGCGGCCTGAGCGGATGTCATTTCATCCGGACCTTTCTGTCGAGCCTGGCGATTACACCCCGTGAGTGTTACGTTCAAAGCAACCGTTATCGCGATTAAAAAAACTATCGACTGTCTCATGCCTTTTTCCCTGTTTTCAGTATTGATAAACGCTTTTTTGATGTCACCAAAAGCCCGACCCTGCGATTTCTCACAGGGCCGGGGTCACTTTTTCACAGATCGTTCAGCATTCACACTCAAGGTCGGCCAGTTGCTTGTACAGCGACACCTTGCGAGCGGTATCTTTCTTGGCCAGTTCGAGCAGCTTCGCCGCGATTTCCGGTTTGGACTTGGTCAGCGAACGGAAACGGTTCTGTCCGTAGATAAAGTCCTGCAGTTCCATCGTCGGGGCCTTCGAATCCATTTGCAGCGGGTTCTTGCCCTGCTCTGCCAGGCGCGGGTCAAAGCGGTACAACGGCCAGTGACCGCAGGCAACCGCCTTCTTCTGTTCTTCATAGCCGGTGGCCATGTCGATCCCGTGAGCGATGCAGTGCGTGTACGACAGGATCAGCGACGGGCCGTCATAGCTTTCGGCCTCGGCAAACGCCTTGACCGCCTGGTTGGGGTTGGCCCCGATGGCGACCGAAGCGACATAAATCCCGCCGTAGGTCATCGCGATCAGGCCCATATCTTTCTTCGGCATCCGCTTGCCCGCGGCGGCAAACTGCGCCACCGCTGCACGCGGGGTGGACTTGGACATTTGTCCGCCGGTATTGGAGTACACTTCGGTATCCAGTACGAGCACGTTGACATTCTCGCCGCTGGCCAGCACGTGATCCAGTCCACCGTAACCAATGTCATACGCCCAGCCGTCGCCGCCGACGACCCAGACGCTCTTCTTGACGAGGTAATCGGCCACGGTCAGAAGCTGGTCGCAGGCATCACATTTCGATTTGCTGTTGCAGGTCGCCTTGACCTTTTCAACACGGGCCCGCTGCTCTTCGATGCCCTGCTGTGTGGTCTGGTCAGCGTTCTTGATTTCTTCGGCCAGTGCTTTTTCAACACAGCCGCCTTCGACGGCCTTGTCCAGCAGTTCCAATGCAAACGCCTTGAACTTATTGACCGCCAGACGCATACCCATGCCGAACTCGGCGTTGTCTTCGAACAGACTGTTGGACCAGGTCGGGCCGCGGCCGTCAAAGCGCTGAGCATACGGTGTGGTCGGCAGGTTGCCGCCGTAGATCGACGAGCAGCCCGTGGCATTGGCGATGTACATCCGGTCGCCGAACAGTTGGCTGATGAGCTTGACATTGGCCGTCTCGCCGCAACCGGCACAGGCGCCGCTGAACTCAAACAGCGCCGGCACCATCTGGCTGCCCTTGATGCTGGCCACTTTGAATTTGCTCGGATCGGTATCCGGGATCGACAGGAAGTAATCAAAGTTCTTCGCTTCGGCATCCCGCAGCGGTTCCTGCAGGGCCATGTTGATCGCCTTGCGGTCCGGGTTTTCCTTATCCTTGCCCGGGCAGTTGACCACGCACGCGGTACAGCCGGTACAGTCTTCCGGAGCAACCTGAACGGTAAACTTCATGCCGGCAAAGTCCTTGCCCTTGGCCTCGGCGCTCTTGAACGTTGCCGGTGCGTTGTCCAGTTGACCCGGATCATAGGCCTTAATACGAATCGCGGCGTGGGGGCAGACCAGCGAACACTGGCCGCATTGAATGCAGACATCCGGTTCCCACACGGGAATATGCACGGCGATGTTGCGTTTTTCGTATTTGGTTGTGGCGGTCGGGAACTTGCCGTCGCAGGGCATCTTGCTGACGGGCAGGTCGTCGCCGCGACCGGCCATGATCTCGGCGGTCACTTCCTGCACAAACGCAGGCGCGTCGTCCGGCACCATCTTGTGCATGTGCATCGTACTGGTGGCCTGAGCGGGAACCGTCACCTCGTAAATCTTGCTGAGGGCCGCATCCACCGCGGCGTTGTTCATGTTGACGATCTTGTCGCCCTTCTTGCCGTAGGATTTCTTGATGGCGGTCTTGATCGCGGCGACGGCGGTTTCGGTATCGATGACACCGCTGATCTTAAAGAACGCCGTCTGCATGATGACGTTGATGCGTGACCCCAGACCCAACTCCTCAGCAATGCTGATCGCATCGATGATATAGAATTTCAGTTTCTTCTTGATGATCTGCTGCTGCACCTCCAGCGGCAGCGTATCCCAGATATCATCGGCCCCGTGCAGGCTGGTCAGCAGGAATGTCCCGCCGGACTTAATGTGGCTGAGCATGTCGTATTTTTCGAGGAAGCTCGGATTGTGGCACGCCAGGAAGTCGGCTTTCTTCACCAGGTACGGAGCACGGATCTGGTCGGGGCCGAACCGCAGGTGCGAGACGGTCATCGCGCCGGCCTTCTTGGAGTCATAGACAAAGTAGCCCTGTGCATAGTTGGGCGTTTCTTCGCCGATGATCTTGATGCTGTTCTTGTTGGCGCCGACGGTGCCGTCCGAGCCCAGGCCGTAGAACATCGCGGTGTAGCTCTTGGTCGGCGTATCGAAGGTCTCATCGACGGTCAGGCTGGTCTTGCAGACGTCATCGTTGATCCCGACGACAAAGTGGTTCTTCGGCTCTTCGCGGTCGAGGTTGTCAAAGACGGCCTTGACCATCGCCGGGGAGAATTCCTTGCTGCCCAGCCCGTAGCGGCCGCCGACACAAATCGGATAGCCCTTGAACGGGGCAATCTTTTCGGCCATGGTCTCGCCGATGGCGGTGCGGATGTCCAGGTACAGCGGCTCGCCGATGGAGCCGGGTTCCTTGGTGCGGTCCAGCACGGCGATCTTCTTGACGCTCTTGGGAATCGCACGGATGAAATGCTCGACGCTGAACGGACGGAACAGCCGGACCTTGATGAGGCCGACCTTCTCGCCCTTGCTGCACAGGTAGTCGACGGTTTCGTGGGCGGTCTCGGCACCGGAGCACATCATCACGATGACCTTCTCCGCATCCGGAGCGCCGACATAATCGAACAGGTGATACTGCCGTCCGACGACCTTGGCCAGTTTGTCCATCGTGTCCTGCACGATCTGGGGCGTGGCCATGTAAAACTTGTTGACCGTCTCACGGCCCTGGAAGTACACGTCCGGGTTCTGAGCGGTCCCGCTGATCATCGGATGATCCGGGCTGAGGGCACGGGCCTTATGTGCGGCGATGAGCGAATCGTCGATCACGGCACGCATATCGTCGTAGGTCATCTCTTCGACCTTCTGGACTTCGTGGCTGGTGCGGAAGCCGTCAAAGAAATGCAGGAACGGAATACGGGTCGCCAGCGTGGACTGCTGAGCGACCAGCGCCATGTCCATGACTTCCTGCACATTGTTGGACGCCAGCATCGCATACCCGGTCTGGCGGCAGGCCATCACGTCGGAATGGTCGCCGAAGATGCTCAATGCCTGGCAGGCCAGTGAGCGGGCCGACACGTGAAAGACGGTCGGCGTCAGTTCGCCGGCGATCTTGTACATATTGGGAATCATCAGCAGCAGGCCCTGCGAGGCGGTAAAGGTCGTCGTGAGCGCACCCGCTGCCAACGCACCGTGAACCGCTCCGGCGGCGCCGCCTTCGGACTGCATTTCCGTGACCGAGGGGATCGTGCCCCAGATGTTCGCCTGTCCTGCGGCGGTCTTGAGGTCCGAGATCTCGCCCATCGGGGAACTGGGGGTGATCGGATAAATCGCAATGACCTCGTTGGTAGCATGAGCCACATGGGCCGCTGCGGCATTTCCATCAATCGTTACTGTTTTTCGCTTCATGAAACTCTCCGTATGTTTGATAATCGCGGTTCTGAAAGTCCGAATGCGGAACCTTCCTGTTTGGTACGACAAATAGAGTATTCTTATACCACGTCCGGCAGCGGCTGGCAAACCCTTTTTGACATGAATTTCCCTAAAACGGGAGAGAATTACCCTTCTTTGCAGCTATTCAGAATCCCCATTCTCCGATACCCCCATCAGAGCCGCGGCAGTAAACGGTACCGCCGGCATCCTGCCGGCAGGTTTTCGGTCCACAGATTACACAGATTTCACCGATTATAAATCAATATACAACCACCCCATTAATCATTAGACATTATTCATTTCCTCAGCCAATCTTCGGCCACCGCGGCCAGGTCCTTAAACTCTCCCCCTGCCAAGGGGGAGTACCCCGAAGGGGGGAGGGGGTTTCATTGCGTTTTCCAAATAGCTCCTCCCCTGCCAAGGGGAGGTGGCCGAAGGCCGGAGGGGTTTATTTTAACCAGTCTTGAGCGATGTAAGCAAGATCAGAAATTCCTACATCCCCGCTGCCGTCAATATCCGCACCCTGACACCACTGATTCGAGTCATCGCAGACCGGCTCATTCCACCAACTCGCCAACCACGCAAAATCCACCATATCCACCCCATACAACCCGGCGATATCCCCCATAAAAGTTTCCTGCCACGCCAGCCGCGGATAATCCTCACTTTCTCGCAACATCATCCAGTCATTCATAAAATCCCAACCGGTAAACGTGCTTTGTGTCATCATTTCGGTAGTCGTTTTGCCCGTCACTCCGGCAGGGTCGGGATCCTCATCGCCTACGCCATCGGTTGTTTCGGATGTTTCTATGTCCCAATAATTTTTTGATAGAGTTCCGATGTAGTCGAATCCCACAAGACCACCAATGTATTCATCCCCATCAACTGAACCAATCGAATAACAGTTTGTTATAGTTGCACTGTATTGATCATGTTCAGAGGTATTATATCCCACCAGACCGCCTACAACACCTCCGCCATTTACGTTTCCGGTCGAATAACAGTTTGTTATGTTACCTCGTTCATTCATTCCGACAAGTCCACCAATATATCTGTCCCCGCTGGCATTGCAAGTTGAATAACATTTTGTGATAACACCGCCGGGATTTTGTCCAATTGGGTTAATGCCACCAATGTTTTTTCCTATCAAACCACCAGCATAGTGAACTCCGCTAATATTGCCGTTTGAATGGCTATTGTTCACATTTCCATAATGATTAAATCCCACTAAGCCACCGACATTCTGAATTCCGCTGACAGTGTTAGTCGAATAACAGTTCGTTACATTACCTGTGGGACTATTGTATCCTACTAAACCGCCGATTGAGTCCTGCGTACCAATAACATCACTTTTTGAAGAACTGTTTGTGATATAGCCGAGATTGGCCCCCACCAAGCCACCCACAGCATTATATCCTCTGACAGAACCTGACATATGACAGCTTATAACGCCACCATCATTTTGCCCCGCCAGACCACCAATACGATGTGATTCACTTACTATGGTAATGGCAATATTATCTATGTTGAGGTTTTTTACTTCACCCCCAGAAGCACTAATCCAACCAAATAGACCTAAATTGGCATAGTCCATCACTGCAGAGTAAATTGTTAAATTATTGACAGTAAAGTCATTGCCGTCGAAAACGCCCGTAAATAACGCTCCTTGAAAACCTTCATTTTGATCATCCGTATCCGGTGCGATGACGGCGGTGGTGTAGGTTCTGCCGGACAGGTCGATGTTGGTCATGAGTTTGGTATGGACGCCGGCGGCCCAGTAGGTGGCGGCGTTGGCCGGGTTGGCGAAGGCGTCGAAATCGTTGACATCCTCGATCAGGTAGGGGTCGGCTTCGGTGCCGGTGCCGGGCAGCGTCCCCCCTGCGGCCAGCGCACACCCACAGACCATGCCCATCATGATAATTGAAAAAACAAGCCCCTGCCTCATTCTAATTCTCCCTGTTATAAAATTTTGGAATTCTCCTGTTTTAATAGATCCTTCGGCTTCGCTCCAGCCTTCGTTAAAACTACGGCTTGGCTCAGGATGACACCCTGTTCGCCGCAACTGCCCCCATTCTACAAAAACCGCCCCTTTCTGTCAACAAATTCCCCATATTTCGGAGCCGCGACAGTAATGGAGCGGGTGCGGCTTTCGCAGAGACCCGTTTTTTTCGCTCACCACCTCCATCACTGTCGGTGCTCTGAGGACACCGGTATTCGGAACCGCAACAGTAATGGAAAACGGTCATCCCGAGCGCAGGATTGTCACCCCGGACACCGATTCGGGGCAAGGGACCTGTTTTTAAGCATAATTCCACCCCATTAATCATTCGACAATAATCATTCATCATTTTTAAGGCACCGCCATTTCGCCATTTGAAACAAAAAGCGCGGGGGGGTAAAACCCAAAAATCACAAAAAATAAAAATTTTTATTCCCTTCTCTCGCAAGCACTTATCAATTTCGACCCCTCTCGCCATTTCGCCATTTCGAACAAAAAACGCAGGTTCGTCCCAATGTACGGAGGGGGATGCTTTTTGACAAGTGAATAGCGCAACAAACAAAAGCACGGAACGGAAGTGACGTGATTACGCCAACCCCGTGACACACGTTAAGCACACGGTCCCCGCTATCGTGTCGCTCCCGCTCCACGCTTTTGTCCCTCATGTCAACCACTCATCAACGCTATCCCCCCAGAAAGGAGCTTTCCATGAACACATCCACCGGCTGGATCAAATTGTACCGCTGCCTGCTGGACGATCCGCTCTGGCAGTGCAGCACCAGTGAACAAAAGAACATCCTGGTCACCCTGCTGCTCATGGCCAACCACGCCGAAAAGAAATGGCAGTGGAACGGACAGCCCTACACCTGTCAGCCCGGCCAGATGATTACCTCCCTGAACAGCATCCAGGAAAAATGCGGTAAACAAATATCCATTCAAAAAATACGAACGGCATTGCTTCGTTTTGAAAAAATGGGTTTTCTTAACAAACAAAGTAACACAGAGAGCACGCTTATAACTATTTGCAACTGGAGGGATTACCAAAGCTATGATGGTCCGGTTAACATAGCAGATAACACACGGGTAACAATCGCATCACAAACGGATAACAAACACTTAACACCTAACAAGAATGTAAAGAATGAGAAGAATGAAAAGACACACATGCGTGATGATTTTTATTTATCTTCCGGACAAAAGGAGATTCAGCGCATCCGCGAGGCCAATGCCAGGGCGATGCAAAAGTTCCTGAAAGGAGAGGATCGATCCGTTTCAAATAAGCCCGCAGGGCTTGAACAATGGTAGCCCCGGATGGAATCCGCGGTTTACAGACATCAACACCCATCCCAACCCCAACGGGGTTGAACGTTCGACCCTTTCAGGGTCGGCGTCTTTTTGGGGGGGATCCGATACCCCGGGTTTCGTTTCACTGCACCCGGGGCTACCGTTATTAAAGTCCCTTCGGACTTTTCAATCGACATGAATGGTCGTCTCATGCTTACGAGGTGATTTCCCTTGCGAAAATGAAATCTCAACCCGTGTTTTGATATGGGTGTCCCATTTCCCAGCGTGCCGTGTGTAGCTGTATTTGCAGGATGCTCGTTGGCTGTCGTACTGGATCTTGCTTAGCATATCCGGCATTGCTCCGTCTTCATACACAAGCGGCAACACCTCAAGTGAGTCGGGATACTTGCCGTTTTCATCATAATAATCTCCCAACTCAAGCATGATGGAACAGTCCAATGCTCCCCAGGCGCTGACTTCATGGCAGTATTGCATAGAGGAACTCAACATCCGGAGGCCAATGGGAACAACAATACAACCGGTGGCAATCACCACTGCTAACGCTATCCACATAATTTTCGAAGATCGTTTCATATCGATTCATATTAACAAAATACATAACAATAAACAAACTTTTTCAGAAAGGAGTTTTATATTATGATCAACAGAGATGTATTCGGACAATGGTTTGATAAGGAAGTTCAGTCCCGCTGGCAAACGTTGAATCTATCATGGATCGAGTTGGGCGACTGGTACTGGCGGCTTCGTGACTTCGACACCGACACGCTGACCGAGGCGGTGCGAAAGCACAAGGCCTGCGAGGACTGGCGCGTGCCGAGTTTGAAAAAGGTGTACGACTACGCCAAAGCGATTCAATCGCGAAACCGCCCCGCTTCTGCGAACGCGGTCAAGGAAAAACGCAGCACCCTCCCGGACGAGCATACGTTTATTATGTGCGTGGCCAAAGGCGACAACGGCCGGGGCTGCGTGGGGCATTTTGTGCCGATCCTGATCTGGCCGTTCCACACCACCTACACGGCCGACACCTACCGCCGCATCGCCGAAGAGCAATGCGTCATCCACTCCCGCAACGGCCGCAATGGCGTCTGGGAGCCGTTCTATAACACCACTCACCTGGAGATGATGCGCCGTGCCAACCAACTCTGCGGCACCAAACCCCTGGACATCAACGAAGTCCGCAAACTCTATAAGCGAACACAGAGTATATTTGGCTGAACCCGACGATCAGGGGATCGTGACCTCGTAGGTTTTGTAGCGGGTGTTTTCCAGGTCGTCCGCGACGGAAAAGGCGATGACATGGTCGCCCGATTCCAAATCGTTGATCGGGATCGTGAAGGATTCGGCCAGTGTATCGTAGACACCGTCGTCCGGCAGCGTGGTGATCCACTTTTCGTTGCTGTCCACCGTATACTGCACCTTGCCCAGTACGGAAAATTCGTCTTCGACAAGCAGCCTGGCGGTTACATTGTTTCCGGACACCTGCATGTCCGCATCGGTTATCGCCGGAGCGGTATTGTCAATCACAAACACGCTGCTGATGCGCGAGCCGGTCAGGGCCGTCTCGGGCGAATTGCTCTTGCGGTCGCTGGCAATCACACGGACTTCATAGCGGCCGTCCTCGACGGTCCGGCCGTCCCACTGGAAGCGCGGCTGATCCAATTCCTCTTTGAGCGGAATCCAGGTTGTCCGGCCGGCTTTACGAAACTGCAATGTAAACTCAAGGTCATCCTTATTGTCGTCTTTGGCCACAAATTTGATGTCGATCCCAGAGGGTGTTTTCTTGTCGCGCGAGCGTTCGGCTTTGACCGCCAGGACATTCGGCGCCAAATTCGGAACGACATGGGCCGCGGTGACTTCCCGGATCTCCGGCGTCCTGCCGCTTTCGGGATCGGCGGTCAGCGTCAGGCGGTACTGACAGAACCGCCCCACCGGGCAATCCAGTTCGGTGGCTTTGGTGACGGCCGCTTCATGGCTCCAGGCCGACAGCGTCGCGTCATTGGGGTCCTGGACGTTGCCGCTGCGGCAGGCCATCAGCACCAGGCAGCCCTCCGGGATGTCCGCCTCGATCTGCAGCTTGCCCCACTGTGCCGGCTGTCCGGCGTCGATCATCGGCGATTCGTAGGTCCCATCGGCCGCAAACGTCTTTTCCAATCGCATCAGACGCGCGGGATTGGAAAGCCCCAGAAAGGTCGTTCCGTTCATTCGTGCGATGGCGGTGATCTGCGAAGATGTCTTGTCCTCGAAGACAATCCCCTTGTCCTCGGTTTCGAGATCGATGGAATAAAGCTGTCCCTTGTTGCCGGTTCCAAGCCAGAGCTTTCCGTCGGCCTGGGCCAGCGAGTACAGCACGGCGATCTCGCTGAAGATATCGGTCACAAATCCTTCGGGGGTGATTTTATAAATATGTCCGGCAACCTTGGCCATTGGAGGCATCGGGGGCTTGGGGGCCGATGTGTCCACCTCTTGTTTCTTCGCCTCGTCATTATTGGGGGTTTTCAGCGATTCGGTCGCGTCAGAAGGCAGATTGGGATCGCGGGTATCGGGCTTGTCGGGTCGGCCGGGTTCCTTCTTCAGGGACATCGCCCCGGCGGCCTTGAGTTGTGCCATCGCCGCCTCGGCGCTGGAGGACGCCGCGTAGAGATTGCCGCTGTCATCGACCCGAAGCGCGGTGACTTCTTTCTGGTCGGAATCATAGAGGACCGTAGCGCGTTTCTGTTCGGGATCGATCTTGTAAACCAGGCCCCTCTCGTCGCTTCCGGCGTAGATCGCAGTGTCGCCAATCGCCAGGGCAAGAAGACTTTTATCCTGTGCGTCATAAATCAGCTCGGGGTTTTTACAGAACGGGTCCAGCCGGAACAAAAGCCCTTCCGGCCCGGTGCCCAGATAGATATTGTTATCCGGATCCAGCGCGATCGCAAAAATGTACCGGACCCGTTCATCTTCAAAGACGACTTCGGCTTTCCCCCGATTCAAACGAACCAGTTTGCCCGTTTCACCGCTGACGGCCACGAGCAGCCGACCGGCCATATCCTTGGCGATCGCAAACACATGTTCATTGAGGATCTCCGAATCGGCACCGTCATCCGTTTCTTCAACGTCGGCGGGGTACACCTGTTCGCAGCGGCCCTGGGCGTAGCGAAAGACCTTCGCATTCGGACCGGTGCCGAGATACACGGCGCCATCGTCATCGGCGTACATCGTATGGATGGACCAGACATCCTTGAGCAGCTCGCCGCAGTCGGCTTCGGCGCTTTCAGGAGCCAGCCGGAGTGTCCCGGATGAATCAATGATGACCTTCTCAACCTCGCCTTTCAGAAAATCGCCGCTGGCCTGATGACGCGTTATAACCGATGTGACCGCCCAACTGGCCGGGGCAAGCATCACCATTAAAAACAGTACGGAACCGATGTGTCGTTTCATTGAAAACACCCTTAAAATATGGATTCTTATTCTACCGTTAATTCGACTTGAACTTCCCCGTCCACGATCCTGTCAATTTCGATGCTGTTTTCTACCCAGTTCTGATAGGGTTCAACCGGGATGACCCGCTTGGCATCCTGCATCAGGAGCATTTTGGTCGGGGGCAGATCGGCCAGCTCATGCTGCCGCATCACCAGCCCCGTAGCGGGAACCTGCATCACACAATACAGACGGTCCCGCCGATAGTTGAAAATCCCCTGCAGTGCGTCATGCAGTGTCGGCACATCGACGGCCCGAAAACGCTGCGGGGCCATTTTTGAGACAAACTGCTGGTACTCGCTCGGGCCGAGAACCTGAAGGGTATATTTGCCCTTGGGCAGACCTTCCGGAATTGTCAGAGAAAGATTCACCGTGTTTTCCTCCGACCGTCTGGATTTGAGTGTGACCGAGACGGAAACCGTCTGGCCGGGTTTGGCTGTGACTTGCGACAGGTCCGCGGCCCAGACAGTACTGAGCCGGTCTTCGGGGTTGATTTCAAGGTCGGCCTCCAGCGACTCGATGACGACCTCTTCGAACGGGTTATTCAAAAACAGTCCCACAGCCGATCCCATTTCCATGGCCGCCGGTATGATCCCCCGGCCGGAGGAAGTATTGTCAATCTGAATCGGTTCATACCCCCGGACGTTAATTTTGCCCTGATAAGCAACGGTATGCTCAGCCGGTAAGCTTCCCTGCATCTGTCCGGCGCCATCCAGCACGACCATGAGAACTCGGGGCGTATAATTCCGCTCAACGGCAACGAAGCAGTCATACGTGCGGTCCTGAGGGTCATTGTACCGCTTGACGTGAATTTTTAAGGGAATCGTTTTGGGTGTTTGGCCGATGGTCCCCCGTACAGCGGCCGCCTGGTCAAACAGCAGCGTCCCCTGGACCGGTCCGGCGGTCCCGAACTTAAATGAGCTCTGGCGATGCGCAACAACCGTGTGGATAAAACCCGCGGCCATCGGCAGGTCGGTCGCCCCCTGCCCCATAAAACTATGGCCGAATCCATAAAGCTGATCGCCGTCAATTTCGGTCACGGTTCCGATGGCGGCCAGAGAAATATCCCCGCCGCACAGCACCACCGACAGGGTGCCGCCCTGTTCGAGCGGAATATCCGAGCCCGCTTCGGAAGCGATATCGCCCGAGGTGGAAAACGGAACAAACCCCATCTTCTGAAAGGTTTGGCGATTTTCTTCACACACCTCATCGGGTAACGACATGGCCAGCGGCAGCGCCATCCGCGGTTGTGCCTGCTGCCGCTCAATGAGATCAAGATTCTCCTGCAAAAACGCATCCAGGTCTATGGGCCGGGAGTAATCATACCCGGAGGCCATCGGCGCACTATTGACTCGGCTGTCAGGACTTTCGGCGCTGCCGGTTTCACGCATTTCTGCAATGGGGCGAACCAGGTACAACGGTTCCAGCGAACCATCCCACCCGGCAGCCAACGCACCGGCCAGCCGGCCGTCGATAAAGACAGGCGAACCGCTGCATCCATGCACCGCGCTGGAATCTTTGAATCGCTCGTCCAGTCCCTTGACGAGGATCAGATTCCGTCCGGGGCTGACTTTTTTGACCACACTGAGAACCTCTAAGTCAAACCGTTCGACCTTGGTCCCCGAATAGACCGTCAAACAGTAGGCCTCCATGTCCGTGTTGATTTCGTCCACGGATATGTACTTGCCCGCATCCAGTCCAAAACCAAGCGAATTCAAAAATAAAAGAATCAGTACTGCCGATATGGCGGTTTTTCTCAGAAACACCCCGCTTCGTTCCATCTCGTATCCTTATTTTCCGGTCATTTGCACTTTATCCCCTTGAGGGCGGTCCATTCCTGCCTGTAAAGCCGTAACTTCCGGTTCCAACCCGACATAGCCGCACAGAAACGGGGATTTTCAATCGTCATCCGTTCACTCAGTTAATTTTTCAGTATCGTCAAACAATGATTGCATGTCAAAGGTATTTTCCCTATAATGTTCCCTTTATCTTAGCCGGCAAGGCCTGAGCCGTGTTGCAAAGTCAGGCCCTGTCGTGAAGCAAAAACAGAAAAAACACGATTAAAATGAGAGGTTAATATGGATGCTGAACATCGCCATGAATTGAAAACGAACGAGTTGGCTGACACCCTGGCGCATCTGCCGCAACTGATTAAGAAGAACGCAAATACGGTCATCGGGGTGGCCCTGATCGCTGCGGCACTGATTACCTGGCCGATGTTTAATAAAATGAGCCAACAAAAAGAGACCGCCCAGCAAAGCGAAATGACCCAGGCCATCCAGTTGCTCAACGGGGATATTGCCAACGTTATGCGCGCTGCCCCGGACGATGCAATGGCAAAGCAGGATGCCCTGGACGCCCTGCTGACCAATGCAGATAATCTGCTGCAGAAAGCATCTAAGGCAGATAACCCGAATCAGGCGGCCATGGCTCAAATCAAAGCGGCTCAGGCCATCCGGACAGGGCTTCATCTGCGTCAGGAGGTGGATGCCGAGACCCTCGAAACCCAGATCCAAAAAGCCAAAGACGCGTATCAACAGGCATTTGAAACAGCTCAGACACCCACCCTCAAAGCGATGGCTCAATTGGGATTAGGGCTTTGTTCCGAAGAATTGGGGCAGACCGCTCAAGCCGCGGAAATCTACACGCAGATTGTGGATGATGAAAGCTACAAGGCCAGCGTTGGGGCAGTTCAGGCCCAACAGCGTCTGGACGGGCTTGCGGATAATTCGGAAACCTTCATTTTTGCCGAGGTGCCGGTCGCCATTGAAGAACCCGCGGCGGAAACCGTGGATTCGCCTGTCACCCTGACCGTCCAGGAAACAACCGAAGCAGCCGCAGAACCGGCCGCTGAAACTACCGAAGATGCCGAGGAGGAAACTCCGGCAGCAGCCGAGTAATCATCCTCTATGACTAACCAGAAAGAGAATTCTCTCTCTAACAACCTCAATGCCGAAGACGATTCTCTAACGGAACATGACATCATCGACCTGGACACGAACCTGACCGATGAGCAGACCGAAGAACTGGCCGGACAGCACCTGCGGTTCCGCGTGGGAACGAATCTGAAATTCGCCCGGCTGGATAAGTATCTCTGTGGGCGGTTTAGCTGTTTCAGCCGCACCCGGCTTCAAAAGCTCATTAAGGAACAGGGGGTCAATGTCAACGGGCGGCCCGCCAAGCCCAGCCACAAACTCCAACCCGCAGACGAGGTTGACCTGATCCTGCCGGCGCGGGAAGTGCGGGAACTGGTGCCCGAAGACATCCCGATCGATGTGCTCTATGAAGACGATGCTATTTTAGTGCTGAACAAACAGCCGGACCTGATCGTGCATCCGGCACGCGGTTACAAAAGCGGCACCTTGGTCAATGGGCTGGTCTATCATTTCCAGAATCTTTCCTCCTGTCCCGAGCGAAGTCGAGGGGCCTGCCCCGACGACATCCGCCCCGGGATCGTCCACCGGCTGGATCGAAACACCACCGGGTGCCTGGTGGTCGCCAAGAATGACACCGCTCACTGGAAACTGTCGCGGCAGTTCGCTGAACGGACGACGAAGAAAACCTATATCGCCCTGGTCCACGGTGTGCCGGAACTGGACGCCGACTGCATCAGCCAACCGCTGGGGATCCATCCGACCCACAGGGAGAAATATGCCATCCGGCACGACATCGGCAAGGAAGCGATCACGTTTTATGAGGTGCTGGAGCGGTTTCGCGGTTACTCACTGGTAAAGCTTGACATCAAAACCGGGCGCACCCACCAGATTCGCATTCACATGGCCTATCTGAAGAACTCCATCGTCGCCGACGATATGTACGGCGGCAAGGTCGTCTATCCGTGGCAGATTGAAAACCGGGACGCCGCCGCCGAGCAGCCGCTGATGGGACGCTGTGCCCTGCACGCCTGGCGGCTGGAAATTACCCACCCGGCGACAGGCGAACGGATGAAATTTGAGGCCCCCCTGCCCGATGACATGCAGGATTTACTGGATGCGCTCCGCAAACACCGGAAGTTGTAAAGGCGTTTTTCGTTGAAACGGGCAGAAACCAGCATCGCGACTGAACTCCAGGGGCATGAAACACCGAAAAATTGGGGTGTTCGCTTAAGATAGTGTGCATCCGTGCCTCATCACATAACTCCAGAACTGTTGCCAGCGGCCCGTTGTTAACTTTAATGTTCGCAATGCAAGAACACAACTGGCGCCATCCTCTTTCCA
>Ga0224495_10000611_pt1 | contig 27725 bp, 20 predicted proteins | sample SF_Jul11_sed_USG_FD_168128 | JGI IMG/M metagenome (GOLD analysis project Ga0224495, IMG submission 168128) | Sediment microbial communities from San Francisco Bay, California, United States - SF_Jul11_sed_USGS_4_1 | ecosystem: Environmental > Aquatic > Marine > Sediment | place: USA: California...
ATTCGGTCGCGCATGCGATGATGATGATCCCGGAGGCCTGGGAAAACCACGGCATGATGGATCCCGCACGGCGTGCGTTCTACGAATACCACGCGGCGATGATGGAGCCCTGGGACGGTCCGGCGTCGATTGCCTTTACCGACGGTCGCCAGATCGGCGCCACCCTGGATCGCAACGGCCTGCGTCCGTCACGCTATATCGTGACCGACGATAATATGGTGATCATGGCATCCGAGGCCGGAGTGCTCCCCGTGCCGGAGGAGAAGATCGTTAAGAAGTGGCGCCTGCAACCCGGCAAGATGTTCCTCGTCGACCTCGAAAAGGGCCGCATCATCGACGACAAGGAACTGAAGGAAGCGCTTGCCTCCGCGCGTCCCTACGCAGAATGGATCGAGCGCATACGAGTGCGGCTTGACGACGTCGAATCCGATAAGCAGCATCCTGAACGTTCCACAGTGCCGTTGCTTGATCGTCAGCAGGCCTTTGCCTATACCCAGGAAGACGTCAAGTTCCTCATGACGCCGATGGCCCAGAACGGCGACGAGCCGATCGGTTCGATGGGAAACGATTCTCCTCCGGCCGTACTGTCGGCGAAGAACAAGACTCTCTATCACTACTTCAAGCAACTGTTTGCCCAAGTCACCAACCCGCCGATTGATCCGATCCGCGAAGAATTGGTTACCAGCCTGGTGAGCTTCATCGGACCCAAACCCAATCTCCTCGGTATCGACGAGATCAATCCCCCGCTGCGCCTGGAAGTCAGTCAGCCGGTGCTCGACTTTTACGAGATGGACAAGGTCCGTCACATCGAGCGCTATACGGAAGGCAAGTTCCGCTGTGGCGAACTTGATATCACCTATCCCGTGGCCTGGGGCAAGGAAGCAATCGAAGCACGCCTGGCCTCACTGTGCGCCCAGGCGGAAGACGCCGTGCGCGCAGGTTCCTCGATCCTCATCATCTCCGATCGAGCAGTGAACCGAGAGCGCGTAGCGATCCCTGCGCTGCTTGCGCTCTCGGCGATCCACCAGCACCTTGTCAACAAGGGACTCCGTACTAGCACTGGCCTGGTGGTCGAAACCGCATCCGCGCGAGAGGTGCATCACTTCGCGTTGCTGGGCGCCTACGGCGCCGAGTCGGTGCATCCCTATCTCGCGCTGGAAACACTCCTTGATCTCGTGGCGCGCGGCCAGCTATCCGAGGGCACCGACGGCAGCAAAGCGATCAAGAACTACCTCAAGGCGATCAGCAAGGGGTTACGTAAGGTGATGTCCAAGATGGGCATCTCCACCTACATGTCCTATACCGGTGCGCAGATATTCGAGGCGCTGGGTCTGTCCAGGTCTTTCGTGGACAAATACTTCTCCGGAACGACTTCCACGATCGACGGTATCGACGTGTTTGACGTGGCCGACGAGGCGATCCGCATTCACCAAGCCGCGTTCGACGAAAAAGACCCCGTGCTACGCGCCATGCTGGATACTGGTGGCGAATACGCCTGGCGAGTACGCGGCGAGGAACACATGTGGACACCCGACGCGATTGCAAAGCTGCAACACGCGGCGCGAAGCAAGTCCTACTCCACCTATAAGGAGTACGCTGCGATGATCAACGATCAGTCGCGACGTCATATGACCTTTCGGGGCCTGTTCGAATTTCGCCTCGGGCGCGCCAAGCCGGTGCCGCTCGAGGAGGTCGAATCGGCCGCGGCGATCGTGAAACGCTTCGTCACCGGCGCGATGTCGCTTGGCTCGATCTCGACCGAAGCGCACGCCACGCTCGCGGTGGCGATGAATCGTATCGGCGGCAAGTCCAACACCGGTGAGGGCGGCGAGGATCGCAGGCGTTTTGCACCTATCAAAGCGGGCGAGACTCTGCGTTCGCGCCTCGGCGCCGGGCGTGTCGAGGTCGATATCGAATTGCAGGAGGGCGACTCGCTGAAGTCAAAGATTAAGCAGGTCGCCTCGGGTCGCTTTGGCGTTACCGCCGAGTACCTCGCGAGTGCCGAGCAAATTCAGATAAAGATGGCGCAGGGCGCCAAGCCTGGCGAGGGTGGGCAGTTGCCCGGCCGGAAGGTCTCCGAATACATCGCCGAATTGCGCTATTCGACACCCGGTGTGGAGCTTATTTCTCCACCGCCGCACCATGACATCTACTCGATCGAAGACCTCGCACAGCTTATCCATGACCTGAAGAACGCCAATACCGCCGCATCGATCAGCGTCAAGCTTGTTTCGGAGGCGGGTGTGGGCACCATTGCAGCGGGGGTGGCGAAGGCGAAGGCAGATCATGTAACCATCTCCGGCTATGATGGTGGTACGGGTGCCTCGCCCCTGAGTTCGATCAAGCACGCGGGCACCCCATGGGAAATGGGTCTCGCCGAAACGCAGCAGACGCTGGTTCTAAACGGCTTGCGTGGCCGCATTACGGTGCAGGTGGATGGCCAGGTGAAGACCGGCCGCGATGTGGTGATCGGCGCACTGCTTGGCGCAGACGAGTTCGGATTCGCTACGGCTCCGCTGGTGGTCGAAGGATGCATCATGATGCGCAAGTGCCACCTCAATACCTGTCCGGTCGGGGTTGCCACGCAAGACCCGGAGCTGCGGAAGAAATTCACCGGCAAGCCCGAGCATGTGGTGAATTACTTCTTCTTCGTTGCTGAAGAAGTTCGCGAGCTGATGGCGAGCCTTGGCATGCGTAAATTCGACGAGTTGATCGGACGCAGCGATCTGCTGAACGTGAAGAACGGCGTTGAACATTGGAAGGCGCGCGGCCTGGACTTCTCGCGGGTCTTTCATATGCCAGACATGCCCGCGGGCAGCGCGCGGATGCGCGTCGAGAGCCAGGACCACGGGCTCGACAAGGCTCTCGACAACCGCTTGATCAAACTTGCCGGGCCGGCGCTCGAGCGCGGCGAGCCGGTGACTATCGACGTGCCGATCCGCAACACCAATCGGACCGTGGGAACCACACTCTCTTACCGGATAGCCAGTCGCTATGGTCATGACGGCCTGCCGGACGATACCATCCATGTACGCATGGCGGGTTCGGCGGGCCAGAGCTTCGGCGCCTTCCTGGCGCGTGGCATAACCCTCGATCTGGTGGGCGACACCAACGACTATTGCGGCAAGGGACTCTCCGGCGGGCGCATCACGGTGCAACCCTCGCCCAAGTTTCGCGGAGATCCGGTCGAGAACATCATCACCGGTAACGTCGCACTGTACGGCGCGATCGCAGGCGAGGCCTATTTCCGCGGCGTGGGAGGCGAGCGCTTCGCGGTGCGCAACTCCGGTGCACAAGCGGTAATCGAAGGCCTCGGCGACCACGGCTGCGAATACATGACTGGCGGAACCGTGGTCGTACTCGGTCTAACCGGGCGTAACTTCGCGGCCGGAATGTCGGGCGGGATCGCCTATGTACTCGATGTGGACGGCGATTTCGCGAAACGCTGCAATACCGTGATGGTCGAACTCGATCCGGTGCTTGGAGAATCGGAACAGCAGGGCAAGCTCGCGCGCGACTTCTGGCATCTGGGCGAAGCCGATGAGGTAATCGTCAGGCGCATGATCGAGCGCCATGTGCAATACACCGGTAGCCGGCACGCCGCGGAGATTCTTCAGAACTGGACAGGCCTGCGAAGCCGCTTCATCAAGGTATTTCCGAAGGAATACCGCCGCGCGCTGGGAGAACTGGCTGCCGCGCAAAAGAAGGCGGCCGCCTGAGCCAGGCATAGCCACTCACCACGTATAGACTGTACCAAACAGGATTCAGATTCAAATGGGCAAAGTCACGGGATTTCTGGAATATCAGCGCCTTCAGGAAGCGGCGGAGGACAAGGATACGCGCAAGAATCACTACCATGAATTTGTCCAGCATCTGACTGATGATCAGGCAAAGACCCAAGGTGCTCGCTGCATGGACTGCGGCACGCCGTTCTGCATGAGCGGTTGCCCGGTTAACAACATCATTCCGGATTTCAATGACCTCACCTATCGTCAGGACTGGAAGAACGCGCTTGAGGTTCTGCACTCGACCAACAACTTCCCGGAATTCACTGGCCGTGTCTGTCCCGCTCCCTGCGAGGAGGCCTGTGTGCTGCGAATCAACAATGATCCGGTCGGTATCAAGTCAATTGAACATGCGATCATCGACAAGGCTTGGGAACAAGGCTGGGTCAAACCCGAGCCCGCATCGCATAAGACTGGCAAACGCGTAGCCATCGTTGGTTCGGGACCCGCAGGACTGGCCTGCGCGCAGCAGCTCGCGCGCGCGGGGCACGAAGTCGTGGTATTTGAGAAGAACGATCGTGCCGGAGGTCTATTGCGTTACGGCATCCCGGACTTCAAACTGGAGAAGTCAGTAATCGATCGGCGGATCGAGCAATTGCGCGCCGAGGGTGTAAATTTCAAAACGAATCACGCGATCGGCAAGGCCCCGGTCGGGGCCGGCAACGCCGCCGCGACTCAACTCGACCCCGCCTCGGTGGTCGCCGAATTCGACGCGGTGGTGCTTGCCGGCGGTGCCGAGCAGCCACGCGATCTGCCAATTCCTGGGCGCAACCTGGAAGGCGTGCATTTCGCGATGGACTTTCTGCCGCTACAGAACCGCCGTGTGGCGGGCGACAAGCACTTGCCGGAGTTATCAGCCTCCGGAAAGCACGTTGTGGTCATCGGTGGCGGCGACACGGGGTCGGACTGCGTCGGCACCTCGAACCGGCATGGAGCGAAATCGATCGTGCAGTTCGAGTTGCTCGGAAAACCGGCAGACCCGCAGGGAAATCCGGTGTGGCCCTACTGGCCGACCCGGCTGCGCAGTTCCTCCTCACACGAGGAGGGCTGCCAGCGCGACTGGTCGGTCGGCACCAAGGAATTCATCGGCGAGCGCGGCAAGGTCAAGGCTATCAAAGCGGTGCGACTAGAGTGGCACAACGGGAAAATGAGCGAGGTTCCCGCGTCGGATTTCACTTTGCCAGCCGATCTGGTCCTGCTCGCGATGGGTTTCGTTTCTCCCGTGCAATCGATGCTCGATGCCTTCGGTTTGGCAAAGGACTCGCGCGGCAACGTGCAGGCGGAGTCCGAGGGCGAGCAAAGCTACGCGACCTCCTCCAGGAAGATTTTTGCCGCCGGCGACATTCGCCGCGGGCAGTCGCTCGTCGTTTGGGCGATCCGGGAAGGGCGCCAATGCGCGCGTGCGGTAGACCGGTTCTTGATGGGATGTTCCGAACTGCCCCGCTGAAGAAACCTAGCCTGCAGGGGGCTGGCCCAGTGGTGCGCCTGATAGAATCCGCCCTGCTTGGGTCCCCGTATTTGTACCCTGCCTTTGCGCTCTAAGAGGCCTTTGCCCGCATGAGTCTGCATGTTGTCATCCTCGCCGCCGGCCAAGGCAAGCGAATGCACTCGACACTGCCAAAGGTCTTGCATCCGTTGGCGGGTCGGCCGCTTCTTGCCCATGTTGTCGATGCCGCGCGACGTCTCGCGCCACGGCGCATTCACGTGGTCTACGGCCATGGCGGCACGCAGGTAGTGGCGGCGTTTGATGGCGAAGACATCGATTGGGTGGAGCAGACCGAGCAGCTCGGCACCGGCCACGCGCTTATGCAGGCGCTCCCCGGACTCGACCATAAAGGGAAAGTACTGGTGCTGAACGGCGACGTGCCGTTGGTCGGTGAAAAGACCCTTGCCGCGCTTGCGGAAGCCGGACGCGGCGGACTTGCGATCCTCAGCTGCGACCTCATCGATCCGACAGGTTACGGCCGCGTACTGCGCGATTCGCAGGACCGTGTCTTGCGCATTGTCGAACATAAGGACGCCACACCCGACGAGCTCGCGATTCGAGAATGGTACACAGGAGCTCTCTGTGGCAGTGTGGCGCGTATTGCAGCGTGGCTTGCCAGGGTGACCAACCAGAACACCCAGCGCGAGTACTACCTCACCGACGTGATCGGTCAGGCGGCAAGCGATGGCCTGGAGGTCATTTGCGTCAAGGCAGGCGATGCCTGGGAAGTTGCGGGCGTCAACTCCAAACGCGAACTCGCCGACTTGGAGCGTGAAATGCAACGCCGCGTTGCCCAGCGGCTCCTCGAAGAGGGTGTGACGCTCGCCGATCCGGCACGCCTAGACGTGCGCGGAGAATTGGTATGTGCGCGCGATGTCTCGATTGATGTCAATTGCGTTTTTGAGGGCCGGGTGACCCTTGGCGAGAGGGTGCGCATCGGGCCGAACTGTGTGCTGCGCAATGTCAGCGTCGCCGCGGACTGCGAGGTTCACGCGTTCTCGCTGCTCGAGGATGCCCTGGTCGGCGAACGCTGCCGCATAGGACCCTATGCGCGCCTGCGTCCGGGAGCCCGGCTTGCCGAGGAAGTGCACATCGGCAATTTCGTCGAAATCAAGGCCAGCCGTATTGGCGCGGGATCGAAGGCCAATCATCTTAGCTATGTCGGTGACGCCGAGATTGGATCCAAGGTGAACATCGGTGCAGGAACCATTACCTGCAATTATGACGGCAGCGCGAAGCATCGCACCGTGATCGAAGACGAATGTTTCGTCGGCTCGGACGCAACCCTCGTCGCGCCCGTGCGCATCGCCCGCGGCTCATACATCGGAGCCGGTTCGACCATCAGCAAGGATACGCCCGCCGGCCAGCTTACTGTGGCGCGCGCCAGGCAGATTAGCGTGCCTTCGTGGAAACCTCCCAAGAAGACCGGATGAACCCATGTGCGGAATCGTAGCGGCGGTCTCGACGCGCGACATCGTACCGGTACTCCTTGAGGGCCTGCGGCGGCTCGAATACCGGGGCTACGACTCGGCCGGGATTGCGGTACTCGAACCAGTGGACGCCAAATCGGAGCTCCGGCGTTTGCGCGCGGCGGGTCGGGTCGCCGAACTGGCAGGCCAGGTACAGGCCCAAGGCCTAGCTGCTTACACCGGGATTTCGCATACCCGTTGGGCAACGCACGGCGCGCCGACCGAACGAAACGCGCATCCGCATGTATCGGGTGGGCTGGCAGTCGTGCACAACGGCATTATCGAAAATCATGAGGAGATCCGTGCGCGCCTCAAGGCTGCGGGCAGCGTGTTCACCTCCGATACCGACAGCGAGGTCATTGCACACCTTGTTGCGTTCAATCGCAAATCAAGTGTGAGTCTGCTCTCTGCCGCGACGCAGGCAGTTGCCGAACTTGAAGGGGCATTCGCCATTGCGCTTCTATGCGAAAGCGACCCCGAGGCCGTGGTGCTCGCACGCAAGGGCGCGCCGCTCCTCATCGGATTGGGCGAGGGCGAGAATTTCTCGGCCTCGGACGTCTCGGCGCTGGTCCAGGTCACGCGGCGTGTCATCTATCTGGAGGAGGGCGATTGCGCTGAACTGCGGCCCGGCAGCGTCCGAATCGTCGATGCCCGCGGCACCGAGGTTGAGCGCCCAGTACACGTCTCCGAGATGACCGCGCAGGCCGTCGAACTGGGTCCCTATCAGCATTATATGCAGAAGGAAATTTCCGAGCAGCCTGGTGCCGTGGCAGCCACCTTGGAGACGGTGATCGGGGCACAGTCTCTGCAGCCCGGACTATTCGGCGCCGACGCCGAAGCGCTCTTCAAGGACGTCAGTTCAGTGCAAATCATCGCATGTGGCACGAGCTACCACGCGGGGATGGTGGCGCGTTACTGGCTTGAATCGATCGCGCGCATTCCGACCTCGGTGGAAATAGCGAGCGAATACCGCTATCGCGATTCGGTGCCGGATCCGACCGGCCTCTTCGTCACCATCTCGCAGTCCGGCGAGACCGCCGACACGCTCGCCGCGCTCGAGCACGCGCGTACGCTGGGCTATCGGGCGACTCTGACGATTTGCAATGTCCCGGAGAGTTCACTCATTCGCCAGTCGCGCTTGCGCTTTCTGACGCGTGCCGGCCCGGAGATCGGAGTCGCCTCCACAAAGGCTTTCACTACCCAGCTTGCGGCCCTCTTCCTCCTGACGCTGGTACTTGCGCGCTTGCGCGGCAAGCTCGACCGTCACGCGGAAGCGACTTACTTGCAGGCGCTGCGCCATCTCCCGGCTGCCCTGCAACACGTACTCGCCGCGGAGGAAAAGGTGGCGGCCTGGGCGAAGGATTTCGCATCCCGCCAGCACGCCCTGTTCCTCGGTCGCGGAATCCACTACCCGATCGCCCTGGAGGGCGCGCTCAAGCTCAAGGAGATTTCGTACATCCATGCCGAAGCTTACGCCGCTGGTGAGCTCAAGCATGGCCCGCTCGCGCTCGTCGACCAGGACATGCCGGTGGTCGCGATCGCGCCCTCGGACACATTGCTCGAGAAACTGAAATCCAATCTTCAAGAAGTGCGCGCGCGAGGCGGCAGGCTATATGTCTTTGCCGACCGGGACGCACCTATCGGCGACGAGGAAGAGGCGGTACGCATCATCAAACTCACCGACCACGCCGGTCCGTTGTCGCCGATACTCCATGTCCTGCCGTTGCAGCAGCTTGCCTACCATGTGGCGCTGGTGCGCGGTACCGATGTGGACAAGCCGCGCAATCTCGCCAAATCTGTAACGGTCGAATAATCTAGTCCGAATAGACTGGAGGATCCGGATCGAAATCCCAGCCCGAATCGGGCTTGGGGACCTTCTTCATCCACTCTTTCACCAGACGAACGTGCTCGCGCTCCTCGTCCGCAAGTTCTCGCGCTGCGGCACGCACCCGCGCATCGCGCGTGGTGCGCGCGATGCGCGCAAAGAAACTCTGCGCGCGCTGCTCACTCTCGAGCGCGAGCATCAGCGCGCGGTAAGGCGGCATGAGGTAGTGCACCTCGCTCGTCGGCACCGTCTCTGGCATTTCCGGCTGGCCAATTGCGAGACTTGGTGCGAGCGATGAAGATGGAGTATCGGGGAAGCTACCCAGCACCCGAACTGCATGTTTGCGCTCGATTTCGGCCATTTTGCGAAAAAGGGCCGCGACCTCGACATTGTTGTGCACGTCCATTTGGTCAGCGAGTTCGTCATAGCGCTCCGCTGCTTCCTGTTCCATGGCTCGCGCCTGTGCGAGGAATTCCCGGTACACGCTGCTCTGGCTTGCCGGCTTGCGGGCGGCCGACGGTCGCAATGCCTTCTTCCTGACTACCGGCTTCTTCTTCGCAGATCTTCTTCCAGCCGGGCGCGTGCTCATAGCAAAAACTCCTTTTCGATTTTCTCCATTGCTCCGTCCAGACTCTTGCCGACCGGAGGCTGGTAAGGGGTGCGTTTGCCCGCATAGAGCACGCCAATATTGAAGCCGTCGTCGGTCATCACGCGGTGCGCAGCTCGCACTGGATCGTCAGTCTGAGCGACCGAGGCTGCGTGCGCCAATTCCTTCCAGTTCCGCTGCTCCGGCCGGAAGGTAACGCAGGGGGACAGTACCTCGACAAAGGAGAACCCAGGGTGACGAACTGCTTGGCTGATGATTGCAGCAGTACCATTTGGATCTCCGGAGAACGCGCGAGCGACAAAATTCGCGCCTGCCGCAAGCGCAATCACCAGCGGATGAAAGGTGCGCACTCCCGTTCCACCCGGCGAGAGTTTCGAACTCCAGTCAGGCTCGGTGGTGGGCGAAGCTTGGCCCTTGGTCATGCCGTAAACGTGGTTGTCCATAACAATGTAGGTCAGGTCCACGTTTCTGCGGCAGGCATGCATGAAATGATTCCCGCCGATTGAATAGCCGTCGCCATCGCCGCCGGTAACCAGCACAGTCAAGTCCGGACGCGCGACTTTAAGTCCCGTGCCGAGCGCGAGAGCCCTGCCATGCACGCCGTGAAAACCGTAGCAGGTGGTATAGGCAGGAATACGCGACGAACAGCCGATGCCCGAAATCACCGCCACGTTCTCAGGCCGAAGCTCGAGCGCGGCAAGCGACTTGGTGATCGAGGAAAGCACCGAATAGTCCCCGCAGCCGGGACACCACACAGGTTTGGTATCGGACTTGAAATCCTGCGGCTTGAAGGCCGCTACATCGGGTGCATTCATGATCGGCTCACTCGCAAGAGTTCGGAATGGATGTCGGCGGGTCGCAGCGGAAGCGGACCGGCCCGATTGAATGCAACAAGCCGGCAGGGGAGTTCATATTCGGCGCGCAGATAGCGCACGAACTGCGCACTGTGCGTTTGCTCGACCACCAGCGCACGTTTGACACCCGAAAGCGCCGCAGCAAGTTTCTCGGGTTGCGCCGGTGAGAGCAGGCGCATCGATATCAGTTTTGCCTGGATACCGTCGGCACGTGCGCGCTCATAAGCCTCGCGCGCGGGACCCGTACACGAACCCCATGTAAGAATCGCGATTTCACCTTCTCCCTCGACGTCGGCCCAGTCCTCACCATAGTCCACACTGGTGAGTTTTCGTAGGCGTTTATCCATCTGCGCAATATGATCGGCGGCCTGGCTCGACGGAGTGCCGAACTCGTTGTGCGTAAGACCGTCCGCTGTGTAGGTGACTCCTGGTGTGCCGGGTATTGCCATCGGCGAAACTCCAGAGGGAGTCAGCGCATAGCGCTTATACCCCGTGGTATTCGCGGCGGCGCGCAGCCGCTCGCCGCCTGGCTCGGTGGCTTCGGGCTGCTCGACGATCGCGCGTGCCTGGCCGAAGAACTGGTCTGAAAGCACGATCGCCGGTACCTGCAGACCCTCCGCGAGACGTGTCGCCCATTGCGTAGTACGTAGACAGTCGGCCACGGAGTTCGGCGCCAGCACCAGGTGCGGTGCGTCGCCATGCAAACCATATAGGGCAATACTAAGATCCGATTGCTCGGACTTGGTCGGAATTCCGGTCGAGGGACCGCCGCGCATGACATCGACAACCACGACCGGTGTCTCCGACGCCACCCCGAGGCCCAGCGCCTCGATCATCAATGCAAGTCCCGGACCCGAAGTCGCCGTGAGGCTAGGCACCCCGCCAAACGAAGCACCCAAAATCATGTTGATCGAAGCCAATTCGTCCTCGGCTTGCACCAGCACGCCCCCCGCTTTGGAAAGCGCAGGCGCCATGAACTCCAGCAACTCGGTTCCCGGCGTGATCGGATAGGCGGCCACGAAGCGCACCCCGCCGCGTATCGCACCGTAGCCGGCGGCCTGGTTGCCTGTAATTAGCCAACGACGCGAGGGTGCAGAAGGGGGCGCAAGGCGCTTCATCGACGTAAAGCGCCCCGCTTCCGTCATGCCAGCCTTAATCGAGGCGAGCGTTCCGGCGAGCGCATCACCGCCTCCTTTCTTCAGCGACTTTTCCACCGCTCCCTTGAGTGCCTCGAATGGCAGTCCCACCAGGCCTGCCAACAGCCCCAGCGCGACCATGTTCGGCCAGCCGCCGGGAAATCCCTTTGCCGTTTGCTTGAACGGTACTGTCGCGGCGCTTGCCCCCATCTTTACATAGACCTCGGGTGGATCGCCCTGTGCGGGATCCCCCACCAGGAGGCTGTTCGGGCCCAGCGCGATCTCGGCGGCGAAGCGGCCCACGTTCTGCCAATCGATTGCGACCAGCGCATCGAAGCGGTCGTCCTGACCATGCACCGGATGCGTGGCGATACGCAGCAGACCTGCCGCTTCGCCGCCCCGGATCTGCGGCCCACTGGTGCGAGTCATCAGGCCGTAGTAACCGGCGCGCGCCGCTGCCTCAAGCAGCAAATTCGCCGCGGTCATCACTCCGGCGCCGCCGCTGCCCGCGAGCGCAATCGATACGCTGCGGACGCCTCCCGCGTCGAATGAGTCTGAATTGTTCAAGAAATCCTCCGTTCTGCAGTAAGAATGCCGCCAGCCGCTGCAAGACAGTCCGCAGCGTACCGTCATTGATGACCTAAGACAAAGCGGATTCCTTGAACTAGATCAAATCGGATCGCCTTTGACCGGGTTATCAATGCAATAAGTAATGGGGTAGCAGACGAACAGCAGTATTGCTTGAGCCTAAATCGGTATTGGCGTACTGTATTACCGGTTTCTGACAATCCGCCACCCCAAAGTCTGGACGCCGTACCTGCCGCCAATTGGAAAGGAAGCAGCATGGCCGTAACCGCCGAACGCTGGATGATGACCGCGCCACGCAGTCCCATGCAGCGCAATACCTTTAACCCCTTTTCGCCAGCACCTGGTGAGGTGGTGGTGGAGATCGCCGGCTGCGGGGTGTGCCATACCGATCTTGGTTACTTTTTTGATGGGGTTAAGACCAATCACCCGCTACCGCTGGTCCTTGGCCATGAGATCTCGGGCCGCATCGTCGCCGCAGGCGCGGGTGCCGAATCCTGGCTCAAGAAGTCGGTGCTCATCCCGGCGGTGCTGCCCTGTGGCAGCTGCGACCTGTGCCAGCGCGGACTCGGCACGATTTGTCGCGCGCAAAAGATGCCCGGCAACGATATCCACGGGGGATTTGGCACGCACATCACCGTGCCCGCGCGCGGCTTGTGCGAAGTCGATCCCGGCCGCCTGGCCGCGACAGGATTGGAGCTAGCAGATATCTCCGTGGTGGCCGACGCCCTGACTACGCCGTATCAGGCGGTCACACGGGCCGGAGTGAAGCCGGGCTCGCTCGCGGTGGTGGTTGGCGCTGGTGGCGTGGGCGGCTACTGTGTGCAGGTGGCGAATGCCTTCGGTGCGAAGGTGGTGGCGATCGACGTGGACGACGCCAAGCTCGAATCGCTGAAGCCCTATGGCGCAGTGCTCACCCTTAACGCGAAAGCGTACGACCCCAAGGGACTCAAGGCGGCGATCGGGCAATTTGCCAAAACGAACGGCCTGCGTCCGACAGAGTGGCTTATCTTCGAGTGCTCGGGAAGTTCCGCCGGCCAGCTTACCGCCTACGGACTGCTGGTGCACGGAGCCACCCTCGCGGTCGTGGGTTTTACCATGGACAAAGTCGAAGTGAGACTATCAAACCTGATGGCGTTCGATGCGAGGGCGCTGGGCAATTGGGGGTGTCCGCCCGAACTCTACCCCAAGGCACTCGATCTAGTGCTCGAGGGAAAGGTCAAGGTCAAACCTTTCGTCGAGAAGCATCCGCTCACCGAGATTAATGAGATTTTCGAGGCGGTGCATCACCGCCAGATATCGAAGCGCGTAATCCTGGTACCGCAGACCTGAAAGGACTTTACCGATGTCTACAACACGTCAACTCAAGAACCACAATCTCGCCGAGATCACCGTTCCCGGCCTCAAGATTGAAAAACGCCCGGCCAGAACTCCCGACGGCAAGACGGTTGCCGGACTATCCAACTACTGGATATGGCTCGACAACCCAGGCCAGTACAACTCGTATACGACCGACATGGTGAAAGGGATCATTCTCGCCTTTCGTGCAGCGTCCAATTCGCGCGACGTCAACTGCGTGGTGTTTACTGCGGTGGGAGATAAGGCCTTCTGTTCAGGAGGCAACACCAAGGAGTACGCGGAATACTACGCGGGCCACCCGCAGGAGTACCGGCAGTACATGCGCCTGTTCAACGACATGGTTTCGGCAATCCTTGCCTGCGACAAGCCGGTGATCTGCCGCGTCAACGGTATGCGCATCGGCGGAGGACAGGAACTGGGTCTCGCCTGCGACTTCTCGGTCGCACAAGATCTCGCGCGATTCGGCCAGGCAGGACCCAAGCACGGATCGGCGCCCATAGGCGGCGCGACCGACTTCCTGCCCCCCGTCATCGGCGCCGATCGCGCAATGGTCGCTTGCGTAATGTGCGAACCTTTCTCTGCGCACAAGGCGCATCAGTGGGGAATGCTCGCCGACGTCGTTCCGGCGCTAAAGATCGACGGAAAGTTCGTGCCCAACCCCCTGGTCGAGACCCAGCGCATCACGGACGACTACGGCCGTATCGTGTACGGCGATTTCAAAACCGGTGATGCAGCAAAGCAGGCCAAAGCGCTTCTCGCAAAAGGAACGGTCGATCTCTCGCTGCTCGACGCGAAAGTAGAGGAAATGTGCGCGAAACTCCTACTTACCTTCCCGGAATGCACGATCAAGACCATCGAGGAATTGCGTAAACCGAAACTCGAAGCATGGAACCGGAACAAGGAAAATCACCGCGCCTGGCTCGCACTCAATATGGTGACCGAGGGTCGCTCGGGATTCACCGCCTTCAACGAAGGCGACAAGGACGACCGGGAAATCGACTTCGTATTGCTCAGGCAGAAACTCGCCGCCGGTCAGGCATGGGTCGGACCGTTACACGACGAGATTCAGCCGAAAAATAAGCGAAAGCCCTGAACATGGCAGAAGCTCCGCTCAAGGTCTGGCTCGAACGCGACGGCGCGTTGCTGAGATTGCGCCTCGCGCGCCCCAAGGCCAACCTTATCGACGCGGAAATGATCGCCGCGCTTGACGCGGCGCTGCGCGAGCATACTCAGGCGAGCGGTCTTGTCGCCTGCCTGATCGATCACGAGGGAGCACACTTCTCCTTTGGCGCGAGCGTCGAGGAACATCTTCCCGACCAATGCGCTGCGATGATACGCAACCTGCATGCGCTCCTCGAACGGATGCTCGATTGGCCGAGGCCCATTCTGATCGCGGTCAAAGGGCAGTGCCTCGGGGGTGGTCTCGAATTCGCCGCTGCGGGGCATTTACTCTTCTTGGCGACCGATGCCCAACTCGGCCAACCGGAAATGAAACTCGCGGTATTCGCACCGGCGGCCTCCTGTTTGCTTCCTGCGCGCATCGGCCAGGCACGCGCGGAGGATTTGCTCTATTCCGGCCGCACGATCGACGCATCCACCGCGCTGACCTGGGGACTCGCGAATCAGGTCACCGAAGATCCGGTCGTCGCCGCACTCGACTACTTCGATCGACACCTTGCCGCCAAGAGTGCCGCTTCACTCGCTTGGGCGCTGCGCGCCGCGCGCGCGCCATTCGCCGCTCATGTCAAGCAACGCCTCGCCGAAGTTGAAGCGTTGTACCTGAATGGATTGATGGCTACCCATGACGCAGTCGAGGGGCTTCACGCCTTCCTTGAAAAACGCGCGCCGTCTTACGAGCACCGCTAGCCCCACGAGGAGAATGAAATGGACGTAAAGCAAATCATCGACCGCTGCGAGACGATCTTCGAGGACCTGAATTTCGGTGAAGTCAAGAAGTGGAAGGCGGCGCAGCCCGGACGCAAGGCGATCGGCTACATGCCGATCTATGTACCGCGCGAAATCGTCCATGCAGCGGGCATGCTTCCAGTGGGGATCTTCGGCGGCGGCGACCAGATGGAAGTCATTCAGGGAGATGCCTATTACCAGAGCTACATATGCCGCATTCCCCGCTCGACGGTCGAACTGGGTCTCACCGGAAGGCTTGATTGCCTCGACGGAATGCTCTTTCCCTCGATTTGCGACGTGATACGCAACCTTTCCGGAATGTGGCAGATCCTATTCAAGGACAAATACGTTCACTACGTCGACGTGCCGCAGAATTACGAGGATTCGATCGGTGGCAAATTCTACGTACACGAAATGCAGCAGATTCGTGAAGACCTTGCAAAATTGCGCGGCAAACCGATCACCGACGATGAAGTTCGCAACTCGATTGCCGTGTACAACCAAAACCGCGCGGCGATCGCGGACCTCTACACCTATCGGGCGCAACAGCCCTGGCAGGCCCCCACTTCCGAGGTCTATCTGGTGTTGCGCGCGGGACTCGTGCTACCCCCCGAAGAGCACACTGTCCTGGTGCGCGACTACCTTGCCGCGACCGAAGCCGTAAAGCGACCCAAGCGCGACAACGCGCGCGTCGTGCTCACCGGGGCGTTCTGCGAGCAACCCCCCTTGAGTCTCATCAAATCCATCGAGATGGCAGGTTGCTACGTGGTGGACGACGATTTCATCCTCATCACGCGCTGGTTGCGCGAAGAGGTGCCGACGAGCGGAAATCCACTCGAGCAACTTTCGAAGGCTTTCCTGCACCACTCCGTCCAGTCATCGCCAAAATACGACGAGCGGAAGGAAGACAAGGGAAAGTTCATGCTGCATCAAGTCAGCAGCCGCGGTGCTGAGGGAGTGATCTTCGCCGCGCCCTCATTCTGCGATCCGGCGTTGCTGGAACGCCCGATGCTGCAAGACATTCTGGCCAAGCAGAAGATCCCCTACACCGCCTTCAAGTATGCCGAGAATACCGGCCAGATGGCACCGATCCGGGAACAGGCCGGCACCTTTGCCGATTCGATCAAACTCTGGAGCGCCGCATGAATACCCCTGTGAAGATGGTTCCGGCTGCCGCCGGCAAGAAGCCCGCTGCCCCGGTCCAGAAAGAGGACTCGATGTGGCTGCAGAAGGAGATGATCAACCGGAACTACGCCGAGCTCGCCAGCGCGCACGAAACCGGACGCAAGGTCTCCGCCACCTTCGTGCCGGGCAACCTGAACGAATTGCTGATGTGCTTCAACTTTGCGCGCAGTCTGCCGGAGACCAATGCGCTGCAAAACGGCATGCGGAAGAAGTCGGGAAAGCTGATCATGGACGCCGAGCGCGACGGTCACTCCGAAGACGTGTGCACCTACGTCAAGTCCGACCTGGGAATGATGCTGCAGGGTGAAATCGGGCCCACCGGCGAGAAGCTCCCCTACCCTGACATCCTGCTGCTGTCCTACACCGGATGTTTCACTTTCATGAAATGGTTTGAGCTGATACGTCAGAAATACAATTGCGAGACGGTCATGCTTCACGTGCCATATCAGGGAGATGGGAAGATCAGCCCGGCGATGCGCGCCTACGTCGTCAATCAACTAAAGGAAAAGGTGATTCCGACTCTTGAGCGAGTCTCGGGTATCAAGTTCGACATCGACCGGCTGCGTGAGTACATGCGCGAATCACAGAAGGCCGAGGACAATCTTGTCAAGGTACTTCACTCGGCGAAGCATCGGCCGAGTCCAATCGACGGATATTTCGGTGGCGTCTACTACATCGGGCCAATCTTTACCGCCTTTCGCGGCATGCCCGAGGCCACCCGATACTATGAAACGCTCTGGCAGGAAGTCTCCGAGCGCATGCGTGGGAACAAGGGCCCGGTCACGCCCGAGGGTGAACTGAACGACGAGAAATACCGGCTGATCGTCGAAGGACCGCCCAACTGGACTCATTTCCGCGATTTCTGGAAGATGTTCTACGATGAGGGGGCGGTGGTGGTCGCCTCGACCTATGCGAAGGTGGGTGGGGTCTACGACTTCGGTTTCCGGCACGATCCGGACCATCCGCTCGAGTCGCTCGCCGATTATTGCCTGGGTTGCTACACCAATCTCAACTTCCCGCAGCGCATTGACATGATCTGCAAATACATGGACGAGTACCAGGCCGATGGACTGCTTATCAACTCGATCAAGAGCTGCAACAGCTTCTCCGCGGGACAGTTGCTTCTTCTGCGAGAGGTTGAAAAGCGCACCGGCAAGCCCGCCGCGTTCATCGAATCGGACTTGGTCGATCCGCGCTACTTCTCGGCGGCCAACATCAAGAATCGCCTGGAGAGCTACTTCCAAATGATCAAGGCGAAACGCGTCGCCGCCGCGGCCCACTAGGAGAGACGCCCATGCGCTGTTTCATCGGAATCGACCTGGGATCGACCACCACCAAGAGCGTGGTGATCGACGAGCACCGCAATATCATCGGGCGCGGCATCACCAACTCGCGCTCCAACTACGACACCGCCGCGGCAATCGCGAAGCAAGAGGCCCTGGTCAACGCGCGCTTCCACCTGTTTCGCGAGGCCCTCGCGAAGAGCCGGGCGCTGAACGGCGGGCTGGAGGACTTCATCGCCCAGCTCGAGCGCGACTTCCGGCTAGAGCAGTTCCTCGAACAGCTTGCGGACCTACGGGGCGTGTGCGGTAAGAATCTCGAAACGGCGCACTTTGGCGACTCGTCCAAGGGGGTCGGAGTCGCGCTCGAGGAGACCTTCCGGCGCCTGAGCATCGAAGCACCGGAGCTATTCGCCCCGGGAGCGAATAGAAAGAGCGACTTCTTCCGCGATATCGCCGGTAGCCGCTACCTTGCGATCAGCGAGCAGGTCGCCAAGGACGCAGGGCTGCGTTACGACTTCCTGCTGAATGTCTTTGACCGCTCCATCATTGAGGTGGAAAACCGCGTCTACTCGGATTCCATTTCCAAGAATCTTCTTGCGGCACTGACGCGTACCTTCAGGGCGATGCCGGAAACGGCGCGCCGCAGCGACGCAATCCGCGCACCCATCCAGGGCGTGATCGACACAGAACTCGAGGAAACCTATGTCATCGGCACCGGCTACGGCCGCGCGCGCCTGCCCTTCTCGAAGGAACATGTCCGATCGGAGATTCTGTGCCATGGACTGGGCGCGCATGTCATGTATCCCCAAACCGCGACCGTGCTCGATATCGGCGGCCAGGACACCAAGGCGATCCAGGTCGACAAAGCGGGTATCGTCGAGTCGTTCCAGATGAACGACCGCTGCGCGGCGGGCTGTGGGCGCTACCTCGGCTACATCGCCGACGAGATGAACATGGGGTTGCACGAACTGGGGCCGCTCGCGATGAAGGCAACCAAGTCGGTCCGCATCAACTCGACCTGCACCGTATTCGCGGGTGCCGAATTGAGGGACCGGCTCTCGCTCGGCGAAAAACGCGAGGACATCATGGCGGGACTGCATCGCGCGATCATTCTGCGCGCGATGTCGATTCTGGCGCGCTCGGGCGGGATCCGCGACGAATTCACCTTTACCGGCGGCGTGGCGAAGAACGAGGCCGCAGTGAAGGCGCTGAATGATCTGGTGACCGAGAACTACGGCAAGATGACACTCAACATCGATCCCGACTCGATTTACACCGGAGCCTTGGGCGGCGCAACCTTCGCCTGGCGTGCGGTGCTCGAAGAAGGCAAGACCGCGGAGGCGAGGACATGAGCACGATACATACTGTCGGCATCGATATCGGTTCGGGCGCAGTGAAGGCCGTGGTATTTCGCCACGATGCAGACAAGCACCAGTGGCTCTGCAAGCGGGTCGAGCGCATCCGCCGGCGCGATCCAATGGAGCTCGCCAAGCAGTGCTACGACGAAGTGATGGCCGAGTCGAAACTCTCGCCGGAGGACATCGCCTACACCGCCACCACGGGCGAGGGCGAGAACGTAACGTTCGCCACCGGCCACTTTTATTCGATGACCACTCACGCGCGTGGCGGGGTATACCTCGTACCCGAGGCGCGCGCGGTAGTGGACATTGGCGCGCTGAACGGTCGTGCGATCTATGTCGACGAGCGCGGTAAGGTTCTGTCGTACAAAATGACCAGCCAGTGTGCATCGGGCTCGGGGCAGTTCCTGGAAAACATTGCGCGCTACCTCGGCGTCGCGGTGGAGGAGATTGGCACGCTGTCGAAGACCTCCGAGCATCCGGAGAAGGTAAGCTCCATTTGCGCCGTCCTTGCCGAAACCGACGTCATCAACATGGTCTCGCGCGGCATTGTCACCGCGGATATCCTCAAGGGCATCCACCTCTCGATGGCATCGCGTCTTGCGAAACTTCTCAAGGTGACCGGCATCACCCAGGGCACGGTCCTGCTCACCGGCGGACTCGGGCTCGATGTGGGGCTGCTCGCGGCCTTGCAGGAGGAACTGGTCAACGAGAAGATTACCGGGCTTACCGCGAGGAACCACCCCGATTCGATCTTCGCCGGGGCGATCGGTGCCGCGCTCTGGGGAGCCTTCCGGCACGGTAAACTGCAGGAGCTCCAGCAGCGCGTAGCGGCGTGAGCAATCAAGGAGAATTCGAATGGCACTGATGATCAACGACAACTGCACCGCCTGCGACGCCTGCAAGCCGGTGTGCCCAAACGAAGCGATCGCGGTGGGAGATCCCATTTACACCATCGATGCGCTGCGTTGCACCGAGTGCGTGGGCGCCGAGGACGAGCCGCAGTGCAAGCTTGTTTGTCCGGCCGACTGCATCGTGCCGAATCCGGATTTTGACGAAAGCCCGGACCAGTTGCGGGAGAAATACGACAGCTTGCACGGCTAACGAAGTCTCGCGGACCCGCGCGCTCGCTGCGCGCAGGACGCTCATTCCGATCCGAGCAATAGCCAGGCTGCGCCCACCGCGAACGCGGCCACCAGGGATTGCCGAATCGCCACCCGGCGAACAGCAACGACGGTGCCCTTCTCGACGGGACGGAAAGAAAAGAGGGGCCCGAAAAGCGCGGCCCCTAAGACGACCCCAACGGGGAGGAAAAGGAAGATGAGCCAGTTGCGCAACGCGAGGGCCAGCAGCGCGCTGCTCCAAAGCAGCAGCTCGAACACCAGGGATCTCAGGGTCTGGGCGCTGAGCGAGAGCAGGCAAAGCCCGCCGCAACTCGGGCAGCGGGCCGGCAGCGCGTAGGATGCGTGAAACCTGTGCCAGCCGGAAATCATCGCGGCGTCACAATGGGGACAGCCCAGCCTCGCCGTCATTGCCGCTCGTCTCGGTCGGGTGGCGCCTGCTCTGCGGCCACGCGTTGCTGCGCGGCGGCGTCCCGCTTGGCGGCTGCCCCGCAGTTGCTGCAGAAGTGCGCCGCCGGCGTGCGCAACAGTCTTCCACATCGGGCGCAGGGCGGGCCGTAGAGACTCAGTTTGTGATGCCAGATCGAGCCCACATGCGACTCGTCGTAACCGGTGATTTCGTGGAACCTCGCCCTCGCAGCGCTGCCGTCGGCTTCAGTCGCGCGCCGAGCTCGGCGCGCGTCGCCGATCGTTCGGTGCATCAGCGGTTCGATTTGCGCCCACTCTGAATCGTCGAGCATCGGAACAGTTGCCGCGCATCGCCAGCAGTAATGCCACTCCGCCATGTCCAAAGGTCCCGGTTGAATGGGTCCATTCAAGCGCAACCGGGACGGCCTGCCTATCAGCCGTTCGTACTATATCGCCGCGCAAAGCGCTGAATTCACGCCATGCACGATGCTGCTGGGAACGGCAGGCGCGGTAAATGACTCTTATTGCTCTATTTTCACTTGAAGCGTGCATTGCGGGAAGCACCACGCTTCCCGGGAAGCGTCGCTCGGCACTCAACGCCGCGCGGCAGCGTCAAGTGCCGACTCGATCAGAAAGACATCGGTCAGCAGCGAGCGCAAATGAAGTGATGCATTCAGGTTGTCGATCAACGCCGAGCCGATCCCGGGCTGCGCGAGTACCAACGTCAGCGCGGCGCTTGCCCGTGCGGCGTCTGCCGTGACAATGTCCAGGTAGGCGCGCCACGGCTTGGCATCGACGCCGAGCGCGAGAACGCGCGCGAGTACGGCGTCGACCAGCCCGTGCAGGGCACTATTCGCCCGCTCCAGAAATGCGCGAATGTCGCCATCGGGATCGGAGGCGTCGTCGCTCTCGCGACCCCGCGCCGCGTAGGCAAGCATGAATTCATAGGCTTCTTCGATGGCGTCAGTGCGCTCAACGAGCGCCGCGCGAGTTGCTTCGGTCACAGAGGGTGATTCCTTAGAAAGATAACGTCGTGGCGATGACTCAGCGCCTGATTGCCGGTTTGCCTTCGTCGACCGGCTCGGCCTTCCACGACGCGGCATCATAGTGCGCTAGGTATTCCGAGCGGGTGATCCAGCCAAGAATCATGGACCGGGTCATCCAAAGCTTCTCCGGCCTGATCGCGAAATATACATGGATCATGACGCCAGCGAGCACCGCCATCGCCGCCAAGTCGTGCACCACATAAATCGCCGCCCACAGGTTGCTCGAGAGCAAATAGGGATTGCGGGTCCAGAACGGGCCGTCAATCTTCGCCATCATGAGGATTCCGGTAACAATGGCGAGCAGGATGAGTATCGCAATGCCGTGGTGGTACAGCTTCTGCGGCAGCGGATATTTACCCGGGCGTTGCGGCGCTTCCTTGCGCTGGCGCAGCACCCATTGTGTCGCCCGAACGGCGGCGCGCAGATCGCGCAGGCCGATCAGCATCGAGCGCGGGTCCTGCCGAGTCAGCGCGCGCACGATATGGTAGGCGACCGCAGCCGAGAGTACGACTCCGGCGATCCAGTGCGCGTCAATCCAGGGAAACTTCAATCCCGCGATGGGAAGAAAGCTGGTGCCCAGTAAAACCAGAACAGACGTCGCCATCGTCCAGTGGTAGACACGATCGACAAGCCGGTGCCGTATCAATCGGTCCGACGGGCTGTCCTCGTCGGCTGCCATCGTAATATTTCCGTTCAGATCTAAAGGTTGGATTCGTTGCGGTCCGCGTCTGCACGAGGCGGGTTCCCACCCGGCTCCAGCAGCCACTTGTACAGGATGTGCACAACGATGAACGCTATGGCTGCCCCGACAAACACCCACAACAGGTCCCAGGATAGCCCGGCGAGGGTTTCCTGGCCCCATGCATTGCGACTAACGCGGAGCAGTTCCACCGGCGATCAGGCGTCCCGAATGGCTCGCATTACGAGATTTTGCATCAGCGAGACCTTGAAGTGATTGAAGTTGCGGGGCTTGGCACCCCGCACCGCCGCTCCGCCGGCGAGTTTGGCAATCTCCGCGTCCTTCTTCTGGCCCTTGGCCAGATCCTCAACCACTGGAAGGCGCTTCGGCGCCGCCTCGACCCCGCCGCAGGCGATACGCATATCCTGGATGACCCCGCCCTTAACCTTCATTGCGGCGGCAACGTTGACCAGCGGAAAATCCCAGGTCGCGCGGTCAGCTACCTTCTCGAAATAGAAAGTCGCCCCGGCCCAGGTATTGGGGATCCGGATCGCGGTGAGCAGGTCGCCGGGCTTGAGTACCGTCATGCGAGTGATGTCCACTGCCGGCCCGATAAAGAACTCTTCGGCATTGACTACCCGTGTGCTGGCCGAGTCGCGTATCACCATCTTGGCGTCCAGTGCGATCAGAGCCGGCGAAACATCCGAGGGCGACACGGCGATGCAACGCGAGGCTTCAAACAGGGTGTGCTCGCGGTTCATGCCCGTGGGCGTGTCGGAGTAGCAGGTATTGCCGCCGGCGCGATAGCACTGCAATCCGGCGCGGTAGTACCAGCAGCGCGTATCCTGCGAGACGTTGCCGCCGAGGGTCCCGGTATTGCGGATCTGCGGGCTGGCGACGTGCCCGGCGGCTTTCGCCAGCAGCCCGAATTTGCGCTTGACGATCGCATTGGTCTCGATTTCGGCGAGCGTCGTCAGCGCGCCGATCTCGATTCCATCGGCGGTTTCGCGGATGCCGCGCAGCTCGGCGATCCCCGTAAGGTCAATCACCGCCTTGGGCTTCTTTACTCGATCCTTGAACCACGACAGGCTGTCGTTGCCGCCTGCCATTGCCCAACCGTCCTTGCCATTGCGTTTGAGCAGGGCCAGCGCGTCACCGATGCTGACGGGTTGGTGAAGCTCGAAGCTCGACATCATGTCTTTTATCATGTGACCCTCGCGTTCACTGAGTGCTGACTTGGAGAGGCTTGTGCGATTGCGGTTTTCCCGCAGCGACGTTGATGATCATGTCGCCTACAACTGGAGTCCGGTTGAACAAATGACCTCCCAAAGCATCCGAGATGGCACACAGGATGGCTGATGACGCTGATCCCTGGCATGGCTCGCCGACACCCTTCGCTCCCACCGGGTTATAGCGATCGGGCAAGCCGACCGCGTCGACGGTCATCGACACCGGCACATCGAGATAGCTCGGCGGCTTACACTGATCCAGGCTTACGTTGGCGGGAAGTCCGAGTTTGGGATCGTAGACGTAGCGCTCGAGGCGCGCCATGCCGATGCCCATGATGCTGCCGCCTCGGATCTGCGTCTGCAGCGACTGAGGATGGACCACGGTCCCGCAGTCGACAATATTGACCAAATCGAGGATTTCCACCGCACCAGTTTCGATGTCCACCGAGACCCGGGCGAAGGCCGATGCCATCGACGTCACCACGCCGACCGAGGGCAACTTGTCCTTGGTGACGCCTATCAGACCGGATCCCGCAAGCTGTGCGACCGCTCCCTTGGTGATTGGATTGAGATCGTCCGGGATGGTCTTGCCGGAAAACTTTCCGCCCAGCGCGATGGCGCGCTGGGCTGCCTTGGCCCAGGTCATCGACTTGGCGTGGTTTGCCTTCGCGAAGACCTTGCCGCTCGCCACCTCGTAGTCCTCCGGCTTTCCGCCGAGATCCATGGCGGCGATTTCCTGCAGCTTGGTTTTGGCGTCGATGCCGGCTGCCCAGTTGGTGCGTGTCTGGGTATACGTCGAATTGGATCCGAACTGGCCGAGAACGAAGGGCAATCCACGACTCGAGTCGCCGCGTTCAATAATTATGTCCGACCATTCGGCGCCAAGCGCTTCCGCCGCCGCACGCGGTGTCGCGGCATAGGAATAGGTTCCCAGGTTGCCGCATCCCGAATGCACGTGCAGCTTGCCGTCCGGAGTGATACGCACCAAGCCGTCGAAGCCGTGTGCGCCGCCCGTATGGAACGCCGATCCGACGCCAACACCGATCACCTTTGAGCCGGTCCGCTTGCCGCTTTCCTTGACCTTCTTGTCCCAGCCGAATGCCTTGGCTCCCTTGTCGAGCGCCTCCCGCAGGTAGGCACTGGTCACCGGCGCTTGCTCGTGACCGAACTTGGCATCATTGTCAGGTGCATTGATCTTGCGGATTGCGACTCGGTCCAACCCGAGTTTGCGCGCCGCCTTGTCGATGATGGGCTCTATGGCGGCGGCAGTCTGATTTTCGCCGGGGCCGCGTTGAGGTCCTCGCGCAGGCGTGTTGGTGAGCACCGAGATCCCCCGCCAGCGCATCGCCTCGGGCTGGAATATCAACTGCAGCGCGTGGCCGGCGTTGCGAAAATCCCAGAACCCGGTGTTGGGACCGTTGTCGTGGACCACGTACAGGTCCGCCGCGAGAATGCGACCGTCTTTGCGCAAGCCGAGCTTGACCCAGCCCTGAAATCCGGGCCGGCCCGAGCCGAGGAAATACTCCTCCTCCCGGCTTATCCGCATCATGACCGGGCGCCCCGTCTTCTTGGACATGTGCGCCGCGACCGCCATGATTGGATAAGGCGCGCCTTTGGATCCGAATCCGCCGCCGCAGAACTCCGCGATGTAGACAAGGTCCTGGGGCTTGATGCCGATGTAGCGGGCGAGGCCGAAAATCATGTATTGCTGGCTTTGCGACGAGCCGTGCACGTAGCACTTGCCGTTCTGCCAATATGCCATCGCAGAGCGCGGCTCCATCGAATGATGGGCGTAGCCCGCGGTGACAAAGGTTTCTTCCATCACCAGGTCGGCCTTCTTGAACCCGGCCTCCACATCGCCGTAGGTCCATTCTTCGGCCGGCTTGCCCATCGGCAGCTTGCTGTCGCCGGCCGCAGCGAAGTCCTTGGCGTCCCATTTAACGGTCTGCAGCTTGAGTCGGACGTTGGCGACATTGCCGTCGGTGCGCGCGTCGGGTCCACGGGGAAACAGGCTCTCCAGCGGATCGACGGTAAACGGCAGCGGTTCGAAATCGATCTTGATCTTCGCAATCGCCTCGGCAGCCGCGGTCTCGTCGGTTGCCGCAACCGCCAGGATCGCATCACCGACGAACCGCGGTTCGTCGGTGAGAATCAACTGGTCGGGCGCCGGGAACGACGGCACCTCGCCTGCGCGCAGGATCGCCACCACACCCTTGACCTTCATCGCCTCCGACACGTCGACGTTTTTGACTCGAGCGTGCGGCATGGGGCTGGTCAACAGCCGGCAGAACAGCATGCCTTCGGCGCGGAAATCCTCGGCGTACTTCGCCTTTCCGGTTACCTTGGCGATGACATCCGGAGGAGTGAAATTCTTACCGATGTGTTTGTAGGCCATGTTATGCCTCCCGCGCCGCGCGCATGACACCATCCAGATAATTCTCGTAGGCCCCGCAGCGGCACAGATTGCCGGACATCGCGTGGCGTGCCTCGTCCCGGGTCGGCTTGGGATTGTGCTTGAGCAGTGCGACCGCCGACATCACCTGACCCGGAGTGCAGAAACCGCACTGCGGCGAGAGTTCCTTGACGAAGGCCTTCTGCACCGGGTGCAGGCCGCCGTCCTTGCCCTTGACGCCCTCGATCGTGGTGATCGCCTTGTTCCTCACTGTAAGCGTCAGCATCGAGCACGAGTAAGTCGGCATTCCGTCGAGCAGCACTGTGCAGGCGCCGCATTCGGCGCGGTCGCAGCCGAGCTTGGTTCCGGTGAGGCCGAGCTTGTAGCGCAGCGTAAACGCGAGCGTTTCCTGCGACATCACGTCAACGCGACGTGTCTGACCGTTGACCTTGAGGCTGACCAGCCGCCCGCCAGCGCTCGCCGACTGCGCTTGCGCAGTACCCGCGGCGCCGAAGACATAGCCTGCAGCCGATACGGCGGCGCCCGAGGCGATCGCCGACTTGATGAAGTCACGCCGCGACACGCGCGCGCGCGCAAGTTCCGCGATCGGATTAATGGGTTTCGCATCCTGTGCCGCCGCGGCTTCCCAGTCAAAATCGGCGTCGAAGATGCGCGCGTCTGGTGAGACGTATTCGGCCATTGCGCGTGCTCCTTTAGCGGTTGCTGTTCAAGGCCGGGAAGGCTGGAAAGACACTGCGCAAGCCCTCTCGGTAAGAAATTGTTTTTTTTTGATCTAGGCGAGATTTAGCCTTATACACCCAATTCCCTGACCTGCTCAACAGGCCGGTTCGCAAATCCGAGGGAATCGCCTTCCCCGCCCCCGCCGGCGCCTTTCACCGCATCGCAGCAGACGTCTACTATCTACTAGTTGGTATCGCCCGATACCTACTCTTCACCCCTTGACCCGACGTACTCCACGACGGCATGATCGGCCGCGACGCCAATTGTGGACACCCCCCGTGAAACTCACCGCCACGCTTGGCGTGGCCGCCGCAGTCCCAGCGATCGTCGATCCGTATGGGCACATCGCGCAAGGGATCGATCGACGGTTCCGGAGCAGTCTGAGCCCTTTCCCACGATCGGGCGAGGCGCGATGAAGCCGACGTAGATCCGGTCAGCAAGGCCTTCTCGACCCCGCGTTGCTTGCTCTGTTGGCAAGCCGGCTACCCCCCCACTCCGAACTTCGATTTCGCAGAAAGCCCCGGCACATGTCTTCTTCAAACCTGCACCGTGCCGGTCCGCTCGGCGTTCGTCATGCGACCCGCTTGGGTACTTTCGCCGGAGTCTTCACGCCAAGCATCCTCACGATCATCGGCATCATTCTGTTCCTGCGGCTCGGCTACGTGGTGGGGAGCACGGGGCTCGCACGCGCGCTGCAAATTATCCTGCTCGCCAACCTGATCTCCGTGCTGACCACGTTTTCCGTGTCGGCAATCGCCACCAACTTTCAAGTGAAGGGCGGCGGCGACTACTACCTCATCTCGCGTACCCTTGGCCTGGGCTTTGGCGGATCGATCGGAGTCGTGCTATTCCTCGCGCAATCGGTGTCGATCGGGTTTTACTGCGTCGGATTCGGCGAGGCGATCGCGGCGCTCGCCTCGGGCAGTCATCGGCTCGCGCAGGGCATCGCGGCCGTGGCCGTGGTGGCGCTGTTCGTCGTTGCCTGGCGCGGTGCCGATCTGGCCACCCGTTTTCAGTATGTCGTCATGGGGCTGCTCGTCGCGGCGATCGGGTCGTTCGTGCTCGGCGCGCTGGGACACTGGGATGCTGCGCAACTTGCCCGCAGCGTAAGCGTGCCTGCGGAGGCGCCACCCTTCTGGATCGTATTTGCGATCTTCTTTCCGGCTGTGACCGGCTTTACCCAGGGAGTGAGCATGTCCGGCGATTTGCGCGATCCGGGCAGGAGCATTCCGCTCGGAACCTTCGTCGCGGTGGCCGTATCGATCGTCATCT